>Ga0247841_10009768_pt1 | contig 13295 bp, 20 predicted proteins | sample LaCruzMarch2015__2_FD_192410 | JGI IMG/M metagenome (GOLD analysis project Ga0247841, IMG submission 192410) | Freshwater microbial communities from meromictic Lake La Cruz, Castile-La Mancha, Spain - LaCruzMarch2015_18m | ecosystem: Environmental > Aquatic > Freshwater > Lake | place: Spain...
GCGTGATAAGGTCGGGGGAGGGAAGTGGAGTTACTCCAGAGCCTGCGGCCCTCACTGTCGCAAAGCCGTTCGCCCACAATACCTTGATGAGCTCTCTCTCAGCATTTGCGCCCTTGTTGTAGCGTGTCATGACAGAAAAGAGCCCAGAAGGTGATATATTAATAACTGTTTCCACGAATTGTCTTTATAACAAAGTAAATGGCGTTCGAGAAAAGAACGTGTTTTGATTGAAAGAATTCATGAAAAAAGGCCCTGATTGGGCCTTATTGAAAATTCATGTTCATACCGGAAAAGCGCAATTCAAAATTGCAGGCTTTTCAGAATGGCTTAATGCATTGGAAATAGAGGTTTGCGAAGCCCCAAAAAAGGGAAAGGCAAACTCTGAAATAGAAGAAAAATTAAGCGAATTCTTTCACGCAGAATGCAGGATAGTTTCGGGAAAGCAGGGCAGGGAAAAGAAAATCCTTGTGAAGCAAAATCCTGAAAAAGTCCTCCAGTCTCTCAAAGCACGCTGATTCTCCAAAAGCGCCTTCTTTGCAAAAATAAGGTGATTTAATGGCAAAAACATATTTGGAAACAGTAAAGTACAATATTCTCGCAGATTTTGAAATCAAGGGAATAGTAGACAAGCCGGACATTATTGGCGCTGTCTTCGGGCAGAGCGAAGGCCTGCTCGGGGAAGACCTTGACTTGAGGGAGCTCCAGAAGAACGGAAGGATTGGAAGAATAGAGATAGAGCTCAAGATTGACGCCGGAAAGACAAAGGGAACATTGAACATTCCAAGCAGCATGGACATGGTTGAAACAAGCATTCTTGCAGCCGCAGTTGAAAGCGTTGACAAGGTCGGGCCTTTTGAAAGCAAGTTTTCGACAAAAAAGATTGAAGACACGAGAAACATCAAAAGGAAAGAGATAGAGACGCGCGCAAAAGATTTGCTCAAAAAATTCATGGCAGAGCAGATTCCTGACAGCCAAGAGTTCACTGAAAAAATCAGGGAAGACACAAGAAGCGCGGACATTGAGGAGTTCGGGCCTGAAAAGATTCCGGCAGGGCCTGACATAATGCGCTCTGAAGAAATCATAGTGGTCGAGGGAAGGGCTGATGTCCTGAATCTCTTGAGAAACGGAATAAAGAACGCGATTGCAATGGGCGGAGCAAAGCCCACAGAAAGCCTCCTCAAGCTCTGCATGGGAAAGACAGTCGTGCTTTTCGTTGACGGGGACAGGGGCGGAGAGCTTAATGTTCGAAAAATGGCCTCAATGACAAAGGTGGACTTCATAGTGACAGCCCCTGAAGGAAAAGAAGTCGAAGAGCTCGCGAGAAAGGAAATAATAATGTCAATGAGGAAAAGGGAAAAAGTGGAAGATTACTTGGGCAGGCTTGAGAACGCAAGCCAGCGCGAAAGAAGCGGAGGATTCCAAAGGCCAATGTCCGGAGCCTCCGGAATGCCTGCAAGAGAATTCGGAAGGGGAATGCGCCCTTCGCTCGGAAGGCCGAGAATGGGAGAAAGGCCAATGGGAAGATTCGGAAGGCCTGACTCTGGAAGGGGAAGATTCCCAAGGCCTGAAGGCTCTTTTGGAAGCAGGGAAAGATTCGGGGGAAGCACTTTCAGGAATGAACCAGACAGCAGGGAAAACAGCTTTCCAGCCGAAAGGACTCCAATGCAGGCTGACATAACGCCAAGGGAATTCATGCAGCAGAGGGAAGCATTCGAGCCAGAGGCAAAGGCAACTCCTGAAGAGGAAAATGCATTCAAGCCAATAATGCAAGGGCTCAAGGGAAGCCTCAAGGCAAGGTTTTTGGACTCCTCAAACAAGACAGTGAAGGAAGTCGAGGTCAGGGAAATGCTGAACTCGCTCAAAGAAGCGAAAGGCGTCAGCGCAATAGTCTTTGACGGAATAATCACGAAAAGAGTTGTCGACGAGGCCAAAAGAACAGGCGTCAAGACAATTGTCGGAGTGAAGAAAGGAAAAGTCGAAAAAGAAAGCGAAATAAAGCTGCTTACAATGGCAGTTTAAAAAAAAGCGAAAATAATGAAGGAAAAGGCACTGGAAAAAGTGCCTTTTATTTCTTCCTTCTTTTCAAAACCCTGTCCTTAACCACGCGCTCTGCTTCCTCTATCGGAATTATCAGCTTTCCGCTGAGATAGAGCATTGCGCCAAAAACCAGGACTACAATCCACAAGAGCATCATTGCAATAGGCTGCAATATCATGCCCAAAAACTGCTTTGCAGTCAATGCCTTTTGGTCAAGCCTCACGAAAAGGCCTGCGTAGTAGGCGCTCTGCTGGCAGGTTTGCTTGTCCTCAATGCTCAATGAGGCAGAAGCCTGCCCCAGGCAATTGTCAATGAATTTTGCATTTTCCCAGCTCTCAAACATTTGGGAGACTGAAGTGCAAAACATGAGGAAAGCAGCCACCAGAACAAACGCCCCCATCAGCTTTGGCAAGTGGACATTCCGCCCGCCAACCTTGAAAAACATTATCCTGTGCACTATAAGCGACCACCTTGAAAGCATTAAAGCGTTTCAATATTTAAAGCTTAGCAAAAAACAGGAAAAAACCAGAAAATCATTTTGGCATGCGCCTTTGCAATGGCCTTGAAGGCTTTGGCTTCAGGAAGAAAAACTCCCTTTCAGGCTTAGGCAAGCCATTCTTCAGGCTTATTTGCTCATGAGTAGGGCCCTTGGCGCCGTGAATGTTTTGAACGCCTTCCTTCAGCACAAAAACGCGGTTTTTTGGCAATGAATTTTTTCCAGCAGACACGGAATTTGCCTTTCCATTCCCGCGCCTGACTTCAGCAAGCAGCCTGTCAACGCCAACGGCCTGTGTCTTGTCCGCCTGCCTGAAAATTCCCCTGACTGGCTTTCTTCCCGATGTCATGCATTAGACAATGCTTTAGGGATTAATAAAAGAGCATGCAATGCAATGCCCTGCCTTTAATAAAATTTCCAGAAACAAATCATTAACCAACCAAAAAAGGTCGGCAGTTTTATTGCCTGTCGAAGACAGGCAGTAATACCCAGACGCCATGTTCAGCTATGCTGAACAGACAGTCAATGCAAATTGACTGGAACTGGCTGGGCGGTTGGGGCCCGTAGTCTAACGGTCAGGATGGCTGCCTTACACGCAGCAGAAAAGAGTCCAACTCTCTTCGGGCCCAAAACCTTTTGAGTTTTAAACAAAACGCTCAAAAGATAATTAAGCCAGCCAAGCGCTATCGAGCAACAGCGAGATGGCACCCAAACGTAAACTGGCTAGCAGTTCTGCGACTGTAGTCTAGTAGTTAGGATCGGGCCTTGCCAAGGCTCAGACCCGGGTGCGATCCCCGGCAGTCGCATGCCCTTTCGTGGGCAGCGTCGAAGTATGTCGCACTGTTGCGCGGCAACAGTGCATAAGTGCAAGGCGAAAAAAAGCGTCCGTAGTCTAGTGGTAGGATCAAGCCCCTCCAAGGCTTTGACTCGGGTTCGAATCCCGACGGACGCACTTTTCCTTTTTTTCAAGGCTTTTCCGGCATATCTTAAAAAACTTTGAAAGCATAAAATATGCCTAATTGTTGGGGTGAATTTTGATGGATTATTACGAAGCAAAGGAAATTTTGAACCAGAACAGGGGAGGAAAGACATTCCCAAGGGTTGTTTTGGAAGAGGCAAGGAATGAAGTCAGGAAAAAGGACAGCCTTGGCTCAGTCATGAGCGCTGCAAAAAGGTAAACGCATTGGACAGGTACAACAGAAGGCAGGGCATTGTTGAAGGAGTCTCTGAAGAGAGAATCAGGATTCTGTTCGGCCTTGCTGAAGAGTTCTGCGAAAAAGAGCCAGGGCTCAGCAGAAAGTACATCGGGCTTGCCTTGAGGATTTCAAGCAGGAACAAGGCAAGGATTCCCGCGGATTTGAGAATGCATTATTGCAAGAAATGCAATTGCTTCCTGAACGAAAAGAACAGCAGCTTGGCAAAGGGCGGAAGCATTGCCGCATTGAAGTGCAAGGAATGCGGGTTTGAGAGGAAGATGAAAGATTGCAGCCAATAAGGGATAAGCAAGCAAGGCAGTTTGAAGTGCAAGAAGAATTGCTTGCACAACAGCGCTTGGACACTGCAGATAAAGAAAGGCTAAAGCAAAAGTATGCAAGGGCATTCGGCTCTGAAACAGGATTCAGCGTGAAAAACCAGGAAGCATACGGAGAGTATCTTGTCGGCTGCCTGAAATTTGCGGTTTTTTACAGTCCGACAAGGCAGGGGTTTGTCACGCTTTCCGGACAAAACATTGAAATTTTGGCAAACATTGCAAGGCAGTTAAGGAAAATGGGAGTTGTTGTCCAAAGGAATGAAATCCACTTTTCGTTGAGAAATCTCACAAATTTTGGCCAATCAATGAAAAGACAGACTGAAGCCGCCAAAAAAAAGCTCCTTGAAGCAAAACTGAGAAAAAAGGAAAGGCAGCGCTTTCCAGAACTTGCCGGAAGCCTTGGAATACGCCTCCCGAAGCCGAAATAGCCATTTAAAAACATTTTCTTCGGCTAGTTAGTTATTGCTAGTTTTTGAGTTTCTCAATTATTGGCGCTGTGAAACAAATTCCCTGAAAAGGGAGGTGTGATTCTTGGTTTCAGTGTTTGATGTGCATCCCGAGCTTCTCATACAGGAGACTGCAAGGGACTTGAGGGAAAAATTCAACATAAAAAAGCCTGCTTTTGCGGACTTCGTAAAGACTGGGGCAAACAAGGAAAGGGCTCCTTTGGATCCTGAATGGTACTATGTCAGGATGGCATCTATTTTGAGGAGAGTTTATGTTGACGGTCCAGTGGGCGTTGAAAGCCTGAGGACTTATTATGGTGGAAGAAAGGCAAGGGGAACAAAGCCGCACGAGTTCAGGAAGGCTTCGGGCAAAATCATAAGGCTCTGCCTGCAAGAGCTTGAAAAGCTTGGATTTGTCGAAAAGGACAAGAACAAGGAAGGAAGGAAAATCACTGGCAAAGGCGAAAAATACCTTGCAGAGAAAGCAAAGCATGTTGATTCAATAACAGAAAAATGGCTCAGGGAAACGCAGGAAAAGAAGGAAATGAAAGAGGCTGAAAGAAAGAAGAAGCCACAGACTGCGGAAGAGAAGAAAGAGCAAAAGCGCGAAAAGAAGGAGACAGGCAGCAAGAAAAAGAAAGGCGAGGAAGAGGACGATCCAACTGCCGTAAAGCTCAAGAAGCAGTCCAAAAAGTGAAAGGCAAATGGAAGATGAAGAAGGAGCAAGGGAGGCAATAAGGCAAAAAAGGCTTGAAGAGCTTGAAAGGCAAAGGCAGGAAAGAAGCAGGGCTTTTGAACAGCAGCGCGAGAACGAGCTGCGTGTTGAAGGCATGCTCAAACAGGCCTTGAGCCCGGAAGCAAAGTCAAGGCTAAGCAATGTAAGGCTTGCAAACAGCGAGCTTTACTCCAAGGCCGTGCAGGCAATTGCCTATCTTGCGGGAACAGGAAAGCTTTCAGGAAGGCTCGGCGAGGAAGAGCTGAAGTCAATCCTCCAAAGGCTCAGCGCGAAAAGGGAAATGACAATCAAAAGAAAATGAAGGGTGTTGAAAAAAATGGCTGGAAACAAAAGGAAAGAACTCAAGGATTTTCTCATAGCCGCAAGGAAGAAAGTCGGCCAGAGCATCACAAAGGCGCCGTTCTGGGCAGTAAGGAAAAAGGGAAAGAGGATTTTCGAGAAAAAGCACAAGAGGCACTGGAAGAACACAGAGCTTGGGGCAGAGTTCAAGGCTTCTGAAAAAAGGCAGGAAAAAAAGAGAGTAAAGGGAAAGGCCCATTACAAGAAATCAAGGTACAACAGGGAAAGACGGTGAGTTGAATGGAAGGAAAAGAGCACAGCATTTCATTGAAGAAAGCCAAGGCAAAGGGAAAGACAGACATCAAAAAGGCAAACAGGGCAATAAAGGACATCAGGGCCTATTTCCAGAAGCACCACAGGGGAAAAGAGCTCGTGATTGCAAAAGAGGTCAATGAGGAAATCTGGAAGCACAGCAACAACATCGCCTCTAGAATAGTGGTCCAGGCAATTGAAAAGGAAGGAAAAGTAAGAGTGTACCTCAAGGACAGCGAAGAGCTCAAGGCAGAGAAGGAAAAGGCAAAGAAAGAGGCCGCAAAAAAGGCACAGCCAAAGGACACTTCAAAGAAAGAGCCTGCTGAAAAAGCCGCAGCCGCTGAGGAAAAAAAGCCTGAAGAGAAGGAAAAGGCAGCAAAGGCAAAAAAGGAAGTTGCTGACAAAAGCGCAGAGGGAAAAGCCTGATGAAAGTGCTGAAGGAAAGCATCAGGAACAGCCCTTTTTTGGGAATATTCTGCACAGTCACTGAAAAAATAGCCATTTTTCCTGCAAGCTCTGAAAGCAAGGAAATAAAAAAAATCTCCGAAGCCCTTGAAGTGGAGCCCATAAGGGCAAGCATTGCAGAAAGCAGCCTTTGGGGAGTCCTCGCAAAAGGAAACAGCAGGGGAATTGTGGTTCCGGAAATAATGGAAAAGAGAGAGATTGAATGCCTTGAAAGCATTGGCGTGAAAGTCAAGGCAATCAAGGGAAACCTTGCATTGGGAAACCTGATTGCAACAAACGACTCCAAGGCAATCCTGAGCCCTGCAATCCCGAAAAAGCAGCGCGAGGAAATACAAAAGTTTCTTGGAGTCGAGTCAATAGAGTCCAAAATAGCCGGCGGAGAGCTTGCAGGAAGCTGCATTGTGCTCACAGACAGGGGATTTTTGGCAAGCAACAATACAAAAAAGGAAGAGCTCGAGAAATTAAGGGCATTCCTCGGGCTGGAAGGAAAGGCAACGACTGCAAACTGCGGAGACTCGTTCATTGGAAACTCCGTAATAGCAAACTCGAAGGCAGTCATTGCGGGAAGCCTCACGACAAACATTGAATTATTGAAAATACAGGAAGCGCTTGCAGAATGAAGGCAAAAAAAGGTGGTTTTTGATGAAAAGCTTTGAAGTCAAGGGAACATTCAGGGAAAAGAAGGAAGACAAGAACTTCAGCATGGAATTTGATTCATTGAACGAGAACACTGCAAGGCAGAAGGCACTCTCCACAATGGGCTCAAGGCACAAGGTGAAAAGAGTGCACGTCAAGATTGACAGCGTAAAGGAATCAAAAGAGAAAAGGTGAAAATGATGGCTGAAGAGGAAAAGGGAAAAAAGCAGGTCCAGCTTTCAGGAAAGGAAGTCGAAGAAATATATGCTGCAGAAAAGCAAAAGCTCAATGCGCTCGCGCAGCAGATGAATGAACTTAACTCGCTGATTGCAGGCATTGAAGAAACAGCCAATGCCATTAAAGAGCTGCAGAAGCAAGGCAGCAGCCAGATTCTTGTAAATTTGGGATCTGGAATGATGATAGAAGCGAGGATTGAAAGCTTTAAGAAAATAAAATTGCCGATTCCGGGAAGCGCTTTTGTCGAAAAAAGCCCTGAAGATGCATTGGCATTCCTTGAAGAGCAGAAGCAGACTGCAAAAAAGCAGATAGCGCAAATGCAGAATGAATTCTCGCAAATTGCAAAACAGGCCGAAGGATTGGGCCAGGTCATAAGCACTGCAAGAAGAGAGATTGCGAAAAGGCGCCAGACGGCAAAGGCCTGAAGGAATCAAGATGTTCGGCTTCCTGAAGAAGAAAATACAGGACTTCACTGAAAAGATAAAAGGCGCAATAGAGAAAAAGGAAGAAGCGCCAAAGGCTGCAGAAGAGGCAGCAAAGGAAATTCAAGCAAAGCCTGAAAAGGATTTGCAAAAGGCTGTTTCTGAAGAGATTGCCCGGCCAAAGATTGACGGGCCTGAGATTGGGGAAGAGGCAGAAGCCCTCGAGGAAGAAATTGCTGCCGAAGAAAAGCAGCCTGCTTTTGAAAAGCATGATGAAGCTGAAAGGCAGCCGAAGGCGGCAAGGCCTGAGCCGACAATCGGAAGGCAAAAAAGGCCTGAAGACTTTGCGCTCAAGGAAGAGGACAAGAGAAGGCTTGAGGCAAAGAAGAGCATAAAATCAAGCGTTCTCGGGATTTTTGCAAAAGAAATCAAGATAGAGGAAGCAGACATCAGGGATTTCTTGTCTGAATTCGAGCTCGCGCTTTGGGAAAGCGATGTTGAACAGGACACTGCTGCAGCAATTGTTGAAAACATCAGGAAAGAGCTTGCGGGAAAGAAAATCGGCAAGAAGGAAGACTTGAGCGAATTCCTGAAAAAGGAAATCAGGGAATCATTGAAGAAAGTGATGAATGCAGAAACAATGGACTTCTGGAAAAAGGCAGGCGAGAAAAGGCCTTTCAAGATAATGTTCCTCGGGCCCAACGGGGCTGGAAAGACCACAAGCATTGCAAAGCTGGCATATGCATTCAAGCAAAGGGGAAAAAAGGTTGTTTTCGCAAGCTCGGACACTTTCCGCGCAGGAAGCATAGAGCAGATTGAAAAGCACGCTGAAAAGCTCGGAATCAGGGTTGTAAAGCACAATTACGGCGCAGACCCTGCAGCTGTTGCGTTCGATGCAGTCAAGGCAGCAGAGGCGGAAAAAGCAGATGCAGTATTGATTGACACTGCAGGAAGGCAGGAGACAAACAAAAATTTGATGCAAGAGCTCAAGAAAATAGTGCGCGTTGTCCAGCCAGACCTGAAAATATACGTCGGGGAAAGCTTTACAGGACAGGCCTTGATCCAGCAGGCCGCAGAGTTTGACAAGAAAATCGGAATTGACGGGTTCATCCTCACAAAAATAGACACTGACGCCAAAGGCGGAACAGCAATCTCACTCATCCACAAGCTAAAAAAGCCGATAGTGTTCATTGGAGTGGGGCAGGAATATCCAGACCTGCTCGAGTTCAGGCCAGAGTTCATAATAGACAGGATAGTTTAAAAATTCCGGAATATTCTAAGATTAAGGTGAGAGAATTCCAAGAAATTTGACAAGGCAAAGGCAAGTTAGGACAGTTTCAAAAAAGACAACAAGACCATTCAAGTTTGGGCTAAAATTTGAAGACGTGGGCAAAAGCACAATAATAAGGTCAACAAAGGCATTTGACGCCCACAAGTTCAGAAGCGCGCTTGCTTATGGAAAGGCAAACCCGGGCGCTGTCGTTGAAGTTGGGGAGAACGAGCCCATAGAAAAAGCGCTGAAAAGATTAAAAAATTGGGGAACTGGAAAGGGCGCACAAAATCCCAAAAGCTACAGGCAAAGAAGGGGCGGAGTGAGAGTCAAGCAAAGCAATGGCAAAAACAAGACTTCACAATTCAAGCCAAAAAACAGGCTCAAGCTTTTCTGAGCGCTTGCAATAAACTAATTTAAGCGCAATGCATTGAAATTGATTAAAAACTCCGGACAGCCGTTTTTAGCTTTTTAATGCTTTACCAACCCTAATTATTAGGATAGAAAATGAGCCTTGGCGAAAAATTAAGGGGAGCGCTTGACAAGCTTCGCTATGCGACATCCCTCGATTCAGAGGCAGTCAAAGAGGCAGTCAAGGAAATACAAAGGGCGCTCATTTCAGGAGACGTTGAAGTAAAGCTAGTGCTTGAACTGAGCAAAAAGATTGAAAGCCAGGCCTTTGGAGAACTGCCCAAAGGAATCACAAGAAGAGAATTCATAATCAAGCTATGCTATGACTCGCTTGCGGAATTATTGGGCGGCGGAGAGGCAAAAGTCCCTGAAAAGCCGCAGAAAATACTATTGCTCGGGCTTTTCGGGCAGGGAAAGACAACGCACGCCGCAAAGCTCGCGAAATACTACACAAAACGCGGGCTGAAGACTGGAATAATCTGCGCAGACTCTTACAGGCCGGCGGCCTTCGAGCAGCTGAAGCAGCTTGCGGAAAAAATACAGTGCGACTTTTACGGAAACCCAAAGGAAAAAAACGCCGCAAAGATAGTGCAGGAAGGATTGAAAAAATTCGAGAAAAAAGAGCTCGTGATTGTAGACAGCGCCGGAAGAAGCGCGCTTGATGAAGAGCTTGTTGAAGAGATAAAGGAAATCCAGGACGTGCTCAAGGCAGAAGAGCTCTGGCTTGTGATAGGCGCAGACATGGGCCAGCTTGCAAGCAAGCAGGCAAAGGCATTTCACGAGGCAGTCGGAGTCAATGGAATAATAATTTCAAGAATGGACGGAAGCGCAAAGGGAGGAGGCGCCCTTGCAGCATGCCATGCGACAAAGGCGCCAGTGCACTTCTTGGGAATTGGGGAAAAGGTTGATGACTTGGAGGCCTTTGATTCGCAAAGGTACTTGAGCAGGGTAATGGGCTTTGGGGACTTGCAGGCACTTTTGGAAAAGGCAAAGGAAGCACAGGAGGAAATGGGCGGAGAGCTGAACGCTGAAGAAATGCTCAAGGGAGAATTCACGCTCAAGACATTTTACGAGCAATTGAAGGCCGCAAGGAAGATAGGTCCTTTGGGAAAGATTGCCGAAATGATGGGAATGAACATGCAAATGCCGAAGGAAATGCTTGAAGTCGGGGAGGAAAAGCTCGGCGGCTTCAAAATAATGATGGACTCCATGACCAAGCAAGAGCTTAACAATCCCGAAGTCCTGAATTCAAACAGGATAAAGAGGGTCGCGAAGGGAAGCGGAAAGAAAGATGAAGAGGTCAGGGAGCTCATAAGGCAGTACAAGCAAATGAAGCAAATGTTCAAGGAATTCAGGAGAATGGGAGACATCCAGAATCCGGAAGACCTGAAGAAGGGAAAGTTTGCAAAAATAATGCAGAAGTTTGCGGGAAAAAAGCAGCAGAAAAAAATGAAGATAAGGTGAAGTGATGGAACTTTTTCTGTTAAGGGAAGCCGCAGTCATCATTGCATGCTGCTTTTCCGCATACACTGACTTGAAGACTGGGGAAATCCCGAACAAAATCACTTACACGCTCATTGCAATAGGCGCAGTGCTCAACATAGTCGAGCAGAACTGGACCGGACTGGCGCTTGGGGCGGGAATTTTCGCAATAGGATACGCGCTTTACTATTCGGGAAAAATCGGCGGGGGGGACGTGAAATTGTTTGCGGGAATTGCAATGGCAATGCCTTTCATTGGAGGGATTGTCTTCATTCTGCCAGTCCTGCTTTACTCCGCACTGGTTGCAGTCATGTTCCTGAGCGTCTACTATTTTGTGAAGCTCGCAAGATTGAAAAAGCTCGCATTGAAGGAAAATATGCAGGGAATAGTCAATGCGGTCGGATTGGGCGCAATCCTTGCAGCATATTTTTACTTCATGACAAGCATTGGATTTTTCCAATTGCAGAACGCGCTGGTGCTTGCAATTCCATTGGGGTTCGCATGCCTTTTCCTCGCGCTTGAAAAAAGCATAAGGAAGAATTTCTTTTTGAAGGAAGTTCCTGTCGGAAAGCTGGAGGAAGACGAGCTGATTGCGCTCGAATTCTTGCCTGAAAAGATAAGGGAAAAAATCAACCCAAAGGCAAAAAGGATAATTGACGAAAAAATGCTGAAAGAGCTCAAGAAAATGAAAATAACAAAGATTCTGGTTTACAGGAACTTGCCGAGGTTTGCGCCATTCATTCTTGCAGGAGTCATTCTTGCAATTTTGAGGCCAGAACTAGTGGCTGGAGTTTTCAGATTAGGGTGAAACAATGAAGGTCATTGTAACTGGAAGCACTGGATTTGTCGGCAAAGAGCTGTGCAAGAGGCTCAAGATTCGCGGAGCAGAAGTCATTGAATACAGCAAAGGACAGGGAAAGGATGTCTTGGACAGGGAAATGCTTGACAAGGAATGCAAGGGATGCGATTTTTTCGTGCACCTTGCCGCAGAGCTTGACGAAAAGAAAGGAATTCAAGAGCTGCGAAAAGTGAATGTTGAAGGCACCAGAAACTGCCTTGACGCTGCAGTCAAGGCAAAGATGAAAAAATTCCTTTACTTGGGAAGCACTGGAGTCTACGGCAGCTTCAAAGGACAAGCGGCTGAAGAGCTTGAGAAAAGGCCTGAAACAGCGTACGAAAGCTCAAAGTCAGAGGCTGAAGAGCTTGTATTGCAGTACCAAGAGCTCATTCCAGTAGTTGTGGCAAGAAGCGCCCTTGTTTTAGGGCCTAACGAGTACTGGAAAGAGATTGCAGGAGCAATTGCCAAAGGATTTCCAATAATCGGGAGCGGAAAAAACAAGTGGCAAATAGTCTATTACAAGGACTTGGCAGATGCTTTAGTGATGCTGCTTTACGACCCGAATGCTGAGTTTGAAGTGTTCAACATTGCGGAAGAGCCAGAGCAGGCAAGAGACCTTAACGGATTGGTTGAACTGTTCAGGCAAGAGATGAAAGTCGGGAAAAAGGCAGGGCATGTTCCGGGATTTTTGGGAATTTCAATGCTCAAGCTCAAGGCATTGGCTGGCGGAAAAAAGCAAGGCGTCATAAGCCCGGAGTATGTGAAAAGGCTGTTGAAGAACAGGGACTATTCAATAGACAAAATCAAAAAGCTCGGCTGGAAGCCAAAATACTCGACAGAACAGGCAGTCAAAGAGACTGTCAAAGAATTGGGGCTGGGAAAGAATGCCGTTAAGGATTAATTTGCTGCCTAGCAGAAAGCCAAAACCAAAACTTGAAGGAATTGAATTCTCAAAAGTGCCGACGCTTGAAGGAAAAGCACGCTTTGTCGCAGTCCAAAAAGGCCCAGGCAACCAAAAAGCAGGCAAAGGATGCTTCAGCTTCAGCATTGTGAATGGAAAAGGCGAAAGTGTTGCCTTTTCAGGAATTTCCAATATTAGAGAAGTTTTCAAGGAAAGCGACAGGGGAAAAGGCATTGGAGGAACACTCTTGAAAATGAGCGAGCAGGAAGCCAAAAGAAAACAATGCGCAAAGTTCATCGTAGAAACACGCCAGGCCAGCACAGCAAGGCTGTTGCTGAATCAGGGCTACAGGATAACAAACAGGGAAAAGCTGGGAATGCTCCGAAAAGACAATATAAGGCTGCTTTTCCCGAAAGGCAAGGCAGATTTGATAATAGTTTCAGTGGACGGCCAAAGGCAAGAGATTGGGTCAAAGCTTGTGCGTTTTGAAAAAAATCTTAGGCCAGCCTCATCAAAGTAGTCTTCCCTTTCTCTTCAATGAACTCTTCAACAACATCGGCCTTTGAATCCAATTTGTTCTTTATCATCCAATAGTCTGACGCAATCACTCCGCGCTTCGGGAGCCTTGCAATCGAGAACCACTTCAGGAAAGCGGTCTCGCGAATTTCGCCCAAAGGCCTTGCGCGCACCAGGAAGAACACAAAGCCGTGCTTTGAAGACTGCCTTTCAACAAGCATTTCAAAGACAACGCTTTTGATTCCCTCAAAATCTATTTCTTTTGAAAACTTTTCACGCA
>Ga0247841_10009771_pt1 | contig 13292 bp, 13 predicted proteins | sample LaCruzMarch2015__2_FD_192410 | JGI IMG/M metagenome (GOLD analysis project Ga0247841, IMG submission 192410) | Freshwater microbial communities from meromictic Lake La Cruz, Castile-La Mancha, Spain - LaCruzMarch2015_18m | ecosystem: Environmental > Aquatic > Freshwater > Lake | place: Spain...
AGCGCAAAAAGTAGATTATTTTATTGCTAATTCCAAAGAAGTTGCGGGAAGAATTGCAAAATTTTACAGAAGGGATTCCACGGTAATTTATCCTCCCGTTGGGTTTGCTCAGGGTCCTGTCGCTCGATTCCTCCCCGCCAGTGCTCCTTCAGCAGTCCGCGCTGTCGGGAACCTCTCCTCTCGCGCCACCCTTCACAATAATTATTACTTGATAGTTTCTCGTCTTGTGGGCGCAAAAGGACTTGATTTAGCTGTGGAGGCAGCTTTGAAAGCTGGTTTTAAGCTTAAAATCGCCGGTTCTCCAACAGGTTATTATTTTGAACAGGATAAATTAATTGAAAAAGCCCAAGATAGGGTTGAATTTTTGGGACAAGTTACAGACAAAGAGCTTGCAAAATTGTATAAAGGAGCAAAAGCCTTTCTGGCTTTAGCCAAAGACGAGGATTTTGGCATTACTCCGGTTGAAGCAATGAGTATGGGTACTCCTGTTGTTGCATTTAATGGAGGAGGGTATAAAGAAACAGTAGTGTCTGGTAAAACAGGATTATTATTTAATGATTATTCCGTAGAAGGTTTAATGAAGGCAATAAAGCAGTTTGAGAAGATGGATATTAATCCTGAGGATTGCATAAAACAGGCTGAAAAATTCAGCAAAGAAAGATTTAAAAAAGAAATTCTTAATTTCGTGAATTCAAAAGTTAAATAATATGCCGGAACTTCCTGAGGTAGAAACAATCCGTTTGGGATTGCAAAAATATCTTGTCGGGCACAAAATTATAGATGTTCAAATTAAAGTTCCCAAAATATTTATTGGATCTGTAAAACAAATTATCGGGGCAAAAATCATTAATCTAAAAAGAATAGGGAAAGGTTTAATCATAGAACTTGACAACAATTTTGTTTTGGCAATACATTTGAAAATGACCGGTCAGCTTATTTACCAAGACGAAAAAACTAAAAATATTGCTCTTTCTGCAAAAATTGGAGGAGAAAAACTTCCTTCAAAATATTCGCATGTCATTTTTGTTTTGGATAATAATGCTTTCCTTTATTATAACGACTTGCGTAGATTTGGTTGGATAAAAGTGATAAAAAAAGATCAACTGATGCAAATGCCATTTTTCAAAGAAATGGGTCCTGAACCCCTCGTCGCAAGCTCCTCGGGGCAAGCCCATTTAACTTTAGAATTATTCAAAAAGATCGTTTCATCTTCAAACATTGTCATTAAAGTTTTATTAATGGATCAGAAAAGGATTGGCGGAGTTGGCAATATTTATGCAAATGAGGCTTTATTTGAGGCTAAAATTGATCCACGACGGAAGGCAAAAAGTCTATCCTCTAAAGAAATTAAAAAACTTCATGAGTCGGTTTTGGATGTTTTGCGAAAAGGTCTTGAATATGGTGGTTCTTCGGATGAAAATTTTGTTAATGCATTAGGGCAGGAAGGAAACTACCAAAATCATACCCTGGTTTATGGAAAAGAAAAAGAGCCTTGCAGAAATTGTAAAAATCTGATCAAAAAAATAAAACTTGGCGGCCGCGGCACGTATTATTGTCCATCCTGCCAGAAGTAATATCATTGTTTTCTGAGATTGAATATGTTAACATTGAAAATTAGAAATTGAATCCTGACTTTTAGCAAGAAATTTATGGGAAATAACCATAAAGAAAAAATAGTTTTCTCGGTCGGAGGATCATTAATCGTCCCCAATGGAGGAATTGATACGGGATTTCTCATTAAATTCAATAAATTTATAAGAGCGAGACTGGCGGAAAAAAAGAACCGCCAGTTTTTTTTGATAGTAGGGGGAGGATCTACAACCAGACATTATCAGAAAGCAGCAGGAAAAGTCATAGGGGGTAAACTTGCTCATGATGATTTAGACTGGCTGGGTATTCATGCAACAAGGCTTAATGCCCATCTAATTAGGACAATTTTTAGGGATATAGCTCATCCCTATATCTTGAAACACTACGAAGTTATTAGAAAAGTTGAGGAGCCGGTTGTTGTGGGATCTGGCTGGAAGCCCGGATGGTCTACGGACTATTGTGCGATAATGGCATGTCAAGATTATGGCGTTAAAACAGTTGTAAATTTAAGTAACGTAAATCAAATTTATGACAAGGATCCCAGCGAATCTAAAGATGCCAAGCCAATTGATAAAATTTCTTGGAAGGAACTTAAAAAAATAATTGGAGGCAAATGGACCCCCGGAATGCATGCTCCTTTCGATCCTGTTGCTGCCAAAAAAGCTCAAGACCTAAAGGTTAAAGTAATTGTTATAAATGGAAATAATTTTGAAAATCTGGAAAAATGTTTCGCTTGCAAAAAATTCACAGGAACAGTGATTGAGTAATGTATTTTAAGAGTATAATCCTCCAAAACTTCAGAAACTACAGGAAAACGGAGTTCAATTTTAGTAAAGAAATTACTCTTATTATTGGTCCTAATACATCCGGAAAATCTAATTTAATTGAAGCTCTGTACTTTTTGGCTAAAGGCAGCAGTTTTCGCATAGACAAAGACACGCAGTTGATAAAATTTAAAAAAGAAATTGCCAGAGTTAAAGGTAAAGTTGAGGATAAAGAATTGGAAGTAGTTATCGCCAAAGAAGGGGCTAGCGAAAAACTTAGGCCTTTTAAAAAATATTTAATAAATGGGGTAAATAAACGAAAAGCAGATTTTGTCGGCAATTTTTTTGCAGTTCTTTTTGCTCCAAATGATCTGGAAATTATTATAGGAAGTCCTTCTAAAAGAAGGGATTTTGTAGATAATATTTTGATTCAGACAGACCGCGATTACCGCTTAGCTAGTGGGTTTTATGAGAAGGGTTTAAGAATCAGAAATGCGCTTTTACACAAAGTTAAAGAAACGGGCATAAAATCGGAAAAAGAGTTTGCATATTGGGACAATCTTTTGATAATCCAAGGACAAAAAATTACAAAGATAAGAGAAGATTTTATTACATATTTGGGGAATTCAAAAAAAGAAATCCTCAATTTTAAAATATTTTATGATAAAAGCATTATTTCTAAAGAAAGACTTTTGCAATACAGAGATGCGGAAATTGGGGTAGGGGTAACTCTGGTTGGTCCTCACAGAGATGATTTTGTTCTAAATTTAATAGAGCCATCGATAGATAAAGAAGATCATGACATTAGGTTTTTTGGTTCCCGGGGACAGCAGAGATTAGCAATACTGCAATTAAAAATATTAGAGTTAAACTTTATTGAGCAAAAGACTTTAATGCGGCCGACTCTTCTTTTGGATGACATATTCTCAGAGCTTGATGAAAAACACATTAATTTAATTTTGGATATGATTGGAGGTCAGCAGACCATTATGACAACTACTCATGAAGAATTTATTCCGAAAAAACTGCTGAAGCAAGTAAGTGTGATAGAATTAGGAAAATAATTCAAAATGCAAGATTTTTCAGAAAAAGAGCTTAAAAAACTATATATTCCGTTGCCTAGCTCTCACAAAGGACAGAATGGAAAACTGCTTTTAATTTCCGGGTCAAAATTATTTCACAGTTCGTCTTTGTGGGTTTTAAAAGTGGCCTCCCGGATTGTTGATATGGTTTTTTATTCTTCAGTTGAGGAGAATAATGAAATAGTCAAAGAAGCCAAAAAAGAATTCAGAGATGGAATTGTTGTTACGCGCAGTAAAATTGAAGACTATATTAAAGAAGTGGATTGTATCTTAATTGGTTCAGGACTTCCAAGAAAAGATGGGGAAGAAGAGGGAGATGATGATACAAAAGAATTAACAGAAAGGCTATTAAAAAAGTATCCAGAAAAGAAATGGGTTTTAGATGGTGGTAGTTTGCAGACAATTAATCCCGAAATAATTCCCCAAAATTCAATTATTACTCCCCATTCAAGAGAATTTAAAATGCTTTTTGGTATAGATGCGTCTGAAGAAAATATTAAAAAGATATCGAAGAAATATAATATCGTGATAATAACCAAAGGGCAGACGGATTTCGTTTGCGGATTAGATAACAGTGTCAGACCGCCTACACTTAAGCTTCGGCGAGTCGAAGGTGGAAATGCTGGAATGACTAAGGGAGGAACTGGAGATGTTTTAGCTGCTTTGATAGCTTCATTTTATTGTAAAAATGAGGGGTTTTTATCTGCCTGCGCAGGAAGTTATTTCAATAAAAAAGCAGGAGAAAGTTTGTTTAAAAAAGTAGGCTATTATTTTAATTCTTCGGATCTGGTTGACGAAATTCCCAAAATAATGAAAAGCATATTAATTTAAATTTTATTTATGTATACGCCGAAATTTACAATTACTCATAAGATTTTGAAAAATATAGGTGTTATTGAAGCATCCCGCGAAGTAATCGACCATGCTCCGCTTCTGCCTTATTACGAAAAGCAGTTTAGGCAGGATGCTTTAATCAGAACAGTTCATTACGGTACACACATTGAAGGAAATGAACTTAATTTGGATCAGGCAGAAAAAGTTTTAACAGGACAGGGCGTTGTGGCCCGCGACCGAGACATTCAAGAAGTTATAAATTACAGAAAAGCGATGGAGTTTTTGGAGGAGATAAGAGAGGAAAGTCAGGGAGTAAATGAGGAAGTTATAAAAAAATTACATAAAATAACAGTTAATAAAATTTTACCAATTGAGAAATGCGGAGATTACAGAAAAACTCAGGTAGTTATCAAAAATAATCAGACAGGACAGGTATCTTTCCGTCCGCCGGAAGCGTCACAAGTTTCATTGCAAATAAAAGATTTATTGGTGTTTATAGAAAGCTCTCAAAATCAAAATATTCATCCTGTTTTGAAATCAGGAATTGTTCACTATGAATTGGTAAGAATTCATCCTTTTTTAGACGGAAATGGGCGGGTGGCGAGAGCCCTATCAACCCTTATTTTGTTTTTGGAAGGATATGATATTAGAAAATTCTTTTCTTTGGAAGAATATTTTGATTTAGGCGCAGCAGAATATTATGAAGCACTTCAAAGCGTTGGGAAAGAGGGAGGAGACTTAACAAAATGGCTGGAATATTTTACGCAAGGTTTGGCAATTGAGCTTTCAAAAATAAAAACAAAAGTCGAAAAAATTTCAATTGACGGAAAGTTGAGGGAAAAACTTGGAGGAAAACCATTATTATTGTCGGATAGGCAATTAAAAATAATTGAATATATTCAGCAAACAGGTTATTTACAAAATCAGGCTTTTGAAAATCTTTTTCCAATGGTTTCCGAAGACACGATCCTAAATGAGTTAAAAGTTTTGCTGCAAAATGGAATTATCAAAAAACAGGGTGTTACCAAAGGCGCAAAATACGTGATGAAATAATATGTCAGAAGCTATAAGTCCAGAAGAAAGAAAAGAAACCCAATTTAACAGGTTTGATTTAACCCCTTTTGAACATATAATGATGGGAAGTTCTGTGGACGTAGTCATTAATGGCAATAAAATATGCGTTAATAGTAGAGAGCTTGAGAAGTTGCGGGAAGATAAGGAAGCACTAAGAATTATTTTAACTCCAATTAGTCTGACGGAAAGCAAAAGAACTTTAAAAGAAGTAAGGCAAGCTAGAAAATATGGAGAAATTTTTTCCGGATTTCTAACCCCGTTTGAAATTGAAGGACAACTTAAATATATAGACAAAAAAATATATCTTACCTTTAATTCGGGAGAGCTAGATGAAAGCGGTCAGTTAGAAACGTTCGGGGTTTATTTTTCGCAAAATAAACAAAAAATAGATTTGCCTAAAAATGCATCGGAAGAAATCGTTATTGAAAAAGGATTTAAAGAATTAATCAAATATACTGGAAATAGAGATGGAGTAATGCAGTATAAAATTAATACAGGGAAAGGAAATTAATCATGTTGTTTTCGGAACTTTCTTCTTATTTTGAAAAACTGGAAGAGACTTCTTCCAGACTTGCTTTGATTGAAATTCTGGCTGATTTGTTTAAACACTCATCTTCTCAAGAAATTGAAAAAATTGTTTATTTAAGTCAGGGAAGGATTGCGCCATTTTTTGAAGCGACCGAAATCGGCATGGCAGAAAAACAAGTGGCGCAAGTAATTGCTCAGGCCTACAATTCAACCAAACAAGACATTCTTAAACTTTATGGAAAACTTGGTGACATGGGGCCAACGGCGGTGGAGGCGCATTTAAAATTTATTAAAGAAGGCAAAATCCAGAGTTCTCTTTTTGCGGAAAAACCAACTAAAATGACAGTTGCAGAAGTCTTTGATGTGTTAACTCAAATCGCCAAAACAAGTGGTTTGGGAACAGTTGAAAAAAGACAAATTCTACTTTCCGGTTTGCTAAAAAGAGCAGAAAGTAATTCCGTAAAATATCTGGTGAGGATTCCGCTTGGAAATTTAAGACTTGGAGTCGGAGATCCGACTATTTTGGATGGATTAGCCTTAGCAAAATTAGGAGATAAAAGTAAAAGAAAATTATTGGAGGGAGCTTATAACCGGACATCAGATTTGGGTTTAATCGCCAAAACTTTATGGGAAAAAGGACTGAATGGCGTTTCAAAACTGCAGGTTATCGTCGGAAAACCAATCAGGTCAGAACTCTGCGAAAGGTTGCCAAATAGCGAAAAAGTAATAGAAAAAATGGGAGTTGTTGACGCTCAGCCAAAATATGATGGATTTAGGGTGCAAATTCACAAAGATGGCGAAAAAATTTCCATGTTTTCCAGAAATCTGGAAAATATGACACATATGTTTCCGGAACTTATTGCTGGCGCTTTGAGCCAAATTAAGGCCAAAACTGCAATTCTTGATTCTGAAGCTTTAGCTTACAATCCTGAGTCAGAAGAATTTTTGCCGTTTCAGGAAACAACCAAAAGAAGACGCAAATACAACATTGAAGAAATTGCCAAGACTTTGCCTTTGAAAGCTTTTGTTTTTGATGTCTTATACAAAGACGGAAAATCTTTGATAGACACGCCATTGAAAGAAAGATTAAAAGTCCTGAAAGAAACTATTAAAGAAGATGATACTTTAATAATCTCTAAAACTCAGGAAATTTCAGATCCGAAAATTTTGTCCTTGATGCTTGAAGATTCTATTTCCAAAGGTTTGGAGGGCGTTGTGGTTAAAAAAATTGATTCGCTGTATGAAGCAGGAGGGCGGAGCTTTAATTGGGTAAAACTTAAGCGTCATTCTTCGGGGGAATTGCAAGACACAATTGATTGCGTGGTTTTAGGATACATCTTTGGGAGAGGGAAAAGAACAGTTTTTGGAGCGGGAGCTTTATTGGTTGGGGTTTATGATGATAAAAATGATGAATTTGTCACTGTTTCAAAAATCGGAACAGGTTTAACTGATGAGGAATGGCGGGAAATTCATAAAAGAGCTGATAAAGTTAAAGTTAATAAGAAGCCCGCACGGGTTAATTCTGTTATTGAACCAAGTGTTTGGATTGCGCCAAAAATTGTCATAGAAATACTAGCTGATGAAATAACCCGAAGCCCGATTCATACCGCAGGAAAAGATACAGAAGCAGGTTATGCGCTTAGATTTCCTCGGTTAGTGTCTTTTAGAACTTTTGACAAAAAACCAGAAGATGCCACAACAGTGAAGGAATTAATAGAAATGTATAAGTTGCAAAATAAAAAATAGTTATGGAGTTTGTTTCAGATCTTCATCTTCATTCCAAATACTCGCGGGCAGTTTCTCCGCAAATGATTTTACCGGAAATGGCAAAATGGTCAGCAAAAAAGGGAATTAATTTACTAACAACCGGTGATTGGACTCATCCTTTATGGTTCCGATCTATAAAGGGGGAATTGATTGAGGCAGGAGAGGGAATTTATAGATTAAGGATTAAGGATAAAGGATTAAGGACTAATGAAGTTAGATTTATTTTAACCACAGAAATTGCGAGTATTTTCAAGCAGGGGAATAAATTAAGACGGATTCATAATCTTGTTTTTGCGCCCAACATTGAAACAGTTGAAAAAATCAACAAAGAACTTCTTTCAAAAGCCTGCAATCTTTCCTCAGACGGCAGGCCAATTATCGGACTTTCCTCGAAAAATCTGTTGGATTTGCTTTTGAATATTGATAAAAAAATTATTTTAATTCCCTGTCATGCATGGACACCGCATTTCGGAATCTACGGATCAGCTAGCGGGTTTGATTCAATTAAAGAAAGTTTCGAAGAATTAAGTAATTATATTTATGGCGTTGAAACAGGAATTTCTTCAGATCCTTGGATGAATTGGCAGATTCCTGAGCTTAACAGTCGGGCAATTCTGTCTTTTTCCGATGCTCACTCCTTACCTAAAATGGGCAGAGAGGCAACAGTTTTTAAGATAGATAAAACATTAGAAGCTCTTTCCTACATGGATATTGGGCGGGCAATCGCCGGACCAATGAAGAAAAATTTAAACGTAACATCCAACGTTCAGAGTTCGCCGTCTAGCTCTGTTGCTTATACGATTGAATTTTATCCGGAAGAAGGAAAATATCATTATACCGGACACAGAAATTGTAAAGTGATCAAAAGTCCCCAGCAAATTAAAGAAAGTGGAAATATTTGCCCTAAATGTTCAAGAAAATTAACAGAAGGAGTGATGTACAGAGTTCAGCAGTTAGCCAATAACTCAGAATTCAGGCCTTATGATTCGGAATTGGATGAAAACGGAGTAAATTGGATAAAAGATCCGCGAAATATTCATCCGCCTTTTATAAAGTTGGTTCCACTTAATGAAATTATTGCTGAAAGTATCTCCTCTCCTGTGGGAAGTGAAAAAGTCAAAATTAAATTTGATGAAATGTGTTTGGAATTTGGTTCGGAAATTGATGTTCTTCTGAGAACTCCAATTGTTGACATTTCCTCCAAATTTGGTGAAAAAATCGCAGAAGGAGTTGTCAAAGTAAGACGTGGAGACATTATCATTGATCCCGGTTACGACGGGGAATATGGAAAAGTAAAAATCTGGAATGGAGATAGTTTGGTAAAAAAAGAAGATAAAGTCTCACAAATAGATCTTGGAATTTAGATTGAGGGAACATGCTATAATTATTGACATGAAATTAATAGTGGGATTGGGAAATCCGGGAGAAAAACATGTAAGAAACCGCCACAACTTGGGTTTCATGACTGTTGAACATTTCCTCAAAGATTTTGCGCAGGCTAAATCTACTTTATGGGAAAATTCCGCAAAATTTAAAAGCGATATAGCTCAGATAGAATGGCAGCGCCGTTCGTCGCACGGCTCCTCAGGCCAAGCCGTCCTAGAAAAAGTTATACTGGTTAAACCTAAGACTTACATGAACAATAGCGGCATGGCTGTGCGTTTGATAGCTGATTTTTATAAAATTGTCACTTCTGACATTTGGATTATTAATGATGATATAGATTTGCCATTGGGAAGTCTTAAAATACGGTTTGGGGGAGCTTCTGCCGGGCATCATGGAGTAGAATCTATAATAAATCATTTGGGTACTGATAAATTTTGGAGATTTCGAATGGGCGTTGGAGAAAAAAGGGAACTTAATGATTCTCGAATAAAAAATGTTGATGATTTTGTTTTGGGAGATTTTACAGGTGCAGAAAAAGGAAAATTAAAAGACCTGATCAAAAGAGGAGTAAAAGCTATAGAAGCCTCTTTGGAAGATGGTCTTGAGTCTGCAATGAACAGATTTAATACAAAATAGATTTATGCAGAAGATAGGACAGATTCTCAAAAATTTCAAGCCGGTTGAAGATAAATATATTTCCCGGGAATTTCAATCTTTTGGCATATATTTGTCTGAAGAACTCGATGACTATAAACATAGAGGACTTTATATAAAATTGGCCAAAACCATTCACAGGGCGATTCTTGAGAAGGCCCTTTCTTTTGTTTCAGATAGCAATGCCAAAAATAAAGGAGCTCTTTTTATGTGGAAATTAAAAGAACTTAGATCTCAGATGTCGAATGTCAAATCTAAATCTTCAAATCCAAAAACTTAATTATGATTTGTCATGTTTTTGTTTCCGGTTTTGTTCAGGGTGTAGGTTATAGACAGTTCATTAAATGGTCAGCAAGAAAAATTGGACTAACAGGATGGGTCAAAAACCTTTCGGATAATCGGGTAGAAGCTGTTTTTTCAGGCTCACAAGAACAAATTGATAGAATTATTGCCATTTGCAAAAAAGGACCATTTTTGTCAGAAGTAAAAGATGTAAGTATAAATTTTGAGGATAGGAAAATAGACTACAATAGCTTTGACATTATTTCATAGCCTCTGTTATACTCTATTCCAATATGTTTTTTAACATACTGTTTTTTACTTTTTTAGCCTCGATAGTCTCTCTTTTTTTAGTTGCGCTTCTTCTTTTACATAAAACTTTTATTCACAAAACCTCATTTTTGCTTGTTTCTTTTGCCGCAGGCGCCTTATTGGCAACTGGATTTATGGAGGTATTAAAAGAAGCTGTGGAAATTGCAGGAGCGGATGTTTTTTTATGGACAACTATTTCAATTGCAATGTTTTTTCTGATTGAAAGATTATTTTTGTTCCTTCATCATCATAATAAAGAAGACCCATTGTACGGCAAAGAAAATTTAAGAATTTCAACCGCATTTCTAATGTTTGGAGATGGATTACATAACTTTATTGACGGCATGTCAATAGCGGCTGGTTTTTTGGTAAATTTTCAATTAGGTTTGGTTACTGCGGTTGCGGTATTTGTTCATGAAATTCCTCATGAACTTGGAGACTTTGGTATTTTGATTCATAAGGGATGGAGTAGGGCAGGAGTATTGTGGCTTAATGCTGCAACAGGAATAGTAAGTATTTTAGGAGCAATTGTTGTTTTTTATTTAGGCAAACAGTTTGAAAATATTGTTCCTGTTTTACTTTCGATTACAGCTGCTAATTTCATCTATCTTGCCGCAACCAATCTTTTGCCGGAAATTCATCACAAAGCAGAAAAAAGTTTTGCCGTCAAATATACCACCTCATTTTTCATGGGAATATTTTTAATAGCAGCTTTGATAAAAATTTTGGGATAAAATTAAAGAAGATTTTATTTTACAGAGCCTTGCATAGTTTTCCAGTTTTGAGCACCAGAAAAATTAGTAGCATTAATAAAGAAATCCGGAGTTCCTCTAAAGCCCAGTGATGTAGCGATTGCCATATCTTCGGTCAGTTTCTTATCATATTTTCCGCTATCCAAACATTGTTTGAGCTGATTACTGTCAGCTGCAGAAGAGAGAAAATCTGCTAAACCTTGGGATTTTGTTTTGTCATTTTTTACGTCATTATTCATCAAATTGTATCCTGCATTACTCATCAGCAGATCGTGAGCTTGCCAGAATTTTCCCTGCTCATTTGCGCAATATAAAGCTTTAGCTCCCATTTCACCAGAGCCATGTCCATTGGCATAAATATAAACAAAAGCTGCCTTCCCTTGATCAACCAATTTTTTCATCTCGGGAACAGGCGCTATATAATCTCCTCCGTCAGCTTGAAGAGTAAATTGCGGCCCAATTTGTTTATTCAATTCAGGATTCATGCCTGAAGCGGCCTGGCAATATGGGCAGCTTGGGTCTACGATTTCAACGAGAAGGTTTTTGCTGTTTTTATTTCCAAGCACCAGATTTTTGCTATTGAAAAGAGCTTTTATTTTATCAATAGTAACTGCAGGTTGTGCTGGTTGTTCAGGAGCATTGGTCGGATTTTGCGCCTGCTGAGTAGGATTAGCAGATCCGTTTTCTTCCAAAGTGGCAACTTTATTGGTTAAAGATCCTAAGAAAAAAGCGCCGATAATTACAGCTATTACTAGTGTTTTATTTAAGAATTTAAGTTTCTCGACTTCAGAAGTCATCAGCCTATCTTACAGATTTTTTCCAGCACTTGTCAATACCTGAGATAGTTGGGAATCTTTACATTCTTTCCCAAACGCTATAGAATAAATCCAGTATGGAGTCAGCGAATTTATCACGCCTTTCCAATCTGCTTATTACTTCTTTTGAGAGGGAAGAAATTAAAAACCAAACCAAAACCGGAATAAATGTTAATCGTTTTGTTTCAGAAATTGCTACCTGGTATGAGAAATTCCGTAATGCAATGGATTATCGGGATGAAGAGGTGGTAAGACGTGCTGCGATCGAAAGAATTCTCAAAAGGAGAATGCTTTTTGGAGGAGATGGTGAAAAAATAGCTACTCCTTTGATGCGGGAGCTTTTATGGGCCCGCTATTTTCCGGAGGCAAGCATTTCAGATGAGGAAATAAAAAAAGTCGGGTTAGTTATTGATTTATATCTTGATCTTAGGGAGCAGCTTTTGACGCGTAAACCTGATATAAAAATAAAAATAGACTCACTTATTTATCAGCTTCTTTCATCTCATTTGGAAATAATGCTGAATAAAAATAAAGATGTAGAGCTAATTTCAAATTACATTTTCCATCTTCTTAAAGAGAAAATTGTGATCAAAGATGATTCAGAGGAGACACGTGACATACAGGTATTTATTGCTGTAAGAAAGGCTTTTGCTAAAGATGACATTGCGTTTTTGAGATTTCATTTATTCGAACAATATTTTGGTAAAGTAACAGAAGGAAATATTCATGCGGTTGCTCAAAATTTCACCAAAGGATACGAGGAACTTGAACGGCAACTCAAATATCCACTTAAAGATAGAATAATTTCTTATGTTAAAAAACAACTTCCACCATTTCTAATTTTTGCTGAAGTTTTGCGCAAGGAAAAAGGAAACATCAGGGCTCTTATTAGTAATACAACTGAGTTCCAAAACAGTATTTTTGCAGCAGCGCAGGCCCGTTACAAAACTATATCATCCAAAGTCAGAACAGCAATTATCAGATCAGTAATCTTTATTTTGCTTTCAAAATTTTTATTCGCATTTTCCATAGAGGCAACGTATGACAATATCGTTTTAGGTCATATAGCCTGGAATTCTTTAATCATAAATATTATTGCTCCGCCTCTTTTGATGATAATTGCTAGTCTTTTTATCCGCACTCCGGACAAAAATAACACAAAAAGAATTTATGATAAAGTCATGAGTATTTTATTTGTTGATAGGCCGGAATTAGACAGGACTTTAATTCTGAATCTTAAGCCCGACAAGAGGAATCCGATATTGAATTTTATTTTTACAGTTCTTTGGTTGGGAGGATTTATTCTGAGTTTTGGTTTAATCATTTACGCTTTACAGAAGCTCAAATTTAGTCCTGCGTCTCAGGGAGTTTTCATTTTCTTTATGGCAATTATTTCATTTTTAACGTATAGAATCAGTCAAACCGCTAACAGCTACACAGTTCAAGTGCGTCAGG
>Ga0247841_10009772_pt1 | contig 13290 bp, 15 predicted proteins | sample LaCruzMarch2015__2_FD_192410 | JGI IMG/M metagenome (GOLD analysis project Ga0247841, IMG submission 192410) | Freshwater microbial communities from meromictic Lake La Cruz, Castile-La Mancha, Spain - LaCruzMarch2015_18m | ecosystem: Environmental > Aquatic > Freshwater > Lake | place: Spain...
CTGTGAAAAGTTAAAACCCCACATCGCCGCACTCGAAACAAAATATCCTGATTTCAACCTCACCCGTGTTGAGATCTATAATAGTGCTGGAAACCTGCAGTTGTTCAATAAAATAAGCCGGGAGTATGGTATCAGCAATCCCGGCGTTCCATTAATTTTCATCGGAAACAGCGCATTGATCGGTGATATTGAGATCACAGGACGGCTTGAACATGAGATAATAATCGAGAAACAGCGGTTAGCATCCTGTAATGGCACTGTCCAGCCTGTGATCCCTGTCAGGGATCCCGGCTGCACGCAGGAATCCCAGCAGCTCACCCTTCCGATGGTCATCTTTGCAGCGATAGTTGATAGTGCCAACCCCTGCGGCCTGTCGGTGCTGGTCTTCTTGTTGATCCCGATGGCTGCTGCCGGGAGCAGGAGGCGCATCCTGCTTGTAGGTGCTGCCTATATCACCGCGATGTTCCTGTTCCATCTTCTCGCAGGTATCGGGTTATTCTCGTTGATCTCCTTTTCGGGGCTCTCGCGGGAGTTTGCCCTTATCGGGGGATCTGTTGCCCTTATTCTTGGGATCATAACCATTTCCGATGTGCTCCGGAACAAGGAGACGTTTGTCCTGTCCATACCGGAATCGCAGAAGAAAAGGCTCGGGAATTATATCCGCATGGCATCGCTTCCCGCAGCATTTGTCCTGGGGATCCTTGCCGGCATCCTCGGATTTTCCTGTACCGGGGGTATATACATTAGCATCCTCGGTCTCATGGGCAGGGAGATGACAGTAGTGTCCGGGTTGCCCTGGCTTATCCTGTACAACCTTGTCTATGTGCTCCCCTTAATCCTAATCACCCTCCTCGTTGCGTATGGCATTTCCCCGGAACGTGCCGACAGTATGCGGATGGAGTATAAGCGGATTATCAGGATGGTTATCGGCGTGATACTGGTTGCGCTTGGGGCGGTTATTCTTCTTGGGTGGATGGGGTAAACAATTCACACATTTTTTAGTCGCGTCACCATCCCCACAAAATTAATAATAATCGCGTAACGAGTTTTCCGGTCTTATCCGTTAGAACCAAAATACTTTTTAGGATTTGACTCTCTTTGTGGCTTTTACTCTCATCACTAGGGCATTTCCAAGAGTGACATCAAAAAGAATAGATTATCTGTGATCTCGGAACTGGAACTCCGGCGCTTTCCGGTACTGCTCGAAATAATTTCCAATGAGATCATTTTCGAGTTCCCTGATCTGGTGCGGGAGAACTGTTTTTTCTAAGCTATGGAAAGAAAACTGCAGCTCCTTTTCATCCAAGGATTTCTTACTGATGTCGAGCAATCTGTTTGCACAATTCCCGGACTGGCCGATGAAGATAATCTCCTTCGAACCTGAATCGCTAAGGAGATACAAACCCGGGCCTGCGGGTGCGGATATAGTTTTTTCCGGTGCAAGCTTTTCAGTGCCTCTCCATGTAAGATCCATCCAGCCGGGTTGCCCGGCCGTTCCGGTTGCAGGCAGTGGTGGCTGGCTGGGGTTGCCGGCCGGGTTATCTTTCTGGTCGGTTTTAAGTTTCCCACCGCGCAGGTTTTCTTTACGGGTGGTAGACTTCCGGTATCGCGGGTGGAACCGGCCGAAATTGCCGAACGTTGATTCCCCGCGTTCCTGCCGGTACCGGTACAAGAGAAAACTTTCCATCCCGCACCTGCTGTTATTGGATGCATCGAGCGGGGTGGCGGAGCATTCGTACGCGAATCCTTCTGCGTCCTGCCAAGCCCAAAGGGCCGATGCTTCAGCATGGGGGTCGGTCCACGGCATCAGCTTCGTGTTCCGGAGCTCCATGCGAAGGTCAGAGAGCCGCTGGTGCAGGGTTCTTCTCGTTTCACCGATGTACATGAGGAAATCTTTTCCTGCCGGACGTATCCGGTAGAGGCCGGGCTCTTTTGGGATTTGGTGGAATTCCTCTTTTGTTGCGGTGAACGGGACCCACGGTGTCCAGGGGAGGTTCTGCCAGTTTTCTGAGAAGTATTCTCTATCTTGGGGGTCTGCCGGGGGGTAGTCTGGCGACATATATGATCAGGGATTGGGCGGGGAGCGGGATTAAGGGTTGCGGGGGTGACGAGATCCGGTGTAAGGGTTCATTTCCTGTAGCTTCTTCCCAGCTGTTGGGTGGAGATCCATAGTGATCCCCGAGCTGGAAGATATCAGAAAACTGCACGTTACTGACAAATATGATTCCCCTGCCAAAACTTGGTGGAATTTTAAAGTGATCGCTAAAAAAAAGTAAAATAATTGTCCGTAAAAACACTTTTAGAAGCGGGGCTTCCGGTGTTTCGGGAGGCAGTCTCTGCAGTAGACCGGCCTGCCCTCAGTTGGCTTAAACGGAACTTCGCATTCTTTTCCGCAGTCTGAACAGACGACTTTTGTCATTTCACGGGGGCCGAAGTCACGGGGACCGCGGTTTCCACCAAAATTTGATTCTCCATACATAATGTTTACTCAAACAGTCTAATTGATAAGCTGCGGTTTTTATTGGTGTTACGAGTATAAGTGGGTATTAGTGGGGGCATGGTGATTTGATGCTCTTTGGCTTAGCACACGCGGCAAGGGGCTGAGCCACTCTTTAGCGTCAGATCCGTCCCATATTTCACCAAAACCTTTTCCCCCTCCCCAGCCAACAACCCGATAGAGCATTCATGGATACCCAGCTACTCTATGTAACGTTCACCAACAAAAAAGTTGTAACAAGTATGATCCTCCTTGGGATTGTCCTCGGGCTCGTACTATCAGCCCTAATACGTTACTTCGCGGGGCAGTGGTACATGCCAACGGCCTTTGTCGGAATCTGTCTTGTTGTGGCAATCATGTACATGTACTGGCTCGACAGGCAGGACTGGCGGAATATGTAATGCGTTCGGCTGGGTTCCTGACCCGGTCACATCACATTTTTTTCGCGTTCGCCTGATATCCCGTTCAGATGAATCATGAGGCATCAACTACCCGTTTCCCAGTGAAAAAAGTGTAACTACTATTGGAAGAATGTCGCTTATTCCATTATCCGGCCACTCTTCCCCATCACAACCCCGCTTAATCCCGCCCCGGGGCTCTTTGAAATCCACGGTATAACGGGGGATCATGTGACATTGGCAGTGCATCACCGTTTGTCCGTCCTTTACGCCAGTATTGAACCGGATATTGTATCCGGCAGGAAATTCTCAACAATCATTTTTTTTGCACTCAACAATCTGGGAAGATATACCGTTACCTATCTCATACGAATTGTAGAGCAAAAGCCCATTTTGTGTGTAAAATCTCTTAAAAAAAGTTCTGTCCCATATGAGGACAATAAATGAATCTCTACTCAAATTTACGCTCAGGCATAACCATATTTAAAAAACACCATCACGGGAGGTTCCCATCCCCGGAACATTCCCTCTGGCGCTCTTCGCTCATCGCAATGAGCTGCTCGAATATTTTCTGTGTGGCCACCGGATCGATCCGGGCTTCAACCGCCTGGTCAAAAACCGTATTCAGGACTTCAGAAGCCCGGTGTTCATCATGGACCGGCATACCTTCGTGGATCTTGATTTTGGCAATCTTTCCTGCAAGATCCTGCCGGTGTGCAATGAGCCGGATGATCTCTTTATCCGTCTTTGTAATCTCTGCCCGTACGGCTTCGAGCGACATATGATATACATATCTTCAGCATTCACATAAACGTGTTTATCCCCGCCATAACACCAAAGAAGATATCGCAAGAGCACCCTATCTGATCCAGTGATTATATGCTCGAACGAATATCCCGCCGGGAAGAATTTGATCTTTTTATATCGTGGATAGCGATATCCATATCGTTTGCGATCATCAAGATCGCTCCCTATGGAATAACCGGGTCCATGAGATCGATCGATCCCGTTCTCGCACTGATCTCGTTTGGTATTGCCCTTCTCACCGTAGGTATCGGTTTTATCCTGCACGAGATGGCTCACAAGTTTACCGCGATTAAATTCGGGTACTGGGCGGAATTCAGAAAAGACAACATCATGTTGCTCTTTGCCGTGCTCCTTGCAGCCCTTGTCGGTTTTGTCTTTGCAGCCCCGGGCGCAACCGTCATCTATAGCAATTCCGCGACCGGGCAGGGTCTGACCAAGAGGGAGAACGGTATCATCTCGGCATCAGGACCGATTGTCAACCTCCTGCTGTGCATTCCCTTTGGTGTGCTGGTCCTGGTCAGTGCCTCTCTTACCGGTTTTTCCAGTATCCTGCTTGCCCAGATCGGGATCTTCGGCATCCAGATCAATGCCATGATCGCGGCATTCAACATGATCCCGGTCAGTATTCTTGACGGCAGAAAAGTGATGGCATGGAACATCCCGGTCTTTGCCCTACTGATCATCGCCTCGTTCGGGACGCTCGTGGCATCTTTCTATCTTCTATAATCCCCCACAATTTTTTTGTGCGGGTGAAACGCCCGATCATCCTGTCTTTAACGTTTCAATAACCCCAACAACTTTCTGCCCTTTGAGAAATGCATCCTTCAGCGCAATCGGGTGATTTTTAATTCCCTTGAATTCATCCATATTATTTGCAATGATATTGTCGTAGTATTCAAACCCGGTGCCATTGAAGATGGCAGTGATCGCAGGAAACGCCCCGTCAAAGACATGGTCCCAGTTCTGGCCGGCGGTTGAGATAAAGAGCCCCTTGTGGCGTTTGATGTGTTCATCCGGGAAAAAGAGCGTTTTTAAAACAAATTTCCGGGCCCAGAGATACTGTCCCCGGTCGATTAACCCTTTGAGTTCCGCCGTGATTCCCATCGTGTAGATGGGTGAGGCCACAGCGATACAATCGGCTGCCAGTATTTTATCAAAGAGAAGGATTGCATCATCCTTCACCACGCACTCGCCATTCTTATGGCAGGCATTGCATCCCCGGCAGGGTGTGTAAGTAAGATCCTTGAGCACCACTTTCTCAACCGTTGCACCGGCTGCACGGGCTCCTTCTAAGAAACTGTCGAGCAGGGTCTCTGTATTCCCGTGCCGGTGCGGGCTTCCGGATATGCCAAGAACAGTTACGGTCATAGTACTCACGCAGCGAGCCGCTTTTTGATCTCGGCAAGCACGGATTTTCCGAGTTTCTCCGCATCGGTCCTGGCGGTGGGATGCAGGTCGATTGCCCCTTTCTCATCCACGTTATTTACCATCAGGTAGGAGATGTCTGCATCCTTTATGTCAATGACATGGTAGAAGCATTTCACTGACGGGACGGCAGCGTCAAAGACATGGCCCCAATCCTGCCCGGCAGATGCGAGAAAGACCCCGAGCCTCTTACCTTTGCGCTCAACGGGAACAACCGGGAGTTTGAGCACATATTTCCGGGAACGGAATACCTGTGCCCGGTCGATTAGGGCCTTAGGCTGCGACGCGATTCCCATACAATATATCGGCGAGGAGAGCAGGATTACGTCAGCAGCGATGATCTTGTCATGGTAGATGTCCATGCCATCGCGCTGCACGCATTTATTGAGTTTCTCGCAGGCATTGCATCCCTTGCACGGATTGATGTTGGCATCGGTTAAGGCAACCTTCTCAATCACCACGTCAGGGTCTGCGATCATCCCGCCCAGTACCCAGTCCAGCAGTGTCTCGGAGTTGCCATGCCTGCGGGGACTTCCGGCAAAGGCGAGGACTTTGATCGGCATACCCGTATCTTTGTCATGCGTCATAAAAAAGGATTGGATTGTTTAAAAAAAAGGAGTTCCATCTCTTGCCCTTCGGGATGGAGTGCTGACCATCAATTATTTTTTGAGAAACATGACGCGAATGATTAACCGGGACTCTGTAACTGCAAATTTAGCTTTGCATACACATGCAACGTCTGTCTGTAAATTTCTCAATAAAAAATGGGTTATTGACGGCACTACACCTTCTTGAAGCAGAGGTACCAGTCCTTGCACTCGTAACCTTCGCCAGAGCGCTTGTCCATCTCTGCGGTAGTCTTTGGTGGAGGCACAACCACTTTCTCGCCCGGCTGCCAGTTCGCAGGAGTCGAGACTTTATACTTGTCTGTTGTCTGGAGTGCCTTGACCAGCCTTATGATCTCGGGCATGAACCGCCCGTTCTGGAGCGGGTAGTAGATCATCGCCCGCATGATCCCTTTGTCATCGATGAAAAAGACGCAGCGGACCGCAGCAGTTGAGGACTGCCCCGTATGAATCATGCCGTACTTCTTTGCCACCTTCATCGTGAGGTCAGCGATAATGGGAAACGGGATGGCGACTCCCATCTTCTCCTTGATTGCGTGCACCCATGCCAGATGTGCCGAGATGCTGTCAACGGACAGGCCGATCAGCTGGACATTGAGTGCCTTGAGTTCGTCATAAATCTGTGCAAAAGCTAAAAATTCCGTGGTGCACACCGGTGTGAAGTCCGCCGGGTGCGAAAAGAGCACCACCCATTTCCCCTTAAGAGATGAGAGCGTGATGGGCCCCTGGGTAGTCTCCGCGTCGAAGTCCGGCGCCGGTTCCCCGATTACGGGGAACGTGATACAAGTATCGTCTTCCATGATGTCTCACCGCAGAGATCGGTTATGGCATTACCTCATCGAGCTGGGCTTTGCCGTAGACATATGCGGGCATACCCGAGAGCAGGAAGGTAACGCGAAGCGCCTCTTCGACTTCTCCTTTTGTGACACCTATATTCTTTGCACCGGCAAGCTGGGCACGGACTGCGTGCTGGTCACGCATGGCGGCGGCAATCGCAATCGCGATCAGTTTTTTTGTCTTACCCGAGATCTTTCCATCATCCCAAATGTGCTGCTCAAATCTCATAACAAGGTTGAACATCTCGGGCTCTTTTGTGGTCAGATCCTTGAAAAATTTCGGCACTTTACCGATCTTCTTCTCAAGGGTTTTAAGTTGCTTTTCCGATCCTTTCTTTGCAACCGGTTTCTTTACCGGAGCTTTCTTTGCTGCTGCTTTTTTTACAACCATAGTTACTCACTCTCCAATTGCATGGGTTCGCCGCAGCAGACCAGTTCGCCGCCGCCGCTCTCTTTTACCACAACTACATTACCGCAGATCTCACACTTAAAGACCTGCCCTTCTTTTGAAACGTTTACCATCAGGAGATCCTCCATGTACGCCAGATAAACCGGGAGCAGGAATCCCGTTTTTAACTGCAGGAACCCCCGGGAGTCACACCGCTATGCTTGTGCTTTAAAAAGAAAAATGTTGGATTAAATGTTGCTTTTGCCACGTTTTGGCGGGTTCTTTGCATCTGCCGGTGTCTTTACGTCCGGGCGGATGTGGGTCATCGGGAAGCACTGGTATTCTTCGCAGGAACAGGTGGGACATTTCCTTAGGTCCTGTTCGCTCTTGTCGAGCGTGAGTTCCTTTCCGCAATCAATGCATACATATTTGCCTGCGCCGACTTTCTGTCCTGCGGTGTACGTCTTCTGTTCGGTCAAATAATTCACCAAACTTCTCATGCACGCCAAAGATATATATGGGTTGTGTTAGTGCCACCGGCTCTTCATAGATCTCCTCGTAATGTGATGATTGCAGGTAATTATGATGCTGTTGCATGACTATTTTTGTTTGTACTTTTGTGCCAGTTGATGTCAGAAAGATCCCTGCATTTCTGTTAGAATGGATGCTCACCATCACCAATTCTACAAATGGGTTCTTTTTTTAGTTATGCTACAGTCTATTATGCGAAAGCTATATCCTCGTTTTTCACATCTTATGTTCTATGGGAAAAAAGGTGATCGGCCTTCTGGGGAGTCCTCTGTCGGATGGCAACACGGCACAACTACTGGACCGTGCACTCAAAGGTGCCGAGGATGCTGGCTGCATGGTCGAAAAGATTGAAATTGCCAGTCTAGATTTCAATGCATGCATGGAGATGTTCTTCTGCAAAGATCATGACACCTGCATCATGGATGACGACATGCAGCAGCTTTACCCGAAATTCAAAGAGATGGACGCTCTCATCATCGCCACACCGGTTATGACGATGGGAATTCCCGGCAAACTCAAATCAATGATGGACCGTTTTCAGGTTTTTTTCATGGCCAAGTATATGCGGAAAAAACCGTTCATCTCAAAGGAACGCAGAGCGGAACGAAAGGGTTTGTTCATCTGCATCTCTGGTATGAAGATCCCCGAAGTCTTTGTCGGCGCAAAACTTACGATCAAGGCTTTTTTTGATATTATCGACTGCCAGTTCACTGATGAGCTGCTGATTAACGATATGGATACGATCCAAAACGTAACAGCACACTCGGATCTTCTTGAAGCAGCCTACCAGAAGGGATATGCCCTTGGAAAATCGCTCAAGGTGTAACTTCTGCGACAACCCTTTTTGGCTGGTATGAAACAGTGGCATCTGAATTTTCATTCTTATTGTTATCCACAAATGTCTTGGCACGCAATGGAAAATTTTTTGTTGTTGTGAAAACGCCTACCAATAATTTTTCACAGTTTGCTAGAGCAGTCCCCTTTCCTTCATGCTCAGGTAGCTGCTCTTTGTTACAATGATATGATCAAGGAGCTGGATGCCAAGCAGCAGTCCAGCCTCACGGAGCTGCGTGGTTATCGCAATATCCTGCGGACTGGGCTCGAGTGAACCCGATGGATGGTTATGCACACAGATGATCGATGCAGCACGGTCAGTGATTGCATCTGCATAGACTTCTCTTGGATGAACAAGGCTGTGGTTGAGCAGCCCTACTGTGATGATCCTGCTGTCAAGTACCTCTCCTGCGCCATTGAGGGTGATACAAATGAAATGTTCCTGCTGTTTGTTCCGCATTTCGGCTATAACAGGGAGCGGGAGAATGTCCCGCGGTTTTGTCACTTTGAAACTACCGTCCGCGGGTGCACAGTAGCGTCTTCCTATCTCGAAGCACGCCATGATCTGGGCAGCCTTTGACGGGCCGATCCCCATTATAGAGATGAGGTCATCGTACCGGACCGTTCCCCGACTATCCTTTTTTAGTCCGCAGATCTCTTTTGCAATCTCACGAACGTCCTTGTTTCGTGTGCCCCGGCCAAGGATCGATTCGAACAATTCCTGATCGGTGAGTGAAGTAACTCCTTTTTTGGCTATCTTCTCGCGGGGCCTGTCCAGCTTAAGGACATCTTTCATCTTCTTCATTTTAAAAAACCCGTATTTCAGGAAACGACAGAAACTTGTGTTCGTGATGTGTCAGGGCTTCTTTTATTTGAAAAGGAAAAACCTTTCTTATTTGTCGCCGTTTCAGGATCGTCTTATATCTGCCACATGAAGAATCTTTAAGTCAGATTCCTGCAGTACCCTATGCTCATGGCAACTATTGAGAATGCAAAAGAGGCATTTGCCGGTGAGTCGCAGGCAAACCGGAAATACCAGGCCTTTTCTGAAAAGGCCTCAGATGAGGGTTTCAAAAACATTGCAACGCTATACAAAGCCGCTTCAGAAGCAGAAGCAATTCATGCAAAAAAGCTTTTGAAAGTGCTCGCTGCAATCGAGCCGACTGCAAAGAACCTTGAGGTGAGCATTGCCGGAGAGACGCATGAGTTCACCCACATGTACCCGGATTTTATCAAGGTCGCAGAAGCGGAAGGCAGAAGCGACGCGTTGCTTGCGTTTACCCACGCGATGAAAGCTGAGCAGGTGCATGCGAACCTGTACAAGAAAGCACTCGATGCGGTAAAGGCGGGACACGACCTTGGACGGGAAAAGATCTTCCTCTGCCCGGTCTGCGGAAATATCGAGATCGGCAAAGCGCCCGACAAGTGTCCCATCTGCGGTGTTTTCGGAAAACAGTTCCGGGAAATCACTCTATAATCTTTTTCTCATCTTTTCTTTTATCATCCTCTATCTCTTTCTCCCTCTCTTTTTTGCGCCTGTGTAGCCACACAACAACAACAATCAGGGCAATCAGGGTGGCCCAGGATGCAGAGTAGATGATGATTATCGGGTTTGCAAATACGTTCTGCGGAATGAATGATTGGGGCGGACTCGGCGGTCTGATGCTCTCAAACTGGACTGCTACGCTTGCCGGGAACCGCTCTTTACCGTCAAAGTATCGAATGGTAACATTGGCATTCCCGGAGGGAACCACTCCTTCGGACGGTGCGTTGTTTGTGTTTGGAAATGCTATAGTCCGGGCAATCCTGCCGTGTTCATCGCTAATCTCGATATACCATGCATCCGGGTTCGATTTTGCATAAAGATCCCGACCGCTTACGACCAGTTTTGAACCCGCCGGCAAGGTCACTTTCCAGATCCCATTGTCTGTATTATTTAAAAATGACATAATCCGAACGACTGGTTCTCCGTCCCTAATCTGCAGAGCACCCGATGTCGGGTAGCACAGCGCTGCCGGTTCTTCAAATTTTCCCGTTTTAGTGGGTGCTGCCAGTTCCTGTGAGCAGCGGAACCGGTCGTCCATCACCTGTCCATAAGTAAGAGCCCGCGGGTAAATCCTCACCTCGTCAAGACCACCGTTGAGGTAATTCGAACATCCCGAATCCGGTCCTTCCCCGGTTCCTGCATTTGCACCGAGTATCACGTAATTGGGATACTTGTAATGGATCAATCCTGATGCGTTCTGCTGGTTTCTAAGTACACCATCGAGATAGATCTTCGAGTTCTGCCCGTCATAGGTTCCCGTGACCTGGTGCCACTGATTCAAAGAGATGCCCTCGTGCTGCACAGGGATCTCCAGATCCCCATAACCTCCAAGATTTATTGTCCACCAGAGATCCCCCCCGTCTCCAATGCCAAGCCGGTAACCCCCCTCATTATAGGAAGAGATCAATGTCTGCGGGCGAAAAGAGTCTATGTAAAACCATGTGGAAATTGTGATTGCCTTATCCGGGTGGTTGTAGGAAGTATATGGAATAGTTGCATAGCTACTAACCCCGTTAAACCGGATTGCACCCCCGCACCCGCCGTTGTTAATTCGCGATGTGTTGTGAAGAGTTCCGCCATTCCCATGCCCTGAACCATCGAGAACGTATGTACCGCTGCCTTCATTGAAACTGAAGTACAACGAAGGATCTGTTGTAGTATCTGCCTGCCCTGATGCAGCTGAGGCAGCTCCTGCCATCAGCAGAAGGAACAAACAAAAAAGTGCCGGTACGCCAGATCCCTTTCTGCTCCACATTGTGCTCATGGTATGCTATCAGAGGATTATAGGGCTCATGGAAAAAGAATATTGCTATCGGCATGGTAAAGACGGGCTTACCCATGTCCATATATTTATATGAAACCAGAACGTTTCTAAAAAACGATGACAAAAGTCACTGTCTACTCCACGCAAAACTGCCCCTACTGCCGGATGGCCAAGGCTTTTTTAGAGAAGCACGGTGTTACGTACGAGAACATTGATGCTGGTTCGGATTTCGAAGCTGCAAAGAAAATGATTGATATTTCCGGTCAGCGCGGAGTGCCGGTGATCGTGGTTGATGATGAAGTGATTGTCGGCTTTGATTCCGTGCGCCTCAATGAACTCTTCGGAGAAACTAACACCGGTGAGAGTTACGATGTGGTGATTGTCGGCGCCGGCCCGGCAGGACTCACTGCGGGGGTCTACTGTGCAAGAAAGATGCTCAATACGATCATTATCAGTGAAAATATTGGGGGGCAGGCGCTTGAATCGTGGGCAATCGAGAACTACATGGGCTATCGGATGATTTCCGGTGAAGACTTAATGAAGAAGTTTGAAGAGCAGGTCAGGACGCTCAACATCCGGCTCGAACTCGATAAAGTGACTGCAATCTCAAAGGACAATGGACTTTTCACGATCAGCACCGGTTTCGGAAACACGTTAAAGGCAAAGGCTGTCATTCTTACGCAGGGCAACCGCCCGAGAAAATTAGGCGTGGCAAACGAAGAGCAATATCTTGGGCGTGGACTCTCGATCTGCTCTACTTGTGACGGCCCGCTCTATAAAGGAAAGCAGGTTGCTGTGGTAGGCGGGGGCAATTCTGCACTCCAGACGGTTGTTGAGATGAGCGATATCGCCCAGTCAGTCATCCTGATTGTGCGCAGTACAATAAGGGCTGATCCTGTATACATGGAGAAGCTCAAAGAAAAAAAGAACATCACTGTGTACACGAGCACCCATGTCTCTGCCCTTCATGGTGATAAGTTCCTCTCAGGTATTACAATCAAGGATGAACAGGGTAAGGAGCAAACGATAAGTCTTGACGGGGTTTTTATAGAAATCGGCTGGTTGCCCAATACTGATATGGTGGAAAATCTCGTTCAGCTCAACGACAAGAAAGAGATCATCGTAGACATCAATGGTCATACCAGCATCCACGGTATTTATGCTGCAGGAGATGTGACTTCGGTGAAGAGCAAACAGATCGTCATTGCATCAGGTGACGGGGCAAAAGCGGCGCTTGAAGCGTTTGAGTATGTCCTGAAATCACCTTCAGCGTAATTTTTTTAAGTTGTGATGATTGGCAATTGAACTGTCATGTACCTGAAAATTGAAGTGGCAAAAAATCCAACAATATTCCCATGGAGACAGCACTTCTGGATGCATTCATTTTCATAGCAATTGGCATTGTTGCCGCAGTAATTGTTCACTTTTTCTTTACTTTCTTAAAAAAACGAGCTGAACGGACCGAAACCAAAATGGATGACCTGATCGTTCATTCTCTGGGTTCACCATTAACCATTCTGGCGTTTTTTATCCCGGTTTTTTTTGCCATTCAATATGCAATCTTTGTCTACCCCCAGTACCAGTGGATCGCCGATTCAAAAGTCCTGTTATCCATGTACATCCTTGTCGGGACATGGATTATCTCAACGTTTGTTGATGGTTTTTTACGAACATACGGTCTGGCACTGGCTGAAACAACAGAAACTGATCTCGATGACCGGATTATTGAAATCCTGCAGAAAATTGCGAAATATCTCATCTGGTTTACGGGTATTTTATACGTTCTGACCCTGTTTAATATCAATATCACTCCCCTGATTGCTGGTGCCGGGATCTTTGGTATAGCGATTGCGCTTGCCGCACAGGATCTGTTTTCGAACTTTTTCGGGGGTGCCGTGATCATCACCGACCAGCCGTTTAAAGTAGGTGACCGTGTCCTGATCAATGATATTCTCGGTGATGTTACCCACATCGGTCCGAGAAGTACACGGATTATTACGCTCGATTCAGACGTTGTTACTATTCCTAATAATAAAATAACGACAAGTGTTGTCCGAAACTTTTCCCTGCCCAGCCCTCAGGTGCGGATACAGATTCCGGTCACTGTTGCAAACGGGACAGATATCAACCATGTGAAA
>Ga0247841_10009774_pt1 | contig 13288 bp, 16 predicted proteins | sample LaCruzMarch2015__2_FD_192410 | JGI IMG/M metagenome (GOLD analysis project Ga0247841, IMG submission 192410) | Freshwater microbial communities from meromictic Lake La Cruz, Castile-La Mancha, Spain - LaCruzMarch2015_18m | ecosystem: Environmental > Aquatic > Freshwater > Lake | place: Spain...
TGAAATTAAAAGTAAAAATAAAAAATCATGATAAGCAAAAATAAACAAAAGGCAGTGATCAGTTTTAGAAAAGCGCGCAGTTCGTTGGATAAAATAATCAGCATGACAGAAAAAGGTGAATATTGCATGAACATAATGCAACAAAATTTGGCTGTAATCGGACTTTTAAGATCGGCCCACGAGATGTTGATGGAAAATCATCTGAACTCTTGTTTCAGAAATGCCATGGCTTCAAAAAACGAGAGGAAGAAAAATAAGATGACCGAAGAAATTTTAAAAGTAACTAAATTATTCAATAAATAGGATATGGAAAATAATCAAGATTCTTGTTGCGTTCCATCGGGAAAAAAGGGTAAGGGGATTCTAAACGGGATAATATACAGCTTAATACCACATACATTTTGCATTGCATTTATTGTTTTTTCTATAATTGGCTCAGTAGCTGCAACCGCACTGTTTAAAAGCTTTTTGGTGATTCCTTATTTTTTTACTTTTTTGGTGGTGGCTTCTTTTTTGCTGGCGACTTTTTCAGCTTTTATTTACCTTAAGAGAAATAATTGCCTTTGTTTTTCCGGTATTAAAATAAAATGGAGATATTTGGTTACCCTGTATTCAACAATGATTCTGATAAATTTAGCCATGTTTATGTTTGTATTTCCGGCGTTGGCCAACATGGATTCTAACGGTGTGTTGGATAAGGAAAAATATGATGCAAGCCTGTCTATGGCGGTGAGAATACCATGTTCGGGACACGCGCCATTGATAATTGATGAACTTAAAAAAGACAATTATATTGGGCAGGTTACATTCAGGACGCCGAACATATTTGACGTTAAGTACGACTCTAAGGGGACTTCTTTGGAAAAAATACTTGGAACTGAAATATTTAAAACATACTGGGCAGAAATAAAATAAAAGGTCGCCGCCCCGAAAAGGGCGAGCCTCGCCCAAAAGGCGGGAAATAAAAATAATAATTAAACTAAAAATTTATGGCAAAAAAATGTGATTGCGGAGAAAAGTGCAGCTGCTCTTGCGGGTGCAAAGAAGGTAAAGAATGCAAATGCGGACCTGATTGTCCTTGCTCTTGCGGGTGCAAAGAATAATAGTAAAAACCCGCTGCAGCGGGTTTTTATCATCTATGTTTTACGGTAAAAATAAATATAAAATATGCAAAAATTAACAGCAAAAACAACATTAAAAAATATAATAAAACAAAAAGGAGGGGCGGAAGTTCTGATGGAAAATAATGTGCCGTGTTTATCTTGTCCAATGGCACATGTTGAAATTGATAAATTGGAAATAGGAATGGTTTGTAAAATGTACGGATTAAATTTGGATAAAATATTGAAAGAGCTAAATTCCATAAAATAACAGGTTGATTTTACTTGTTTTTTGTGATTTAATTAAACCAATATATTCTAAAGATGGACAAAACACCAATAATTATAATAGTAATAATTGTTTTAGCAGCAGCGCTGTTTTTTGTATTTTCTAATCCTAAAAATCCCAACATAGAGCCCACCCCAATGCCGGAGGGCATAGTTTTCTTTTACGGAGATACTTGTCCACATTGTAAAAACGTGGAAGATTTTGTGGCGCAAAATAACATTCAAGAAAAAGTTAAATTTACAAGTCTTGAGGTTTACAGGATACCGGAAAATGCACAATTACTTATAAATACCGGCATTTCATGCAAAATAGATAAGGAAAATATTGGTTCGGTTCCTTTATTGTGGGACCCTTCGACAATCTCAGGGCAGGTGGGCAAATGTTATTTGGGAGACGTAGATATAATTGACTATTTTAAAAATGCAGCAGGAATTAAATAAAAAAGTCGGTCTTTTAGGGTTATTATTAGCAGGATTATTTTCGGCTGGTTTTACAAAGGCAGTTTGTCCGCTTTGCGTTGTGGCTGTTGGCGCTGGTTTGGGGTTATCAAGGTGGTTTGGCATAGACGACGTTGTTTTGTCAATTTGGATTGGAGCGTTGTTGTTTGCTTTAAGCGTTTGGACATTAATTTGGTTAGAAAAGAAGAAGTGGAACTTCAAATATGATAAAATTATTATTTTTGCAGCTTATTATATACTCACGCTAGTCCCCCTTTATTATGCAGACATAATAGGGCATCCTTTAAATAAAATTTGGGGTATTGATAAAATAATTTTTGGCGCAGTTATAGGAACAGTAGTTTTTGCATTAAGTTATTGGCTACACAATTATTTAAAAGCAAAGAACAACGGGAAAGTATATTTTGATTATCAAAAAGTTGTTATACCGTTGGTAGTTTTATTATTAACAAGCATAGTATTTTATTTGCTAATTACATGGAGGATAATTTAAAAATTGACGAGTTTATAAAAAAAGTACAAGCCGGCAAAAAAGGTGAGTTGGATTTATCTTCGGATGAAGATTTATCAATTGCCATAATGAATTTAATTTCAATTGAAGAACATTTTTTCTTTACAGGCGCTAAAACAGGCAAAGGAGAATATTTTGATTTGCTGAGCACGGCCCGCGAGATGAGAAAGGAGCTGCTTAAAAAAATTGTAAAAGAATACGAGGGCGAAGTTTGGTGTATTTCAAAACATTTGTTGTCTGCTTCAATGAGATTAATGGAGGTTGGAACAAAAGCTTTGGGCCAAGGTAAAAAACAAGACGCAGAAGATATGTTTAAAAAAGCCTACGAGCTTTATTCATTATTCTGGGGCATGAACCTGAAACTCATTGATGTTGGTGAAGTTAAAAAAGCTGGTGACGATCAATTAGACAGGAAAGACCAAAAGAAAACCGTTCTCGGAAAATTGGGTGACGTTGTAAAATACGTAATCAACTGCTGCAAAGAATAAGAAAACAAAAAATAGAGTATAATAGAATAAACTAATAAGCAAAAGTGAAAGTACTCGACAAAAGCTGTGGCATTTTGACGGGTGATTATTCTCTTTGCTCATAATCATGTTTGGATTAAATAAAACGTTGCCAAAGTTTTGCGACTTAAAAGGAAAAGTAGCAATAATTACAGGCGCAGCCAAGGGAATGGGAAAAGCAGACTCGATAAAACTTGCTGGAGCAGGAGCAAAGGTTGTATTGTGTGACATTGATACGGCAGGATGCCAGCTGGTTGCAGATGAAATTAAAAAAAACAGGGGAGAAGCAATTGTGTTAAAATGTGACATTAGCAAAAAGGCGGACATTGATGGCGTGGTTGCTGAAGCCTTAAAAAAGTTTGGGAAAATAGATGTCTTGGTGAATAATGCCGGAATTTATCCTTCTGAGCCATTTTTGCAAATGTCAGAAGCAAATTTTGCAAAAGTAATTGATGTGAATTTGAAGGGTTCATTTTTGATGGCCCAAGCATGTGCAAAAGAAATGGCCAAGAACCCTTCGACAGGCTCAGGGCGAGGCTCTATTGTGAATATCGCCTCGATTGCAGCAATAAAAGGTTTCCCAGGGCTTTCGCATTATTGTGCGTCTAAAGGCGGAATGGTAATGATGTCAAAAGTTATGGCTGTAGAACTTGCTCCATTAGGGATTAGAGTAAACGTTGTTGAACCCGGAGCAATTGATACTCCTGGCACTCACGCCATGGAAATGAAGCCAGAAGACAAGCAAGCAATGGTTGGAGGGGTTCCTATGAAAAGGTGGGGTACTTCAGAGGAAATTGCTAACGCCGTCTTATTTTTAGCATCGGACGAGTCTTCATATATGACAGGTTCAACAATGGTGGTTGACGGCGGATGGGTGGCGGGGTAGGATTAATTAATAATATTAAATTAATAAAAATAAAATTATGACAGAAGCTTATTGCGTTAAGTGTAAAGCAAAAGGTGAAATGAAGGATCCTAAAGAAGTTGAAATGAACGGCAAGGGTGGAACAAAGCGTCAAGCTATGACAGGCACCTGCGTAAAGTGCGGAACAAAAATGTTCAAAATAATGGGAATGAAAAAATAATTTTCATAAATAAAAAACTCGGCATTTATTGTCGGGTTTTTTTAGTGTAAAATAAAAAAGATGCAAAAGAAATATATTTTGGCAATCGCCGGTTTCTTATTTTGTTTGAACGTAATTTGTTGGGGGCAGATTTTTGCGTTGACCGGCGACAGGCTGTTGAAGGTGGATTTTTTGGATGTTGGGCAAGGAGATTCGGCCTTTATACAAACTCCCCAAGGCCACCAGATTATAATTGATGGAGGCCCTAATTCGGCTCTTTTGCAAAAGTTGTCAGAAAGAATGCCTTTTTGGGACAAATCAATTGATCTTGTCATTCTCACACATCCCGAAAAAGACCACATGACAGGATTATTGGATCTTTTAAGTAAATACAAAGTTGATTATTTTTTGTGGACGGGAGTTGTAAAAAAAGATGCAGAGAACAAAAAATTAGCGGAACTTTTAGACAAGGCCCAACAGCCGGTGTCAAAATTTTTAATGGCTTCACTTCAAAATTTTAGCGGCACAAAAATTATAACCGCAGATTCTGGCGAAGAAATAAAAGCCGGGAATCTTTTAATTGATATTTTATATCCTTTTGAGAATTTAGCCGGAAAAGAATTAAAAAATACCAGTAATGATGCAGGCGTTGTTGTAAAACTAATTTTTGGTGAAAATTCTTTCCTTTTTACCGGTGATATTAGTTCTAAGGCGGAAAAAGAGCTGGTAAATTCCGGAGAGAATTTATTATCTGATGTTTTGAAGGTGGCGCACCATGGTTCGAAATATTCTACTTCTGATATATTTTTATCTGCGGTAAAGCCAGAAATAGCCGTTATAGAGGTTGGTAAGAATTCTTATGGTCATCCGACCCCCGAAACTTTGCAAAGATTAGAAAAACCTGGTATAAAGGTCTTAAGAACAGATATCAATGGAGACATTGATTTTGTTTCTGACGGTTACACAATAAAAATAAAATAATCGCTCGGCAACAAACTTTTTTCGGCAAGCAGGAACTCGCTTTGTCCTTCGACTTCGCTCAGGACAAGTCGACCTGGGCTTTCAAAAAGTTTATTGCCTTGCTTAACATTACATGCAAGGATTAAATTTTTCACTTTTTAAAACAAAAAGTGACGTGTATACCCCTCGGGGCACAAGCAAAAAGTTTGATTTGACTGATCTAAAGAGTCGTCAAGAATATTTCGAGTATAAAGCTGGGCCGGAAATAAAAAAACTAAGGGATTATTTAAAAGATAATACTTTTGTAGCTTATTTAATGGGGAAAAAATCTTCCGGAAAGGGAACTTATGCCAAAATGTTAGCTGAAATTGTTGACAAAGACAGAATCGCGCACTTTTCTATTGGAGACATGATAAGATCTTTTGATGAGGTTATTGGAGACGTTGAAAAGAGAAAAGAAATTGTTGAGTTTTTAGAAAAAAATTACAGAGGGAGGCTTCCGTTAGAAGAAATAATGAAATCTTGGGACAACAGAAGCACAAAAACTCTTTTACCAACAGAATTAATTTTGGCCTTAGCTAAAAAAGAAATTTCTAAGTTGGGCAGAAAAGCAATTTTTATTGATGGCTTCCCCCGAGACATAGACCAGGTTTCATACTCTTTATTTTTTAGAGATCTTATTGATTACAGAGAAGACCCGGATGTCTTTATTCTAATTGATGTTCCAACAACCGTAATTGATGAAAGAGTAAAATTTAGAGTTATTTGTCCTTTGTGTCAGACATCAAGAAATTTAAAGCTTTTAGCCACCAAAAACGTTGAATATGAAAATGGAAAATTTCATTTGATTTGTGATAATTCAAGTTGTGCCGGCGCCAGAATGGTTACAAAAGAGGGCGACGAGCAGGGTATTGAGCCAATTAGAGCAAGGTTAGAGAAAGACGAGATGTTGGTGAAAGAAGCTTACAATTTGAAAGGGATTCCAAAAGTGCTTTTAAGAAATTCCATACCGGTGGATAAAACAGAAGAGCTAACTGATGATTACGAAATAACCCCCGGATACTCTTATGAATGGGACGAAAAAGAAAATAAAGTTATAACAACCGAAAAACCGTGGGAAGTTAAAGATGATGAAGGAACTCTGTCAAACAGCTTAATGCCACCTCCTGTTGTAGTTTCTTTGATCAAACAACTTGTGCAAACTTTGGGTTTATAAACTTGACTCGTTTTTTTATAGGACTATAATTAAGGTAGCCCTAGTATAGATTTCTAGTACAAACTTAATTTTATAGGGAATCCAATATTTGTTCCGGCCTTGGCTTGGACGTGAGGATACCCACCTAAATTTTCATCTGGAAAATCTCTAGGGCAATAAAAAATCGTTTCTTGTAGGAAGCGATTTTTTATTGTAACGGGTGGCACTATTTGACACGGCTCTGCGCTAAATCGTATAATAAAATATAAATATACAAAATTTTAAACAATAAAAATTATGGGAAAAGAACAATCCTTAACCTTAAAAATTTGTGATTTTGTCACAAAATACAGTATTTATTCTGCAATATTTTTGGTGCCAATTTTTTTCTTACCTTGGACCCCGGATGTTTTGGACTTTAATAAGCAGATGTTGTTGGTAATACTGGGGTTTGTTGCAATGTTTGCGTGGATGCTCAAGGTGCTGATTTTAGGAAAATTTGAGATAAATGCCAGCAAAGTACACATTGTTGTTGGAGTGATGTTTTTGGTTCATCTTTTGGCCACCATTTTTTCTGTAAATAAATATGGAAGTTTTTGGGGTTGGCCACAATCAATTTCCGAGTCTCTATTATCTTTTATTGTTTTTTTGTTATTCTACTTCTTGGTCAGTAATGTTTTTTCCAAAAAAGACATTATGACGAGCTTGAAGGTTATTTCCGCTTCCGCCTTACTTGCTGAAATTTTCGGGATTTTGCAATTATCCGGCTTATTTATAATCTCTTTTGCTTTTGCCAAATTAGTCTCCTTCAATACCATTGGATCAACCGGAGCATTGGGATTTTTTGCAGCAATTTTATTGCCTTTAACCATTGTGATGCTCATTATTTCCAAGAAATGGTGGAAAATTTTGTTTGCCATACAGTTGGTTTTGTCAGCATTGATAATATTTGTTATAAATTACTCTACAGTATGGTGGGCGGTTTTTTTGGGAGCATTAGTTCTAATGGTTTTTGGAATAATAAAGAGGGATGTTTTTGATGGTAGATGGATGGCCATGCCAATGTTCTTTTTGGCAGTTTCTCTTTTCTTTGTTTTGTTAAGTCCGCAGGTCCCATGGATATCACAAAGAGTTAGTGAGGTTTCCCTTACACAAAAAACCAGTTTAAATATATCCTTGCAGGCGATAAAAGAAAGGCCAATTTTTGGTTCCGGCCCCGGAATGTTTTCTTATGATTTTTTGAAATTCAAAGATGCAAACTTTAGTCAGGGTTCTTTGTTGAATGTAGTTTTTAACCAACCGGCTTCCAAGGTTTTAAATGACTTGGCCTCTACTGGTATTTTGGGATTTGGCGCTTTGCTGGCGTTTATGGCTTTGCCAATATTTTACGGAATAAAATTTTTAATTGCGGGGAAGACACCAGGTTTAAAGAATTTAGAAATATCAAAGGACCTTTGGATTTTGATGTTGGGCGTTATAACCGTTTTAGGCACCCAAGTTGTAGCGTATTTTTTGTACAATTCAAACGTTGTATTAGGGTTTATAAATTTTTTCATGATAGCATGCTTAGTCGGCCTAATTACCGTTGAAAGAAAACAATACGAATTAAAGCCCTTTTCCACCCTAACCTTAATAATTACTTTTTCCTTTACATTGATTTTTATTTTCGGATTAGGTCTTTTAATCTTAGGTGGCCAAAGATATGTTGCCGAGGTTAATTATTACAACGGTTTAGTCGCCTGGCAGAAAGGTGATAAAATTGCCGGTCAAAAAAATATAGAAGCTGCGGCCAGTTTAAATTCTTCCTCAGATTTATATTTTAGGCAATTATCTCAGGTTTATCTTTCTTTGCTTCAAGATGAATTGGAAAACGTGGATGCAACTGCTTCGGGTGACCAAAAAAACAAGATTCAGACATTGGTTAAGAATTCAGTTAATGCTACTGTGATTTCAACCGAATCAAATCCTAAATACGCAAATAATTGGTCTAACAGGGGGTATGTTTATCAAAGCCTTTATGGTTTTATAAGCGATTCGGCAAAATGGGCCCTGGATTCTTATGATAAAGCATTATACCTTGATCCTAATAACCCGTATATTTATATGCAGAAAGGAAACGTAAATTATGTTTCAGCCATGACATTGGGTGAAAACCAGGCCGATCAAAAAAATCAACTTTTAGCTACGGCCCAGGGATTGTTGGAAAAAGCAGTTGAGCTGAATCCGAGTTACGTTAATGCTTTTTATTCTTTGGGGTTAGTTTACGACGCCTTGGGGCAGAAAGATAAATCAATAATTGAGTTTACAAAAGTTCAGCAGTTAAATCCGCAAGATACAACAGTACAAAATATTTTGAATAATCTTAAAGCCGGAAGACCGGCGGTACAGGTGGCGACTCCTCCTACGGAAACTCCTCCAAACGATACAAAAGGCACAGCCGATAATCCTTCAGGAAAATAAAAGTTAAAATAGCAATGGAAATAAAAGAGTTTCTCATAAAAGCTATAAAAATAGGGATAGCTTTAGTTTTTTTTACACCATTGGTTTTGGGTCCTTTTGGTCTGAATATGTCCGAATACCCGAAAATGGTTTTTTTCCGTTGTATAATTGAAACAATTTTTGTATTTTATATATTTTTAATTTTGCTGAATCCAGCTCACATACCAAAAAGATCTTTATTGTTGTTTTCTATTATCGTTTTTGACGCAGTTTTGATAATTGCCAGCATAGCAGGCATAAACTTTTATAGAAGTTTTTTTGGTGAGATGCAAAGGGGAGAGGGGATAATTCTGCATCTTCACCTTCTTGCTTTTTTTATTATTCTTATAGGTTTATTCAAGAAGAGAGAAGATTGGTTATGGCTTTTTAAAACAACCGTAATAATAAGCGGATTATCCAGTATAGCGGCAATTTTGCAGCAACTAAAAGTTTGGTCATTCTACAATGTTGAACCCATCAGGTTGTCCGGGACTTTTTCAAATCCTGATTTTTTCGGTTCTTATGTGACATTGTCAATTTTTTTAGCGATTTTTCTTTTAATATCAGAGAAGGAAAGGAATCAGAAGATTTTGTGGTTATTTTTTATAATTTTAAATTTTTATACCTTAATTTTTTCTCAAACTAGGGGGGCCTGGCTTGGATTTATTTTTGGCGTTGTTTCTGTTTATCTTTTAAACTACAAAAATTTAAATTATAAAAAAAGAATTTATTCTCTTATAATTGTTTTGTCTATTTCTGTTTTTGCTCTTTTTTTACCGCAGATGATACAAAAGTTCCATCTTCAAGACAATTATTTATCTAAGAGAGTTTTAACCATATATAACCTTGAAATCACCGGTCGATCAGATATATGGGGAACATCCTTGGGGGCATTGAAAGATCGGCCTTATTTGGGTTGGGGTTTTGACTCTTTTTCTTTTGTTTATGACAAATATCTTAAAAAGGGTTACGTCGCAGGCACTTATTTCGATCGGCCCCATAATAAATTGATAGAAATATTGGTATATAGCGGAGCAATAGGGGCAATTAGCTATTTTTTCATTTTTTTTGTTCTTTTTTATCTAATTTTAAAGTACGCTAAAAAATGGGATGGTTACAATGGAAAACAAGGGATGCTTTTTGGTTCGATAATATTTGCTTTTTTTGTTTCCGGTTTTGTCCAAAATATTTTCGGTTTTGACCACATAGGAATTTATATTTCGTTCTTTTTGGTAGCCGGATTCGTAAATAACAATTTTTCAGATTTGCCAATTGTGAACCTAAAAGAGTTCGATAAGCCGATAAGACCCAATGGGTACCCCGAAAAGGTAATTTTTATTGGATCTTTGGTTGTTTTTATGGGGTTTGTTATGTACCAAATTAATATTAAGCCCACTACGGCCGCTATGTATTTTCCCGGAAACATCAGATATGAGGCATCTAATCCGGCGATAGCGTTGAACGGCTATAAAAATGGAACTGAAATGAATACTGTCTATGATAATGACTTGGTAATTACGTTTGCAGACAGGTTGGTTTTTTTATTAGAAAATACCTATGGACGGGGAATAGGGGATCAGGCAACCAAGGATCTTTTAGAAATAAAGCCGTTTTTATATGAAAGCCTAGCGAAAAAAGACATGAGACCTAACAATATGTATGAGCTTTTATCCAGAAGTGATGAATGGGCATACATTGTTAAAAAAGATCCCAGTTATTTAGATGACATGGAAAATGATCTTAATCAGGCCATATCATTTAATCCAAATATTCCGGTTTTTTATCAACTCAGGGGCGAGATGAAAATATTGCAAGACAAAAACAAGGACGGTGAAACAGATATAAATAAAAGTTGCAAGATGGATTCTGTTGGTTGTGACAAAAATGAAGCGGAATTATATAAAATGATAGGGATCGCCTATTTTAAAAAGGGTGATTTAGCTTCTGCAATTAAAAATTTTCAGAATGCGTTAGACATGAATTATAACAGCAAAAAAAATAATTTGCCTTATGTTATTAGTGGAGGGGGGCAGTTCACAGATTCGGTGGCGGTAATGTATTACAGTTATTTTAAAAATTTTGAAAGTTGTAAAAAGGTTTATGAGAAAGGAATGGAGGTTTATCCTGAGTATAAAAATATTTTTCAACAACATTTGGATGTTATAACGGCAGATTACGAAAAAAATAAGCAATGACCTTAAAGAGTTATCCACAGGTGGGGGGGGGTGTTGACACCTTTACTCGAAAATAGAATAGGTCTATAATTTATTAATATAATAAAATTATTAATCTATAATTTTTTTAAAAGTCGAATAGTTAATCTTAATCATTAATGAACAAATACGAAAATGTTAATAAATAAAAATATATTAAAAAAAGTAGCATCAATATCCACTGTTTCAATTTTCTCATTGAGCTTGCTATACGTTCTCTTCTCACCAGTGCTTATAGCAACCTCGCAAGCTGTTGCCGATGACCCTAATCTGTTATCTTTCTTCTCCCCCTTTAGTTCTTTTAAGACCGCATTGGCAGCTACAACCGGACAAACAGTGGTGTCTGTTGTGGTTGGCAAAGAAGTTATGGTAACTGCTCCTGCTAATTTCGCTCTTGTGGGTACCATTGGAGGTTTAACTGGAGGAACAGCAACCGGAAACGCAGCTTTTACTGTGTTGGGTAGCAGTGAGGCTGGCTTCAACATGTCAATAAAGGCCAGCACTACTCCGGCGTTAGCCACCGGTAGCTACAGTTTTGCAGATTATGTACCCTTAGCATCGGTAACACCAGGTTTTGCTTGGTCTGCCCCTGCAGCCGGCACAGCCTCGTTTGGCTTCTCCGTAGCGGCATCTGGAGCTAGTGGCGCTGACGCAGTTCAGAAATTCAAGAACGCAACATCAGAGTGCAATGCATCCGGAGGGTCCAACAGTTCTGTAAACTGCTGGGTAGGATTCATTGGCACAACGGACATTCCCGTTGTTTCCACATCTGCCTTTTCTCCAACAGCTATAACTGAAACTATTGCTTTTGCGGCATCGTTTACTAACGACAACGTTAACACTCTTGCATCCGACACCTACACTGCTACTGTGACTGCAACCGTGGCCGTTAATTAAACTTTAAAACATACATGAAAAAAATATATTTACTTTCAATATTATTTTTAGCAATATTTTCCTGGTGTTTTGTCGGTGGCACAGCAGAGGCATACTTGGTTGAGAATTTGAATCTTTCAAGTACCGGAGACATAATTGTAGGCCCCGGTAAAACAGAGGTTCTGTTATCTCCTGGAGACACTTACAGTATGAGCGTCACGGCATCAAACGCGACGGGAATGACAAAGATAATTAAGTTTACTGCCGAGGATATGGGGGCCTCTAACGATCCAAGCACGCCTCTTCAATTCTTAGGAGACAAAAAGGGTCCCTATTCTTTGAAGGATTTTGTAAAAACGGAAACCGACCAACTTCAATTGCTTGCCGGTCAACGCGTGACAATGCCTGTAACCATTTCTATTCCTCAAGATGCAGCTCCCGGCGGTTTATATGGAGCAATAATGGTAGCAGCCGAAAATTTACCCGGAGCAACAACTGTGCCTAGCGGTCAGGTGGGAGGCCAAGTGAATCTAATTACCCGAGTGGCAGTGCTCGTATTCGTTAGAGTAAAGGGAGATGTTTTGGAATCATCATATTTAAAAGATTTTACGGCAGATAAGAATTTTTATGAGCAAGGACCGGTTTCTTTTAAAATAACTTCTGAAAACACGGGAAGCGTTTATCTTTCTCCATACGGCGCCATAGAGGTGAAAGACATGCTGGGAAGAACTATAGACACAAGACAGGTTGACCCTTGGTTTGTTTTGCCTAAAGTTAATAGAACCAGAGATATAACCTGGAACAGCAATTTTCTTTTTGGTAAATACACCGCTGTTTTAACTTTGCATAGGGGGTATATGAATGCAAAAGATGTTATTGATACCAAATCAATTAATTTTTGGATTATCCCTTGGAAAATTGTTACCGTTGGGTTAATAATTTTGATATTAATTATCTGGTTTCTTGTTTGGATTTTTAGCCACATACAATGGAAAGGGAAGTCTTCTTATTCTAACCCTCCATCAAACCCCAGACCTTCCTCGTCAGATTTTCCTAAAAATTCAGGAATTCCGCCAACGCAACGATAAAAAATGTTAAATAAAAAAGCGCCGACAAGGCGCTTTTTTATATCTGTTGAAAAAATAATTGCGAGATGTTAAGATATTATAATATGAGTGTTAAATCATTGGTTAAGTTTTTTATAGTAATATTTCTTGTTTGCCTTGCGGGGTATTTGATTTTTGATTTAGTATCAGGAAACATTGCCAGGAAAAAAGATGTGCTGGTTTATTGCACAGAAAAATGTAGTTATAATCAGAGCTCTCTTTTTTGGGAATTTTCCAGAGACACAGGCGTCAAGGGATTTACAACCAAAGACGAATGTTTTAATTATTGTTCTAAATCAAAAGAGGGATTTGTTTATCGTTTTGTAAGCGAGAGTTATGCATCTTTTATTTCTTCACCACCTTTATTTAATTTTTTAAAGTTTATTCAAGGTAAATAATTAATAATTTTAATATGTTAATGATAAACAAAGCAATATTAAAAAAAGTAGCATCAATATCCACTGTTTCAATTTTCTCATTGAGCTTGCTATACGTTCTCTTCTCACCAGTGCTTATAGCAACCTCGCAAGCT
>Ga0247841_10009775_pt1 | contig 13288 bp, 9 predicted proteins | sample LaCruzMarch2015__2_FD_192410 | JGI IMG/M metagenome (GOLD analysis project Ga0247841, IMG submission 192410) | Freshwater microbial communities from meromictic Lake La Cruz, Castile-La Mancha, Spain - LaCruzMarch2015_18m | ecosystem: Environmental > Aquatic > Freshwater > Lake | place: Spain...
GGCGGCGCCCACCGCCCAGCCGTGGGTCGAGTCGCCGAAGGCGACGCCGCTGAGGTCCTCGCTGGTCCCTGAGTCCTGCTTGACCCAGCCGGCCTGTGTCGGCGTGGGGGTCGGGGTCGGGGTCGGGGTGGGCGTGGGCGTGGGGGTCGGCGTGGGCGTCGGTGTGGGGGTCGGCGACGAGCCGCCGCCGTAGGCGTAGATGGCGCCGCCGCCGCCCACCGCCCAGCCGTGGGTGGCGTCGCTGAAGGTGACGGCGTTGAGGTTCGCGCCGCTCCCCACGATCTGCTTGCTCCAGTTCACGCCGCCGTCGATGGTGGCGAGAATCGTGCCGCCTTCGCCCACCGCCCAGCCGTGGGTGGCGTCGGGGAAGGCGACGCTGTCGAGCCTGACGGTGGTCCCTGCGCTCTGCTTGCTCCAGTTCTTGCCGCCGTCGATGGTGGCGAGGATGAAGTCGCCGATCCCGCCAGAAGAACCCCCGACAGCCCAGCCGTGGGTGGCGTCGGGAAAGGCGACGCCCCAGAGGTGCGCGCTGCTCCCCGAGCTCTGCGCGCTCCAGTTCTTGCCGCCGTTGTTCGTGACGAGGATGGTGCCGAAATTGCCCACCACCCAGCCGTGGGTGGCGTCGGGAAAGGCGACGGCGTCGAAGTACGTGGTGGTCGCTGCGCTCTGCGCGCTCCAGTTCTTGCCGCCGTTGGTGGTGCCGAGGATGACGCCCTTGTCGCCCACCACCCAGCCGTGAGTGGCGTCGGGGAAGGCGACGTCCCAGAGGTTCGCGCTGCTCCCCGAGCTCTGCGCGCTCCAGTTCTCGCCGCCGTTGTTCGTGACGAGGATGGTGCCGTGGTTGCCCACCACCCAGCCGTGAGTGGCGTCGGGGAAGGCGGCCATCTCGAGGTTCGCCGTAGTCCCTGAGATCTGCTTGCTCCAGGCGCCGCCGCCGTTCGTCGTGGCGAGGATGGTGCCGTTGGTGCCCACCGCCCAGCCGTGGGTGGCGTCGGGGAAAGCGACGCCCAGAAGGAAGTCGCTACTCCCCGAGGTCTGCTTGACCCAGCCGCCGCCGGCGGGGATGAAGGCCGAGGCGCCGGCGGGCAGCGCCAGGGCGAGGGCGAGCAGGACGAGCGCCAGGCCGAGGAGCCTGGAGGCGCGCCGCCGGGCGGCCGGTCTGTGGGTGGGTGTCGCGGACTGCGGCATGTGGTGCCTCCCCTGTGACGGCGCGGCGCCGGGCGTCACGTCGTTCATGTGTCCGCGCCGGGCGCCTGCGCCCCACGGCGCGGCGTCCCCGCTCGCGGAAAACCTGCGCCGCGAAAGCGCGCAGCCCCTGCTTCGCGGGTGCGGACCTTGTCGGTCTTGCCTACCCTACCCGGCGTATCGCACCCGGGCCTCTGGACATGGATCCTCCTTGCGCGGCGACCCTTCGAGCGTAGCACGCTGCGCCTCGCCGCGGGGCTGAGACGCCGTTGTTCTCGGGCGTCACACTGCACGTGGCGGAGTGCCGCGGCAGAGGGCGGCGGCCGCTCAGCGCTTCACCTTGAAGGGCTTGCCGTTGCTCTTGCCGACCGCGGTCGTCACCGTGACCTTGACCGTGCCGTACTTGGCCTTCGTGGGCACATTGCAGGTGATCTGCGCATCGCTCCAGGAGACGTAGGTGGTGCAGGTCTTGCTGCCGAACCTCACGAGGCTCGTGCCCTGCGCGGGGCCAAAGTTCGCGCCGCTGATCGTCACGAGCACGCCACGCTTGCCGGAAGGCGGCTTGAGCTTGACGATCTGCGGCGGCCCCGTGGGCGCCGGCGGCTGGCCGCCGTTGGTGGTCGCGACGATGGTCCCGGCGTCGCCCACCGCCCAGCCGAGGGTGGCGTCGCTGAAGGCGACCCCGTGGAGGGGCGCTGTGGTCCCCGACGCCTGCGCGCTCCAGGTGACACCACCGTCGGTGGTGGCGAGGATGGCGCCGCCGACGCCCACCGCCCAGCCGTGGGTGGCGTCGCTGAAGGCGACCCCGTTGAGGTACTCGGTGGTCCCCGAGCTCTGCGCGCTCCAGGTGGCGCCGCCGTCCGTGGTGGCGAGGATGACGCCCCAGTCGCCCACCGCCCAGCCGTGGGTGGCGTCGCTGAAGGCGACCCCGTTGAGGTACTCGCTGCCCCCCAGGTTCTGAGCGCTCCACGTAGCGCCGCCGTTCGTGGTGGCGACGATGGCGCCGTTGCTGCCCACCGCCCAGCCGTGGGTGGCGTCGCTGAAGGCGACGCCGAAGAGCGTCGCGCTGCTTCCCGAGCTCAGCGCGCTCCAGGTGGCGCCGCCGTCCGTAGTGGCGAGGATGACGCCCCAGTCGCCCACCGCCCAGCCGTGGGTGGCGTCGCTGAAGGCGACCTCGTAGAGGTCCTCGCTGGTTCCCGAGATCTGCTTGCTCCAGGCGGCGCCGCCGTTGGTGGTCGCGAGGATCGTGCCGCCGCCGCCGACCGCCCAGCCGCGGGTGGCGTCGGTGAAGGCGACGGCGAGCAGGTACTCGGTGGTCCCCGAGCCCTGCGCGCTCCAGGTGGCGCCGCCGTCGGTGGTGGCGAGGATGGCGCCGTTCTTACCCACCGCCCAGCCGTGGGTGGCGTCGGTGAAGGCGACGCCGCGGAGGATCGCGGTGGTCCCCGAGGTCTGCTTGAACCAGCCGCTGCCGCCGGCGGGGACGAAGGCGGAGGCGCCGGCGGAGAGCGCCATGGCGAGGCAGATCGGGATCAGGGTCAGGCCGAGAAGCCTGTAGGTGCGCCGCCGAACGGCCGGATTGCCGGTGGGTGTCGCGGACTGCGCCATGTGGTACCTCCCTGTGACGGCGCGGCGCCGGGCGTCGCGTCGTTCGTTTGTCCGCGCCGGGCGCCTGTGTTCCACTGCGCAGCGTCTCCCTACACGCAGAAGGCAGGCGACGGTGAAGTGCACAGCCCCCCTCTGCGGGCAGGAACCCTGTCGTCCTTGCCTACCCTACCCGGCGTATCGCGCCCAGGCCTCTGTACACGGGTCCTCTTTGCGCGGCGACCCTTCGAGCGTAGCACGCCTCGCCGCGCCGGGCGGCTGAGATGCCGTTCATCATCTCGGGCGGCCACGGCCGCGGCGGCCGCTCAGCGCTTCACGTTGAAAGGCTTGCCGTTGCTCTGGCCCTCGCTGGTCGTCACCGTGACCTGGACCGTGCCGTACTTGGCCTTGGCCGCCACCTTGCAAACGATCTGCGCGTCGCTCCAGGAGATGAAGGCGGTGCAGGTCCTGCTGCCGAACTTGACGACGCTCGCGCCCTGCGTCGCGCCGAAGTCGGCGCCGGTGATGGTGACGAGCGCGCCACGCTTGCCGAAGGCGGGCTTGAGCTTGACGATCTCGGGCGGCGCCGGAGGAAAGCCGCCGCTCGTGGTCGCGAGGATAGCGCCGAAGGGGCCCACCACCCAGCCGTGGGTGGCGTCGGGGAAGGCGACGCCGAGGAGCCCCGTGCTCGCCGAGCTCTGCACGCTCCAGGTGGCGCCGCCGTCGGTGGTGGCGAGGATGGCGCCGCTGAAGCCCACGGCCCAGCCGTGGGTGGCGTCGGGGAAGGCGACGGCGGTGAGGTCCTCGCTGGTCCCCGAGCTCCGCTCGCTCCAGGTGGCGCCGCCGTCGGTGGTGGCGAGGATGGCGCCTTGCCGGCCCACCACCCAGCCTTGGGAGGCGTTGGGGAAGGCGACGCCCCAGAGGGAGCTGCCGCTGCCCGAGCTCTGCGTGCTCCAGGAGGCGCCGCCGTTCGTGGTGGCGAGGATGGCGCCGTTGTTGCCCACCGCCCAGCCGTGAGTGGCGTCGGCGAAGGCGACGCCGCGGAGCCACTCGTCGCTGCCCGAGACCTGCGCGCTCCAGGTGGAGCCGCCGTTGTTGGCGAGGATGGCGCCGCCGCTGCCCACCGCCCAGGCGTGGGTGGCGTCGCCGAAGGCGACGTCGTAGAGGACGCTGGCGTGGTCCCCCGTGGTCTGCGTGCCCCAGGTGGCGCCGCCGTCGCTGGTGGCGAGGATGGCGCCAGAGTAGCCCACCGCCAAGCCGTGGGTGGCGTCGGCGAAGGCGACGTCGTAGAGGTACGCGGTGACCCCCGAACCCTGCGCGCTCCAGGTGGCGCCGCCATCGACGGTGGCGAGGATGGCGCCCTCGGAGCCCACCGCCCAGCCGTGCGTGGCGTCGGCGAAGGCGACGCCGTCGATGTACGCGGTGGTCCCCGAGGTCTGCGCGAACCAGCCGCTGCCCGCGCCGGCGAGGACGAAGGCGGAGGCGCCGGCGGGCAGCGCCAAGGCGAGGACGAGCAGGACGAGCGCCAGGCCGAGGAGCCTGGAGGCGCGCCGCCGGGCGGCCGGCTTGTCGGTGTGTGTATTGGACCGCAACACGTGGAACCTCCCCGGTGAAGGCGCGGCGCTCCGGGCGTCACGCCGTTGAGTGAGCCGCGCCCGGCCCCCTCGGCCCGCTGCGCGGCGTCCCCGCGGAAGAAGGCGGATGCCACCGACTCGCGCCGCCCCCTCCACGGGCAACAGCCCGGAGCCATCCTGCAGATGTGGGAGGGGCCTGTCAACAGGCGGGGGAGGCGGTCGGGGTCATGCGCTTGGGCGCTCGCGCGCGGGCAGCGCCGCTCGGCGCGAGCGCGCCCGGCCCCCCCGGCTCCCGGCGGCTCGCGCTGAAGCGCCTGCGCCCCAGCGCCACGGTGAACGGTCAGTTCCCCCCCGCGGCTTTCGCGCGCCGCGGCCGGTGAAGACGGGAGGGGGAGCGCGATCTCCCCCTCAGATCCACCGCGCGAGCAGGGCGCCGCGGGCCTTCCGCTCCATGTCGCCTCCCGGCTGGTCGAGGGCGGGCGCGCGGTCGTTGCCGATCATGCCGCCCGCACCGCGCACGGTCAGCGCTTCACCTTGAAGCTCACGGCGTCGCTCGCCCCGGCGGCGGTCGTCACCGTGACCTGCACGGAGCCGTACCTGGCCTTGGCCGGCACCTTGCACCTGATCTGCGCGTCGCTCCAGGAAAGGTACCTGGTACAGGTCTTGGCGCCGAAGCGCACGGCGCTCGTGTCGCGGGCGGCGCCGAAGCCGCTGCCGCTGAGGGTCACGGTCTTGCCGCGTTTGGCGGAGGTCGGCTTGAGCCCGCTGACGGTGGGCGCCGCCGGCGACGGCGTGACGCTGAAGCTCGCGGCGCTGGTCGCGGCGCCGCCCGGTGTGGTGACGGCGATGAGGCCGCTGGTCGCGCCCGCCGGCACGGTGGCGGTGATCTGCGTGGCGCTGACCACGCTGAAGCTCGCGGCGACGCCGTTGAAGGCGACCGCGGCGGCGGCGCTGAAGCCCGTGCCGATGAGGGTCACGGCGGCGCCCACAGGGCCCGCGGCCGGGGTGAAGAACGAGACGGTGGGCGAGGGCGTGGGCGACGGAGTGGGCGAGGGCGTCGGCGTGGGCGTCGGTGTGGGCGTGGGTGTGGGCGTGGGTGTGGGCGTGGGCGTCGGCGTGGGCGTGGGCGTCGGCGTGGGCGACGGCGTGGGCGACGGCGTCGGGAGAACGGTGAAGCTCGTCGCGCTCGAGGCGGCGCCGCCGGGGGTGGTGACGACGATGAGGCCGGTGGTCGCGCCCGCCGGGACGGTGGCCGTGATCTGTGTGCTGGAATCCGCGGTGAAGCTCGTCGCGGCGGCGCCGTTGAAGGTGACCGCGGTGACGCCGCCGAAGCCGCCGCCGCTGAGGGTCACGACGGCGCCCACCAGGCCTGAGGCCGGGGTGAAGGCCGTGATGCTGGGCGCCATGACAAAGACGTAGGCGGCGCCGGCGGCGGCGGCGGTGTAGTGGCCCGGCGCCCCGACCAGGGCCGTCTCGCCGGAGAGGGCGACCGAGTAGCCGAACCCGTCGGGGGCGGCGCCGTCGGCGGCGATCAGCGTGTCCTGCTGCGCCCAGGCGCCGGCGGAGCGCGTGAAGACGTAGGCGACGCCGATCATGGACGGCGGGGCGCCCGACCTGCCGACCAGGGCCGTCTCGCCGGAGAGGGCGACGGAGTCGGCGAACACGCCTTCCGGGAGGCCGGCGGCGGTCAGCTCGGCCTCCTGCGGCCAAGAGCCGCCGGAGCGCGTGTAGACGTAGGCGGCGCGGCCCGGCGCGCCGACCAGGGCCGTCTCGCCGGAAATGGCGACCGACTCGCCGAACCCGTCGAGGGCGGCGCCGTCCGCGGCGGTCGGCTCGGCCTCCTGCGTCCAGGCGCCGGCGGAGCGCGTGAAGACGTAGGCGGCGCCGGCGTTGAACTTCCCCGCGGTGTCGTGGCGCGGCGCGCCGACCAGGGCCGTGTCGCCGGAGAGAGCGACGGAGTCGCCGAAGTCGTCATCGGCGGCGCCGTCGCCGGCGATCGGCTTGGCCTCTTGCGTCCAGGCGCCGGCGGTGCGCGTGAAGACGTAGGCGGCGCCGGCGTACGCCTGCCCCGCGGTGGAGTGCCATGGCGCGCCGACCAGGGCCGTCTCGCCGGAGAGAGCGACCGAGTGACCGAACAGGTCGGCCACGGCGCCGTCGGCGGAGGTCAGCGTGGCCTGCTGCGCCCAGGAGCCGGCGGAGCGCGTGAATACGTAGGCGGCGCCGGCGCGCCCCTTCCCCGGGAGGACCTTGAACGGCGCCCCGACCAGGGCCGTGTCGCCGGAGATGGCGACCGAGTAGCCGAGCTCGTCGCCGTTGGCGCCATCGGCGGCGGTCAGCTTTGCCTGCGCGGTCCAGGAGCCGCCGGAGCGCGTGAAGACGTAGGCGGCGCCGGCGTACGGCTGCCCCCCCAGGTCGTGGCGCCGCGCCCCGACCAGGGCCGTGTCGCCGGAGATGGCGACGGAGTAGCCGAAGTCGTCGCCGGCGGCGCCGGCGGCGGCGGTGAGCTCGGCCTGCTGCAGCGCCAGCCGCGCCAGGAAAGCACCAGCCGAGAAGTCCGGCGGCGCGGCGCTGGGAGCGGCGACGCCCGCCGGCGCGGCGGCGCCGAAGAGGCAGCAGAGCACGAGCAGCGTCGGCAGCGCCGCGGCGAGAGGGCCGCGGCGGATGCGAGGCGTTCGGCGCCCGCCTTGCCGCCGAGTGGAGTCTTTGCCGTCACGTGAGTCCATGACCGCCCCTTTCGCAGGTCGCGAGCGACATACCCCCGGGGGGTCGCCGATGACCCATCATAGTGGCTCTTCCTCGCATGGCAAGGCATGGCGGACCTGGATGGGCGGGCGTCCTCCCGGCGGCCGGCCGTCTGCTCGCCGCGGGGCAGCCGCGCGATTCCGTCGATGAAGCCGGCCGCGCCACCGAAGTCGGGAGCACGGAGCCTTCATCGCTACTACGAGCCGGTCCGCCCCTGTGCCCCGCATCGGTACTCTGCCGCTCGCGGTTCTCGCCGCTTGCGGTCCTCCCTCTCGCGCCGGCCGCGTGGCCGCCCACGCCCAACTGCACGGCCGAACCGGTAGCGGGACGACAGGTTCTCCTGCTTTCCGCCAGCGCCTGCAACGGGCTCACGCCTCCTCTACGCCGGGCACCGCCAGGACCACACGCAGGCCGCTTCCTGGCTTCCGGAGCGCCGCTATGGGCGCGCCTTTCTCCCGGAGGAGCGGCACGCCTCCGGTTTCGCTGCCGTCCTTTTCTCTTTCGGGCGCGTCGGCGGAGGGTCGCACATGCTCGTCTTCCCGTCGCTCACCGCGCCCGCTGAGAGGCGGGCTTTTCCGCAGTCGCTTCCCACCCCGGCTCTTGACCGGCATGACACTGCGGCGGTTTGGGCTCTCCGCCTGCACGGCGAACCCGGAGGGCCTGCCTCCATCACTGGCGCAGCACGGTCCGGGTCGATGACCTTCTACATCGTCACCCCTTTCCTTTCAGGACGCACTACTGTGAGGAAAGAGAAGGCATTCCGACGACATGACCGTCCCCGTCACTCAGGCGCCGGTGAGCCACGAATGGCGATCCCGGCGGGCGCCCAGCCGGCGGCGCTCCCCGCGGGCAGCCCTCCCCGGCGGCGGCGCTCCCCGCGGGCAGCCCTCCCCGGCGGCGACGCTGACCCTGTGGAGAAGGCCTCCTCCTCGACCTTCTCATCGTGCCCGGCCGTCCGCAGGCGCGGCTGCCGGGGGAAGAGAGGGAAGGCCGCCTCCTGAGGGAAGGACAGCCTTCCCGCCCTGCACCTTCAGCGGCCGGGGGCCGCGTGCCCGCGCGCCTCGTCGCGCGCTACCGGCGGCGCGGCTCCGGCGGCGCGGCTCCGGCGGCCGCGGCTCCGGCGGCCGCGGCCTGGTCTTTCCTGAGGCGTAGCCGCGGAAGGCCGTGGTCGCCGCCCCCGGCATAGTCACTGCGCGAGCGTATTCCGTTGGCGGTACTTCCAACGGTATCGTTGGAAGTACCGCCAACGGATCCGGCCATCTTCGACTATGCCCCCGCCGGCGGGCCACGCGCGCTGAGCGCGAACCTCAACGCTGAGGCCGCCGCCTCGTCGCGCCCGAGAGAAAGACAGCTCTGCCGCTCTCGTCTCTACCGGCCGCGAGTCGCGTGCCCGCGAGGGAAGCTTGCCGAAGGGGCGTAGTCGCTCAAGCTCCTCCTGCGCTGCGCCGCCTGCCGACCGGCGGGCGTGGCTGCGCCGCGTCCCCGGCGCCCCTGGGACCTGCGCGCCTCGCGGAAGCCGGCGGCGGGCGGCGCGCAGGCGGGCGGCGCCGGCGGCCGCGGCGGTTCCCGCGGCCTCGGGCGGGCGGCGCGGGCGGGCGCGCGGCTGGCCGCGGAGGCCGCGCCGCGCCATCACCGCCCTTTCGGCGCGCGTCGATCCGGAGGCTGAACGCGCAACCGGACGGAAGGGGATGGTCATGTCGCGCCGATCCTTATCTTCCCCTTTTCGCACTACCCCGGCGGCGATCTGGTCTTGATTCCGGATCGCCTCTCATGAGCCCTTCGGATGGCGCCCCGCCCGGCGCCACGCCACGCTCTGCGCCAAAAGGCACATCATTCCCGGAGAGTCCTGATCTTTCGGGAACAGCCGCAAAGATAGTCAGATGGACCGCGCGCTCGCCCCCCACATCGCGGCCGACCTCTCGCGGAAGATCGTACTGCTGACCGGCCCCCGGCAGTCCGGCGAGACGACGCTGGCGCGGATGCTCGTCACGGACTACGACTCCTTCAACTACGACCTCGCCGAGCACCGCGTCGCGCTCATGGAGAAGAGCCGGCGGCGCGACTGCGACCTGGTGATCTTCGACGACAAGGGCGTCTACGATACGCAGGGACCGGCGCCCGCCATGATGGTCACGGCAAGCGCGCGCCTCGACGCCGCCCGCAAGATGGGCGATTCCCTGGCCGGCCGCTTCTTTCAGTACCGCCTGCACCCCCTGGACCTGAAGGAGGTCAAGGCGGAGATGGCGCTCGAGGAGGCGCTCGACAGGCTCATGCGGCTGGGCGGCTTCCCGGCGCCGTTTCTCAACGGCGGAGAGGCGTTCTACGGGCGCTGGAAGAAGAGCCATCAGGACATCGTCCTGCGCCAGGACCTGCTCGATCTGGAGAGCGTCGGCAGCATCTCCGACGTGGAGACCCTCATCGCGCTCGTGCGCCGGCGGGTCGGCGGCCCGGCGTCGTGCGCTTCGCTGGCGCGCGACCTGCAGCGCAGCCCCAAGACCATCAGGCGCTGGCTCGACCTGCTCGAACGCATGTACATCGTGTTTCGCGTCACGCCGTACCACAGGAACATCGCCCGCGCCCTGCTCAAGGAGCCGAAGCACTACTTCTACGACACCGGCCAGGTGCTTGGCGACGCGGGCCGCAGGCTCGAGAACCTGGTCGCCGGCGCCCTCCTGAAGGAGCTTCACTTTCTGGAGGACGCCCTGGGGCGGAGCTGCAGGCTGCACTACCTCCGTGACAAGGAGGGCCGCGAGGTCGACTTTCTGGTGACGATCGACGAGCGGCCGGCGCTGACGATCGAGGTCAAGTGGGCGGAGGGCGGCCTCTCCCGGAGCCTGCCCGTCTTCGCCAGGTATCTGCCGGGCACGCCCGGCGTGCAGCTTGTCGGCGAGCTCGAGCGGGAGAAGTCGTTCGAGTCGGGGCTGCGGATCGTCAGGGCCGCTCCCTGGCTCGCCGACCTTGACCTGAGGTCGTATGGAGGATCGGCCCGCCTATGACAGCCACCTGAGATCCAGCCGCTTCTCGTGCACGGCGCAATCCCGCAGATAGAGGTTGATGAGGTTCTGGTACGGCATCCCCAGCTCCCCGGCGAGTGACTTGAAGTAGGCGACCGTCGCCGTGTCCAGGCGGATCGTGATGGGCTGCTTCAGTTCCTTGAGGTAGGGGTTCGGCTCACCCTTCATCGTGCCGAAATCGTAGTGCTGCTTCGTGGCGTCACCTCCGCTTCCAGCATTCGGCCTCCTCCGCGCGGTCGGCCTTCCGCGCGGAGACGATGCGGATCACGGCGTCGCCGGCGCGAAAACAATGGCAGACGACAGGCGTCCCCAGCTGAAAGCTCATGCCGAGCATCAGAAACCTGTCCTCGGTGGCCGCCTGATCGGGGTCAGCGAAGCGCACGGCGTGCTCATCCAGAAAGACCGTCTGCGCCTCCTCGAAGGAGACGCCGTGCTTGCGCTTGTTCGTGCGGCTCTTCGGCCCGTCCCACTCAAACCGAATCTCAGTCATATGTACACTGTACTTCTTCTTGGAGGGGCAGTCAAGGAGGTCATGGCGGTCCGCGGAGAGGAAGACGAGCGCTTCGTCGTCTCCCGGAGCCCCGAAGGCGCCGCGCGCGGCGGCGCCTGATCCGTGGTCGCCGCCGCGCGAGGCTGCGCCTCGCGGTGCAGGCGGCCGGCCCCGGCGCACGACCCCGGCGCCGGTCTGTGCGGGTCTGCGCCGCCTACAGATGCTTCAGCAGCGCGCGCCAGCCCATGACGCGCACGCCCCGCCGCAGGTGGTCGCCCTCTCCGCCGAAAACGAGCCAGGGGTCGCCTGTCGGCGCGCCGGCAAGGTCCCGCCCGGCAAGGTCCCGCCATTTCAGCAGCCCCTTCAGCATGTCGCCGGCCACGGTCTGGCCGGACTTGATCTCCACGGGCCACAGCACGCCGGCCTCGTCGCGCAGCACATCGACCTCGTTGCCCGTGCTGTCACGCCAGAAGAGGAGGTTCGACGGCATCCCCCGGTTCCACGCGGCGCGCAGGAGCTCCCCGACGATCAGCGTCTCGAACAGCGCCGCGCGGGCGGCATGGGTATTGAGCTGCCGCGGACTCTGGATGCCGAGCAGGAACGCGGCCAGACCGGTATCGTGAAAGTAGAGCTTCGGGGTCTTGATGAGCCGTTTGCCGAAGTTGGCGAAGTGGGGGGTCAGGCGAAAGACGATGTAGCCGGTCTCAAGGATGCTCAGCCAGGCCGTCGCCGTACTCTGCGAGACGCCGCCGTCGGTGGCCAGCGACGAAAGATTGAGCAGCTGCCCCGTGCGCGCCGCGCAGAGGCGCAGGAAGCGCTGGAAGACGACCAGGTCACGCACCGCCGTCAGGTCACGAACGTCGCGCTCCAGATACGTGGCGACGTAGGCGGCCAGCCAGTCCCGCGGGTCGAGCGGGCGGCTCCACAGCTCGGGGTAGCCTCCGCGGAACATCACTGCGTCGACCTCCGCGACGAGCAACCCCGCGGCGTCCAGCTCCGCCGCCGACAGGGGGAGGAGCTGAGCGACCCCGGCGCGTCCGGCCAGGCTCTGGCTGATGGCGTGCGACAAGGCGAAGTTCTGCGAGCCCGTGAGGATGAATCTCCCCGCGCGGCGATCCGCGTCCACCACCGCCTGGAGGTACGAAAGCAGGTCCGGCGCCCGCTGGACCTCGTCGAAGATCGCCCCGTCGGGATAGCCCGCGAGGAAGCCGCGGCCGTCTTCGGCGGCGTACTGGCGCACGTCGGGGTCTTCCAGGGAGACATATGGCTTGTCGGGGAAGGCGGCGCGCACCAGCGTGGTCTTGCCGGACTGGCGCGGACCGGTCACCACCACCACGGGGAATCCCCGGGCAAGCCGGAGCACCGTCGCGGTCATGGCTCTGGGGATCATGAGACTGGCACCCCTTCAGGCTGAGTGTCTTGCAGACTAACGATTCTATCGTGAATCTGCAAGATAGCTCCTCGTAGCCGCAGCGCCATCAACCCAACGTCGGCGCGCGTCGGCGGCTGATCGCCGGCGCGCGCCCGACTCCAGCTCGACGCGGCAGACGGCAGACGCCTCTCACCAGCGGCACGTCATGGCAGCGAGCCATGGAGGGGGTCAGAAAGCCCGGACGGCCCGCACCGCGTACGCATCGGTCTTGTAGAGTGGGTTCTGCCACCCGGGATCGTAGGAGCTCTGCTGCCAGACGAACCACTGATGGTACTCGGACGAGCTCCAGCAGCCGCCGCCGGCGTAGGCTCGCGCCACACCTGCCGCGTAGTCGGCCGTGGTCGCTCCCTGGACGGCGATGATCTTGTCGGTAGTGGCGGACCCCGTGCCCAGAGCCATCTCTGTCGCGCCGGTGATCACGAAATCGCTGTTGCGCCATCTGATCCCCAGGCTTTGGTCGGCCTCGGCGGCGATCAGGCCGTGCTGCACGGTGGGATCGTAGCCGGTGTCACCAGATTGCAGGATGTAGGCCACGATGCCGCCGAAGTAGGCTTGGCCGATCGTGAGCAACGGGGCCACCGTCACCGTGACCGTGCAGGCCTGGGTGGAAGCGTCGGCGGCGGTGACCGTGTCCAAACGGCGCCGGGCCGCGTTTGCGGCCCGGCGCCCGGGGGTCGTTCAGAGGCGGCGGCGCGCGCTCAGCGTGAGGACGGCGTGGGCGTCGGTGACGGCGTGGGCGTCGGTGACGGACGCGACCGTCACCGAGCCCGGGCTCGTGCCCCAGCTCGCCCAGTCGCCGCTGCCGGCGGTGGGCCGCCAGGCGACGATCGCCTCGTAGCCGCTGCCCGTGGGCACGTCGAGGGTGAGCGTGGAGGTGTAGGCGGCGAGGCCGCTCGCGGGCACGCGCTTGCCGCCGTACCAGCCGCCGGTGGCGGAGCGCGCCCAGAGGCCGAACTCACCGCCGGCGGTGGCCGCCGGGTCGGTCGTCCAGGCGACCGTGAGGAGGCTGCCCTGGGCGTGCGTCGTCGTGCCTGTGGGGGCGCTGATGGTGAGGAGCAGCGTGACCGTGAAGGAGCCGGGGCTCGTGCCCCAGCTCGCCCAGTCGCCGCTGCCGGCGGTGGGCCGCCAGGCGACGATCGCCTCGTAGCCGCTGCCCGTGGGCACGTCGAGGGTGAGCGTGGAGGTGTAGGCGGCGAGGCCGCTCGCGGGCACGCGCTTGCCGCCGTACCAGCCGCCGGTGGCGGAGCGCGCCCAGAGGCCGAACTCACCG
>Ga0247841_10009776_pt1 | contig 13287 bp, 19 predicted proteins | sample LaCruzMarch2015__2_FD_192410 | JGI IMG/M metagenome (GOLD analysis project Ga0247841, IMG submission 192410) | Freshwater microbial communities from meromictic Lake La Cruz, Castile-La Mancha, Spain - LaCruzMarch2015_18m | ecosystem: Environmental > Aquatic > Freshwater > Lake | place: Spain...
ATAAGGGCTTTAGCGAGAATAACATCTCCGAATATCTCGAACGAGGAGAATTGTCATGCCGCCACTCAGCGACAACGCCGACCAGATCATCGAGCACTCCCAGAGTGCAGCTGCTGTGGAAATCATCAATGGCACTGATGCCAAGTCTGCCATCACCGATGAGGCTGCCACCCTGCGAGCAAACCTTCAGGAAGGGACTCCTTCTGAAGCAGACACCGGGATGTCGGTATACTACGCCTGGGCTGACCGGGAGTACCCGAGCTGGCGGGAAGTGAAGAAGTAGCCGAGAACACCAAAATGGTGTTCTCTTTTTTATTTGACAATATAGGACAATAATATATACCATGTAATTGAAAGCGCTACTCTGTCCCCGGGGAGGTTACGATGACTGAAAAGCTCGACCCGAGACTACAAAGAGTAGTAAATGACATAGTCGCAGGCAAGGTTTTCCTCTCGCGAGCCTGCAATTGCAGCAACACCCGTAGAGTGCTTGAAGCGGCGTACGAGCAGGTATGCCACGATCCGAATAAGTCGACTCTGGCTCAAGAACTCCGCGATCAGATCGCCCACCTTTGGCCAGAAGCCCTCCCCTTGTCCGCTTAAGAACAAGGGGATTTTTTTATAGTTCATTTACCGTTCGATCTCTTGTTTTTGGAAGAAAATTATTGAGAGTACTACGAGAACAATTATGATGCCGATGCTGGTATAAAAAGATGGTAGAAAGTTCGCGAACTTTCCGTCAAGCATGAGGTCTTTGTAATTTGCAACAATGTAGGCTGGTGAATAATCGCTGATGGCCTTAATGTAGCCGATAATGGTAGTAAATATTATACTACCGAAAAAGGCTAAGCCGACCGCCATAATTTGGCTTTTTGAAATTGTGCTGAAGAATATTGTAACCGCCAAAATAGTCAGCAAATAAACTAGGAGAAATAAAATCAGCCAAGCATAGTTTGCTAAGCTAAAGTTGCTGAAAAGTGAAACGGCGTAAGAGTAGAAAACTACAGCGGATAGCACAAATACCCCGGAGATGTAAAGTTTGGCAGAGACAAATTTCGAGAGGACAAAACTGACACGTGAGATCGGTTTGGTCAGAAGCATCTCGAGCGTCTTTTTGCTTTTCTCCTCTGCAACGGCTCCAGCAAACATGAAGATGATAACGATGAGACCAAACTGTGAAGTATTCTTCACCAGCTGATCAATAGCATCTCTCCAAGTAGGCTCAGGAATGTTAAAGGTGATGCCCCCGGTTTGAATATTCTTAAATATTTCAGGGATAATTTTGGCAATAATTGGCGAAGAGATGGCTACAAATCCGAAAATAATGCCGAGAATTAGCAGTTTTTTGGATCGAAAGATCTCAGTTGCCTCTTTATGAAGTAAGGTGAAAAATGCTTTCATTTTTTATCCTCCAAAATAGAGATGAAAAGATCCTCTACCTCCGGTAATTTCAAACCAAATTCCAAAACTGGCATCCCCGCTTTAGCGAAGAATTTTAAAGCTTTATTTTCATCTATGACAGCTTGATCTTTGATCCAAATCTTTAAGCGATGATTCTCTTTTTCAACTTTTTCCGCCCACTCCTCTTTTTTCAGATCAGAGATAATACTTGCCGGGTCTTTTTCAAATTCTACTTCGATGATTTGCGAAGCGTAGTTGGTTTTTAACTCTTCTATGCTAGAAAACACAATCAACTTGCCTTTGTTAATAATAGCGATGTCATCACAAACCCGGTCAACGTCAGCCAAAATATGGGTTGAAAGCATTATGGTCATATGTTTTTTGAGATTGTTAATAACTGCTAAAACTTCCCGGCGACCGATCGGATCAAGCGCCGAAACCGGTTCATCCATAACAAGGACCTTGGGGTCGTTGATGATGGCTTGAGCGATGCCGAGGCGTTGTTTCATGCCGTTCGAGTATGTGCTGATCTTCTTATTTTTTGCGGCAGTTAAATCAACTAAATTTAATAAATCAGCTATTTTCTTCTCTTTCGCCTTAAGGTCAAACAAATCGGCAACAAATTCTAAGTATTCGACTCCGGTCATCCAACCGTAAAAAGAGGGCTGTTCCGGCAAGTAACCAAATAAATGATTGGCGGATGAATTGCCAAACAAAACATTTTGACCGGCTAGTGCAATCTCGCCACTTGTCGGCTTGCTCAGCCCCACAATCATACGAATTGCCGTAGTTTTACCAGCTCCGTTTGGCCCCAAAAAACCGAGAACCCTATTTTCCTCTAGCGTAAAAGTCAAATCAGAAACGGCGGTAAAATCGCCAAACTTTTTTGTTAGATTTTTTACTTCAATTGCCGACAATTAATCCTCGCTTTTACCGATTAACAAGTAAACAATTGGCCCAATAATTTCGCCAAGAATGCAGATAATGATCCAGACAACCGGCGAAAGATTCTTGGTTTTCTTTCTTTTTACAATATCCACAATTGCATAGATCTGTACTGCCAATTGTATGACGATAAGCGGCCAAATAATTTTCAAAAGTTCTACAACATCCATAACGCTCCCCAAATATTCAACTAATTTTGTTACTTACATATTATCATTTATCAATTGCCAATAAAATATTTATTACTGTTCGTACAAAAAAAGACAATTCTCCATATATCAAGATAATTGCACAAAATGATACTTGATGTATTATTAAGTTGACCGTAATAGACCCAATACGAGATCATGAGGTGGATCCGTTGGACAATTCACAAGAGATCATCGATTACAGGAGCCATTACCTGGAAGTTGTTGTACCAGGCCTCGGTCGTGTTGAGATCTGCGCACCGAATGGGATCGGACGCGGAGATGACGGCGTACGCCTTATCTCACTCTGGGAAACCGACGAAATGTGGCTGAGCCATCAGATCGGCGAAGGCGGCGTTACGCTCGGCGAGGGACTGAAGCGGGTTCTCTCGCGACTGAATGAGCTGGGCGCGAGGGTCTTCTCTGGAACGGACGGATGTTTTGTCCACGGCGAAGGCGACTTGCTTTGCCAAGTCTCACTGACGGAAGCAGTCGAGCAGGGGCTAGATGCTATCATGCTCGGGCCGATCTGCTTCATCATCGACTTCTCGCGTTGCCTTCCCGGCAACTACGATGCGGCCTTGAAACTGCTCCCCGGCGGCCTCCATGAGGCCAACGAAGCCGAGGAGCGCACCGACGACAGTAGCACCTTCGCTGCTGTCTTTTTTTATTTTTAAATTATTAAGTTTAGTGAGCCCTCCAGGGACTCTTCGGCTTCAAGTCTATAGCTTGTTAAACGTAATAATGTTATGGATTAGATATTTAGCTCTTTTTTTCTCTCTATCATTTCGCGCTTGAAGATTTCTTGCGCGGTTTTTGAATAGTAAGTATTTTTTGTTCTAATTTCGAAGACATTTTCTGGAGTATTTTTGTAAGAAATAGCATCTGCTTGCATAGCTCCGGGCATAACGTCAGATAAATTATCGGCGTCAATGAGCATCTGCTTCTCCTTCTCCTCCGGTTTATGGAATTGATGTACTTCAACAATACCGATGATTCGGTCGATGTCTTTTTGGTTGTAACCAACTTTGCCAAGTATCTCTTGAATAATATCTTTGCAGAAAATGAGGTGCTGGCGTTGCCCTTCCCTTTTATTTTCCATCGTTGTCGTTTGCAGCATTACGTCAACTTTCGAAAAACCAACATCATGAAGTATGGCCGCCGGCATAAGAATGCGCTCATCACCGCCCTCTCCCTCTAATAACATTCCCATCGCCTTAACCACATTTTGCGTGTGAAATACAAAATCCTTCATCACCCCTTGTTTTAGATAAGGTGTTGTCAACTGCCAAATTTTTTCGTAGTTATCGCCCATCTTTACCCGATCTCCTCGTACACTGCTTTTTCTGGGAACATGGTTAGAAAAGCATAACCTTGATAGCTTCGTTTCATCTTGCCGACGCCGAGATCCTGTAGAAATTTAATCATTCCTTTTGTGATTTGTGCTGGAGTTTCGTCGGTTTCGCCGTTGAATTCAATTTCAACCGTTTGATCTAAACCCACAACTTTGTCGATGGTGATTTCATATTTTTTGTAATGATATTTCTTGCGTTTTTTGTCTACCGTTACAACCGGTTTGAAATCAAGTACTTTCAGTATGCTATGCATTTGGTCAGCTTTATCTAACTTTGTTTGAAATTCGTCGCAATGATTGGTTTTGCCCTCTTTGTCCCGATGCCAAAATTTGTAGTTAATACTGCACTTGCCATCGGCATCACGAAGCCTAAGCCACTCAGAAATAATAGGTTTCTCGGCAAAATTGCGATGAGCTGGCGTGAAATACTGATCTATTTCCCGTTCCTCGCTAATAAACTTTGCTTTTTCTTTAACGAACTTAAGCAGAGGCTTAATGTTCTCTACATTCACTTGGATCTCAACTTCAATGTTTTTCATAGAATCTCCAATATATTTTATCAAATAATGTCTTTATAATTTACTCCCCTAATTATATTTTGGCAATGCTAATGATATAGTAATTTGACCTTAAATGTGCTAATCTGCAATCGAGCAATCGTATCAGGAATATGACTGAGAGGAGAACGCTCATGCCCGTAACGCCCAGCAACTTTGCCTCCGAGGAGCGCCTTGGTGAAGCAAGAGTGAAAGCTATTGACCTCCGTGCGATCATCTCCGAGATCCTTGGGGTCGAAGCTCAGGATCGTCTGAGCGCTGTCATCACGATCGAAGTGCCTGGGCAGAACAACATCCTGCCAGAAGACACGCTCACTGCAGTCCTAGAGCCGCCGGTCTATCGGCTGCTCCCGAACCTCGACGTCGTTGCCGTTTTCAACTTCGTGAAAGCAGTCGTCAAGGACAACCTCCTGTGCCATGATCTGCAGTGCCAGTTCTCCCTCTCGCAGGAAGCCCCTGCGGCCAAGTGGACAATGCGCGTTAGCGATCAGGACAAGCGGGAGTTCCACCTCGACACCTACGACCCAGATGTCAAGCCGGCCGCCTCTGAGACCGAATCCGAGACCTAGCCTTCAAGCTGGGTCTTTTTTTATTCTAAATACTTCTTTCGGCTAGTAAATTAGTACTAAATGTGCTAGAGTGCAAGCGTGCAAAAGTATTCCCAAGGAGAAAGACAAGTGAACGGACAATGGCCGTCTGGCATATTGCCAGTAGAAACCTCTGAGGAGACCCGGGGTCTGATATTGAGGCTTCAGACCATCATTTCTGAGGTCCTGGGCGGCATTTCGCTTAGCGAGCGTATGTGTGTCGAGATCATCGCATACGATGCCAGCAAGGGCCAGCAAGCCACGTTCAGTGCAGAGTTGTCGCCGCCAACATTTGCGTTGTCAGCAGATGGCGGGATTACAGTCATCTTCAACTTTGTCAACGCAGTCAAGGTGAACGATCACATCTGTACCGAACTGCGTTGTAGCCTCGCTTTTGGGAACAGTGAGGTCAAAGCGAACTGGTCAGCCCGCATCAAGCACGAACGGTTCCCAAACCTGTGCATGCTCGTTGAGTCAACCTCGCCATGCCCTCCGACCGCCACCGCGACCTAGCCCTCAAGCTGGGTCTTTTTTTATTCAATAAGTGATAAAATGATATTGTAAGGCGCAACATTATAGGAGGTGTCTAACTTGGACATACCACCGAATGAGATTCTGCGGGCCGTCGGCACGGGCGTGATCGAAGCAAGTAAGGCGTTTCGCGTCATCGTGTCGGATGACCTCGAAGAGGATGAGCTGGCTGCTACTGCCAAGCAGTTGATTGACCTTCTCGAGTGCGAGGACAAGCTAGTGATCGCTGCAGCAGCAGCCGCACTTTCCAGCTACGGAGCCTACGGTTTCGATGTGATCTGGCAAGACAACGCTGACATCGTTGAACAAGCCATGATCGGTCTGGCAGGGGCCAGCATTCGTATCGGAGACAAGGATGTCCGCCGAATCTGCGCCAGGGGCGCCAGGACAATCTACTACAGAGCCAACGACTCGAGCAGCCTCACTGACACGATGTGGGACAACGTGATGCCGAAGATCGAGGCTGCGTGTGCCGCCACTGACGACCCTGTAGTGGAATTCGACCTCGACTACATCGTCCAGAATTGGGACGGTCCCGAACTGGACCAGGACAAGTCCTGATCAATTCGCAATGAACCCTCCCTCACCTACTTCAAGGTTGAGGGATTTTTTTATGCAAATGTGGTATAAAGTGTTTGAGTGATGAATACAATCCCCCCACGAGGTGATTCGACGATGCGTAACCGTGCATTACAGGTTTGGACTGTACTTCTGCTCGCATTTCGGCGAGCCCTGACTTCGCTAGCTGTCAAGAAGGCTGACCCCCTCTATGGCAACGCGCCTTGCCTTGCCAAGACTTGCGTTCATTTGCAGGTTGCCAGATGGATTGCCAATCCAGATGGTTGGTACATGGATGGCCGGGGAGACCTGATCTTGGATGACCCGGTTTTTGGCAGGTATCGTCTGTACGATCCCAGTACAGACAGTCAGTTGAGCAGCGGGCTCTGGTATCTCTCTTGCAAGGGTGACGTTCTGCTCAAGCAAGATATGGACAATGGCTCACTCAACGATCTGCGTGGTGCGGTCTGCGACCGGATTCGTGCAGGCATTGACCATGCCCTCGATGCTTGGCTGATCGACGACTCTCCGTGGGTCGAAGACTCTGGTTGGCCACAGATGACTCGACATTTCTTCCTGCGGCCTGACGCGAAGCTCCTACCCCAGGATCACGACAGGATCTACTACAAGCTCCTTGTTCTGCCAGGAGAGATACATGGACTGGTCCTGGACCGAGATGGCTGCACTTGGCGCTATGGAGACAAAGACCCGCGCGTTCAGCAGCTCTACGACAACCTTTGTCAACGCGAGCCGCTGGCCGCAACGGCCTAACACTCCCTCACCTACTCAAGGTTGAGGGATTTTTTTATTCGCCAAAGACACTATGGCGAATTCCTACGAATATACGAATTAACACGAAAGTACGAATTGATTATAAGAGATCTTTTCTATTGTTAGAACGAATGTGAGAACTTGCCTACTTAGTTCTCGGTGATTTCACCTCGAACAATATTTAACTAAAAAAGCAGATAAGCGTGTTGCCTACCTGCAGGCTATCTGCGACCGCAGATGTGGACGAGGTGTGAAGCATGGGTCATAATGCGGAACTGCATAGCATCAAACTTCGTCCATGTGCGATCGCGCTTCGGCTTCTCATCGCTTGGCTTGATATCACCTGCCACGACGATACCTCCACAGATGGAGCCACCTGTTGCGGTCAAACCGTCCTTGCTTTGGCATCCACTTACGGACCACCATGCTTTGCACCTCCTGCCTGATGCTTTGGCTTGCCGTCGAGACCCACGCCTTCGCGATCGTAATACTCAATGCACTCCATTTGCGTTAGGAGCCCTGCCCCGGTTAGATCTGGGAGTTCCTGCCCCTTCAGAAATACCGGCTGAGCGCCATAAGCCATTCTCGCGAGACGATACCTTACACTCCACGGTTTGTCCCAAAAGGACATTGCCTTTCCTCCTTCCCATGTTGCTGGGCTTATTTCATTCTGATTATATCACAACACAATATTCCTTTACTTTCACGCCTAAAAAGGATATCATATAAAGAAATTCTAACCCTGATCTATTACGCAGATAGGCGCAGATGAACAAATATCAAAACGAAAAAGCATACCCTCATTCGAAGCTGACTGAAAAAATAATTTCATTGGCATTTAAAGTTTTTAACGAATTGGGGTATGGATTGCCAGAAAAGGTATATCAAAAAGCATTCGCCGTAGAATTGAAAAGTTCAGATATCAGTTATAAAAGAGAGTGCTACGGTGTCATAGAATACGCTGGCGAAGTGATCGGTAAATATTTTCTTGATTTTTTGATCGACGATAAAGTCGCAATCGAATTCAAGGTTAGAAACGAAATTTACCACTCACACGTTTCACAATTACTGAATTATATAAAAGCAAAGCATTTACAAATAGGACTACTGATTGTTTTCTCTAAAGATGGAGTTAAATTAAAGAGATTGGTGAATGCAATCAGCGATTATCAGCGTGACTAATCAGAGTAAGAATTACCTTAAGGAGACATTGTGGGATTGAAAATTGGCATCGTAGGGCTTCCAAACGTAGGGAAAAGCACATTGTTTAATGCGCTGGTTAAAGGTAGCCACGCAGAAGCGCAGAACTATCCGTTTTGTACCATAGAGCCAAATGTCGGGATAGTGGAAGTGCCAGACGAACGCTTGGCGCCACTGGCCGAAGTTTCAAAGTCAAAAAAAGTCGTGCCTGCAGTCGTGGAATTCGTGGATATTGCCGGTTTAGTGCGTGGTGCCTCGAAGGGAGAGGGTCTTGGTAACCAATTCCTCTCTCACGTGCGTGAATGTGACGCAATTGCCATGGTTGTTAGATTCTTCGAAGATGAAAACATCGTCCATGTTGAGGGCAAAATAGATCCTGAGGAAGACATCAAGACCATAGAAACAGAATTACAGCTTGCCGACATATCGACAGTGGAAAAACGTCTATTCTCTGTAGAGAAAGAGCTTCGAGCCAACTCCAAAGAGGGCAAAATAATCCACGACGCTCTTCAAAAGCTTAAAATAGTTTTATATGAAGGCAAGAATGCGCGAGTAGCAGATTTAGATAAAGACGAACTAGAGAACGTAAAAGGCCTAAACTTACTGACAATGAAGCCAGTACTTTATATAGGTAACTGCTCAGAGGAACAACTGCAACAATATTCAAATGATCAATTTTCAATTTCCAATGAATTTGACAATGATTCAATGTCCAAAAAGGGCTTCAAAGAACCTCAATACATATACATTTCGGCGAAGGTTGAAGCTGAATTGAATGAACTTAGCGATACAGAAAAGGCCGAGTACCTCGAAGCTCTAGGCATTAGCAATACAGGCATAAACAGACTTGTAAAAGAAGCTTACAAAACACTTGGACTCGCTACTTACTTTACCTCTGGTGAGAAAGAAACACGAGCCTGGACTATTAAAAATGGTTCGACTGGTCCCGAAGCAGCCGGGGTTATACATACCGATTTTGAACGCGGCTTCATCGCCGCTGAAGTAGTCCCCTGGCAAGATCTCTATGCCCAAGGTGGCTGGACCGGCGCACGTGCTCACGGACTCGTAAAAACTGAGGGTAAAGCTTATATTGTCAAAGATGGTGATACTATCATATTTAGATTTAATGTGTAAATAGGACTTAGGATTTAGGGCTCAGGACTTAGGGTTATTGTTCGAGTATACGAGAACTATTTTAGAGTTCTCGCCTGACGACTCGAACGATAATTCCAACATTTCGCTCGAGTGAGGTGTCGGAATTTGGATAAAAAATGAGCCAAGCAGAAGTGCTTGGCTCTTGTGACATTGGCCGTTCAGCGCATAGGCGCGATAGCGGCGAAAGGCCGATTGTTCGGGCCCTTCGGGTACAGATCGTCAGCGAAGAAGTTCAGGTTGACGTGCCCACGTGCCCACCAACCACGGGTGAGCTTCCCGTTCTGCTTCTCGACTACGCCCAACGAGATGGGCATTAACCGAAGCGAGGACGTGAACCTCATGGCAGGGACGCCGTGCGAGCGGAACTTGTCGAACTGCAGCCCCTTCGTTGGGTAGGTTACGAACTGCAGTTCAGAGGCGTTCAGTCCCAGCTCGCTGATCGGCACGATGGCGCCGTCCTTGACGGCGCCGACCAGTTCGACGCGACCGCGCGGGCCGTCGAATGATACTGCACTTGGAGGAAGACTGACGATCAGCACAGGATCGGCCAGATTGTCCGGCACGAGCGTGAGGAGCTGCTTCGCTCCTCCGGCGCCGCCGCACCAAGCGGCAGAACAACACAAAAGCAAAACAAGACAGACGACGAACAAACGGTTCATGAGACATTCCCTTCTGGGAACGGCAGGATTTGTACGCGGCGTTATTATGACATATATTTACCGTACATGCAATGCAGATGTTAGATTTTGGATAAAAAAAATGACCTGCCGGTTGGCGGGTCACGGGCTGTTAGCAACTTGAGCTGCCAGGACGGTAGCGATGCTGTCAAGCATCAGAAAGACTTCTTCTGCGCTCGCCGTGTAATCAATCAAACTGACTGCCTTCTGATGAGTGGCCATCTCCTCATTCATCTGCTGATGCTGCGCCGAAGGAACAGTAGAGTCGAACAGCATTACACCGGAACCCCAGGTCAGCCGATCTCCAAGTAGTTGGACCATGTCAAAAAGCGCTTCCATATCGCGATAGTCGCGATAGCTCAGCTCGAAGAATCCGCCAACAAAGATGTCCCCTTCATGGAGCAGAGTCGCACTCCTCAGCGCCTCAGTCTTATTGGCGAAAACTACGACTTCCATGTCCCTGCCACTAGCCCATTCCCGAAGAGCGGCCTCTCGGGCAGCGCTAAGGCCAGAGTCCGGTCCGGCAAACAGTACTAGCTTCATTTGAAGCCTCCGCATTCGAAGATACGTCAAAACTATCAGCAATCTGCCGATTCGTCAACTGAGTAGAGATTAGAAATGAGAACTTAGAGCTTAGATCTTTGAATGGAGAGTTTAGTATCCTGAGTACTCGATGATGTTTTCCAACAAAGTTGTTGGGTAGATTGCCGGTTTTTCGGCCAAGCCTTGATGGTAGAGAACGGTTGAAGGCGTTAGGCCCGGGAGTGTATTTATTTCTATAATGATTAGGTTGCCACTTTTCAAGTGCATGAAGGCGTCGATTCGAGAATAGCCGTCGATGCCGACGGCGTTGGCAACTTTTTCGATGTTCTTTCTGACTTTTTGAATGACTTCTCGACTTACTAATTCGCGTGGCGGTGGAGTAATATTTACACCTGTGCCACCTTGAAACTTCTCTTCAACTGAGAGAACTTCGCCCTCAGAGATGGTCATCGAAGGATTCAAAGCATGCAAACTTCCCCTCTTGCCAAGAACACCAACGGTAATTTCTGCCCAACCGGAAATTTTACGATATTTGAGCTGATTATTCTTCACTTTGACTGAGTCAGTGCGAATGTATTTTTCAAATAAAAGTTCACTGGGTTTACTGGAAGGCATCTCAACTTGACCACTTTGATTTCGAAAAGTTTCTTTGGGGATGAATTTCACGCCGGTTTCTACACAATCTAAGTATTTTTTTAAGTCCCCCGCACTCCAAAGGCGAACTATGCCGGAGGAACAACCGTCAGCACGTGGTTTTACAATAATAGTACGAGCATCTAGCTCTTTCTGTAGTTTGGTCCAATAAGATTCAATATTTTTTTGCGAATCTAAGACCTCTAGACTCTCAACCTTGCTTTTGGCGACCTTTACGCCCCTGATGTTTAGTTTTTTAATAAATTGGCTAGTAGCGAATTTATCTGCACATAATGCAGAGATTGCAGAGTCTGGACCGTTAAATAGAACCCCCGCTTGCTCCATTTTCCGCTGTAAAATACCGTTCTCCCCTTCACCACCGTGAAGTGCATTAAAGATGTAAGGTGACTTTTTTATAAATTCGTCGAGTTTTAGCTTTTCCGGTTTGAATATTGATTTTAAATTAGTTTTAGGATTAATCAAAAGACGCAAACGAACTTTCTCCTCCAGCTTGGCTAGTCTTTCCTTGCCATGATCGTATTTTTTACAATTTTCAACAATCTCCTCAACAGTGTGATTCAGTGTGAAGGCATAGGGCAAATGCCAGACATTGTCTTCCGTATCTAGTAAGTATGGCTCCGGTGAGTATTTTTTTGATTTTCTAAGTTTCAACCATACATTTGTACCACTCATCAGTGAGACCTGACGCTCAGAAGTTTTGCCTCCGAAAAGCACATTGATTGGTTTTTTCTTTTGAATACTTAAAGGGCTGACATTATCGGGAAATTTGATTCCATAACGACCACAGGCGTTGCGGACAATGTGTTTCAACACTCCTCGATGCGAAAGGCCGATGCGAGAGGATTGCTGAAAAAGAAAGCTGTTCTGTTCCATGCCTGAGATTGGGTTAAAATCAGAGAACCAAAGTTCGCCGTCTGGCAAAACCCAACCATCAAAACGAGCAAAATCATTAAATTTGAAGGCGGAAAAGAGCTGTTCTGCGCCGACCTGAATGCGCTCAATGGTATCGTTTGGGAATCTCGGTGGACAGTGATAAGTTACATGACGCGTAGGCAGAAATTTTTTACGAAAGTCAAAAATTTGGTGCTCAGTATAATCAGTCTCGATCTCTGTAGGTATGACTGCAACTGGTTGACCAAATTTGTTTTCAAGAATAACAACTGTAAATTCATGCCCTTCTGCAAATTGTTCAACAACTACCCGTGTGTCCATACGTTTGCTGAAGATAAGATTAGCTTTTTCCGCTGCCTCTTCTGGTGTCGAGACAGAGAAAACACCTATAGAAGAACCGCCGCAAGCAGGTTTGACTGCGGCACGCGTAATGCTGTTTTCTTTAAAAAAGTTCTCCAGTACTTGCTGGTGATCTTTTTTGTAGATCTTCAGTACACATGATGGTAGAGCGTGAAAACCGATTTTTTTGATTGATTCGTTAGCTTTGAACTTGTCAAAAGCACTCTTGCAAGTTTCGCTCGAGCACCAATGTAAGGGATGTTATTTTTCTCCAAAATAGACTGAATTTCGCCATCTTCGCCAAAGGCACCGTGCATAGCGATAAAGGTAATATCTGATTCCTTTAACAGTTTGATTAGAGCAGTTTGACTAAGAGGTTTTGCCGTTCTTTTAAGCTTGAAATCAAAATCAGAGGGAGTGTTTGAATAGAGCTGTGCGCGTGAAACAGCGTACGGCTGTTTTTTATAGTCAAAATAGATCGGGTTAATAATGATGTTTTCATCTCCAAGGTGATCAACAACTGAACGAGCAGAGTTTAAAGAAATGCCCCTTTCAAGAGAAGGGCCACCGCAGAGCAGAGCTATATGTAATTTATTTTGCATGTTTTTTTGATTAATATTACCTGTATATACTAGTACTTAGTGCATTTATTGTCAATATCGATGTATTTTATTTAGTGTTTAACCTCCTTCAATAAAAACAAAGGAAGACCCCGCGAGGGGTCTTCCTGTTCTGCTCCACTATTGTACGATTAGGAACTTCTGGCCTTTGGCCAGCTCAACGCCTGTGGAGTCAAAGGCGGTGAACTGCATGGTCACTTTGCCGTGACCGGCCAAGTCCTTTCCCATCATACCGATGCGGAAGGGTGCGCGCGACGAGCTAAAGGCGTGCAACTCCGTACCCTGTTCATCCAGGAAACGGAAACTCACCTTCACC
>Ga0247841_10009777_pt1 | contig 13285 bp, 9 predicted proteins | sample LaCruzMarch2015__2_FD_192410 | JGI IMG/M metagenome (GOLD analysis project Ga0247841, IMG submission 192410) | Freshwater microbial communities from meromictic Lake La Cruz, Castile-La Mancha, Spain - LaCruzMarch2015_18m | ecosystem: Environmental > Aquatic > Freshwater > Lake | place: Spain...
GCACATGTTTCCAGAGGCAACAATTCCTGTCCTGCAGCTAAGCCTCGACTACACCCTTTCACCGCAGGCCCATTTTGATCTGGCAAGAAATTTCTCCGGCCTTCGCCGAAAAGGAATATTGGTGATCAGCAGTGGCAACATGGTACACAATCTGCGCATGGTCAACTGGCATAAACCAGCTGACGGGCATGACTGGGCAGAGGAGGCGAACGAAAAAATAAAAAAACTTATCCTGGCGAAAGAACATAAAACCCTTACCGGCTATGCAAGTCCTGACCAGGAAATGGCATTGGCAATTCCAACGGCCGAGCATTACCTTCCGCTGCTTTACGCCCTGGCACTGCAGGAAAAAAATGAATCCGTTACCATCTTTAACGATAAAGTTGTGTACGGATCAGTATCAATGACTTCAATAAAAATCAATTAAACCATAACTCAAAACCATAACCAATGAAAAACGTAACCAAATTTATGATAGCGATGATGATCGGGATGATGATCATCGGAAAAGCAGAGGCCCAAACCAAATGGAACCTGGACAACAGTCACTCGAATGTTAAATTCACCGTGACTCACCTGGTCATTTCAGAAGTTGACGGTGCATTTAAAACCTTCAACGGTTCCATGACCGCATCAAAACCCGATTTTTCTGATGCCATGATTGAATTTTCAGTTGACATCGCCAGCATCAATACGGACAATGAACAGCGCGACAGCCATTTAAAGGGTGATGATTTTTTCAATGCTGAAAAGTATCCAAAGATGACCTTTAAAAGTGTTTCGATGAAAAAAATCTCCGGCAACAAATATGAACTTACCGGCGATCTCACCATCCGCGATGTAACAAAGCGCGTTAAATTTGCTGTAACCTATGGTGGTACGACGAAAGATCCCTGGGGAAATACCAAGGCCGGATTCAAAGCAACATCAACCATAAACAGGCTGGAATACGGACTCAAATGGAACACACTCACCGAAGCCGGTGGTGCTGTTGTAGGTGCGGATGTCATCATCAGCATCAACGCTGAATTTAACCAGGCCAAATAAACAGCAACACCTTTGGAGGAGACCTGCGCAGGTTAACGGATTCCGGGTTCCTGTCGCCGGTCGACAATCAGTTCATCAACAAACAACCAGGCTTTGCCCCCATGTCCAATGTGCCATGCGGGGCATTGCCCTGTATTCCGGGCATGAAACCTGACATACCGGGCCTCGGTCAACGGGAATGTTTTCCCTGTTTCCCGGATGACAACCGGGTCAGGAAAGGATAATGAATCAAAGGCAGCCACCTCGGTAAAATGGCGGCCATCCGTCGAAATACTGATCGTCAACTTTTCAGGATAAAAAATCCAGGATGCGTGATCCTGCAAAAACTCTGCGCTTGCGTAGTTGATCATCGTATTCGCCCCCAGGTCAACCACTGCTGTCAAATCTTTCTCTTCAAATCCCTGCCACAGGACATAGTAATTTGCCGTGCCGCGTTTTCCATCAGTCAGGCTCCCTATCCCTTCCGCGCTATACTTCGGACTGGGATCATTGGAAAGTGTGTAGGATTTACCCTTTGCCAGGTGATCCATAAATGCATTCTGAAAAAAACTGCTGGTTACCCTGGCATACTCATCCGGCGGCAGATTGCGTTCATGCAGGGTTTTTACATCATACCTTTTGGCAAGCGCGACAAACTCATCCAGTTGAGCCGAAACATCCTTCCGCACAATGCCCGTTGATCCCTGGAATTCTATGAAACCATCGGGCCCCGTGATGTTCTTCTTGGCAATTTCAAGCATGGCATAGCGCAAAGGCAGTCTTGCTTTGCTGACCCTGCTCATCAATACTGAATCGCCTGCCACGGCCTTTTCCGCAAGGTCGAACAACGCATTGTAACTTTGGATATTTTCGGGCGAAAGGAACGCGTCGGTCTCCTGCATCGGGCTGCCATAGATCCATAGCGTTTTTCCCGACTGCTGAAGGGCGCCGGTCATTTCAGCCAGGTACTTCCCGATAAAAGGTCCTGCAGCGCCATAATAACCTTTGAGAAATTGATTGGTCAGGGAATCAACATTCACATCCGGATTCCAGAGAAGTTTAGCCAACAGGTACTGGCGTAATTCCTGGTTTTCACTATAGGTACCCCGACATCCCTGTTCAAATACCGAACTGACGCGGTACTTTTTAAACAGTTGGATATTGGGCTGCAATACCGGAAGGTTTGGGAATGGAGCAAGCATGTTGGTGAACTGGATCACGTAATCCCAAACAAGAATATCATCAGCAACGGCCGACCAGTCTTTGAGATCGGCCACAAAGGAACCTGCAGCAGTATCCTTTTCAAGTGGCCTGCTCCGGTCGCACTCGATCGTGCAAAGCATGATATTCACATTGGAGGCCGGCTTAACATGCTTCGGCGCTGCACGGGTATATTGATACGCCAGGGTGGAGATCACCTTATCGGGAAACGCAGCGGCCACCTTATTGACAAAAGAAATCATACACCCTGACGGGGTGTCCCACCCTGACAGGGTCAGGTGCCTCCTGCAGTGCTCACACTCACAATAGCCATAGGTATCCATTTGAGAAACAGACCAGTATTTTGGTTCCGGGTTATCGTGCATACGCTTTTTAAGTTCATCAATGGTGATCTGTAAAACATCAGGATTGGTGAGACAAAGCTGGGTTTTGGCACGCTTGCCTCCCATGAGGGCATAGTATTCCGGGTGGGAATCAAAATATTTCTCCGGTGGCACCAGCGTGAACATGGTATGCACCCACATCCCCCAGTTTTCTCCGCCCTTCCAGGCATGTCGGTCCATCCGCATTTTATCGGCAAAATCCTGTTCGTCCATCCCGGCATAATAGACCTCACGAAATCTGAATGCCGGGTTCACAACGACATCCCCCATGGGCAGCATAATCTCTGACAATCTTGGAATAAGTTCGGCCCCCGGGGCCCAAAAACGGCACCCGAAGTATTTTTCAAGAAATTCATATACCCCGTAGAGTGTTCCCTTGTGCGATCCGCCGGCTATGAATATCATCGGCCGATGTATCTTGATTTCAAATCCATCCGGATCCAGTGACCTGGTAATTTCGGAAGCCGGAAACCTTCCGGAATAACCGATGATTATCTCACGGGAGCTCCGATTACCGGTTTCATCCACGATTTTCAATTTCACCCCGGTGATCATTTCAAAGTACTTTTGAAATTCTGACGCCGCCTTCAATTCAACAGGCGTGGCATCAAGCGGGACCACGATCTGGTATTGGTCAACCTGGAAGAACTGTCCGCCAATGCCGAACCTGGGAGCTTGTCCAAATAATTCGGTTGCAGAAAAAATCAGGAAAAAAAAGATAAGTTTCTTCATCAGAGGTGAGAATTTGAAGCAAAGTTAGCATTACCTTTACGTTAAAAAAATGGCAGGATGAGAAATTCAATCTGTTTCCGATCTCAATCCTGGTAATTTTTAACATGTTAATATTTGAGTCTGCCACGAAAAGGCAATTTAACGAAAAACCGGACACTGAGCGAAGTCGAAGTGTCCTTATTGTCAGGTGTTTGCATCCTTCGACTCCAGGATCCAATTGATCGGACTTTTCGGAGTAGGTTCATATTTATTTTTTACAAAGCGGTCATATGGTTTACCCATAATTAACATTCACGGTTTGCATGAACGTTGTGCTTATGGGTATTTCACGTATCAATAATTTTGATTTCAATGGTCACATGGAATACCCATAATTGTCATTCACGGTTTGTATGAACGTTGTGCCTATGGGTATTTCATGTGTTAGTTTTTATTTTTTCGGGTCACATGGAATAGCCATAAATTATCATTCACGGTTTGCATGTACGTTGTACTTATGGCAATTTCATATGTTATACTGAATCAATCCATGGAAAAATCCGGAACCGACGGTTTATTAAACAATGATCCGGCACACGTTTATGACAGGATAAGCAGATATTGTGCCTACCAGGAGCGGTGTGTCAGGGATGTTGAAGTGAAACTGGGCGAATGGAAAGTTCCCGGGAACAGGGCTAAGGCTGCAATAAAGAAGTTGAAGGAGGAACGGTTCATTGATGATGAACGTTTTGCCCGTGTTTTCGTCCGTGGAAAATTCCGTGTCAATAAGTGGGGGCGGTTGAAAATCAGCTATGAACTGAAAGGCCGCGGCATTTCTGAAAATTTAATCCGAAAAGGCTTGCATGAGATCAGCGACGATGATTACCGTAAAACCATCCGGGAGCTGATCATTAAAAAAAAATCGGAAATAAAACCGGGAAAAAACTTGAACATCCGCGAAAAAATTATCACATTTGTAACTGGCAAAGGATTTGAATTTGACCTGACCCTTGAATTAATTAAAGAACTAAAAATCTGACATGATTGCACAAGAACAGTTGAGAGACCTGAAAACAAGGCTCGACATCTTGAGGAGGTACCTTTGACATCGACAAGAAACTTTCCCAGATAAAAGAAGAAGAAGAACTATCGCAAGCCCCCGATTTCTGGAACAATCCAAAAGCTGCAGAAGCTGCATTGCGCGCCATCCGCGATAAAAAACTGTGGACGGATGCTTTTCTACAGGCCCTCTCCAGTCACGATGACCTGATGATCATGTGGGAGTTTTACCTCCAGGGTGAAGGCACCGAGGCTGATCTTGACAAGCATTACGCTGATTCGCTGACACTTATTGAAGAACTCGAATTCAGGAATATGCTGAGCGGCGAAGAGGATAAATTGGGCGCTATTGTTCAAATCAATTCCGGAGCAGGTGGTACTGAGAGCCAGGATTGGGCCCAGATGCTCATGCGCATGTATATCCGCTATGGTGAACGGAGCCGTTTCAAGATCAGCGAAGTCGATTTCCAGGAGGGGGATGTGGCCGGGATAAAATCGGTAACCCTTGAATTTGACGGTGATTATGCCTATGGGTACCTCAAAGGTGAGAACGGTGTTCACAGGCTGGTGCGGCTTTCACCCTTTGATTCGAATCACAAGCGCCATACTTCGTTTGCTTCCGTTTATGTTTACCCGATCATCAATGATGACATCGTGATTGATATCAACCCGGCTGAAATCAGCTGGGACACCTTCCGCAGCAGTGGTCCCGGCGGACAAAATGTGAACAAGGTTGAAACGGCAGTGCGGCTGAAACACGAACCATCAGGGATCATTATTGAATGCCAGGAAACCCGGTCACAGGGTCAGAACCGTGAAAAGGCGCTGAAATTGCTGAAGTCACAATTATACGAGATTGAGCTTCGCAAACAGCGTGAAAAGATTGCGGTGATCGAAAGCGGCAAGAAAAAGATTGAATGGGGCAGCCAGATCCGCAGTTACGTGCTGCATCCGTACAAGATGGTTAAAGATCTGCGCACCAGCCATGAAACTTCAGATACCCAGGCTGTGCTGGACGGGGACCTGACCGCTTTCATTAAATCGTACCTGATGGAGTATGGGAATGCGTGAGAAAAGAGAAAGCTGGTAAGTTGGAAAGCTGGTAAGTTGGCAAGTTCGGCAAAGCAGCAATCGTAAATCGTATATCGTAAATCGTAAATCGTAAATATGTTAAAGATCTATCACAATCCGCAGTGTAAAAAATCCCGGGCCGGACTCCAGTTTCTCCAAGCCTCGGGCAAGGCATTTGAGGTTGTTGAATATATTAAACATCCCATGACGGAAAAGGAGATGGAAAAGTTGTTGATCAAGCTGAATAAAAAACCAGCCGATCTTTTGCGGACCCAGGAGGACTATTTCAAACAAAACCTCAAAGGGAAAAATTTTGAAGATCATGAGTTGATCAAAATAATTCTTCAAAACCCAAAACTTATGCAACGGCCGGTGGTTGAGGGCAAATACAAGGCCGTTATCGGCGATCCTGTTGAAAACATCGAACCTTTGCTGAAATAATTTTCGTGAACAAACCAATAAAAAAATAGCCATGAAGACACGTATCGAAAAAGACACCATGGGACCCATTGAGGTTGATATGGACAAATACTGGGGAGCCCAGACACAACGTTCACTCACCAATTTCAAGATCGGAGAGCCCGGTTCGATGCCAATTGAGATGATCCGGGGAATGGCCATCCTCAAAAAAGCAGCTGCAATGGTAAACGCTGATCTTGGTGTTCTTCCCAAAGAAAAAATGGATCTGATTGTTAAGGTTTGTGATGAAATCCTTGATGGGCAGCATGACAGTCAGTTTCCGCTGGTGATCTGGCAAACCGGTTCAGGTACACAAACCAACATGAACCTTAACGAGGTGATTGCCAACCGTGCACATGTGTTAAATGGCGGAATACTCGGCGGAGAAGGTAAAACCGTGATTCATCCCAACGATGATGTAAATAAATCTCAATCGTCAAACGATACATTTCCTGCAGCCATGAGCATTGCCGCTTATAAGATGGTGACGGAAACCACCATCCCCGGGGTCGAATTGCTTAAGGGTACTTTTACAAAGAAATCTGAAGAATTCAAAGAGATCGTAAAAACCGGTCGTACCCACCTTATGGATGCAACCCCGCTCACCCTGGGCCAGGAATTTTCAGGGTATGTTTCCCAGCTGGAACACGGGTTGAAAGCGCTACGGAACACGCTTCCGCATCTCGCGGAACTGGCACTCGGCGGAACAGCTGTTGGCACCGGCTTAAATGCGCCCAAAGGGTATGATGTGCTGGTGGCTAAGAAGATCGCCGAACTCACCAATCTCCCGTTTGTCACGGCTGAAAATAAATTTGAATCGCTGTCGGCCCACGACGCGATGGTTGAAACATCAGGCGCCCTGAAAACACTGGCCGTCAGCCTTATGCACATTGCCTCCAACATCCGTTTGCTGGCCTCCGGTCCGCGTTGTGGCATCGGTGAACTCAGGCTCCCTGAAAATGAACCCGGCTCCAGCATCATGCCCGGGAAGGTGAACCCCACCCAACCGGAAGCTATGACCATGGTGTGTGCCCAGGTGCTTGGCAATGATGTGGCCATCAATATCGGCGGAATCAGCGGCCACTTTCAATTAAATGTATTCAAACCCCTGATGATCTCCAACCTGCTGATGTCGGCACGTTTACTTGGTGATGCCTGTGTTTCATTCAACGACAACTGTGCACTCGGCATTGAACCAAATATGGCGGCAATCAACAAAAACCTTGAAAATTCCCTCATGCTGGTTACAGCGCTGAACCCGATAATCGGATATGATAATTCAGCAAAAATTGCCAAGAAGGCACACCAGGAGCATAAAACATTGCGTCAGGCTGCCATGGAATCGGGATTGATTTCAGAAGAGGATTTCAACCGTGCGGTAGATCCCCGAAAAATGGTTGGCCCGAAATGACAACTGGTTCATCATGAAAAATTCGCTGATGACCATATTATTCCTGATGGGATTATCAACCGCTTTTCCGGCCAAACAGGAATACGATAGCCTGAAAAAACTGATCAGCGTGGCGCCGATTGAAACTAAAATCAACGCCATGATTACCATGGCCGGGTATTATGAAAAGGATAAGGACCTTGTGAATGCTGAAAAAACCCTTAGCGAAGCAATCCTTTACATACATAGGCAGAGAGTTACAACAGCTGAAACTAACACACTGGAAATTCAGGTAATGCTTCAGCAAGCACGTCTTGCACTTTTTTCGCAGGCTGATTATAATAAATCTCTAGCCATTTTTCTGAAGGTTTTAAGCCGGGCAAAGACCATTAACGACATCCCTTCAATGATGCAGACAAATCTTTATCTGGGATTAAACTACCGATTTTTACACAGATATCAGGAATCGATGCAATTTCTCGATCAGGCGATTTCTCAAGCCACTTTGTTAAAAGATACTGGAAAAATGGTGACGGCTATGAATGAGAAGGCAAATGACTACTACCTCCTGAAAGATCTCGCAAACTCAAAAGAACTGCGGTTGGAGGCGCTGGAACTTGCAAAAAAATCGGGCAGTATGATTGAAGAACAATTCATCAGCCACGATCTGGCAATTCTCTATGTCGACACAAAAGAGTATCATAAAGCGCTGAAATACTTTTTATTAGCCTATCAGAATGCGGTTAACAACCAAGAAAACCGCAGGATAGCCATCATCGCCGGAAATATCGCAGATGCGTACCTGAATTTGAATCAGTATGACAGTGCGTTATTTTATTTAGCCATGGCCGATACAATTACACAAAAACACAACCTTCCTTACGAACGTTCCTTTGTATATCAGGGATTTAGTCAATATTACGCCAGGATTGGTAAACATCAGCTTGCGTTTGACTATCTGTCACGGTTTATTAAACTGAACGACTCCATCTTTAATCTTGAAAAAGAACGTCAGATTGCTGAAATCACAGCCCGTTACCAATCAGAAAAAATGGATCAGGAGAACCAGTTGCTAAGGGCAAAAATTAATAACACATTCACTGTCAGAATATTTTCAACATTACTAATCCTGATTTTTGTCCTAATCGTGATATTGGATATCCGTAAAAGACGAAAAGTCAATCGTGAACTTGAAAAACAAAATGCAATCATCTCAAACCAAAAGGATAATCTCTCGTTTGCATTTGATTTGCTCCGTAGCCGCGAAAAAGAGCTGAAAGAAGCAAATCAGGCAAAAGATGTGTTCTTTTCAATCATTGCCCATGATTTAAAAGGTCCATTCAATGCTCTGCTTGGATTCTCAAATCTGCTCAGGGATGATTATGATTCGTTCACTCCCGAAGAAAGAAAAAAATTCATCGCCAATATCGCCGGTTCGGCTGAAAACATCTTCCTGCTGCTGGAGAATTTACTTGCCTGGAGCCGAACACAAACCAACAGAATTATTGTTACTCCTGAAACATTTGATCTCACTGAGGAAATTCAAACAACGCTGGAAGTGCTCATGCCGTTGATTCAGCAAAAACAAATAAAACTGATCTATGATCCTCCCCGGCCGGTTATGATTACTACCGACAAAGGAATGATCGGTTTCGTAATCAGGAATCTTCTGTCGAATGCCATTAAGTATGTCAACCGCGATGGAGAAATTAGGGTTGGGATCGAATCGCATCATGATCAGGTTAAAGTAGGAATTATTGACAATGGAGTTGGTCTTTCCGATGAAAATCTGGCAAGGTTGTTCCGCATCGACAGTAAAATAAAGACATCCGGGACTGCAAACGAGACTGGCACCGGATTGGGTTTGATTGTTTGTAAAGAATTTATTGAAAAACTGGGTGGAGAAATATGGGCTGAAAGTGTCGAAGGAGAAGGGAGCAGATTTTATTTTACGATTATTTCCAATGGTTCGTATCAGGCAGTACCAGTTTGAGTTTCGAATCCTGGTACATTTTAATAGCCTCCTCCCTGATCAGGTCATCGAGGGAGATTTTTAGCCTGACCGACCGTTTCTCAAGGAGATCCAGGTATTGCCGGTCAGACCGGATCTGGTTCAGGAAATAGGAAAGAGTGTCTGCCTTTTCGGCCTTCCTGGGGGCGGGATTTTTTTCCCGGTTGAAAATCAGATCCTGCTTCAGGTCCACCAGCCTGAATATAAAGGCCATGCGCACGGTATCATGGCCTCGGGTAATGAACAAGGTGTCGGACGGAAGAACCATTTCAAACAGATGCCCGTACAAAGCAATCGGGTCTTCATAATCATCGCTCAATGCAATGTAATAAGCATCGCTTCCTTTTTTTATGTCTCCCCGTAACTGATTAATCCAGTAATATTTATGAATCCGCTCCAGCTCCCCCAGGGCATATACGGGTTTATTGATATTCCGCCCCAGGTAATAGTCAAAATTGGCTGCAGGAAACCACCGGAATGTCAGTATAGGTGATCCTTTGTCGATCAGGAAATGTTCTTCATCCCATTTTACCATGGGTGCAAATTTTTCACCAAGCTGCCGCCATCCATACATGTCAAGTGAGACATCATCTATTTTGTCCCGCTTGAGTGAAATCCAGCCATAACGAATCTGTCCGATGGCCGTAACGACAATAAAAAGCAGAAAGCCAAGAGAAATGGCTACCGGCCAGGGAACCAGTTTTCGCCTGGAATCGGTACTTCGCTTTGGCTCAGCAAGCCAGGCTGCCGCTATCAGGATAAAACCAAGATAAGCCGGGCCTGTCCAATGCGGCAGGGTGCTGCGGAACAGGGAAAAGGAAATAAAAATAGCAAACAGCGGCACACTGGTCCATAAAATAATGCGCCTGTACGATACATCCAGAAACTGCTTCCTGCGGATAAGCGCAATCATCGCCACAATGATGATGACCACATTTACGGGATTATTGTAAAAAAACTGCCCGGCGATCTCGGTCAGGAAATATTGCGGCTGAAATCCGGATTCAGTAATCCAAACCCTGTTTTCATGAAATGTGAAACTTATAAAGTCGTTTTCAATATTCCAGAAAACAACAGGAAAAAACAGAAGGATAAAAATGAAAAAAGCGGCATACGTTTCTTTGGCCCTGAACCAGTTTCGGTTATAAAGTAAAAGATAGATAAATGTCCCGGCAACCAGGAAAACTGAATGGTACTTCGATAGCAATGCCAGTCCTGCTGTGACCCCTGCATAAAAGAGGAAATTCCGGCTTTCTGTCGTCATCTCCCGGTCGGGTAGGGATTTTAAAAGGAAAAAAAGTGTTACCAGCCAAAAGAAAACCTGGGGTGAATCGGGTAAAATGAAAACTCCGCTCAGGATAAAACCATAGAAAGATGCCGTGAATAACAGTGCGGCATAAAATCCCGTAATCGGATTTTTAATATGACGGCCTATCAGAAACATCATCCCTGTACTCAGTGTCCCCAATACTACGGAGGCAAAGCGCAGAAAAAATTCACTGTCGAGGTAGAGATTTAATGTAAAAAATTGGATTACAATGCCCACCATGGGTGGATGATCAAAGTGACTGAGTGCAGGAAATTTTGCGTAAGTCCAGTAGTAAACCTCGTCATTGCCCAATTCAATAAAACCCGCAATAAACCCCCTAACCACAGCGGATAAAGCCAGCAGTATAAAAAGAGCCAAGTATATCTTACGATTCGAAGGCATCGTTTACTGTAAAAATGAAATTTAAAAAATTTGAAATCCAAAATCCTGCTAAATTGTTCCCCGTTTCTTTCTACCAACTTACCAACTTACCAACTTACCAACTTACCAACTTACCAACTTACCAACTTACCAACTTACCAACTTACCAACTTACCAACTTACCAACTTGCCAACCTCCTCTCTGTTTCCTGCGCCAAAGGTAAAGATTTTCAAAAGAAACTAATCAGCAATCTTACATTAAGGTAGGCCACAATCGCGCCAACCGTAAGAAGGACAGCCTTTGTAGAGGTCGTATTCACATATTTACCCATAACCTTTTTTGATGAGGTCAGATAAATCTGCAGGAAGATGGTGAAAGGCAATTGAATGCTCAGCACCATTTGGGAGATGATCAATCCCTGGTAGGGATTGCTGATGAGGAAAATAATAAGCAGGGCTATTACCAGTGATATGAGTACACCGAGCCTTGAGTGGCTGTCGCGGATATCGTATGGCTCTCCGAAAAGACCGGCAAATATACTCCCGCCTGCCATACCTGAGGTAATTGTCGAGGCGATTCCGGCAAAAAGAAGCGCCACACCAAAAACAACTGCCGCATTATTTCCGAGAAGGGGTTTAAGAATACCTTCGGCCTGCTGCAATTCACTCACCGGTATATGGTTGGTGAAAAATGCGGTGGCAGCAAGCAGGATGATCGCGCTGTTAATAGCCCAGCCAATCACCATGGAAAAAAGTGTATCGAAAAGTTCATAATCCAACTGGCGTTTAATCACTTTTTCGTCTTCCAGGTTCCACTGGCGGCTCTGAATAATTTCGGAATGAAGAAACAGGTTATGCGGCATGACCACAGCGCCCAGTACACTCATCACAATAATCATAGAACCTTGTGGAATACTGGGTTTCACCCAGCCAATTCCAGCTTCGACCCAATTGATATCAACCAGTGTAAGTTCATATAAAAATGACAATCCGATGATGGATACGAAGGCAATAATGAATTTTTCGATTTTATGATAAGAATTGGTAAACAGCATGATTATTACAAACACGAATGCAATGATGGCGCCAGCCGGGATCGGAATATCAAAAAGCATATCGAGCGCAACTGCGGCCCCAAGTATTTCAGCGAGGGAGGTAGAGATGGAGGCGCCCATAGCCGTAATCAGAACACTTCTCGAAATCCATCGGGGCGTATGCATGTTGGCGGCCTCCGATAGACATAATCCTGTGGCGATGCCAAGATGGGCAACGTTATGCTGTAGAATGATCAGCATAATGGTCGACAGGGTGACCATCCAGAGCAATTCATAACCAAATTCAGAGCCGGCAGCAATATTTGAAGCCCAGTTGCCCGGATCGATAAAACCAACCGTGACAAGTAAACCGGGTCCTATATATTTCAATATTTCAAGTCCGCCAAACCGGGGTTTGTGGTCACGCCTGCGCAGGTCCTTAAGAAAATCAACTAACATGACGATAGGGAATCAGATCCGTAAAAGTAGGAAAAAAACAAAAACATCGCCCTGCATGCCATGAAAGGCTGCACGACGATGTACTTTGTACCGGGTACTTGAGGTTGCATTTTATTGCACACTCGATCAGCCGGGGTAAAACTTATGGAATCAGCAGCTATTCCTTTTCAAATCCGAATTTCCAGACCAGGGCTGCGAGCACCGCGCCCAGGATCGGGGCAACAAAAAACAACCATAGTTGTGCAAGCGCTTTGCCACCGGCAAACAAAGCAGGGCCCAGGCTGCGTGCCGGGTTTACTGAAGTGCCTGTAATGGGAATAGCAACCAGATGGATCAGCATCAGCGTAACACCAATTGCAAGCCCGGCCATGGTTCCATTGCCAAATTTAGAGGTAACTGCCAGGATGACAAAGAGGAACAGGAAGGTCATCACAGTTTCGATCAGGAATGCGCTAAGCGTGCTGTACTCCGCCAGGTAACCCGGGCCCCAGCCATTGGCTCCCAGTCCATACTCACCCAACTGATATTCGGGGCGGCCGCTTACGATTAGAAATAACACTGCTGCTGCCAGAGTTGCGCCGATGCATTGTGATACAATGTATCCGACAGCATCTTTCATCTCCATCTTTCCGGCAACCAGAACACCAATGGTAACAGCGGGGTTAATATGGCATCCTGAAATGCCGCCGATGGCATATGCCATGGCCACAACCGCAAATCCGAATGCAATCGAAATTCCGAGAAGGCCTATTCCGAGGGCACTGACTCCAC
>Ga0247841_10009778_pt1 | contig 13284 bp, 14 predicted proteins | sample LaCruzMarch2015__2_FD_192410 | JGI IMG/M metagenome (GOLD analysis project Ga0247841, IMG submission 192410) | Freshwater microbial communities from meromictic Lake La Cruz, Castile-La Mancha, Spain - LaCruzMarch2015_18m | ecosystem: Environmental > Aquatic > Freshwater > Lake | place: Spain...
CCGTATCGCGAGCGACGCAGAGATATTGGTTCATCAATGTGCGGGCGTTGAGGGATTTTTTGAAGCTTAGATTAGCCGCGGATTCCGAATGGGAAATAAGGCGATTGGCGTGGATGTTGTTTGATATGGTCAAGCCCATGATGCCGTCGCTTTTTTCCGACTTCGAAGGGGCGTAATCGTCCGGGCCTTAGGACGTGGGGGGCAGATCTGCTCTTGGCTCATTTGGGCGGTGGGATAAGTGAGGAATGGAGCGGAGATGAAGGGATTTGAACTACACTCTTATCTTCGTTCCAGCGCCTTCCGGCACTTGGGAGTGAGTCCGTAAGGGCCCGGTTTTCTCCATACCGGGTCATCGTAGCGATCGTGGCAGGCCAGGCAGGGACCAATCGACGTTATCTTCAGAAGTTCTTCCCGATTGAATCCTCGCGAAAGTGGATCGTATCTCCCCTGAAGAGCATTTCCTTGCGGGTCTACCGCGGCATCTACGGGGAAGTCAATCTTCAATCCGGAAGCACGTGAATTGTACAAAGGCTCAACGTCTAACCGTCTTTGTTCGACATTCAATTTAAGGAGGCCTTCCCCTAGGCCCAATGATTTGGAATCGAGGTGGCAATCCACGCAGCGGGGAACTTCCTTGCGGGTGGTATGGGGATGAGTAGGAGCCATCTTTATGGAAGAATTCCCGTCTGGCAGCCGCATAATTACAGAGTCGTATCCGCCGGCGATTTCTCCTTTCGGATTCACTACCGTATTCCATATTTGGCAGCCCGGGACCAAAATTCCAATTTTTCCCCGAGCGTTAACCCCGTAAATATTCCGTTCGTATCGAAAAAACCCTCTACCCTCGGCCCATCTTCCGGAGGAGATCTTGCCCGTCAGGTGATCCGGCCCCTTTGCGCCGAGATCGAGGGATTGATGGCATCCATAACACTGGGGACTCCAGGCGCTGTGACACGAGTCACATTCCAGCCGCTCGTGGCCCTTGATCGCGTGGCCGTCCTTTTTGCCCGTTATTATGCTGACAGGATGCTCTTTGCCGGTAACTTTACTCGTCAGGCGATATCCTTTTTCAGTGAGTTTCACATGTGGCAACGGCCGTCCCTTGGATGTGCGGAGAATCGCATCACCCTCGGACAATTTCACAAAGGACAGACTCCTGAGAAGGGTTACCAAGAGCTGATCGCCGGAATGCACAATTGTGGCGGTAGGTGCAGCGTTATGAGAACCGTGACAGTCTTCGCAGCGGATTTCGGTCTGGTCCTTCATGAACGTATGGATTGAACCGTCGCCCATCGTGTCCTGGCCGGTGTGGCAATCAATGCAGTTCATCCCTTTTTCATGATGGACGTCGGGGACCGGTTTCCACAGAAATCTGCCGTCCGGCAGGCGAGCGTCATTTAGGCCGCCATGCACAAACGGTGTGCCGTACTGAGTGCTCTCCATTTCGCCATGATAGCTCAGACCGATTCGTCCGCTTCGATTGTGACAAGCTCTGCAACGGTCATCGGGAATACGGTTCGTGATGCTGTGTGTGGCAGCATGGCCCGATTCATTGCGATTTATCGTTGGATCCCCTCCCAAGTATCGGCCGTCCTCGTTGTAAGGAGCATGACAAGCCGGGCATCCCTGCAAGCGGCCGAATTGCGTTCCGCTTCGTGCAGTCCAAAGGTGGCAAGCTGCGCAAAATTTCCTGAAATGGCTGTCCGGGAGACTGAACGTCCCCTGAACGTCTACCTCCGGCGGTATCTCTCGAAGATGGTTTTTCCCGTCCGTGACCTCCTTGACGGCAAATCCTGAGATCGCTTCGCATTCAAACGAGGAAGAATCGGGGAGGACCTTCTTGTAATCCCGCCCCGGCGGGACTCCCCGAACCCGTCCCCAAGAATTTCCGGCCAGTGTTAGAGTTTCTTGGAGGGGGTTTGGGGGAAACCTTCTTTGCAAAGAAGGTTCCCCCAATCTTGCTGATTTGAACGTGAAATCGCATGACGTGCCGTCGAGGGTCAATCCCCACTGGAACCGGAGAACTCCGATTATGCCCGCATTGGTTGCCATGAGAGATCTGGGCACGTTTTCGGTCCGGTTCAGCAGGTGGTGCTCCCGCTGGGAGTGACAGGGGCCTACAACCAGCGTTCCCTTGCCACAGCTCGCGGAGGCTAAATCCAGCGATGCGGGATTGCGCCCGCCTCTCAGGTGTCGATGGGCGCCTTGTACCGTGAGATCAAGCCCGTTGCCGCCGTGGCAACTCACGCAGCCAAAAACCGCATTGGGATGAGCCTCGGATAGGTCTTCAATACCGAAGTGACAAGTGAGGCATCGCTCCGGCGGCAATTTTCCACCAAAAGGTCGAATTTCCTTGACCTCGAGCGGACTCTTTTCGAGCAATTCGATTTGTGACGCGATCTCGTTCTTCTTCTCAGGGGTCATCTCGGATGCAAGTTCTTTGTGTAAACGTTCTTTAGCCAGGGCCAAGCTTTTTTGTTGAAAACTCATCCATTCCGGATTGCGGGTGCGGTATTCAACATAGAAAAAGACAGCCAGCAAAGCCACTGTGGCAATGAGGAACCCGTTGAAGACGACATCCGGCCGCTTCATCGGAAATAACCCCATACAGTCAATAGTATCGAGATCGAAAGAATTGATAAGAAGATTACAAAAGCGGCCAAGCGGCTTATCTTTTGAGCAAAGGGAATGAGTCCCAACAAAACCAGTGCGGCGAGGGGCAACAGAAACCCTGCGAAGACGGGTGAAATAAAGTGCAACATCTGCTGAATACCGCAAAATATCCAGGGCGCTTTGATAGTTCCCCCGGGAATTGCTGCAGGATCGGCGGGACCTTCCAAAGGCGCATCTGCCACAGCCGACAAAAGGCTTGCCAGAACGAGAAGGATAAGAGCGGCAAGGGCCTCCTTGCGCACAAGTTCCCGTGTGCCGTCTTTTTGCCGGGTCTCGACGGTTGAAGCTCTAAATCCTTTCACAAGTTTCACACCTGCCGCGCCGTCACAGGGGAGTGGATATTCCGTCTCTTCGGATTCTCCAGAAGTGCCACACCATGAGCGCCATGAGAATGCCCGGTAGAATTATCACGTGCCACAGGTAAATCCTGACAAGCGCCAGATCGCCGGGATCGTGCGGGCCAAACAATAGAGTTGCTATGAAAGTGCCGATCACGGGTGGGCTTTCCGCTAGATTGCGGGCGATTGTCCACGCCCACAAACTCCGGTCGTCCCAGAGCAACATGTAGCCGGTAAAATCTACAAACAGCGTGCCTGTAAGAAGGCCCAGACCTATGATCCAGTTGAATGACCTTGGCGACTCGAAAGACCCGGTAACAAATACCCGGACCATGTGCAGCGCCACGAGTACCACCATGACTTGGCCGCACCAGTAGTGAAGATTGCGGACAAAGAAACCGTACGGCGCTACATGTGTTATTGCCTGGACGGAAGGGTAAGCCCCACTCACACTGGGTACGTACTGGAACATCAGCAAGATTCCGGTAAACATTTCAATCACGAACATCCAGACCGCGAGCCCGCCCAGGCACCAGGTGAACGTCGTCTTCGACGCGGATTCGGGGATGGTTCTCGGGTGAAGATGCAAGAGAAAGGAGGAAAAAGATGCTTTGGACATACTTCGTGAGGATGCCGGTCATGGTTCGGAACCCATCATGAAATGAGTTCAAAATTTTGGAAAAATACGAACTTTATCTTCAGCAGTGATTTCTAGGGCAAAAACGGGAATGGATTTTTTTGCCGGCCCCCGAAGAACGTTACCGTGAATATCGAATTCACTGCCGTGGCAGAGGCATTCGAAGATGCTGCGTTCGGGATTCCACTTCTGGCGGCACCCCAGATGAGTGCAGCGATCATCCAGACCCGTGACCTTACCCTGATTATCTCGTCTGAGCCACATGCCGGCCGAGGCTACGTGAAAGGGTGCATCGGAATTAATGTTCTGCATGACCTCAGGTGAGATTTCACGCCTCTTCTCTTCGTCGCCTCTGAAAAGCGAAAACCGGAGGGCTCCCCACGAAGCCATAGCCACGATCACTGCCACTAAAGCCGACCAGAGGTATTCGAGAAAGGACCGTCGCCCCGGCGAAAGCCGGGGCCCAGTCGATGAGGCCAATACCGGGCCCCGGCTTTCGCCCGGGCGACGAAGGAACGGGTATCGTACCATGAAGTTAGCGCCTATGGGGCTCGGGTCCCCCGGTCTTACTTGTTTGAACACGCATTCCTATGAAAGTTCTCGACATGAAGTACCCTGGTAGGACCTATGTATGGGGAGGTTCGGAGGGGAGGTGCATCTCCCCTCCGAATTATGGCGCAGCGTGGCGCTCTTCGTTCCCCTCTCCGAGGCGAAGCCACGGAGTGTTGACCGCAGCCGAGACCTTTCATGCTTCGTTGAGCCCGTAAAAGGTCACGTAAATTAGTATTAGTTCGATCAGCAGCCCTGGTCCGGCGGCGTCGGTTTCTTGGTCGTCGGTTCGCTCTTCATTGCCTTTTCGGCTTCGTCCTTGGTTTTGAACGGACCTTTTACGACGGATTTGGCGTCCTCGGGTTTCTTGTCGGACACGACCATTTTACCCGCGGCGTCTTTAACAATGTAGAAATCGGCAGCCACGGCCATAGTCACCGTACCGAAAGCCAGCAGTGCAACGAATATCGCTGCGACAAATACTCTCCTCCCCATGAGCAGACCTCCTTTGTGGTGTAATTAACACCATGTTAACATGGGGAGGTCATTTGATCCACTACTTGTCGTACGGGGCCCACTTCTCCGCGAGTCCGGCCAGCCAAAAGGCGGCCAGGGCCATTATGACGATCAGGAGCGCCATCCATTCCGGGCGGAGGCCAAATACCTGCCATAGCGTCAATCTCCCCAGATCCGAACTCATGTAAAAGCCGCCCCAGAGAGGGAAGCCCGCGGCAAAAACCCATATTCCCGCGACCATTCCAAGGAAAAATACAACAGCGTCCAACTTGCCGGACACTATTCCTACTACCGAGGTACCGGGGCAGTACCCCCCAATCACAAAACCGAGACCGAACAGTATTCCGCCCGCAAGCTGAGGCCACAAATACGTCTTCAGGAGAGAGACCTCCAGAAGGGTTGAATAGTCGAACAGTCCTACCCAGCTAAGGGTAATCAGGCCGATCATTGCCGTAACCAGCGCGGAAAACATTACCTTGAGGACTCGCATGTCTCGGAAATAGAATATATTCGTCAAGTTGCGCGAATCACCGAAACCTGCCCGCTCCAGCACGAATCCGAAGAGGAATCCGATTCCCACGGCGATCAAGAGGCTCGTGCCGTACCCGAATGCTCCGAATATGTACAGAGGGCCGGTCATGACCATTCCTTCCTCACGAAATATGCGGCCGCAAACGCTGTAGCAAAAACGGCCATCATGAATACCCAGCTTCCCACCACCATGGTGGCGCCTCCGCTCAAGGCCTGTCCGCTGGTACATCCCATGGCAAAGCGCGTCCCGATGCCGCCGATTACACCTCCGCCGAAGGCGCATGCCAGCCTCAATCCGACTCCGGCAGTGGGACCTCTACCCACGCCCGGCCTGAATCTTCGCGCGGTAAGGACAGCGACGAGTCCGCCAAGGAACACCCCCAACACTTCAAACACAATCCAGTTGACGTAGGGATGGCTTGCACCCGGCTTGTAAAAGTCTTTGAAGTACGGATTAGCTTCTGTGGCCTGTGGATCCACGCTATGCGCCACCACAGCGGCTGTCCGGGCGACGGCGCCTGAGGCCCCGAGGCCGGTACCCATAAGGTAGAAAGTCAGAAGCAACACCAATCCTAGGGCCACTCCCGCGACATAGGGATTCCAGAATCCCTGTGCATAATCTCGTTCTTTCATGGCGATCACGTCCTAATGATTTTGATGCATCCTGCCGCCGGATTATTTGGTCGGAGGAGAAGCGGTCTTAAATTTTGTCATTTCAACCAAATTATCTTGAATGCCAAGCGGTTGGGGAGAAACCGACTTATCCGAGATCATCTCCTTCCACAACCCCAACAAACCCTCGTTCACGGGAAGCTCCCGTGGACGGTGGTTCAGCCACCTGGCAGTGAGTTGAAACATTCCCGCCACCAGGACTGAAACCAGGGACAAAACGGTGGCGGCCACAAGCCCGGCAACCACCAGGCGACGGCTCTTTTCCTCGGGAGCGTCAACAGCGGTTTTCTCTTCCTCTGCCTGGCACGATACTCTAGCCGGAGCCTCAGTGACTTCTGCGGTTGCCTCTTCAGACATTTCCACCGTCGTTTCTTCGACGGGCGTCTCTGTTTGAGCAAGGTCTTTGGTCTTTTCTTCGTCCGCCATTGTGTGTCTCCTTGTCGCTAGATTATCTGAGGAGGCGATCCCGAAAAGATGATTAGAGCCCTCAGACTCATTCCGCCAATCAAAACGAGAAGGTCCGCGGCCACGACCAGGGATTTGGGCATGCGGCCGTATTCATAGTACTCAACAAAACTGAGGATCAGGGGTATCAGGATTCCCAGGACGACCACAAAGCTCCAGAAATATGGACTTAACACTCCTGAGATCAGCATCATGGCTGACGAAGCTGCCTCGGTGGAACGCGTGAGAGACATGAAAATGAACAGCATCAACACCATTCCCTCGACAACCAAGAAAATTACGTGGCCAAGCGCAAAATTGGACAGCGTCCGAATGGTGTTTATGTCGATGACTGCCGCGCCGATCATTGCCACAGCCAGGCCCGTGGACATAGCCGACGCCATAAATAGCACCGGCATCACCGGTGTGTTCCAAAAGGGCACACCATTGACCACCGCAATCAGCACGCCGGTATACCCCGCAGTCGCTATGGCAAGAAAGACGCCGACCACTCCTAAAATGCGCGTATACCTTTTCACAAAACGCCCGATGAAGGTGATTTCGTTCAGTGCGTCGGCGTAAAGCAAGGCAACCGGGATAAACGCGGACAGAATCAGCACACCCCAGGAGATAGCGCTGCTTAGATTACTCACAAGGTATATCTGACGCCACGGCTGCCACAAACCTGCCTCCAGATCGAAGACGAGGCACATTGTGCCGATTATCACAAGAGGGCCGGCAGCGAGAGATCCTGCGCGCGCGAGGGCCTTGGACCAATCCGGGGCCAGAAGCTCGCAGGCTACCGCCGCAATAAAGGCTCCCGACCCTGCGCCGGCCAAAAAAAGATAAGAGACGATCAGCCATCCCCATGCGCTCTCCTGCATAGTCAGCTCCTTTTGTAGAAAATCCCGGGACGAGTGCCGAGATCGGGCCTCAAGGGTTTTGCTCGGTGTTTGGCAATGAAACGAGACACATTGCTGTTCGGATCATCCAAGTCGCCGAAAATCCTGACTTGCGTAGGGCATGTGGTCACGCAAGCAGGTTCGCCGCCCGCTCTTACCAGGTCTATGCAGAACCAGCATTTCACGGATATTCCTGTGTGCTCGTCAATGTGCCGTACCTTGTAGGGACAAGCTTCCATGCAGTACTTGCACCCGACGCAGCGATGCTCATGCACAAGGACCACTCCCTCGGGAGAGGTATAAATAGCTCCTGTGGGACACACTCTGAGACACGGAGGATTCGCGCACTGGTTGCATTGAAGCGGGACGAATTCCGTTCCGAACGCAGGGAATTTTCCCGAATCCTTTTCTTTTATCCAGTTGAACGATTGATCCGGTTGGAGCGCCTGCTGATTCTGGCAGGCGACTCGACAAGAATGACATCCGACACATCGCGTTGTATCGACAGCTATTCCGTAATGCGGCATTGTAGGCTCCTGCGAACTCGTCTTCGCTTCCAAGGAAGTAATCCGGGGAGGACCTTTTTGTAAAAAGGTCTCTCCCCGGACCCCTCTCCAAAAACTTCTATAATTCCGCCATATTTCTGACTTCCTGGGCCCAGGAAGTCAGAAATATGGCAATATATAGAGTTTCTTGAGGGGGGCTCGGGGGTCCCGCGTCTCGCGGGATTTGCAAAGAAGCTCTCCTCGATATTACATGTCTGAACACGCATTGGCACAAGAGCGAAGCAATATTGGCCGTTCCTTGTCATGAAGGGCTCTTCTCTACTCGAACTATGATTTCGCCGGACATCGTATGACCGAGTACGCGCTCGAAATAGGTCGGCAAGAAATCGTTGTAACTAAGCCCATATCCGAACCCGGTCTGCAAATTCCTTGAAAACACCCCGTACCCGCTCGGCAGAAAGACGCATTCGGGATGAATTCCATCGGTGACCCTAGCCCTTGCCTTGCCTTTGCCCACAGACGAAGTCAAGGTCATGACATCGCCGTCTTTGAGTCCCAGAGCTTTTGCCCTGTCCGGATGAATCCATACCCTGTCTGCATTGTTCAAAGTCGTAATTTCTTTGAGATACGGCTGATTGACGGTCCGGGCGTGGGTCTGATACGCCTGCTTGCCGTGAATAAGCCTGAACGAGTGTGCGTCCTTGATATCAGGCTGCACAAGGGGTTCCTCCCAAACGGGGACCGCCGGGAGATTCAGGTCCCGGAGAATGGACGAGACAAATTCCAGTTTGCCGCTGGGAGTAGTGAAACTCGGTTCACCGGGCGTCCATTCATGCCCCAGGTCCAAGACACCCTTTTCTTTCAATTCCTCTAAAGTGACTCCCAATCCGGCCAGGGCCGCTCGATTGTATTCCTCCAATGTGAAATTGAAGTACTCGCCGATTCCAAGATGCGGAGCCATTTCAATGAGGATTTGAACCATGGGCTTCGTGTCGAACCGGGGCGGAATTACCTCCTGTCGTATGGCGACCTGCTGAGTCTTGTAGCAATGATTGCTGTGGACCACGTCGTCTCGTTCCAGATAATACGATTCGGGGAGTATGTAGTGGGATATCGTCGCGGTTTCCGACAGCACGTAATCGAAGCTCACCAGAAGCTCCAGTTTCTTGTACCCTTCAATTACCCTGGCAGGATTTGGATTGGTCCGCAACGGGTTGTTGTGATACACGAAACCCGCTTTCAGTTTGCCTTCAATTGCAAGTTCCGGAATTGCTTGACAAAGGCCGTGCCCTTTGGGGGTAATGGGATAGCGTTCCGGGTCAGTGCTTCCGTCCACCATCGGACCTTCCACTTTGGGAGGAACCGGGTGCTTTGCAGCATCCAATTTCCCGAGCTTTACTTTGGGTGGCTCAAATAATCCTCCCGCCTGATTGTAATTGCCCAAGAGACCGTTTACACAGGCAACGGCCCTCACCAGTTGCAGACTGTTCTTGTACTGGGTCCCCATCGCTCCATGGTATCCTCTGTGTACCACCGCACGCGGAGCCGCCGCTGCGAGGTCCCGCGCGAGCTGCACAATCACGTCGCGCGGGACCGTGGTCTTTTCCGCGGCCCACTCGGGAGTGTAGGAATCGACCTGCGATACAAACTGATCGAACCCTACAGTGTATTTTTCGACAAATTCTTTTTGATACAGGTTTTCTTTGATCATCACGTGAGCAATGGCCAACATCAGCGCAAGATCGGTTCCCGGTCGAATCCTTATCCAGTCAGCGCCCAGCGCAGCGGATTCGCTGAACCTCGGGTCCACTACCACCAGGCGGGCGCCCTGGCCACGAGCCGCCGCCATGTCCCGGAGTTGTCTCAACTGCAGCCCGGCTGCTGGATTGCGCCCGATGAGCACCATGAAACGAGTATTTTCAAAATCGTGTTCAGGTTTGCTGGATCCCGTGGTCAACCACCACCCGATATTTCTGGGAAGAAAACAGGTGCTGCCATGCGAAAAGACGTTGGGCGAGCGCAAGGCCGCCATAAACCGCTGCGCCAGCTCGGCGTTTCCTTCGGGATAGTGCAACCAAAAGAGGGATTCGGAACCATTCTTGTCAGCTATGTCCCGGACTTTTTTTCCGATTTCCTTATAAGCCTGTTCCCAAGTTATAGGCTCGAACTTATTCGGTCCGACCCTTTTGAGGGGACTTCGTATTCGGTCTTTGTTGTAGGTCTCATGAAGAAGAGCGTGTCCCTTTGCGCAAATACGGCCCATGTTGTTGCCGGCCACGGGGTTGCCCTCAGCCTTCCACACACGCCCTCCCCTGGTGTACACGTTGATGGCGCACCAATTCCCGCACCCGTCGCACAGGGTGGGAGTAACCTTAATGTCTAGAGAAACGACGTGCTTCTGAGATGTCGGAGCGCTGGATCGGGCATGGGGGGTGGTGACGAGCAGACTTCCGGCAGCAGCCGAGCCGATGAGGAAATTTCTTCTGGAGATGCCGCTTTTTTTCATGAGTCCTCCGGCGTTGGGATCTGGATCTTAGAATATATAAATATATGGATAATGTCAAGCCCATTTTTCGGCCCGTACCAAATCTTATAATATGGCCTTTTGACAAGCTTTAACGTGGAGTTCGACATCTTTACCTTGGCCTGCCGGAACCTTCGCGACATCGCGCAGCCATTCACTTAAACGGAGTAACCAGTGATGTTATGTCCTTGGCCGCGCTCTTCGCATTAAGTACCGCGAGACGCGGGATTTAAGGCATTCCGGCGGAAACCGGAATCCCGGAAAATAGTGGACCCCGGCTTCCGTCCCTGGCTTGGGATGGCTTCACTTAGGTCGTTACGACAGTCTTTACCCGCAGCTAACTGAATCCTTACGACACCGGAAAAAATCACTTGCGCCCGAAGAGTATTTAGTTAATGATATATAAATATAACCATTATGAGACCCGCGGGAAGTACAGTTCTCTACCCAAGATTCTTCCACTAGGAGAATCAAGGCTGAGCCATTCGGATTGAGGGCATCGACCCCGGAGAGAAAGGAGGAAGTGATGGCAAGAAAAGGGTTTGCTCTTTTCGTTTTGAGCGTTTCGCTGCTCCTGGTCACCGCGTCCTCGGGCGTGATACGCGCCGCTGATGATGCGTTGCCGTCCAAGTCGGACGCAAGCTGCCTGAAATGTCACGAGTACAACAAAATGCCCGCGACACTGGCAGGAAAATTATCCGACGTCTCGGTCAAAGCGAACGCGATTCAGCTGCAAATCGACAAGGAAATGGAGGTGGTCCATTTCAATGACGCAACAGTCTTGAAGAATGCTCCCTCTGTCAAAGAGATTCCAAAGCAGGAATCGATCAAGGTGACGTACTTCAAGAAGGACGGCAAGTCCATCGCGAAAGAGATCGAGGTGAAAAAGGGTATTGCGGTCCCCAAGGAGCAATTGGCAACCGTGGAGGAGGTCGCGGAACTTGTAGCCAAGGGACCGGAAAAGGGCAAATACGTCCTGATCGACAGCCGTCCCACCAACTTGTACGATGAAGGCCACATACCTACGGCCGTTTCCATGCCGTTTTTCGCATTCGACAAAATGGCGGGAGAACTGCTCAAGGATAGGGACGCGCTTCAAATCTATTATTGCGCCGGATTCTCTTGAGTGCTGAGCCCGTTAGCCGCCAGGAAGGCGGAAAAGCTCGGTTTTTCAAAGGTTAAAGTGTTTCACGCAGGCCTGCCCGCTTGGAAAAAGGCAGGCCATCCAGTAGTCTCCAATATTGCGGGAATTGAAAATTACGACAAAAACGAAGCCTCTTACATCCTGATCGACTTGCGCTCCAAGGATTTGGTTGAACGAGGTCATATCCCTAAAGCCGTAATGCTTCCCAAGGAAGGAATTGCCTCCTTAAAGGACCAGTTTCCGAAGTACATGGGCGCAGCCGTAATTCTCTACAACCAGGACGGAGACATCTCTTCAGCGCAAAGCGCATACAAGGAGATTTCCGACTGGGGTTACAAGCAGGTCAGCGTGCTCCAAGGCGGGTTCAACGCATGGGAAACAGCGGGCAAACAGGTGACCAAAGGTCCTGCTGACACGAAAATTGCCTACGTTCGGAAACTGATGCCCGGAGAAGTAGACTTGGCCGTGTTCAAGGAAGCCGTGGCAAAACGTCCATCGGAAGTGGTGATAATGGACGTGAGAACTAAATCCGAGGCCGAGAAAGGGACCTTCCCCGGCGCAATCAATATTCCGTTGGATGAACTCGAGCAACGTCTTGCGGATGTTCCCAAGGACAAGAACGTGTTCATTCATTGCTCGACAGGCGCGCGGGCGGAAATGGCTTACAATGTTCTCAAGAAGGCCGGGATAGACTCAAAATACCTCAAAGTGAATGTGGAATCCGATCAAGGCAAGGTTACCATAGAAGAGTAACGGAACTCCCGTCGTAACCGATCGCCGGGAACCCGGGTTGAAGAGGCTGTCTCAAAAGTCGAAAATCCGACGGAATCGTGGCGCGCCTTTCAACGAGGCCGCCGCTTTGAGACAGCCGCTGAAACCCGCGCCGTACCGGACGTCGTGCCACGATTTCTCGGTGTGCGGAACATTTGATACGGTATCCAAAGTTCGCCTGCAGGAGATCCGGGCTCGTCTCACAGCCTTGCCGATTTCCATTGTCAGGGGTTCTTCCGCAGAAGGTCTCTGTTTGTTGAACCTAACTGAGCCATTCAGATAATCTATAATGACATCTTTCTTGCCCAAGCGACTCATACCCCTTATCTTCGTCCTCGCCGTCGAAGCAATCATCTTCGGGGGCGACCTTCCGTGTTTCTGCAACGAACTCAAGTTGGCGCCCGCCTTGCCTCCGGAAAGCGAATCCTCTGCCCTTGCGTACCCTGCCTGGTGGGGAACCGCACCTCCGGATAACAAAAGAGTTCCGTGCAAAGAAGCGGGTTCATGCGCAACGTGTCACCAGGCCAACGCGACCATGGACCCCATCCATGCCATAGCCTGTGTTGAGTGCCATAAGGGCAATCCGGAGAAGAGCGACCAAACCGAGGCACATGAAGGACTAATAAGCGATCCCGGCGATCTGAGGACCGTGAACGAAACCTGCGGTCGGTGCCACCCCGAACAATCCCGCAGGGTCGCCGCCTCTGCCATGTCGTTGGCCCCCCGAATGATCAATCACACCCGTTTCGCTTTCGGGTCCCGGAATAGCCCTTCACCATCGCATGCTACGGTGGATTTTCAGGAACTGAAACAGGTTCCGCACCCATCCGAATCCTTGGGAGACGACCTGCTCCGGCGAGCATGCCTCAGGTGCCACCTGCGAACTCGCGGGTCCCGAAGATGGGGAGAGCACAGAGGACTCGGCTGCTCAGCTTGCCATGTTGCGTATCCGAATGATGCGGAAGACAAGCATGTCCACGCACTGACTCGCAATGTGGGCATGACCGCATGTTTGAAGTGTCACAATGCCAATCACGTGGGATCTGATTACATAGGGCTTTTTGAAAAGGATTCCGA
>Ga0247841_10009779_pt1 | contig 13284 bp, 10 predicted proteins | sample LaCruzMarch2015__2_FD_192410 | JGI IMG/M metagenome (GOLD analysis project Ga0247841, IMG submission 192410) | Freshwater microbial communities from meromictic Lake La Cruz, Castile-La Mancha, Spain - LaCruzMarch2015_18m | ecosystem: Environmental > Aquatic > Freshwater > Lake | place: Spain...
CGGCTTGAGTCCAACTGCCTCCTCGACGGCAAGGATGATGTTCTCCACGGTCAGCTCGACTGCATCTACGCCGCCGTAGCGCTCGTTCATCCAGCTCGTGATACTGCTCGGTATGTCCCCGAGCCGTATTTCGCGGCTCAAGTCATCGAGCGCTCCGACGTAGTCCCGTAGGTTCCGTGGCGTGGAGACCATTTCTGTGATGATACGGTCGGTGATGTTGGGGTAGTCTTTGGCTCGGAATCTGACCAGCTCGAGCCGGTCTTCGTCCGTTGGTTCGTGGATCTTGGCTAGCCCGCCCTCATGAAGGCGATCAGTCATCTCGGCCGGAAAACCGTACGTTCTTGGCCAGTCGTGCATGGCTAGGATCAGAGTGACCTCCTTGCCCATCAGGGCTGCCAAGACCTGCACGAAGTGGTCAAAGCTTCCAGGACTGGAGTGGGTTCGCCAGAAGTGGATGTCGTCGAAGAACACTCCGTCGAACCCTCGAACGTAGAACTCGAGGTCAGGCGTCCGGTTGCGGGCGGCATGCACCGCGTTGTCGCGAAACTTCTTTACGGGCACATAGGCCACTCGCTTCCCCCTGGCCTCAAGCTGGTGCAGTATCCACTGCCCCAGATGGGTCTTGCCTGTGCCGGGTGGCCCAATAAGGCACGCTGTCGTCTTGTGCCCATTGATGAGGTCGAGGGCGGCGGCATGGGCAGAGTTGTTGAAGCTGACTCTGCAGAACGAATCCCCGTTGTGCTTCTGTGACAGCTCCGTCCAGCCGAATCCCAAGGGTATGGTGATCGGCTGACGTATCTGCTCAACAAGCCTTGGGCTTGGGCTGACTCCGAGCGATGCCATTGCCTCCTCTAAGGGAGCCGTCTTCTTCTCGTAGACTACCTCGACATGAGCGCCGAGAATGGCTTGGACTGCCGCCTTGATCACCAGATGGCGATCATTCTTTTCGACGATAGGTGGATACGAAACGGTGTAGGTGAGGGTGTCGCCTTCGAGTGTTACTTCAGACGACTGGAGGATCCGGACAGTGCCGGGTCCAAGTTGTTCGGTCAAATCGACTAACATCTCGTCCCATGCTTGCTTGTCCACGACAATCCTCCCTTCAGGTGTCTCTACCGATGTCAACAAACCCCCCTCCCTGTACAAAGAGCGCTGGGGTCGTGAATCGATAGTAGAACTAAAATTTTCGCAAGTCAAATTGGCGTTTGTATTTACTTGATTCTTCGATAAAATGAGCACATGGCTAAACCAACTTTTGTTCTCATTGATGGAAATGCGATTTTGCACCGATCCTATCACGCTATGCCGCGTTTTATGGTTGGGGATAAATTAGTAAATGCTGTTTATGGTTTTATCGCAATTCTATTTTCGACGATTGAACGTTTTGAGCCGACTTATCTAGCGGTTGCATTTGACGTCAAGGGTCCAACTTTTCGCGATGACATTTTTAAAGAATACAAAGCCAAGAGGGTTAAGCCAGATCAGGAATTCTATGATCAAATTCCTGACGTTTGGGAGTTTGTGCGTATAATGGACATTCCACTTTTGGCAAAAGAAGGATTTGAAGCGGATGATATCATCGGAACTCTGGCTAAAAGGATAAACGGCGATCTCGGCGAGGGTGAAGTGATAATTTTAACTGGCGATCAAGATACTTTGCAGTTGGTTGATCATCGAACCAAAGTTGCGATGCCGGCAATGGGCAAGATCAAAGAAACCGTTTATGACGAATCGGCCGTGATTGGTAAGTTCGGTCTAAAGCCAAGCCAAATTATTGACTATAAAGCCCTAAGTGGGGACTCATCGGATAATATCCCAGGTGTGCGTGGCATCGGCGACAAGGGAGCGGCGCAGCTACTGCAAGAGTTTGGGTCTTTAGAAAAGATTTATGAGTATCTCGATCTTCAATTAAAAATGAAAAATGAAAAATTAAAAATGACTCCTCGAATGGCGAAGCTTTTAATTGAGGGGAGAAACGATGCTTTTATGAGCCAGAAGTTAGCAACCATTAAACTTGATGTGCCGCTTGATTTTAAATTAAACGAGGCGAAGCTACACGATTTTGACACAAAAAAAGTTGAGGAGTTTCTAGAAAAGTTTTTATTTAGATCTCTGATTAAAAGAATGCCCAAAAGTTACCGAGTGATGGGGCAACAAGAAACTCTTTTTTAATTTTAAAACCAATTTTTCACAAAACCATTTTTGGCACATTACCTTTAAGAAGCGCTCGCTCCACCCAGCGGTTCCGCTCACTCGGTACTCGTCCCGCCATTCCGCTAAACGCGGAAACCCTGCTGGCGGGACTGCGTATGTTCTTAAGAGGCAATGTGCCTGAGATATTTTCGTACAGCTTCTTGATCTAACTACACTTTCGCGCTATGATTCGCGCAGTTGTTTGTACAGTTTGACAGTTTGCAAGGCGCAGATCTGGACGGCACAGAAAGGCGTGATCATCCAGCCTGATCCGGCCAGCGAGGGCGAAACCACTGTCGAATGGGCTTACTGAGAGAGGGTGAGGCGATGCACCAGGACGATTGTCGGGCGATTGCAGACAAGCTCGGCTGCGCCGTCAGCTTCATCAATCCCACCGTCTCAGGATTGGCAGACGAAGCGAAGTTCAGTGTTCGAGTCGGTGGGATCAGGAAGTATTGGGTTCACGCTGATGTTGAGTTTGGCGGCCAGCCGATCGATGAAGCGTTGGAGCTGGTGCGCGGCAAGTTGCTTCTCGCGCTCCGCTCGACCAAGCTGGATGTTGGCGAAAGCTATCTCAAGCAGGCGCGTGAGCGCCTCATGCAAGCGAGGTGAGACATGTTGTCTGATTCTGTTGTCGAGCCGGAAGCGGCCCGTTTCGCGGTTGGGTTCGCCATATTCTGCCTCGCGGTGGTTCTGTTCTTCGGCTTCAGGTGCGGAGATCTGCATCTACCGACGTTACACGGCATCGTGGAGGGCCTTCGCGCTTCCATCGGCGACTAGGCACGTCGCAGCCGTAGTGCTCGTGGCCCAGCCCTCGCTGTTTGAGGGCTGGGCCACTTTTCTTTTCCCCAAATCACTGTAAATTAAGAGTGTGAGATTGCTTCGTCGAAAGGTAGGCTCGAGTTCCGCCCTCTCGCTCCTCGCAATGACATTGAATTGTCACTTTATGAACTTTATAAACTTTTAACTTTACGAACTAACGCATGATTTTATTTTTCTACGGTCCAAATGAATACCTTTTAACACGCAAATTGCGCGAGCTTAAGGATCGTTACCAAAAAAGCTCAGGCGGAAATTTCGATCTGATTAATCTCGAGGGTTCAGAGCTAACTTACGAAAAGTTTTCATCTCAAGTGCAGGCAATGGCACTTTTTGCTTCAACCCGTCTTGTGATTATTGAAAATATATTCTCGGCGCCCAAGGAGGTTCAGGAAAAGATTAAAGGCTTCTTAGAAAAAGTCTCTCAGTCAACGGTTGTCATATTCGTACAAAGAGGAGAGCCGGACAAGCGTTTGGGGCTGTATAAAGTTTTGAACAAACCCAAGATTTCCCAGCATTTCCAAAATATTTCCGATGACAAAATTCCGGATTTTATCCTTAACGAAACGATCAGCAGGGGAGGCAAAATAACTCGGCAATCGGCTCAGTATCTTTTTCAAAATCTTGGAAATGATTTTTGGCGAATATCTAACGAGATCGATAAACTCGTCACGTATCGTCAAAACGAGGAGATCCGTAGAGAAGATGTAGATTTATTGGTTTCTAAAAATCTAACATCAAATGTCTTTTTGATGATCGATGATTTGGTTCGGGGCAATAAGGGTCGTGCATTGATGGAGCTAAAAAAACTATATTTAAATAATGAACCGCCCTTAAAGATTCTTGGAGCAATAAATTATCAGGTTAGAGTTATCGCTCAGATTGTTGATTCTGGGGCAAGCGAAAATGCTTTTGCGCTATCAAAAAAAATTGGCTTGCAATATTTTCAGGTAAAAAATTCTATAGATTTATGTAAAACTCTCGCTCGGCAGGACGTGGCGCTAATATATGATCGGCTGTTGTACTGTGATCGATCAATCAAAACTGGTAAAATAGAACCAGAAGAGGGGTTAAAAGAACTGATATTGAGTTTTTAATATGCTAATTGGAATTTATCCTAGAAAACTATTTTTCTTTCTGTTTATCGGTCTTTTAGCTTTTGGCGGTGTAAAAATTTCAAAGCTTAATTTTCCGAGCATTAAATCTGCGGTTAATGTGTCGGCTGATGCGGAAGAGTCCGATAATCAATCTAAGAAGATAGGCCAGTTTTTTCTTGAAATCAGCCTGCAACGAGATGGCTCAGCTATCGTTGGCGGCAAAACGGTTAGGGGAATTGTTGAGCCGCTAGGCGATGTAGATGAGCTACGCTATGTCGTCCTCAGGCAGCCGTATGATACCTATTCTTTAGCTGAAGTTCATATAAAATTACCGGACGATCAACTAAAGCGATTGGCGAGAGATCCTAAAACGATCGCTGTTCACGGCGCAACCCCAATCTCTGCGCAGCTTTCGGGCGATACGATTATCTACAAAGCCGAGAGTGTGGGCGATTCGGCAACGATGACAATTGTCGCAGATTTTCCCAAGGGGTATTTAACGTTGTCGACTACGACCGAAATTGGTCGCTTGCTAGGCAGTATCCCGCCAATAACGTGGGCAATTCTTGGCGTTGTCTTGCCTCCGATAGCACTCATTCTGCTGTTGGCGATGTTTTTTGGTTCACGTTTTCAATTAAAAGCTAAAAAAGTTAAAGGTGAACTAACGGCCCCACCAGACAAAATTTCACCAGCCCTTGTTTCCATCATGACCCATGGCCGAGTTACGTCTCATACGATTATGGCTACGCTTGTTGATCTTGCCGACCGAGGGTTTGTTGATATTTATAATCGAGGAAATGATTTTATAATATACAAACGAGAAGTTCCTGTTGGGAGTAAAATGATCCTGAAAAATTATGAGCAGCTCTTGATGGATAAAATTTTCTTGCCCAAGCAAAAAACTGTCGGGTCGGGAGATGTCGAAGAGAGAATGGCTCAACATTTGTTTTCCAGAAAAATCGCCCAGATATTTTTAGAAGTATACCAAGAGGGGGTTGATCATGGCTACTTTGTTGATTCGCCGGCTAAAATTCACTTGAAATATAGGATGATTGGCATTGCCACATTTTTTGCAGGCCTTTTGGGCTATCTGATCTTCGCGATCACAGCCGCCGATCCGAAGTTTGTATTGTTTTTCTGGATTGCACTCATTTTTATGGGAATACTAATCGTTAATCTTGCCCCGACTCTTACGGGATTTTCACCAAAGGGCGAAAAAATGCGCGATGATTGGCTGAAATTTAGAAATTTTCTCGCCACACCCAAACTCCTTGATGGTTACGACCCTCTGTTTGAAAGATATTTCCCATTCGCAATAGCTATGAATTGTGAAGTGGACTGGGCCGTACGTTTCTCCTCATCCAACTTCGTCATCCCCAAATGGTATGATTTCACCGGTCAATTGAATGGGGTGGAGAATTTTGCGAAGAGTTTTCTACCGATACTCGACTATCTTGGTAAGAATTTATCAACCTCGAGCGACCCACTGGTCAGATAGGGCAATTTTTCATTTATCATTTTCTATTTTCAATTGATTTAAGCATTGAAACATTTTTTCATTTGAAATAGATCAATAAGTCAATAAATAAAAAATGTAAAATTAAAAATGGAAAATAATTGTTTAGTTTCCATAATACGGATTAACGATTGGTCCCCAGCCATCAAACGAGAACTTCGGCCAACAAAAATTGCTAGTGCAATCATCGGGTCTTAATATGACCTTGCCAAGAATAAATCTCACAGGACCGATCATATCCTGTTTTCCTGCTGGGTACCACATGCGCGAGTCGTTTGAATTTTCACGGTTGTCTCCCATTAGGAAGTACTCGTTATCAACTAGCTTGTCGTTTACGTCGGGCTTTACCAAGACCTGTCCTTGCTGATGAAGCTGGATAGCTTCTTGTTCTAGTTCGATCGTGGAGTAGTAGTATGGTAGAAATTCAGTCGCTACAGGTTTGATATATGGCTCGGGCAGCAGTTTATTTCCGATATACGTCTTATTGTCTTTGACCTCGATGAATTCGCCAGGAAGTGCGATCAGCCTTTTGATGTACTTCTTCTTTTCTGGATCTCCGGGAAACTTTAAAACCATTGGGTCGCCGCGCTTATAATCTCCTGTAAATAACCCGATTCTAGAAACGAGCACAACCTGTCCATCGTGGAAATTAGTTTCCATCGAGGGCCCTGAGATAATGAATATTGTAGCGACAAAATAATGCAAAAAAGTGCCAATTAGAATGATGACAAAAGCCCACTTGCCCAGTTCGTAGGCCAGATTGGCAAAATTGATGATCGAATATTTGTTGCTCACAAATCTATTTTACCAAAATTATTGCATCTGGTTGCATTGAAAAACAAAAACGGCCCCTCGCAGGGCCTTTTTTGTTAAAATTAAGATTAAAGTCTTATTATTTTGCAGCTAACTTCTTAGCCAGTCTTGACTTGAGTCTAGCGGCTTTATTCTTGTGAATGTAGCCTGTTTTAGCAATTTTATCGATGACAGATTGAGCTTTTGGCAAATCTTTAACATCAGCGGTCTTTTTGATAACCGATTTGAGTGTTCTTTTTTTGTTAACGTTTCTAACTCTCTTAACCTCTGACTGTTTCAGGGCCTTGATAGCAGATTTTGTGATAGGCATTATATCCTCGCTTTGCTCGTTTAATTTAAAACTTTAAATTTTAAATTTAAAATTATGGAATCCCGCTTCTGCGAGATGACAGGTGAATATTACCCTATTTTGTATGTATTTTCAAGTGTTGACATTAGTTTTGGATTTTGGTACTTTATTTATCTTAAATTAAGTAAAAATATGGATCAAACACCCAAGCAACAAATTGCAGATTTGATTACAGCCGCAAGCGAGATTCTTGTTGTATCACACAAAAATCCAGACGGCGACTCTTTGGGTTCCCTGATCGCGTTGAAGTTTGCTCTTGAGAAGCTTGGAAAAAAAGTTTCGATGGCCTGCATTGATAAGCCTACCAAGGCGTTTATGTTTCTGCCGAAGATTGATCAGATTAAAAATAAGGTAGAAGCTTCCAAAGATTTTATAATTTCCTTGAGTACTCAAAATGCAAAAGTCAAAAATCTTGGTTATAAAAAGAGCGAAAAAAATAATACCGTAGAAATAATTATCACTCCCGATGAAAGGGGAGAGTTTAGTGAATCTGACGTTAAAGTTTTACCGGCTAAGCCAAGCTTTGACCTTATCATAGTCATAGATACGCCAAATCTAGAGAGATTAGGCGCTTTGACTGATTCGAATGAAATTTTCGCCGAAATTCCTGTCATAAATATTGACCACCACCCCGCAAATGAAAAATTTGGTCAGGTCAACTGGGTTGATCTCACTGCTACCTCGACCGCCGAGGTTTTGGTGTCGATGATTGAAGCATTGTCCCGCGATATGCAGTTAATGGACCCTGATGTGGCTACCGCACTGTTGACGGGTTTGATTTATGATACTTCAAGTTTTCAAAATATAAATACAACTCCTAAATCTTTAACTGTCGCAGCGCAGCTTGTTGCTGCAGGTGGCCGCCAGCAGGAAATTGTCAAAAATCTTTACAAAACTAAGACGCTCGAGACTCTTAAGCTGTGGGGAATTATCCTGCAAAATGTTAAAGAAGATAAAATTCATCACTACCTTTGGTCAACTGTTACCAAAGAGGAGATTGAGAGGGTTGGTTCTGATGAGTCGGCTATTGGCGGTATTCTAGATGAACTTTTGAAATCGGCGACAGATGTCGATTTTGCCTTACTTCTATCTGAACGAGAAGGTCAAGTCCATGGTTCGATGCGTTCTATTGCCAAAGACGTAAATGTAGCCGAGATTGCCAAACTTTTTGCAGGAGGCGGCCATGAGGTTGCTGCCGCATTTAGAGTTGAGGGGAACTTGAAAGACAAAGAAGACACGATTCTTTCTAAAATCAGAGATTTTCAAGACCACAAGGATGTGAAGCCGTTAGGGGAGACTTCAGATACCAGCGTCCAGACTCCAGAAAAAGACACATTCGACGCCAATTATGATACGCCGGATATTGCCGATCATAAAGAAGAGCGATCAAAAACAGAAGCCGACAGTAAGTTGTTCGATAAATCCGAATCGGCAAAACCGAAAGAGCCAGTCTTTGATGCGTCGGTTGATTATCCACGACCAGACCCAGAAGTTGAAGTAAAAGAAGAGTCCAAGGCGGAAACTGCAGGATTTGACCCAAATGGTTTTACCGATCCTTTTATGATGCCATCCGAGCCAAAACCCGAAGAGACCACTTCGATTCCTGAACCTCCAAAAGAAGAAAAGAAAAAGATGGAGATAGAGCCGGAGCCATTTGTAATCGCCGATCAAGCCAAGCTTGATCCGCCGGCTGGCGGATCCAATTCGGTAGAGCAAACTCAAGAGGTATTTGTAGAAAAAAAGAGTGACGATCTTGAGACGAAGTGGTGATCCCCATTAGAGATCGATAAAACCACGACGAATTTGAGCGCAATGCATATGTGAGATATGACGGGCTTAGTCAGACGATGGGATTAAGTAATCTCTAAACGGGGTAAACCTTGAAAAAAGTGCTCAAATCTGGTAAAACTTTATAAGAATAAATATAAGAGGACAAAATGGCAAAATCTGAAAAAGAAGTAAAAGAGAAGAAAACAACAGTTGCCAAGTCTGCTAAAAAAGCGGATAAGGTTGCCAAGACCCCAAATCCGCCAGCTGGCGGAGCTAAAACAGCTGTGAAAGCGGTTAAGGAAACTAAAGTAAAGAAGGTCGCCCCGGTAAAAGAGACCAAGATTATCGAAGAAGCACCCGTTAAGGCTGTCAAAAAGTCTAAAAAGGTCACCAACGAAGATACCGGTTCGGTCAGTTTCCAAATCGAGAACTTTACAGCCAAGATCAAATCTTTAACCAAGCATCTTCAAGAGCACTCACACGATTTTGATTCACGACGCGGACTTTTGATCATGGTTGGAAAGAGACGAAGACTGCTCAACTACCTAAAGAAAAACGATATGGTTGAGTACGAAAAAGCCGTCAAAGCTTTAAAGCTTAAAGCGTAGTAAATCAATACTTATCAATTTTCAATACTTATCATTTAATTGTTTGAAAATTATAAAAATTGATAATTTAATGAAAATTGGAAATTGAGATTTGAAAAGTATTAATTAATATGGAGTAGTATCTCGCAGTTGGAGAATTGGTGCACGCAAGTGCTTCAACCTCTGGTTGCGAGTACTAAAGTATTATGAAGCAGATAGAAAATAAGTTTTCTTTTGCGGGACAAGAGATCTCGCTTTCTTCGGGTGAGCTGGCATTTCAAGCTGACGGAGCAGTTGTTGCTCAGGTCGGTGGCACAATGGTTTTAGCTACATGTGTAGTTGGCAAAGAGCCATCCGACATGAGTTATATGCCTTTGACGATCGACTATGAAGAGAGATTCTATGCCGCCGGTAAAATATCAGGTTCTAGATTTATCAAAAGAGAAGGCCGACCATCAGAACAAGCAGTGTTAAATGCTCGAATGATTGACCGACCGATCAGACCGCTTTTCCCAAAGCATTTCCGACACGAAACACAGGTTGTTATCACAACACTGTCATTCGATAAAGAGAATGACCCGGATATGCTCGCAATTTTGGCTGCCTCGGCTGCTATTGGTCAATCAATGGCGCCATTTGCTGGACCTGTTGGCGGAGTCAGAGTAGGGCAAATCAATGGTGAGTTTAAGATCAATCCAACCCGAAGTGAGATGGAGACGAGCGATCTTGATTTGGTGGTTATTGGCACCAAAGATCGCGTGTTGATGATCGAAGCCGCCGCCAAAGAAGTCGACGAATCAAAAATTGTTGAGGCAATCGAATTCTCTAAGCCTTTTATTGCTCAGTTAATTGATGCTCAAGCTCCATTCGCGTCTGAAACCAAAATTTCCGCCGAGGATCATACTGTTGAGATTCAACAGCCAGTTAAGGAATTAATTGGTTCTCGTTTGCACAAAGTAATGCTTGATCGCGAAAACGCCGAAAAAGAAGCAAATGTGGAATTACTTCGCGAAGAAGTTCTCACAACATTTGAAGGAAAATTTAAACAATCAGATCTCGAAGAAGTGTTTGATAAATTCTTGGAAAAAGAAGTTAAGGAGACAATTCTGGCTGACGGAATCAGACCAGATGGCCGAAAGCTAGACGAAGTTCGCCCAATTACAGTTAAAGTTGGCCTTTTGCCGCGCGCTCACGGTTCTGGACTATTCACACGCGGCCAGACACAATCCCTAACAACTGCAACGCTTGCATCGCCCGGTATGGAGCAGTTTATTGACACGATGGAATTAGAAACAACCAAGCGCTATATGCATTTCTATAATTTTCCTCCATACTCAACTGGTGAAGTTAAGAGAATGGGTTCAACCTCACGCCGAGAAATCGGACATGGCGCGCTTGCCGAAAAAGCTCTTGTTCCAGTCTTGCCAAGCCGCGAAGAATTCCCATACACGATTAGATTGGTTTCCGAAATTCTCGCCTCAAATGGTTCGTCTTCAATGGCTGCCACTTGCGGCTCAACTTTAGCTCTTATGGATGCGGGTGTTCCGATCAAGGATCCGGTTGCTGGAATCGCAATGGGAATGGTGTCGCGTCCTAAGTCGGGAGAAAAAGTTGAAATTGCCGGAATCGAAGAAGATGAAAAGTACCAATTCGCGGTGTTAACCGATCTGCAGGGAGTAGAGGATTTCGGCGGTGACATGGACTTCAAAGTTGCCGGAACCAAAAAGGGTGTTACTGCAATTCAGCTCGATGTTAAAATCGACGGTCTATCAATGGAAATGATCAAGTCAACATTTGAGAAAGCAAAAGTTGGACGACTCCATATTATGGATAAGATGCTCGCAGTAATTCCTGAAGTTAAGACCCAATTATCCGAATTGGCTCCTCGAATTATCACTGTTAAGATCAATCCCGCTAAAATTGGTGAATTGATCGGACCTGGCGGAAAAAATATTCAAAATATCATCCTTCAAGCCGGAGGTAAAGAAGTCGTCGCCGTTGATATCGAAGACGATGGAACAGTCATGATCTCCTCGGCCAATGCCGAAGCCGCCGAAATCGCTAAGACTCTTGTCGAGGGGCAAACTGTCGAAGCTGAGCTTGGTAAGATCTACGATGGAACTGTCTCAAATATCCAAATCGATCGAAATTCAGGTAAGGAAATCGGCGCAATCGTCGAATTCATGCCAGGCAAAGATGGAATGGTTCATATCTCCGAAATCGCACCTGAAAGAATTGAAAAAGTTTCTGACAAGGTTAAAGTTGGCGATAAAGTAAAAGTCAAAGTCCTCGCAGTTGATCCAGAACGTGGAAGAGTTTCGCTTTCGATCAAACAGGCTCAAGAAGTTAGATAGAGTATTAAAAGGAGGCTAGGATTGACATTTATGGCATATTTTGCTATGATCAATGCAAGAGTTTTTAGTTCTCTAGGATTTTAAATTGGATAAAGAAGCAGAAATTTCACGTCTTTGTGATGAAGTGAGGGAGTGCAAGAAGTGCCCACTTTATCGTTTAGCTAAAAACCCAGTTCCTGGAGCCGGTTCTATAAATGCCGAAATTATGTTTATCGGCGAAGGTCCGGGCAAGAAAGAAGACGAAGAAGGGGTACCTTTTATCGGAGCAGCTGGAAAACTCTTAGATCAGATGCTTGAGTCAATTGGTTTAACGCGAGATGAGATTTATATCGCAAATGTAGTAAAGCATCGTCCGCCCGAAAATCGCGATCCAAAGCCTGAAGAGATAGAAGCGTGTTGGCCATATCTCTTAAAGCAAATCGAGATTATAAAGCCAAAACTCATAGTATGTCTGGGCAGACATTCTCTCGGTAGATTTTTAAACGATGTAGGCACAATCTCCTCGGTTCACGGGCGTGCTTTTGTAAAAAATGGTCAGGCCTATATGGCGCTTTATCATCCGGCAGCCGGACTCTATAACGGCGGGATGAGAGAGACGCTTTTTAAGGACTTCGCCAAGATCAAAGTAGCATTAAAAAAAATTAATCCGTCGAATGACGGAATATTGTAGAAAATAATTGTTCTCTATTATAGAAAGGTAGAATTAGGACATGACAGAAGAAAATAAATCGCAGACACCTCCAAAGATGACTGCGTATCACGCTTCGCTTGATAGTTTCAAGCCGAGAGCGGTGAGCCCAGCTGGAGCCGCAAGACCTCAGCACTCACCTAGAAAGTCTTTTTTTGCAGGGTCAGCTAGCCCACAAGGGCCAGCTCAACCTCAGCAAAAAAAGCAAAGAAGAGAAGATAGTAAATTTAGGCCTAACAATAGACCAGATACGGCAAGAGCTGAGACGGTAACATTTAAGGCTTCAAAAACTGTTAAAATCTGCCATTTGGGCGGACTTGAGCAGGTCGGAATGAATATGGCATTTGTCGAATTTGGCAATGACATAATTGTTCTTGATGCTGGATTCTCATTTCCATCAGATGATATGCCGGGAGTTGACTATGTTATTCCCGACGTCACTTATCTACAGGAAAATAAATCAAGAATTAAAGCGCTACTTTTAACACACGGTCACATGGACCATATCGGAGCAGTTGCTTATATTATTGAAAAAATTGGTAATCCGACAATTTATGGAACCAACCTGACAATCGGACTTCTAAAAGAAAAGCTCGAGGAGTTTGGATTGTCTGGACGAGTAAAGACAGTTGTTATAGATCCAGACGAAGACAAACTCCAGCTCGGAGTTTTCAAGGTTAGCTTTTATCGAGTAAATCACAACATTCCGGATACGGTTGGACTGGTAATTGATACTCCAAACGGAAAAGTTGTGCACACCGCGGACTTTAAGTTCGACTTAACACCTGTTAATGAGCCGGTTATTGACTTGGCAAAAATTGCCGAGATTGGTAAATCTGGCGTTTTAGCGTTACTTATGGACTCAACGGGAGCGAGAAATTCCGGTTATGCTATTTCTGAAAGTGAAATTAAGCAAAACATTCAGGAGTTATTCTCCAAAGCTAAGGGAAGAATCTTTGTTGCTTCATTTTCGACTCTGATTTCTCGAATTCAGCAAATTATCGATGTTGCGGTTGCAACGGAGAGAAAACTGACTGTAACGGGACGATCCATGGTGCAGGCGATTGAAGTCGCTGGACGACTCGGATATCTCAAAGT
>Ga0247841_10009780_pt1 | contig 13284 bp, 28 predicted proteins | sample LaCruzMarch2015__2_FD_192410 | JGI IMG/M metagenome (GOLD analysis project Ga0247841, IMG submission 192410) | Freshwater microbial communities from meromictic Lake La Cruz, Castile-La Mancha, Spain - LaCruzMarch2015_18m | ecosystem: Environmental > Aquatic > Freshwater > Lake | place: Spain...
CAACCTCGACCTTCTCCCCGTCCTAGACGGGGAGTGATTAGAAACGATAGTGGCGATGTGTTGATAGCCATACAGGTTCTACCCTTCTCCCCGTCCTAGACGGGGAGTGATTAGAAACACGAATCCGTAGCGTGCCTGTAGGGCAGCCCACTGCTCCCTTCTCCCCGTCCTAGACGGGGAGTGATTAGAAACTAGTGGCCAGAGCTATGCTGGCATAGGGTTCAATGTGCGGCCTTCTCCCCGTCCTAGACGGGGAGTGATTAGAAACAATATAGAAAGGGACACACATGAGCATCTGTGTGAGCTGTGAAAGCGAGTATGATAAGCGTGCCCGTCTCGGCAAACCTGGGCGGGCAACCGTGTGCGAGGAGTGCGCTGAAGAAGAACAGGATGTCGCCCAATACACAGGTAACATGATTTACTCCCACAAGGGCGGCGCATCTATTCAAATCAATAGCGATTCGCGCTTGACAGAGTATATTAATGCTGCCACGCGACTCAAAAACAAAGGGTCTAACCTCGGGGAAAACCTGAAGATGTCTGCCAAGATGTCTGTGCGTACAGCCGGCTGTCACAAGACTGCGGAAACTTTCAACTACAAAAATCGCGACGGCATCTGAAGTCATGAAGCTTACTAACGTCGCCCTCAACTACGCATACACTTGCGCAGAAGCAGAGGCAATACTAATGACTTCTGCTCCCGAGGTAATTCCTTTCCTGCACAAAAAGGATTTAAGACTCCTAGTACGAAAGATTGCTGCATATAATGTTCACGGGTTCAAGATCCACTCAGTTTATGTTCCAGGTGTGTCAGCCGGATACATATGGCCTCGCTTGGGCGCCTTTCTATACCCTGGAAAGATCTTTTCTTTTCATGTCTGGGTCAGCGACCCAAAGACAGAAAAGCAAAAAGCAGTTCCAAAAAATGTATCACTGTCTTATATCTTTGACGTACATACCAAGCAGCTGATGACACACCTCGAGTTACAAGAGGATTATCGCAAACAGTACGAAGCCCACACGTCGAGTCTGCCAGCACTCAATGCAAAATCAGCCAGTCAGATAGGCCCCGGCCATACGCAAGGCAACGAATGAAGCTAGATGCCAGCGTAGATATTTGGTTCGCATGGCAAGATGGCAATGCCGAAGCACTGCGCTATAGGATAGCAAGCCTTATCGGTAGCGGCTACCACGCGCGATTGCCATCGGCTCCTTGGAAATTCTACACAGAAAAGAACGAGTCCGTAATCATTAAGACAATTATGCTTTCCAATGAGTGGTCAGTTTACGCTCCCGTCGACTGGACAAGCAGCATCCACTACCGCTTTACGCGGTGTGGCGGACCCCCTCGCCTTGACCAATCCAGTTTTTCTTACAGAAACTACATCATAGTACACGATTAGTGGTGAGCAATGAAGTATAGAATTGGCGATACCGTAAGAATCTGCATCCATCCCCCTGTTCATACGATCATCGCTTGGGAGCTGGGAATGGACGACCATTGCGGGCAAACAGGTGAAATCATCAGCACAGATGATAACTTTGGGGTACCTATCTACGCAGTGCGCTCTAAATCAAAAAGCGACGTTGTTGCCAGTTGGTGGTACGAAGAAAGCTGGCTGTCTGCAATAGACGACTACTACACAGAAGCTCCTATTCACGGCAAGCAGTTCCAAGCCAGTGGGCTGAAAGAGCTTGCAAGAAATGAGAATGCTGCCAAAGCCAGACGAGACGAGATCTTCAGAAAGATGTTCTCAGATGAATAAATTTAGCCCAATTCAAATCGCCGCCACAATCTCTACAGCTGATCATCCATGGTATCTCTGTAAATGGTTTGAGTCTGTAAATGAGACCGAACAACCAGGTCGCTATTTAACTAGTAGTGGTAATTTAACTCTTTTTCAAGCCGCTGAATTAACATACCTTGATGACGCCCGATTGGCGGCAGCTCCTTATGGAGTTTTTTATAGAAACATTCACCCTAGTGGACTGGTTGTAGAAGTAAGTAAGTTCCCCCCCTATCTAAAACGGCAAGACGGGAACGCAGGCAAGAAGTCACTTGTAGCAAAAGTACTAAGGCTTCTTGGGCTATAGTACCGGTATATACCCGTATATACCGGTATAGAAAGGTAACTCTCCCCTCGGCGGCGTCGGCTGCGCTAGTTATATCCCCGACGCTTTTTTTCGCAGACCTCTTTCTTAAGGTTCACTCACTTGATCGACTACAGCAAGGCTCGCGATTTTTTCAAAACCATTGACCCCGACATTGCCAAGCGCTACACAGATTACTGGGAGTCCCTTCGCCCACAGGGCGACATGGAAATTTTCCAGAGATACCTGTTTGCATTTTGTAGTGTACATACCACATTCCGTGGCAATGTTAATGGTTATCAGGCAATCAAGGACTACAGTGCTTGGGCTGGCAAGCCAGACATTCTTCTAGAAAATCTCAAGGGATCAAAGGCAGGCCTGCACAACAACCGTGCCAAGTATATCCAGCACTTTTCCAATCTCTACTGGGACCGGCCTAGCGACTTCCGCCTTACTACTAAGAAGCGGCACATCTCAAGGCGCGATGAGATTACTAGCAAGATCAATGGTCTTGGCGTAGCAAAGGTTTCATTTGCGCTGGAGATGATTCATCCCAGCGAGGCCCGCGTAGTTTGTGGCGATGTCCACCAGCTACGGCTTTATGGCATCGAGGGTCTGGAGTATAATTCGTCGTCTGCCGGGCGAGCAACCTATCGCAAGATGGAAAACCATTGGGTTACCGGCTCGCACAAGGCTGGAGTTTCGCCCTATGTAGCGCGCTGCATCTTCTGGGACCAGCTTCAGAATAAGCCTAATCCCAGGTACTGGAGCTATGTCCTGGAAAAGGAAGGCACGGATTATGCCTGTTAGCAAGATCGCGTGTGTGGGCAGCCGAGAGATCTCAGAGGCAGTCGCCGCCCTGCTGCGAAGCATTGGTGCAGAGATTGTCAGCCGCGGCTGGGAACTGCATAGCGGAAATGCAAATGGATCGGACGCTGCGTTTGCCGTAGGAGGCAACGCTCGACCCGAGTTAGTCCACTTGCATTTGCCTTGGCCATCCTACAACGCCGAGCAAATAGTAGCTGGAAATGTTTTGCATAATGCCCTTGACGAGCAGCTAATGCAGCTGGCCAAATCAGCTCATCCATTCTGGTCTCGCCTTGGTCAAGGCAGCAAAAAGCTAATGACCCGCAATGCGAGTATAGTGCAGACATCACATGTCGTTGTTGCTTTTCAGAAATCGGAAGGCAGCGGAGGTACTGCGCATAGCTTACGGGTTGCCTCTACCTTGGGTAGGCCAATCATACGGGTGCAGCCTGACTCCAAGCCCGAGGCGATGCTCTCCAGCATTGAGGCCGCACTCTCTTCCGCCAACTAAATATAGAAAGGGCCTATGCACTTCAGCAAAATTCTTTGGAACCTTGCTAAGAGCGGGGAAGCCTTTCTCTACAATATGCACAAGGAAACCCTTGTGGTTGTGCCTTTTGGCAAATATACCGGCGTCTGGCATTATCTAAAAAAATCTAAAAAAACAACCTGGCAGCCTTATACCTTGGACCACTTGGCCCCTAAAGAAGTAGTGGACCGCAAAGGCAAGACGATTCGGTTTCCCTTGCCGAGTATAGTCTACGCGGTTCACGGTGATCTTCATCCCGGCAAGCTGCACAATCAGAACCGCAAAGCGCTGGGCTACGCAACCTTGACCTGGAAAAAGATAGCCAGCCTCAAGCTAGGTCCGCTTCAGGAGTTGGTCAAGCAGGCTGCTGCCAAGCTAGGCGGCGACAGCAGGCTTGAGAACGGCGCTGCCCTGGCATGTGGATTTGCCATGCCGCAGTTCCTAAGGCTTGTAGAGAGCGACCCAAGCAGCGCCCGTGAGCACGCATTGCAGTTGAATGGATACAGCTCCATTCTGGGCGCCATGCGCCCGGTACAGCGCCAGCGGTTTGTCATCCGGCTGCTCAAGCACGGGATGCAGCCTGCTATAAAAAGAACTTTTATCGGGGCGAAGCCGGAGACCATTGAGGCAATTCGCAGGATGAGTTTCATGCCAAATCTGCCTGGCATAATCAGATCTAGCTGGGGCACAAGCGACGTAAACGATTTTTATCGCATTGTGGGGCTTGCTAATGCATTTACATGGGGGCGTGTAAAGAGGATCAACGTCGAGGATTGGAGTGATTAGTGAAGTTAGACTGGTTCGCAGCACGCTCTGCTCTCAGAGAAAGCAATCCAGAGGCTATACTAATTCTTGTAGAGCGCCAGTTTGATACAGAGATCGACAGGCAATATGAGATCAAGCTTGTACCACATGGCTGGGAAGAGATTGTTGTTTGCGTAGGACCCACCCTTACCACGTATAAGATATCAGATGACGGCTGGACTACTTGGCAGTGGTGGCCGAAAGATGCACAAACAGAATCCGTTCGCCATGCCGTTTACAAAAAACAGATCATCATCTATGGGCCTAAACAATGATTAATGCACTTATTGTCGCAGCGGGAACAGTCTTTATGGCAATGGCGGCCAGCGATCTGCTTTCTAAGATAAATTCTGACGAGAGCGCCACGCCGGGCGGATATGCTAGGACTGTAATTGTATTTTTACTAGGCCTGTCATGCTCCGTTTTTGGGCTTTCTGCGCTCGGATTAGTTTCCTAGGTGCTATCCTAGTTGCACGGCTGCGAGCCCGGCTCCCGCGCTAGGATAGCTGGATGGCAGGACGGGCCGGGTCTAAACCCGGCGTCGCCCGATCCACAGCGGCGTACCGCACCGCTTCCTGCTGTAAAGCAAGCTGCAAGCCACTGCTTGCAGGCAAGGAGTGGCGGTTTGAAGCTAATAGATGCCGCTTTGCTCTATTACCCTGAAGCCGCTGTCGTATTAGACAGCGGGCTGATCATACCGGAAGATGTTTGCCGGGCCTGGAGCAGCCTGCTTGACAGCGATGGCTCGATATGCGCGGGCTGGGGCAACTTTGACGAAGCAGGAACGCTACAAGCTACCTATGCTGCGGCTTTTATATTTAATTCTGGCGCCGAGGATAGCTCAGCCAACTGCTTGTATGTAAAGAGCATTTCGTTTGGAATTGGCGAGTTACCGGATTGCTTTTGGCTATCAGATCCATCCACCAGAGTGGCTGCAAGCCTGGCAAGAGACCTGCGCCGCTCCAGCTTGTTTTCATGCACTATGCTAAGCTGCAAATATCTGGTTTGGAAAATTCGCTGATATCTACTCACTGGTGCCCAACGCCTTCTCTCCTTCTTAGACGGAGAGTGATTGTAAAAAACAACGACGGAGAAGACCTATGTTCTTTTGTATTGATGAGGTTGTGGTTGAGTTTGACGACATTCCTCTGGCAACAGAAAGCGCAGAGATGGGTTCGTGGGGCGAGTGCAAGGGTTTGTATGCTGAGCCGGCACAATTCTACAGCGGCACATTGAATATTTCACCAGTAGGTGGTGAAGCTAATAAGCTGGGTGGCCCTCAACGCACCAAAAAGGCTCTTTGAGCTTGATCCCAATCTGGCATTTCCAAGTCTATTGACAGAGCAGGATATTCTAGATATAATAGGCAGCGGCAACTCAATCTTCTGGGAGCACAGTCCGCATGAACTCAGCCTGTTCGACTATGCCTACTTGGACAGACTAAGCGGGCTAGTTTACTCGAACCGGCTTATAAAGCCCGAATGCATAACCTTTCACTTTGATTCGATCCCCGAGGACAGACTATACGCCCTGCAAGAAGGTAACCCAGACGCAATAGTGATAGATTACATGTACGTTTCTATTAGGATTTAGCCCGTCAATGACCAGGCTTATCGGCCTTTGCCCATCTCGTTCCAATGCTTGGCACAAGCCCACCGCTGTTCATTCCTCCAGACTGACTTTCTAATCATAATCGCTGCCATGGGCATAGTGCGTGGCGCCGTAGATTTCGCAACAAGAGAAAGCGAATAAAAGCGATGAAGCTTGATATAACTTCTGCAATCTCTTTTGGAGATGCTGACCTAGTGGCTTCTGTAATTATGACTCAGTTTGGGGCAGCTGTGCCAATGGGCATGGTGCAATCCTTTCTTGAGGCTAAGGAGTCCGGCTTGATTATCCGTAATACCGCCGGCAAGTATTTCGCAATATCAAGAGATGGCATGATTAACAATGCAGCAGACTACGGCATATCAGGATGGTCAGATGTAATAGCAGCCCTCTTTACCTATAAAAGAGCCAGCGCAAAGATTCAAGTGCTAAGGAGAGACAATGGACATGCGACTTGTCAGCAGTCCTGACGGACTGCTTCAACTCAATACCGCTCTGCGATACCTGCAAGATCTCCATGACGGGCTTCGGCCCGATCTACCTGCCGTAAGCGAGCCCCATATGGCTGCTGCCATGGAGTCATGGTTGAATCGCCGCAAGCACATTGTTAGTGGCATCCGGTCTGGATTCCTGGATTTAGAAAAGGCCAGGGAGTCTTGCAAGCCAACAGCAGACATACTCATTGACCTCGTTAAGCGGATAGAGAATTACAATGGCCTGTTTCTGCCACATCTTGTTGATTCCTTTGAGGCGGCCACCGGCTCAACGCCTATTGAGGGCTGGCTATTCAAAAGTCCTCCACAGGAATGGCGCCTTTTCAGGCGCACTCAGTATGATATGCGGCCCGTTGATTATCCCGCTCTTTTCTTCCAGAGGGAGCATAGCTACTACTTGATCTTTATAGAAGGCTTGCAACTGCTGTCGCTTGGCGCAAAGCAGTTCGTCGCGGGCTATTCACTGCTAGCTTGCGGCATACTATTTGTCCTGGCTCATTACCGAATAAGCCGCTTTGCCTTCGATGGAACGGCGGGACTTATCCTAATCCTCGGCACTGTTTTCGCCGCGATGACTATGGTTGCAATCTATGCGCTTGGCGCAGAGTACCGCAATCTTAACAAATCCTCCAAAGATAAGTAAATGAAAAAGAAGTCCAGCACAGATTCAAAACTTGTAGTTGCACTGGAGCGCATTGTAGTCTCTGATGACTCGGGGCCGGTAGCAAATGTCGCAAGGCATGGCGCTGCGTACGAGTACGTAGCAGCGGAAAAGGGAGACGTAGCTTGCTTGCTTTTTACCTATAGAGATACTCTGCTGTGCGCTTTTCATCGCACAAGGCTAGCAGTGGAGGTGCCGACTAAGAGTGTGGCGCCATATGAAGCTTGAGTACTGGGATAATAAGTTCTTCACGCTGGAGCTTAACTCCAGGCACATGAGCGAAGCGCACAAGTGGCCTCTGCTTGATAGCGTGCTTGCTGCTACAGATAAGGCCATACCGCTAACGTCTGAATCAACCACAGGCAGGAGCATCTATGTCGGCTGGGCCTCTATTGGGCAAAGCGGAAATCCAGAGGTGTGGTTTTATCACCACGCTTTGTGTGTACCCAGGATGGAAGAAAGAAACAAGCGGAGTTTTGGGTTTTCCATTATGCAGAGAAAAGATGCTTGGCATCCTATTGCATCCAGCAAGAAGGCGCTAATAGCGCCAGTATTTAATATCGGCGCTTTACCAGAAAGCAAGACTTTTGTAAAAATACTTAATGATCACGGCATCTTAGCGCATGCTGAAATGCCAGCTCTCTCCACTGTTGAGCTAATTAAAAAGTAAGTAACAATGAGAGAAATCATACTGACCGATATTCACGGATGCTATGACGAGCTGCGGTCTCTTCTAAAAGAGGTTGATTTCGGTCGTGGAGATGTTGTAGTAGGAGCTTCCGACGCGGTAGACAAGGGGCCTGAGTCCGCCCAGGTTGTACGGTTCCTGCGCCAACTAGATAGCAAAGGTCAGCTGATTCGGATCAAAGGTAATCACGAAGTTAAGTTCGTAAAGTTCGCTAGGAGATATAAGAAAGACCCTCAGCGAGCACTTGAGCACAATTACGCTCAGCATATGTTAAAGACCCTGCGCGCCCTTGACGACTCGGACGTAGAGTGGCTTTCTCAGGCAGCCCTGTGGGCTCCGCTCAGTCAGTTCAATGGGATCGTTGTTCATGCCGGTTTTGAGCCGGGTATGCAACACTTGCCACCGGCTGGCGCCATGGCAGACTCAGAGATCGAATCTGCTAGTACGCTAATCTACTGCCGCTATATTAAGAATGGCCGAATGGTTAGGCTTGGCAGCGAAGATGATACCTGCCAGTTCTGGGCAGATACTTATGATGGAAGATGGGGGCATGTATTCTATGGCCATCAGCCATGGCTACAAGATGAGCCACGCCTTACAATAAATACTTCGGGTATTGATCTAGGTTGCGTGATGGGCGGGCGCTTGGCTGCCGCAGTTCTTGAAGGTGGTAAGGTACATTATGCATCCGTTCCGGGTGCGCAATATGCCTCGCCTTACAAGAAAGAAGCCAAGTGAAAACATTCCTTTTTTTAGACATGGAGTTTAGCGGGCTAGACCCGCGCGTTCACAGGCCGCTAGAGATCGCTGCAATTGCAGCAGACCAGCGCCTAAAGCAACTAGGGAAATACCATGCAGCTTTTTACTGGGATGAGATCGACTTTAGCGACTGGAGCGAGCGAGTACATGCCAGCAGCGGTCTGATGGACCTGATTGCTGATGGCAAAGAGGCGGAGCAAATCGACGCCGAGCTATGTTCTTTTATTCGCTCTATGCCCGGTGACATCATCCTGGCAGGTCAATCCGTATATATAGATCGCGAGTGGATCGCTTGCTATCTGCCTCATTTTGCTTCAAAGCTGAATCACCGGATGCTTGACCTGACAAGCATAGACATGGTACTGGAAGACCTTGGCTCTTCGATAAGACATAGAGCAGATACGCATCGGGCGTATGACGACGCAGAGGCTGCGCTTGCCGCTGCGCGTCATTATATGAAAACGCTATCGTATAATCCATCACTGCTATGAAGCTGTCACTTGCCGCGCTAATAGCCTGTGAGATAGAGGACCTAATGTCTGCGGCCGACAGGCCGGAGCTTAATGCGATCTGGAAAAATGCCCTTGCCAAGCTAAGGGAGGGGCAGCGCAAGCGTATAGGCATCCGATTTCGCCCACGCCATTGTGAAAGCGACTGGTGCATAGGCAATCGCAAACTGCTCGAGATAATGCACAAAACCGTACAGCTGTCATGGTACGTAAACAAGGAAGAGCTTTTCTTAATTAAGCTAAGGGGGAGCCTAGAGCCACTAGGAAAATACGCCCTACTCTGCAAGCTAGATGAACCTATATGGGGCTTTTCAAAAGTACAGAGCGCTCCTTGGGGCGGGTTTGGCTTTGAGAGTACGTATTACGTCGGCGAAGAAAACCCCTGGCCTGGACTGATCGGAGAGATCATTTGACTCAGCAAGAACTTTTTAGCCGCATGATTATTCGTTTTGCCACTACCAACTCCTTAAACCTAGGAGCACTTGCCGAGCTTATTGGCGTAGATACTAAAACAGTTGCCAAATGGATGAGCGGGGAACTAGTGCCTCATGCTTCTATTCAAAAGCCAATAGAAGAGATTCTAAAGGGCACGGCCAGCGATTCTGCTAATAACAGCGGCGGTTGACGCAAGCTATGTAATACAACGACCTACATATTTTCGGAGGGCACCTCGATGAGGAACTTAGAGGACATACTCCGAAAAACCGCAATCAACGCACTTGAGATACTACTGAAGCGCACTTCAGAGGAAGAGATCCGTGCTCGTATTACCAGACTGCAAGAGAGCGCCTTTAAAGCCAACAAGGACGAAATCAGCCGGTTGGCTGACGAAGTAGTCGAAATAAAAAAGAAGCTAAAGGGTTAGCGCAATGAGCAAAATAAAAGCGAGGAACACGGCTCTGGCATCTCACCTTGCTGGCAGTCGTGGTGCAGGTAGGCACGTCTCCGATGAGCGCAAATACGCCAAGGGCAAGAGGGGGCATCTGGATGACAGCGGCGCTGCGCCACCAGACGAACTAGGCGATGCGATTGCCGCACTTGTGGCAGAGCGGTCTGAGCTCGGCCTTGGTAATAGTCGCCTAAGTGACTTGGTTATCCTTGGTTGCGCTGCCGACGTAAAAGGCCAGCTAGATGCCCTTGTAGCTGTCGGGAGGCTGCGTGCATTCAACATCTTTGCCTGCAGAGTTTGCGGTGTAAGCGTGGAAGTTGCTCGCTCAGGCAGGGTGCATACTTGTTGTAATAAAATTCCGCTAAGCAAAACTGGGGAATCATTTTCCGACTAGGAAAGGCCATATGCGAAAACTACTACTGCTGTGTCTGCTGGCCTCGGGCTGCTCTGACGAGACACTTATTCCCAAGAACAAGTGCGGCGTACCATGTGCAATTTCGTTGCGCGAAATACTGTTAAGCGAGGACGCGCTAGAGGTCACCTGTAGACCGTCGACCTCGGTGTGCGACGAGGACGGGGTGCCATCCTGCCCAGATTATGTTCCGCCTGAATCACAGGAGCTGTGCGGCCTCCTTGAAGATGACGATTGCAATCCCTCTACAACCGAAGCAGACATTCTTTTCCCTCCTGGCGATTGGAAGAACAAATGCCATCTCACGGAAAAGGGAGCCTGCAAAAAAGCAAACCTTGTCTGTATTGACGGAGAGCTGGTTTGCGATCCAAGTTACGCCCGGCCTGAGGTATGCGACTCACGCCTTCAGGACGAGGATTGTGATGGGCTAGTTAATGGCATGGATCAAAGCATCGTCCTGAGTAGTCCTCCGTTTGGTTATAATGGCGATATTTCCACAGTTAATGTAGGAGTGTGCCGCGCCGGGGTTGCTCGTTGCATAGATGGCGTCGAGGTGTACCAGGGCATGGTAACCCCTGGAGAAGAGGTGTGCGGCAATAGGCTTGATGATGATTGCGACGGATTTGTCGATGAGGCCAGCGATGACTCGGAGCCCCGCTCGTTTTTGCTTGTCATTGACCACAGTGGATCAATGGACGCCTACATTGACAGCGTAGAAAACGCTCTCTGTAGCTGGTCCCTTTCTAGACCGCAAGATATATTTGGCGTAGCTGCTTTTGGAGTTAATGGCAGAAGCGAAGGATACCTTATGATTTCGCCATTTTCTTCGGCCACTGATGCCTGCGCAGATATGCTGGGCTTCAGCTATTATGCGGGAAGCAGGGAGTACTCAGCAAATGCCACTCTTAGATTCCTTGAGGAAGAAGACTGGCTAACCGAAGAAAGAGCAGTAATCATTTTTACTGATGAAGAATATCAGGCATATGAACCTGACGACGGTCCTCGTCTAATTGAAAGCTGTGAAGCAAATAATTACACAGTTGGGGTTTACGCACTACTCTACTTCCACGACTCTTTTGCAAGCATAGCTGCTGGTTGCAACGGCTGGCTTGACGAACTCTCCGTTAATCCAGAGCTAATGGCAAATAGTCTTGCCTCTAGATTTGCAGGAAGTTGCGACTAGCAATACGGGCCGGGCCTAAACCCGGCGCCCGTCGATCCCGTCCGCCGATGCAGGGTCGCCCTACAGCAACAAGGATGCAAATGGATTTATTGGTTTATCTGCTATACTTAGCCGTACTCTCATGGTGGGATGCGTACCTACGAACTGTAGAGTCGCCCGACCTACTTGGCTCGCTTGTTGCACTAGCTTGTAGTATATATCTTGTCCACTTTACTATCATCTCTTTCCTAGGTCTGTTCTTGGGCCCAGTTAATGGGTTACATGAAGAATCTAAGTAGTCTTTTTCTTTTGCTTCTGTGCTCTTGCTATTCACCGCCATCAACTCTAGATTTGCCAAGCGTCACCTGCAAGTTTACTAAATACAGTCTACAGCCGGCTGATTACCTCGGCCAAGCAGTTAAGCAGGGATCTTATCTGTGCCCTTCGGGCGCGACTGTGACAGCCTTTCTGTCCAGCAGCGGGCTGGTGGCGATCAGAAGCGATGATCCAGACGTATTCACTACCTACCTGGATTACTCTTTGAGCTGCAAACATTTGCCTGAGATGTTGCGCAGCCACGCGCACCTGTCTGAGTCAGGGTACGCCTCTTCCTATTATTGTGCCGAACGCAACAGCTTTCTAGTTCTGGTTAGCTCTTCTAGCCTGCTACTTGCAGAGGAGTTCTGGCACCCAGCTCAAGCAGTCCGCTGAACTACTGTGAATCAACTGCATGTGCAGAAAGTGAGAGCGGCTAATGGCATTATGGAAAGCCAGGCTTAAGTCTGGCGAGGCAGATGGCACTGCGCTGGTCCGCGGAGACAGTGTTGCTCAGGCCAAGAACAGCATTTTTAATCAGTTCCTAAACCTAGAGAAATCAAGTATCGCATGGATCGGGCAGCCCACATTCTGGGTTCTGTGCTTAGGGGTGCAGTCAGTCGATCAAGCAGAGGATGCCCATGAAGCTTGAAAAGGCAAGAACCCTCCTAGATATTCAGGACTTGACCGTATTCAACAGGCAGAAATTAAAGCGGTATGCAGATACATTCAACTGCTGTCTAGACTGGATCTGCATAAATCCACCGGGCACATGCGCAGTAGATCTGCGTTATAGTGAAGGCAATACTCCAGACAAAGTAGAAGTAAGATTTTTTACACTTAACTCCAAAGGACAGTGCCCGCTGGTACCCAGTTACGCCCAGGTATACAAGCTGTCTGCAAACCACCGCAGCGAAGATATTTACTTTGCGCCTGGTCGCATGTGGGCCGAAGGGGGCAAGAGCTGGCATCTGGGCATTGACTGGCAAGCTAGCAGGCCCGGAAGCCCGCCCCTCGTCGCCTTGGAACAGATAGTCGAGCTGGGTACATTTGGTCTTGAGCTAACCGACAAGTTTTATATTACGGAGCGGAAATGAAAAGCATTGAAGAGCTTCAATCCGACCTGGCAGCGATTGACGCAAAGACAGATGAAGCAATGAGGAACGAAATCGAGTTGCGGTTTCGTTTCATCTCGGAAGATATCTACAAGTGGTTGCAAGAGGGTGGATGCCTAGAATGCAATGGCACCGGAGTGGCATTCCCGTGGAAGGATTGCCCTGACACTATTGACTGCCCAGCGTGCGATGGCACCTCACCACCGTACAGCCTTTGTTGTGCGAGTTCGAACGGCAATGTCAATTCCCATTATTTCCCCGAGACTCACTACAGCCTTCATGAGTCTGTGCTAGTACATCATCGACAAAAGAACAGGCCATGGAAGGTACCTCCTTTCTGGACTTCTGCCAGGGATCGGGAAAAGATCGCAGCAGCGAACGTTGTTCAGAGTATGCGGCTCGAAAAAGCCTCTATCGAAGAAAGAATCCGCACTGCCAAAC
>Ga0247841_10009781_pt1 | contig 13284 bp, 8 predicted proteins | sample LaCruzMarch2015__2_FD_192410 | JGI IMG/M metagenome (GOLD analysis project Ga0247841, IMG submission 192410) | Freshwater microbial communities from meromictic Lake La Cruz, Castile-La Mancha, Spain - LaCruzMarch2015_18m | ecosystem: Environmental > Aquatic > Freshwater > Lake | place: Spain...
AGCTTTGCTTTCCTTTTCAGAATATAAAGCAGCTTATGGAGTTCTTATATATCGTTATCGGATTGGTGCTGGTATTTGATTTTATCAATGGGTTTCATGATTCTGCAAATTCCATTGCAACCATCGTCTCTACCAAAGTACTTTCCCCACTAACTGCTGTTGTCTGGGCAGCATTCTTCAATTTTATTGCCTTTCTGATTTTTAATTTAAAAGTCGCCACAACCATTGGGAAAGGCGTTGTAAACCCGGATGTTATCAACCTGAATGTTGTGGCTGCCGCATTATTTGCTGCGATCATCTGGAATCTTCTGACCTGGTGGTGGGGGTTGCCATCCAGTTCTTCACATACCCTTGTTGGGGGACTTGTAGGCGCAGCGGTTGCGAAAGCAGGATTCGGTTCAGTTGTGGTTTCAGGTGTAATGAAAATTGTTATTTTCATTGTTGTTGCACCACTGATCGGGATGGTCATGTCCTTTGTTATAACTGCTGTTTTGATATTCATTGCAAAGAAATCCAATCCTGCTAAGATTGATAAGATCTTCCGAGTGCTTCAGATGGTATCAGCCGGCGCCTTTAGTCTGGGACATGGTGGAAATGATGCACAAAAATCGATGGGGATCATCTGGGTTGCCCTGATCGTTACGAATCAAGTTACATCTAATGATCCTATTGCATTATGGATCGTTTTATCCTGTCATGGAGCAATTGCGTTGGGAACTCTATTTGGTGGATGGAGAATCGTTAAAACAATGGGGCAGAGAATTACAAAACTAAGGCCTTATGAAGGTTTTGCCGCTGAAACCGCCGGTTCATTGACTTTATTCGGCGCCACTCATTTTGGAATTCCCGTCAGCACGACTCATACGATCACAGGGGCAATCATAGGAGTGGGAGCAAGAAAAGGAGTCTCGGCTGTAAAGTGGGGTGTTACGACAAAGATCTTCTGGGCATGGATACTCACAATTCCGGTTTCTGCCATGATCGCCGCCATGATTTATTTCATTTTAAGAGCAGTTGTTTAGAATGTCATCATATTAATTAATTTATACCACTTCTGTTTTTGTTTAAAACCAAATAACCCTATTATGAATCTCGATTCTGTTTTAAAATTCTTCGTTCCGCAAGACCATTCATTCTTCCCTCTTTTTGAAGAGGATGTTAAGGTACTCATTAAAGCATCCGAATTGCTTAGAACCCTTATGCAGACAAACAATCTTGAAGAGAGGGATGCGATCATCCGCCAGATCAAAGACGTGGAGCACGACGGGGATGATGTCACACATAAAATATTCCAGCAGCTGAATAAATCATTCATTACTCCCTTCGACCGGGAAGATATCCAGGAGCTGGCGTCCACCCTTGATGATGTCGTTGATTATATCAACGGGATCGGACAACGGATCCTTATTTATAAGCCCAAGGAGTATATGCCTGTATTCCTGGAAATGGCCGAACTCATTTATCAGTGTGCAATAGAGATTGAGATCTCAATTCATGCCTTGAGACATGCCGCGAAAAATAAAGAGAAAATAATCCAATCCTGCATAAATCTTAACACATACGAAAATAAGGCAGATGAACTCCATCATATCGGGCTGTCAGAATTGTTTGAAAAGGAGACGGACACAAAGGAACTGATCAAGAAGAAAGCAGTGCTTGAAACGCTCGAAAAAACTGTCGATAAGGCTGAGGATGTTTCAGATGCGGTAAAGACAATCCTGGTTAAAATGGCGTAATAATTACTTCCTGACTTCCTGACTTCCTGACCTCCTGACCTCCTGACTTCTCAACTTTATCAGGCTGGAGTATCAATTCCACGACTTTCCTTGCTTCCGGTAAAAGGCGCTGGAGTAAGTCCTGATTATCATCCATAAGGGATTGGCGCAGACTGTTCAAGGGTGTCAAACTATCTTCCGGCGTCTCTTTCCGGTTTTTCATATAAAGATCAATTGCATCTGATAAAACGATCTTGTCATGCCATTCCCCGATCATCATTTCTGTTGTGTTCAATCCTCTGATTATCAATTCGAGCTTCTCATCCGGTTTGATTGTGGAAACCAGGGTTGATACTGTTGACATTGCTTTCAGATGTTTTCTTATTTTATGCACATTTTTATCATCCGGCTCTTCTGATAGCAAACTTTGAATTTTCTTCACTCTTTTCCTGATTAAGTCTTCAGATTTCCGTGAAAGCTTATTGACAGGTATATCCAAACAAATTTTCCTTATCTCCTTCTCAGCTGATTTAAGTTCTTTATCATTAAAATGTTTAATTGCCAATAAAAAATTCTTAGTTGCCAGGATCTCCTGTTCCTTTAAAAATGTGATAAAGGAAGAGAAATCAGTTTTTTTGAATTTAGGCTTTGCCAGAAAGATCAGGTGAACTTGTATTTCCCTGATTCTGCCCGACAACTTGAAAAGATTAATAAAATGATTGAACCGCACCTGTTTTTTGAATACATCAGGTTGCATCATCTCAAACAGGCTGTATAATGCATAGATTTTTTTAACATCAACCCGTAACCGGTGAATATCCTCTGATTCGCCGGTTATAGTGGCTTTATAAATTCCGGCAAGAAAAGATGAGGTTCTTTTCCTGTAAAACTGGAAGAGGAATTCCCCGATTACTTTTTTTTTCAAAGCCGATCGATTTTATACTTATCTTGTATAATTTATGAATAAACCAGGTTATATCTATCCTGGAGAAGGCTTACTGAAAGTCTTGTTGTTACAGAGATTGATTACTTACCAGGTCAGAATTAATGTATTCGGATTTGAATGTTTTATGCGCAGAATTAAATTCCTTTAAAAGGCGGATCCCATCCATTGCCAGGCGTTCCATCCGTGCTTTTGAAACATGAACCTCCAGCAGATCCTTCATGATGGTATTCCGCTGATTTTTCCAGTTCCGTAATTCATCGATGAACTTTATTGTAAAATGCAGTGTTAAAAGAGGATGTTTTGAGGTAAGATGCAGATATTTTACCCGCTTGATACTCTGTTCCAGCGTATATCCTGCTCCAGGTTTATGACCTTCAATCTTCTCAAGAAGATCTTTCACCTTTTTTTCTATAATGGATGAAAGGATCCAGGATGCTTCAAGGTAGAATTCATTTTTGATCGCCAGGCCGGCTTTTTCAACCAGTTTTTTTCCGTCCTTCTTCCTTTTTTTAACTACCTTTTTTTTCTTTTTCATAACGCTGTTTTATTAACTCAACGAAAATGCAGACTGTAAAGATAAATAAATCTATTTTGATCTGCTGGAATTCGGAAATGAAATAAATGTTTAATTTTGTCTATTCTCATTCAGGGATTGGTTCCCTGCGCCTTCAAATAGCAATGAGATAGTATTCACGAAGATGAGTCTGTCTCAGAAGTTTTTACCCTTTATAAACGGAGTTAATGCCAAATAATCATGAAAACGGAACAAAGTATTTATTCACCGGCCAAAGGCTGGGAAAAAAAGAGTGATCATAACCTGGGCAAACTCGCCCAGCTTGTCTTCCTGTTTGGAAACAAAGATTTGCTGAAAGAACCGCAATATATTGATTTTATAAGAGAGGCCTATCCTGTTGCGCAAATTGTCGGATGTTCCACATCCGGTGAGATTTGTCAGGAAGAAGTTTTTAACAACAACATAGTGGTCACTGCTGTCTGGTTTGAAAGTTCACGTATTGAAATCGCACATGAGCACATCAATATGATGGAGGATAGTTTTATGGTCGGTGAACAATTGGCAGAAAAGCTTAACAAGGAACATCTTGTTCACATCATGATACTTTCAGAAGGCCTGAATATTAACGGAAGCGAGCTGACCAAAGGGTTAAACAGCAAACTGAGCGACAGGATTCCTGTGACGGGTGGTTTGGCCGGTGATCAGGCCAACTTTGCCGAAACCGTCATTGTGCACAATCAGGCTGGCGAAAAAAACCTTGTACTGGCAATCGGGTTCTATGGAGAACATCTTCAGGTTGGTTACGGATCGATGGGGGGCTGGGATTCATTTGGTGTTGATCGTGAGGTTACCAGGTCCAAAGGAAACATCCTTTATGAACTGGATGGACATCCGGCTCTGGAACTGTACAAACGTTACTTAGGCGACCATGCCGCAAATCTTCCGGCCTCGGCATTGCTGTTTCCATTAAGCCTTCGCCTGAAAAATTCGGAAACAGCGCTTGTACGCACTGTTTTATCAGTAAATGAAGCTGACGGGAGTATGGTTTTTGCAGGAGATATTCCCCAGGGTGAGTATGTGCGGTTGATGAAAGCCAATTCCGACCGGCTGATCGACGGCGCCATCGGGGCGGCAGAAATGTCGAAAATCAGTCTCAAAAATTCATTTCCTGACCTTGCTGTCCTGATCAGTTGTGTCGGACGAAAACTTGTATTAAAGCAGAGAGTGGAAGAAGAACTTGAGAGCGTGCGCGAGGTAATCGGCGGCAACGCCTCAATGACAGGCTTTTATTCCTATGGCGAAATATGCCCGATCAAACCGTTCGAACAACATTGCGAACTTCACAACCAAACCATGACCATTACCCTGTTTAAGGAAGTATAAGCCTTGTGCATTATGGAAAACAGCCTGAACAAACTGCTGACGCGCCAGATAAAAAAACACTTTGGCTCAACAGAACCTATTCCGGATCAGCTGAAAGGTATTATCCAGGACATCAATAACACTTATGAAAATTTTGAGGATGATACTCAACTGCTTCAAAACTCAATTGAAATCAGCTCTCAGGAGCTCAGGGATGCCTTTCAGAAACAAAAGCAGGATGCGGAAGCACAAAAAGCAATAATAGATAAAATTAAGGAAGCCATAAATGCTCTTAACCCTTCTGACGAGAATGGCATTTACGATAGTGAAACGACCCATTCCGACAGCAGTAATCTCTTTGACTCGCTGATAAAATTGATTGAAGAGCGCAAACTTGCTGAAGAGGCGTTGCGGGAGAGTGAATTCAGAATGATATCTCTCACAAGCACAGCCCAGGATGCAATTTTGATGATGGATCCGGAAGGGCTGGTTTCCTATTGGAATTCTGCTGCCGAACGTATCTTTGGTTATACATTCGACGAAGCCATCGGTCAGAGATTGCATGAGTTCATTGTTCCACAGCATTTTCGCAAAGCTCATAAAAACGCATTTCCGCAGTTTCTGCTTACCGGACAGGGATTCGTTATCGGAAAAACAATAGACCTTTTGGCTCTCCGGAAAGACGGCAAAGAAATCTCTGTTCAGTTATCGCTTTCCTCTTTTCAGTTAAAAGATGGCTGGCATGCCATGGGTATTCTCAGGGACATTACCGAACGCAGGCAAATGGAAAACCAGCTCAAAGAGAGTGAGAATTTCCAGCGTTCCCTGTTGGAAAATGTTGCAGTCGGCATCGTGATTATTGATCCAAAGAACCGCATTATTGAAAGTGTCAACACTTTTGCTTCATTGTTAATCGGTGAGAGCAAAGAAAATATTATCGGACGCAGATGCCATCAATACATGTGCCCGGAAAAAGAGCATTCCTGCCCGGTTTGCGATCATGGCGCGGAGGTCGATAGTTCTGAACGGATTTTACTTCGTGCTGATAATACAGCCTTGACGGTTCTGAAAACAATTAAGCGGATACGGATAGGAGGTAAGGAAAGATTATTGGAAAGCTTTGTGGATATAACAGTGCAAAAAAAAGCAGAAGAAGCGCTTCACAATGAACGTACCCTTTTCCGTACGATCATCGATTTGATCCCTGATGCGGTGTATGTTAAAGATACTGAAGGAAGAAAGATCATTGCAAATCCCAAAGAAGTTCATTTCGCCGGAAAGAATTCTGAAGAAGAAATAATCGGTAAAACCGATTTCCAGTTGTATCCCGACAGGGAAGCAAAACGCTCTTTGGAAGAAGATCAGGTAGTACTTCATACCGGACAGCCGCTTTTTGATATTGATGGAACATTGATAGATAAAGATGGCATGTTTCACTGGCTTTTATGCTCAAAAGTACCTTTGCGCGATGTACATGGGAAAATCACAGGCATAGTGGGAGTGACACACGACATCACCGAACGCAAACGTACCGAAGAGGCACTGGCCCAGGCTGCTGACCGACTGGCGATTGCCACGAAAGCAGGGGGTGTGGGCATCTGGGACTTTGATATTGCCAATAATTTCCTGTTCTGGGACAACCAGATGTATCGCCTTTATGGAATCACACCGGATCAATTCAGTGGCGCGTACCAAGCCTGGCTGGACGGAGTTCATCCTGACGATGTCGCTCAGAGAGATGCGGAAATCCAGATGGCGATACGCGGTGAAAAGGAATTTGACACGGAGTTCCGCGTCGTCTGGCCGGATGGCTCTGTTCACAATGTCAGAGCCCTTGCTTTCGTTGTGCGCAGCGACTCCGGCAAACCCCTTCGTATGATTGGTACAAACTGGGACATCACTGAACAGAAAAAAACGGAAGCAGCACTCTTAAATGCCAAGCACGCGGCAGATATTGCCAATAAAGCCAAATCTGAATTCCTGGCCAATATGAGCCACGAAATCCGCACACCTCTCAACGGAGTTATCGGGTTCACGGATCTGCTCCTTAAAACGCCTCTGAATAAAACCCAGCAGCAGTATGCTGAAAATGTGAATACATCAGGCCATTCTTTGTTAGGAATCATCAGCGACATCCTTGATTTCTCAAAAATAGAGGCCGGAAAAATGGAACTTGATCAGATCAAAACTGATATTTATAAACTGACCGAACATACAACAGACATCATCAAATACCAGGCTTCCCTGAAGGGAATTGAACTCCTGCTGAATATTCAGCCAGATATCCCGCGTTTCGTGGTAATGGATCCGATAAGGTTAAAACAAATTTTAATCAACCTTCTGGGGAATGCTGTAAAATTTACCCCTTCAGGAGAAGTAGAACTGAAAGTGACTTTTACAAAAAAAGATGAGACCTCGGGAGAATTCATCTTCTCGGTCCGGGATACAGGTATTGGCATCAGCCAGGAGCAACAGAAGCTGCTGTTTAAAGCATTTACCCAGGCTGATTCCTCAACCACGCGCAGATTTGGAGGAACGGGGCTTGGCCTGACCATTTCAAATATGCTCGCCGAGAAAATGGGAAGTAAAATTGAAATCATCAGTGAAACCGGCAAGGGCTCGCTTTTCTTTTTAACTCTTGAAACAGAATATGAGGCCGGGGAAAAACCCGACACCGGCAGCCTGGCAGATATAAAACGCATTCTTGTAATTGATGACAATGACAATAACCGGATGATACTCGAGCACACCTTTATTAACTGGGGTATTGAATTTACAGGCATTGATAATGGACGGGCAGCGCTTAAAGTTATTGAAAGCTCGAAACCGTTTGATGTGATCATTGTTGACTATCACATGCCGGATCTTAACGGGCTTGATACCATCAGGCTGATACGTGAACAATTGAACCTTTCACCCGAAACACAGCCTGCCATATTGCTGCATAGTTCATCAGATGATGCCGGAATTTATGAAGAGTGCAAAAAGCTGGGAGTGAGATTTAACCTTACCAAGCCTGTGAAATCGCAGGAATTATTGTACTATCTGAAAAGTATTCATAGTCAGCCGGCTCCATTAATAAAAGAATCGGAGAGCAAACTGCTGACTGCAACTATCGACATGACGGATGATCATTCGCAGGTTATCCTTGTTGCAGAAGACGTTTTCTTAAATATGCTGTTGGTAACAACCATAATCAAGCAAATGATCCCCAATGTTACAGTGGTGGAGGCGAAAAACGGGAAAGAGGCATTGGATCTGACAATTTCAAAAAATCCGAATCTGATTTTTATGGATGTTCAGATGCCTGAGATGTCTGGAATTGAGTCAACTGCAGAAATCCGGAAGCATGAAAAAAGCAAAGGCAGCCGGATTCCCATTGTTGCGTTGACTGCCGGCGCTGTAAAAGGGGAAAAGGAAAAATGCATGGAGGCCGGAATGGATGATTTTCTGACCAAGCCGATTTCCCATGATGCCCTTTTTAAAATGTTGAAAAAATACCTGACCTCTTTTAATAAACAATCCTTTAGGTCTGCAGAAAAGAGCAGCCAGTACATTCACAATCTTCATTTTGATGAAATAATGCTGATGGAAAAGATAGGCAGCGACCGGGCTACCCTTGAAGACTTGCTTGAATCTGTTCATGGACAATTTTCTTTCGACATGGAATCGCTGGGAAAAGCCATCGGAAATAACAATTTGTCTGAAATCAAGAGTGCAGCCCATTCCCTCAAAGGCGCTTCATTGAATATTTGCTTTAATCAGTTGGCAGAATTAGCCAAAGAAATTGAATTGAATATTCAGGAGGATAGAATAGATAAGCTCAATGTGATATTTAGTGAACTGGTTTTGGAATGGGAACAGATTCAATTACTCTTAAAGAACAGGAAAATTTAAAGACTTTAGCCTGATTCAATTTGTTTCTCAGTCTGATGATCAATGGATCAGGATAGTATGGGAAAAATAATCAAACGAATCAATTCTCCTGAAAATCTCAATACCAACTGGGACAATCTGGCTGATTTCTATTTTCAAAAAAAAGAATTTCTCAGTCATCTTCACAAATACAATCCCTGCTACCAGCGATATTATGAACTCTATTGTAATAATAGCCTGGTGGCTGGTACGGTTGTTTATACATTAAAGATTGACATTCTGACTTTTGTTAACATTCCAAGTCCATTTAAAGCTCAAGTCATAGGTTTGCCTGCATCAATTGCTACGCCGCCTATGGTAGGTGATCCCTGCGAATTCGAATATTTTCTGTCAGAACTTATTCAATTAGAATCCGGACTTATCCTCGGAGTAAATTTCATGGAAGATTACCTTGCAGATAAAGTTTTAAATCTGAGAACATTACCTACTATTATTTTAAAATCAGGATTTGATAACATTGAAAGCTATGAAAGTTCTCTCAGGCATGGCTACAGGAGAAGGATCCATAAAATCAGGAATAAATTCTTCAATGTCACATCAGTTAAGTCAGATTGCTCGGTGTTCAGTACCGAACACTATTCATTGTATCTTGAAATAATGAAAAAAACCACTACAAAACTGGAAACGCTAGGCTTTAATCTATTCAGGCATCTTCCTTCAAATTTTCAGCTTACCACCTACTACAACGACAAGAAAATGCTTTGCTGGTATATCATCTGTAAAGACATAAATGTTTTGTTTTTCTTTTTTGGAGGAATGAACTATTTACTCAGGGACCAGTTCCAATCATACAATAATAATCTGCTCGGCATTATCGACGCTGCTATTGATCTGAAATATTCCATAATAGATTTCGGACAAACAGCCGAAATAGCAAAAACGCGGCTCGGAGGAACATTGAGCGAAAGGAGAATGTTTGCATATCACAGGAATCCGGTCATTTTTTATTTTCTCCGGTTGTTTAAAAACTTATTTACATACTCGAAAACGAATGAAAAATGTCAGGTTTTTAAAGTTGATTCGCAATTATAATATGACACATTGAAAGTATTGTTTGTTCGTCCGAAACCTTCACCTGACACCATTGGCTTGCAGCATCTGATGATTGTTGAACCTCTGGAACTGGAAATCCTTGCATCACTCATTAAGGAAGTGCATGACGTAAGGATAATCGATATGATTCTTGAAAAATGTTCGATTGATGATTTCATTATAAAATTCACTCCCGATGTTTTGTGTATAACGGGATATATTACTCACATTCCGGTTATTGTTGAATACTGTACCAGCGCAAAACTGATAAACGGCAATATCACTACTATAGTCGGTGGTGTGCATGTTGAAAAATTCCCTGAGGATATAGACCATGAATCTGTTGATTACAGGGTTGTAAGAAACGCAACAAGAACTTTTCCTCAACTTTTAGAATTTCTCAACGGAAAATCACATTTCCCCGCTGGTGTACTGAGAACTCACGATGTGCTAAACGAATCCATTCTTCCGGAATATGATTTTTACACTTGTTTGCCGGACAGGGAACTGACGGCAAAGTACCGGAGCAATTATTTTTATGTGTTTCACAACAAAGTAGCTTTAATTAAAACATCGTTTGGTTGCCCTTATCATTGTAAATTTTGCTTCTGCAGGAAAATAACCGGAGATAAATACCATGTACGCCCAATAAATGAAGTATTGGATGAATTATCCTTTATCAGGGAAAAGGAAATCTACATTGTAGATGATGATTTTCTGATCAGTGTAAATCGCATCAAAGAATTTATCAGGTTATTAAAAGAACGGGGTATCAGGAAAAAATATCTTGTCTATGGACGGGCAGACTTTATCGCGGAAAATCCTGAGTTGATCAAAGAATTTAAAGAGGTCGGTTTGAGAACTGTCATTGTAGGGCTTGAATCGTTTGAAGATATTGAACTGAATGACTTTAACAAACAGACGAGCAGCAACACGAACAAGCAGGCTATGGTTGTATTGAACAAATTCAAGGTGGATTGTTACGCTGCCGTCATTATTTCACCTTCCTGGAGCTTGAGTGATTTCAGAAAAGCGGGTGATATCATGATTGGCCTTAGGATAAAATTTGTGAACCTTCAGCCATTAACCCCTTTAAATGGCACTGGTTTGATAGTAAATGAAGAAGACCTTGTTATCTGCAGAAGCGACTTCGCAAAATGGGATCTTGCCCATGTAACGATTCGCCCTGAAAAAATGAGTCTTGAAGATTTCTATAAAAACATCCGTAATCTTTATCTTCGAATTATACTAAACCCAAAAAATCTTCTGAGCCTTTTAAAGTATCCGTTACATATGCAGGTAAAAATGGCAAGAGGGGTGATTAGGGTAAAAAAGCAATATAAAAAGAAAATCATGGAGATTACTAACAATGCCTAAGGTCCTTTTAATACAATCATCTCAATATCTTACCACAGGGGATGTCGTAAAGCAGAAGAAACTGTACCTGCCGGGATTGGTGTTTCCACTTTTGGCTGCAATGACTCCGGAAAACTGGGATGTAGAATTGAAGCTTGAAGTCATTGATGATATCGACTTCGATGATGATGCTGACATAGTAGGTATCGGTGCAATGGGACACGCAATTTTCAGGGCGTTCGACCTTGCCGGGGAATTTAAAAAAAGAGGAAAGATTGTTTTTATGGGAGGTTATATGGCATCAATGGTCCCGGAACTTGCATTGAAATTCGTTGACAGTGTTATTATCGGAGATGCAGAAATTTCCTTCCCGAAGCTGCTGTCAGATTATGAAAAGACTGGTTGCATAGAAAGGATTTATAATAATCCTATAGAAGACCTTAATCATCTACCTCTTCCTAAGTATGAACTGCTTACCGTAAAAAGGATTGGTAACATGTTACCGGTACAAGCCGGAAGGGGTTGTAATCATATTTGCAGCTTTTGCTCTATTGCATGTTTATATAAAGGGCGTCATCTCGTAAGACCTGTTGATGAAGTAATCAGGGATATTGAAAAGATCAAAAGTCTTGGATATTATAAGTTTTATATGATTGATGACAACATTGTGAGCAACCCTGGATATCTTGAGGAATTATGTGAAAGGATTCTTCCTTTAAGAATGAAATGGTCAAGCCAATGCACCATGAATCTTGCCAGGAATGAATCTTTATTGAACCTGGTTGCCCGTTCGGGCTGTGAAATCCTTAGCCTTGGAATAGAAAGTATTTCGCAGGATGGGTTGGATAAGCTGGATAAAAAGTGGCTTAGGGTTGATGACCACCAAAAATTAATGGCTGCTTTCAATAAGGCAGGGATTATGGTGAGTGCGGAAATGATAATCGGTACAGATGGTGATACCACTGAATCATTAAAAGCAACCTATGATTTTATCCGGAAGTGTAAAATTCCATTGGTTCGAATCTATTTTTTAACACCGGTACCTGCAACGCAGCTCTTTATTGATCTTAAAGAAGCAGGTCGTTTGATACATGAGAATTTTAATCAATATACGGCTTCAGAATGTGTTCATTATCCGGAGCAAATATCACCCGATCAACTCACAGAAATGTATCATTGGCTTAACGGGAAAATATTTTCCCTGCGCGGAATAATCTCCAGAACCTTGTTAAATAAAAATATCCTGAAGAATCCGTCAAATCATATTTTTGCATTCTTTGTTAATCTGCATTACCGGTCATATGTTAAAAGGGGAGAAACTCCTCTTATTGTATAATGAATCTATAAATCAATTATGATGAATACAGTAAACGGTCTTCCGGAAATCTCGTCCCTTTACCGACTGCCGTTTTCCAAAAACGATAACCCCAACGGATGGGTTGAGATAACAACTGACTGTAACCTCAAATGCCCGGGATGTTACAGGGGCTGCGACAGGGACGACAATATTCCGATTCATGAACCGGTTGAGAAAGTCAAAGAGAATATCCTTGAAATGAAACGGTTGCGAAACTGTCAGATTATTTCTCTCAGTGGAGGAGAACCTCTTCTACATCCTGAATTGGGAAGCATCATTCGCTTTATTAAGGATAACGGAATGTATCCTTTTGTTCATACAAACGGGGTTCTTTTAACACCGGAGATCATAAGTAATCTTAAAAAAGAAGGTCTGGCCGGACTAATCATCAGGGTCGATTCTTTAAGCCGCAAGAGGTCATCAACTGAAGAAGAACTCAATTCCCTCCGGAAGCACTACGGTGAAATGGTTTATTCAGCCGGAGGCATACATTTGACTTTCCTTTGTGTTGTTAATCACGACAACCTTAATGAAATAGGCTCGGTAATCCAATGGTCTGTAGATAATTCAAAACTAGTTGACTTTGTCACATTTATTCCTATAAGGCAGGTTCGTTTTGACAAAAATGAACAATTGGATAGTTCAAAATGGGTTTATGCAGAAGACCTGTGCAACCAGGTTCAAATAATTATTCCCGACATCCGGTATGCATCTTACCTTGGTAGTAAATCAGAAGATTCCTGTATTAAATGGCTGCAGTCGCCATGGATCGTCATGAATAAAAAAATACTTGGATTTACAGGCCCGAAATTTGTCGAGTTATTTCAGATGCTGCATCATCTGTTCACTGGAAAATATGCCTATAAATTCGGGAAAGGAAGGAGTTATCTGAATTTTATTCAAATAGTATTATTTTCCATATTTCTTTCAGACTTCAGGGTCATCGCGAGGAATTATCTTAAAGAAATAATACGTAACCCAATAAATCTGTTTAGATGTGCAACTGTACAATTGCTCTGTTATATCATTCCTCCCGGATTTGTGAATGGGACGAGGGATGAATGTG
>Ga0247841_10009785_pt1 | contig 13280 bp, 11 predicted proteins | sample LaCruzMarch2015__2_FD_192410 | JGI IMG/M metagenome (GOLD analysis project Ga0247841, IMG submission 192410) | Freshwater microbial communities from meromictic Lake La Cruz, Castile-La Mancha, Spain - LaCruzMarch2015_18m | ecosystem: Environmental > Aquatic > Freshwater > Lake | place: Spain...
GAGAAGCCGGCAATGGCTATCAGGTAGCGCGCCTCGATCCTCTCTCCCAGGAAGGATACGCTCAGCCTCCCGATGATGCTGCAGGCCAGGACCAGCCCGTAGATGAAGGCAGGGTGGAAGATCAGCTGCGGGTCGATGGGGGAGAACCCGCGGTCATTCAGGTGGGCGGGTGTCTGCGTCAGCACCGCCTGCCAGAGAAAATAGATAAAGGCCGTCCCGGCCACGATCAGCCAGAGGGAACGGGTCCTGACAGCGTCCCGGAAACTCCAGTTAACCGGCGTGCGGTATGTCCTGATCAGCCTGTGCCGGGCATGGGCCATGGCCGCCTGCTCAGCCAGGGGGTCCAGACCGTCCGGGTGCTGGCCCAGGTCCTCGGGGCGGTTGCGCACGGCTATCAGGGCTATGGCGGCCCCGATCACGCAGGCCAGTGCTATGGTGTACCAGCCGGCGCGCCAGTCGCCGCCGTAATTGATGATGCTGGCGCTTATGACCTGCGGGTAGATGAACCCGCCGATGGCGCCACCTCCCAGCACAAGTCCCAGTGCCAGGGCCCTGTGCACGTTGAACCACAGCAGCACCAGCGCCTGTATGGGCACTACCGTGCTGAATGAAAGCCCCAGCCCCAGGAAAAAACAGATGACCCAGTACATCACCGGGTAGGCATGCCCGGCAACGGTTACGCACACCTGTGCCAGCATCGCCATCAGCACGCAGCACAGGGCGATGATCATGCCGCCGATGGCCATCGTCTTCCTCGGCCCGAAACGGTTGATCAGCCAGGGTATGGCGAGCGCACCCATGCCCAGCATGATGCCGATAATGGAGTAGCCCAGGTTTACCTCTCCGCGCTGCCAGCCCAGGTCCCCGGCCATGAAAGTGTAGATGACGGGCGGCCCGTAAAGGGCGAAGCCGATGGGGATGGAATAAACAAGGCAGAGGATGGGAAGCAGCCACCAGCCGTAAAAGCCGCTGCCTGTTCCTTTATTGGGCATTCGCTGATTCTCCTGGCGGCTGTTCAGCAGATTTAAACATTACTATCTCGTGTAATGTCGTCCCCGTCTCCCTGTTGACCTTGCCGTCACGCGTCACGTTTATAATGAAATCGGAGGCCAGCCTGAAATACCCCGGCTTGAGCCGCAGCACATTCTTGGCTATGAACCTCAGGACCGGGCTGAAATTATTGAGCATGTCTTCAGCTTCAAGGACCTCTTTGACCCCCAGGTTTGCCTCAAGCTGGCCGGGTACCCTGATACTGATTTTCTTGGGGTAACTGTGTTTTGCGCCGGGGTTATATTCGAAATCCTGCTTGCTGAAATCAAATTCGCCCGTGCTGAGAATAACTTCCCTGCCGTCAGCCAGCATCAGCACCTTCACAGCGTAGTTGTCCATCTTTTTATTACACTGGATGAAAGCATAGGATATGGTGTAGTGCTCTGAATATATCCTCCCCCACATCCAGTAATCGATGATTGTGGGGAACGGAAAATTCAGCCAGTTGTGATCATGGTAGCCGACCCCCTTTACCTGTAGCGTATCACTCCCATCTGTAACAGTGCCTTCCACGGAGGCCCTGGCAAAAGGCACCACCCAGGCAAAGTAGCCCATTTTGCCAAATTGTGAGATGCCCGTTCCCGGTTTCCAGCCGTTTACTTCCGCCCTGTATTTGAGGTTGCAGCCAAAGCCCTTCTCTTTGATGCAGATCTCGTAACACGGCAATCCGCCTTCCGGGTGTTCAACCCTCAGGTAATTCCCGCCGACTCTGATATCAGCCCTGTCGCGGGAGGCAATGAAATCTGACCTGCTGTAGGGTATGAATTTCTGGGTCTTGTTTCCACCTGGCCTGATCAGGACAATTTCTATACCGGGTTTGCCTGACATCCCGGGGTTGGGGTTGGCAGCGTGAAAAAAAACCACCAGTGTATGGCCGCTCTCAAAATGCGCATCGAAATACCACCACTCGTAACTGCCTTTGGCAGCCATATCGATATGCAGCCCATCCTCTCCCGCTGTAAGCGGTTTTATGGCGGTATCCCGTCTGCCGGGCCCGGTCCAGCCCTCTTTTACAGGGGAGCTTGCCTCGTTAATCATCGGTTTCCACCTCGCCAGCTTATTTTCACTAAAAGAACGTGTAACCTTCTTTTTCGTCCGCAAACGCTTTTTCGGACGCGCCGCTGTACGTCCACGAGTCATACGAGGAATTGGGATCAAGCTGCTCTTTTATTTTCAGTATCATCTCGTGATAGTTGTAGCAGTGCGGGCCAAACAACTGGTTCATGGGGCCGCCGAATGCTGCAATCGGCAGTCCCAGCGACCGCTCAATCGTCCCGTGAAGGGATTCCTCGACGATTGCCTTGGTGGCCTTCCTCGATTCGGGATCATTGGTTGAGTACTCCCCGATCCCCTCGATATACCCGAGGTGCCCGAAATCAAAGGTCCCGCCGCTGCCGAGGTCGCCTCCATCGTCCAAAATAAGGCCTTTCTCAATGGCCGGCCTTTTGACCCCGGCAATATAATCAGCCTGTTCGAAACCCATGTCCCAGGTGTCAAAGGCCCCGACTGAGGTAAACATACCGGATGATGCGCGGAAACCCCCCTGGCTGTTGATGGCGTGCCGCACGAGGATGAAAAACGCCGTCGAAAAAAGCTTTAAACGCATCTCCTCGCTGGTTTTCATCCCGTCCGTTATTTCCTGTATAAAGGGTATCTTCGTTATCAGCTTCAAAGGATTTTCGGACATCTTGAAGAACGGCTTCACCAGGTCAAAAGCTACGAGCGGTATCTGCTGCATGGGCAATATCAGTCCGCCCGATTCCCTGACTATTTGTTTAAGGGCCTTTACTTTCCACTCGTATTCCTTTTTGGAGTGCCCGTGGACGCAGACAGTCAATACGTAGCGGGCGAGCTTCTGAAAGACGCCGGTTGACCACAGTTGTTTTAATTCGAGGTTATTGTCGGTGAAACCGAGGGCGATAAAGAAGGCCGGCATCCTGAAGTCCGAGTAGTTGCATTCGGCTTCACCCAGCTTGTAGCCGGCATCGGTTATCTGCTCTTTGCCGGGGAACATGAGGATAAACACACCGAGGTTGGGCATTTCGTGGTTCAGGATATATTTGGGTGATGCGCCGTGGACCTCATATCCGGGGTCGGAATCCCAGCGGTACAGCTTGACGCCCACCTTGGTAAAGGTCCCCAGGCCGCCGAAGGTGCCCTGGAAGCCCCGGATTAGCCCCCTGACACCGGGACCCGGGCCATCGGTGCTGAACCACTCCGCCCCGTCGCCGGGGCTGCCCAGTGTGAGTATCTCCCCGGAGGGCATTACCCACTCGACCCCCAGCATATTTCTGGCCTGGTACCCCATGGAGGCGCCCGTTATGCCGTACCCCCAGGCCGCTGCCGTAGACGCCAGGATAGAGTGGTTGCCGCCGCAGGAAACAGCATGCACATTCAGGCCGTGCTTCCACAGCTCCGACTGCAGGTCTATGGCCCTGACGTAGGGCTCCACGACTGCGATCTGGTTCTTCACGTCGATATCGATTATTTTATCCATCCGCCTGAGGTCGAGCAGGATCGTTTTACGGCTTCCCGGCGCCGAGGAAGTGATCCAGCCGGTTGAAAACGGCTTAAGCATGAAGTCCTTCCTGTTGCAGAATTTGGTAAGCCCCGAGATCTCCTGCGGTGTTTTGGGCATGATTACAGCCGCCGGCCTGGCAGTCCAGAGCTTATCCTCTTTATTCAAGGAAGAGGAGTTGTAGTAAATGGAGTAGGCATCCCTGGTGGGGAGGTCATCCTTCACCCACTCCGCGCCGACGATATCTTTAAGCTCTTTAAGTTCATCAGCTGTTAACATCTGGCCTCCTGTCGAGGTAGAATTTCCCGGGGCTGAGGACATTTTCCGGGTCAAACAGTCCTTTGATCACGCGGATAAGCTCGGTGTTTGCGGGGTTGTTCTTGAAAACCACTTCGGCGGCTTTGCCGTAAGGCCTGCTGAAAAACGCCCTGGCTTTGACCAGGCGCCCGGTAACGTCAGCCTCAAAATTTTTCATGTTTTCGACTTCACGGCCGTCACCAGGATTGAAGGGAAACATGAACTCGATGTGGCAGGCATGGTTTTGGATGACCGGTTGAATGTAGATACCTATTTGCTCCCCGGGGATGTTAAATGACCCTGCCGATTCACGTACAACGCTGATATATTTTTCCGAATTGTTGAGCAGGGAGAGGAAGAAAACCGAAAGGCAGTGGCCTTTAAGTACGTGCCGCCAGTCGCGCGGGCCGCAGGGTGATTGCGCGGTCTTAAGCAGGGCGGGGGCTTCGATCTCCCCCACCGAATCAACCAGCTTAAGGCCGTTGCCGGTTGCCATGTTCTTAATTTCTTCGAACTGGTATTCAAGCCTTTCAGCGGGGAGCCTTTCGAATCCGGCGATGTTTTGCATGCAGATGTATTCCGGCATTGAATCCCTGACCCTGTCAAAGGAAGCGGGGTTGCTGCTTGTCATGAGCATGGCAGCGGCATGACGGTTTAATATAAAGGTATGTTCACCCAGCCATGGGCGCTGGACTTCATAAACATACTCAATTATGTTTGAGAGCCGGTCGCCGGCCACCAGCATGGGGCGTTCAACCGAGGGCAATAGCTCCGTACGCAGGCTGATCCATGTCATGATACCCATGCATCCCTGTGCCCCGATCAATATCCTCTGGAAGTCCGTCTGACCCGGACCCATCGGCATCTTTTGCGCCCCCTTGGACTTACGCTGGTCTTCCAGCGACCCCGGGCCGCCGGCAGCACCGCTGCGGAAGAGTTCACCTGTTCCGTAAATAAACTCCGTGCATGCCACGGGGTCCTGCAGGTCCCACTGCATCCTGGGCCAGATGTGGGGCTCGCGGTCGATCGTAGAGGCGAGCACGCTTTTCGTATCCCGGGGCGCCAGCGGTGTCGGCAGGGTCATGCCGTGGTCTTTAAGGAAGTTATTCAATTGCCCATAGGTAACTCCGGGCTCGACAAAGCACACCCTGTTACGGCGGTTGACCCAGGGGATTTTGTTCCAGCCCGCAAGGTCAACTATGGCGTGGTCTGCCGGGCAGGCTGTCCCCCCCTTTGTATGTGGCCCCCCTGATGAGACCGGGACAAGCCCGAATTTACCCTCCTTCGCCTTGCGGATCAGCTTTTGCAGTTCAGGGACATCCTTCGGTTTTATGGCGCACAGAGGTGCCCGGCCTGGCCGCAGGATGGGATTAAGGGTTTCATACGCCTTCAGCTTATCCGGAGAGGTTTCAATTGTATTGTTTTGCGCCAGGTCATTCAGAATATTTGTGCTTATCATGCTTTGTGTCTCCTGCGCTATTCGATGTCTGCAGCCTGGAAGACAATGTCTATGATATCCAGGACACTTACCGGGTTGCTGCCTGTAGCAGAAGAGGCTTTTTCAAACTGTGCCTTGCAGTGGGAACACGACGTTACCAGGTAGTCTGCCCCTACTTCACGGGCCTCCCTGACCCGGTCTTGCGCTGCTTGCAGGGACATCTTTTCATATTGCTGCGCACTTCCGCCGCCGCCTCCGCAACAATGAGAATACTCCCTGATCCGGTACATTTCCCTGAATGAAATCCCTTCTATCGATTTTAGTATTGCCCGCGGAGGGTCAAAAACGCCACCCGTGCCGTAGTTGATCTTCCTGGGTGGGACCGTGTATTTCATCTGTCCGAATACGGTCCTCTCTTCACCCTTCCATTCTTCCTGTGGTTCCGACTGGCGGCCAAGGTAACAGGGGTCATGGTAGGTGACCTTCAGGTTTACCGGCCTCGTCAGCTTGATCCTTTTCTTTTTTATCAGCCTTTCCAGGAACTCTGTCGCGTGCAATACTTCTACACCCGCATTTATGCCGTATTTCGGGTACTTCGCCTTTAATGTCCCCAGGCAGGCGCCGCAAACAGTGACAATTGTTTTGACCTGCGCCCCTTTAAAGGAGCGTACGTTTTTTTCTGCCAGGGCGGTAAAATCGTCCTTGAACCCCATCCAGTGCGCCGGAAGGCCGCAGCAGTTCTCGTCGTCACCCAGGATGCCCGCATCAACACCGGCATGCAGCAGCAGTTTTGCCAGCTTCCTGGCGGACAGCAGGGCATTTTTGTCGTAACGGGTCAGGCAACCCGCATAGAGTAAAACCTCGGCTCTTTGTTGAGGCAGCTTTTTGATGTCCAGGCCGGCCGCCCAGTCCCCGGCCTTTGTAGTGGTCAACCCTGCGGGGTTACCCGTGCTTTTCAAATTTTGGACCGTCCGCTTATATTCTTCGGGGGCCAACCCCTCCCGCACCAGGGTTTCCCTCAGTGTCATATTTATTTCATTTCTCTTCGATTCCATAATGAAATTGCATGACATATCGCAGTAGCCGCAGGTACGGCAGGAGAAGACGATATCCGCCAGGTCTTTATCAGCCTTGATACGTCCTTCCGAGAGGGCCAGTGCCATATATCCCAGTCCCGACGCGGAATAGCTGTGGAACAGGTAATGGCTGTTGATCGGGCAGATATTTGAAAACTCCTGCTTCTTAAAAACGGGCAGCGGCACCATTTTGCACAGCGAACATCGGAAACAGGTTGCGATATCGCTTTCCAGCGCCTTGAGTTCCGGGTAGCTCATACTTACCTCCCCATTAATGTGATTAATAGACTATATCAAACCGGGCAACCTGTCTATATGCGGGGTAGTGGCAGTTGCGCAAAAGCGCAACTGCAGGTTAAGCATTATGGCGGATGGCGCTGATTGCCTGCGGTGTTAAATTATAAGCAACCTGGAGAACGACCAAGGACAGGAGGAAAATGAAATGGCCAAGACAGTAGAGAAAGTTGAGACAGCCCCCGGAGTCAAGGAAGAGCGCGGGTTCAATTTCTGGACCGATAAGGCGCCGTGCTGGGAGCTCTCGCACTGCACCAACATGGTGAAAGCCGAATGCCCGGCCTTCAAATACCAGTTCCTGCCCTGCTGGGAGATCGAAGGGACCTACTGCAAGCTTGACGACTACGGCGCGGATGGCAAGGACACCAGCATCTGCGAGGTCTGCCGGGTTTACAAGAACTACGGCGGCGGCAAGCCCATCCAGTTGAAGCTGCTTGGCCGCGGCATCAATACTTCACTGAAGATGCTGGAACAGGTGGCTGCAGCCTGAACCAACCCTCATAATGTGTAATGCGGTTCCCCCTCCGCGAGGAGGGGGAACTTTTTTATTGTGTTAAAGGGATGTTGACAGTTGCGCTTTTGCGCAAAAGTAAATTAAGCGTTAAAGCGGATGGCGTTGCGCAATGCTCATGGTAAATTGGTAGCGTAGGAAAAAGAAAACAACCGGCGAAACAAACAGGAGGAAAATAAAATGGCTGAAACCAAAGTGAATGTTAAGAAAGGAACCGGGGTCAAAGAAGAGAGAGGCGTAAATTTCTGGACCGACAAGGCGCCGTGCTGGGAGCTCTGCAACTGCCCGGAGATGATAAAGAGCGAGTGCCCGGTCGACAAATACCAGTTCCTCCCCTGCTGGGAGATCGAGGGGACCTACTGCAAGCTGGATGACAGGGGCGCCACGGGCCGCGACACCAGCATCTGCGAGACCTGCAGGGTCTACAAGAAGTATGGCAACGGCGATCCGATCGTACTGAAGCTCTTCGGCAAAGGCATCGACACCCACATCAAAGAGCTCGACAAGATAGCGAAATAAGCATCGGTAACATGTAAATCAAGAGGGGCCGCCCACCGGGCGGCCCCTCTTTTGTTGTCCCTTTTACAAACTCACTGCGGCTGCGCTACCCTGGGCATGCTGATCTCGGCCAGGGCATCCCTGAGCTGCCTGAGGTTGACGATATCGTCCCTGTTGTAGCGCAGCAGCAGGTCGAGGGCGGCCCGGTCGTTTGACTTTTTATACTCGTGCCACAGCCATATCGCGTCCAGCCCGTTCAGCCCGTCGGTCTCCCTGGAGATACCCATTTGTTTTAATACTTTCTTGAAGCCGCCGCGCAGGTTGTGGTCCCAGCATTTATACATCAGGTCTGTATGCGGGTGCATGAGCGCCAGGTCCGGCCCCAGGTGTGTGCGGATGAAAGGGATATCGAAACGGCTGCCGTTGTAGGTGAACATGCGCTCCGTTCCCTCCATGGCATTCAGCAGGTTCCTGCAGGTGAGCTTGGCATCGTAAAGCTGCACCAGCCTGCCATCGTCACCGTTGCAGCAATATATCCCGATAACGGTGATCCTGCTTTCGTGCGGGTACAGGCCGGTGGTTTCAATATCCAGGTAGGCGTCGGGGAAACCGATCATGACAAATCCTCGTTGAGATTATACAGCATTGCATCTGACCCGGGCACGCCACGGATACCGTCCGTGCCTTAACTCAATGCTAAGCCCCGCCTTTGACACCTTGTCTGTCAAAGTGCAGGCAGGCCTTCCCCGTCCCGGCGCATCTTGATATAACTGAACCTGGCGAAGAAGAGCAGCACCCAGGCCGTGAGGTATATAAACATCAATAGGGCTATGACTGAGCTGATGGGTCCGTAGACGAGGTTGTACTGCGCGAAGTTTTTTACGTACCAGACGAAGGTGAACCTCACGATCTCAAAACCGATGGTGGCCAGCAGTGCGCCCAGCCAGATGTGCTTCCATTTCGGCCGCTTGCTGGGGACAAAGCGGTAGAGCAAAAGTATTACAGCATAGGCCATCATACCGCTGAACAGGGTGAAAACCATCTTTGCGAAGAGGCCGGTTTTGGTGAATTTAAATATCCAGAGTTGAGTGTTCGATTCGTGCATAAATTGGATGGTGGTGGTGAGCCAGGTGAAGATGAGCAGGCCTAACACTGCCAGCACCAGCATGCTGACATCCATCAGCCGCCCTTTGACATAGGTTTGACCGGAGGGTGCGCCCCAGGCCCGGTTGAGAGAGGAGCGCAGGGTGTTGAAGAATGCCAGTGCACTCCAGGCGAGCAGTAACAGCGCTATTATACCCGTGGCCTCGCGTGCCTTTATAACGCTTTCCAGTGTTTTTTCTATCAGTACCCTGGCTACCGGGATAAGGGTCCCCATAGCGGTGATGACCTGGTTTTCAATTTCCGGGGAGGACATCATAAAGCCGGCAAGCGATATCAATACCAGGGCGAAAGGGAAGAGCGAGAAGAGCAGGCTGTAGGCTACCGCCGCCGCCAGCATAGTGCTGTTGTCCGCGTAGAATTCATCAAACGTGGTCCAGAGCAGGGAAACAGCCCGGTTGTTTTTAACAGCCGACCAGATATTTATGAGTCCGCTCCGCCCCTGGGATTTTTCTGCATCATCTGGGTGTAGGCCACGGCAGCCGCCACCGCCGCCGCCCTTTTGCTGTCATCGAATACCTGCGACAGCTTCTCCTCCAGCGGCTTTTCCCTGGCCATGATGGCCTGCATATCATCGATCAGCGTGGTTTCCTGCGTAATAAAATGCGTCCCGAGTTCCCCGCTGCGGAAGCGCGCGTTTTCCATGACAGCCTTGTGGAAGGGAATGTTGGTCTTGACACCCACTATCACGTATTCGTAGAGGGCGCGCCTCATGCGTTCTATTGCTTCGTCACGCGTGCGGCCCCAGGCCACCAGCTTGGAGATCATGGGGTCGTAATTGGGCGAGATGGTGTAGCGCGTGTGCACACCGCTGTCCACCCGGATGCCGGTGCCGCCGGGGGAGCGGTAGCCGCGCAGCTTGCCCGGGGAGGGCACGAAATTGTTGAGCGGGTCCTCGGCGTTTATGCGGCACTCTATGGCCCAGCCGTTCATCCTGACGTCCTCCTGTTTTATGCTCAGGGTTTCGCCAGACGCGATCAGCAGCTGTTCCTTGACCAGGTCGATGCCCGTCACCATCTCGGTCACCGGGTGCTCCACCTGGATGCGCGTGTTCATCTCCATGAAGAAGAATTCCCCTTTGGAGAAGATGAACTCTATGGTGCCGGCGTTCTCATACTTGATCTGCCTGGCCGCCTGTACCGCCACCTCGCCCATGCGGGCGCGCAGCTCCGGGGTAAGGGCGGGTGAGGGCGCCTCCTCGATCAGCTTCTGGTGCCGGCGCTGGATGGAGCACTCTCGCTCGCCCAGGTGGATGACATTGCCGTGGGCGTCTGCCAGCACCTGGAACTCGATATGGCGCGGGTGCGTGATGTACTTCTCGATGTAAATCTCCGGCATGCCGAATGTGCTGGCCGCTATCTTGGCCGACATCTCCAGGCCTTTCTTGAGGTCGGCCTCGTCGTGCACAATGGTCATGCCGATGCCGCCCCCGCCGCCGGAAGGCTTGACTATGATGGGGTAGCCGATCTCCTTGGCGATCTTGCGTGCTTCCTTGAAATCGCTGACCGCGTCCTCGGTCCCCGGCGTTATAGGCACCCCAGCCCTGTGCATCTCCTTACGGGCTGCGATCTTGCTGCCCATCAGCTCGATCACGCCGCTGGAGGGTCCGATGAACTTGATGCCCTCGCGCTCGCAGGAATAGGCGAAGCTGGGGTTCTCGGCTAAAAAGCCGTATCCCGGGTGTATCCCCTCCGCCCCGCTTTCCCTGGCGGCGGCGATGATCTTCTTGATGTTTAGGTAGCTCTCGATGGCCGGCGGCGCGCCTATGCAGTAGGCCTCGTCGGCGTATTTTGCGAAAATGGCGTCCCGGTCAGCCTCGGAGTACACGGCCACCGTGCGGATGCCAAGCTCGCGGCAGGCCCGCATGACGCGTATGGCGATCTCGCCCCGGTTGGCGATGAGTACCTTTTTTAACATTCGGCTTCACACAATTCGGAATTCGCCTGTACCCGGAAGTGTAATAAGTCATTGCGAGGAGCCGCAGGCGACGCGGCAATCCTGTGCGCCGCCGATGCAAACACCAGATTGCTTCGCTTCGCTCGCAATGACATCGTGCTCATTGGGCGGGTTTGAAAACCCGCCCCTACGTGTCTTTTCACTCGATCACCATCAGGACGTCGTCCTTGTTAACTATCTCGCCGTTGAAGGCGAATATCTCCTTGACCGTGCCGGTATAAGGGCTGTGCACGTCGCTCTGCATCTTCATGGCCTCGGTCACCACCACCGTATCCCCCTCCTTGACCCTGTCGCCCACCTTGACCTTGACCGTCAGCACCATGCCCTGCATGGGAGAGAGCACGGCGCCTTTGGGTATCTCCCTGGTCCTGCTCTTGCGGCCGGTGTCCACGGTATTGCCCATGACCGGGGTAATCTTTATGTTGAATACCTCACCGTCCACGTCCACGCTGAATTCGCTTGGCAGGTCCGCCCCGGCCTGGCTGGGCGCCGCGTCGGGCGCCGGCCCGGCCAGCACTTCCTCCTTGGACTCGCCGCGCAGGAACTTGACGGCTACCTGCGGGTAGAGGGCGTAGGTCACCAGGTCCTCTTCCTTGTGCAGCACGCCCAGCTTGCGGGCCTCATCTTTCAGTTTGGCCAGTTCGGGCTTGATGTGCTCCCCCGGTCTGCCTGTGATTATCTTATTGTCCCCGGCTACCATCTTGCGCACCTCGGCGTTGACCTCCCCGGGCGGCCTGCCGTAGTAACCCATGAGGTAGTCCTTGACCTCCTTGGTCACCTTCTTGTAGCGCTCGCCGTTGATGACGTTGAGCACCGCCTGTATACCCACGATCTGGCTGGTGGGCGTCACCAGCGGCGGGTAGCCCAGGTCGGCCCTTACCTTGGGTATCTCCTCGAGCACCGCGCCTATCTTGTCCAGCGCATTCTGCTCGCGAAGCTGGCTGATCAGGTTTGAGTACATGCCGCCCGGTATCTGGTGCAGCAGGACGTTCACGCTGGGGCGCGTGGCCTCGGCCGTCAGCAGCATGCGGTACTTGCCCGCCATGGCGGCGAAGTCCTCGCCTATCTCGTAGAGCAGCTCCAGGTCCAGCCCGCTGTCCCAGGGCGTGCCCTGGAAGGCGGCCACCACGCTCTCGGTGGGCGGTTGGGAGGTGCCCCAGGCGAAGGGGGAGAAGGCGGTATCCAGGATATCTGCGCCCGCCTCCGCTGCGGCCTCGTAGCTCATGGGCGCCATGCCGCTCGAGCAGTGGGAGTGCAGGTCGATCGGCACAGTCACCTTCTTTTTAATCGCTTTTATAAGGGATGTGGTCTGGGGAGGGGAGATCAGCCCGGCCATGTCCTTGATGCAGATGGAGTCGCAGCCCAGGTTTTCCAGCTTGTGCGCCATTTCGGCGAAGCCTTCCTCCGAATGTACCGGGCTGATGGTGTAGCATATCGTCCCCTGCACGTGCACCTTGTATTTCTTGCACTCGTGTATGGCCAGTTCCATATTCCTGATGTCGTTGAGCGCGTCGAAGACGCGGAATACATCAACTCCATCCTTGGCGGCCAGCCGCACGAATTCCTTGACCACGTCGTCTGCATAGTGGCGGTAGCCCACCAGGTTTTGCCCGCGCAGCAGCATCTGGAGGCGGGTGTGCTTGACCCTACTGCGGATGTCTTTGAGCCTGTCCCAGGGGTCCTCGTTGAGGTAGCGTATGCAGGTATCGAAGGTAGCGCCGCCCCACATCTCCAGCGAGAAGAAGCCGGCTTTATCCATCTTCTCCACGATGGGGAGCATGTCGCGCGAGCGCATGCGCGTGGCGATCAGCGACTGGTGCGCGTCGCGCAGGGTGGTATCCGTGATCTTAATAGCCATAGTCCGGTCCTCTCCGATTTTGCCTTCCTGCCTTATACCGATAAGGCCAACTTGATAATGATAAGGATTTGCCTGCGCTTTCGTCAATTCGCTGCAAGCGGCACAACCGGTTTTCTATCGGGTAGTCTCATTTCCGGGCGTTGTAATGCAGCAGGCCGTAGTATATAATCGCACGCAAGGAGGTGACACGTTATGGAAGAAAGTGGAATGCAGGTCTGGCAGTGGATGTACTTCATCGCTGCCTATGTTTGGGTAGCTATCTGTCTCATGGTGACCGCAAATAAAACCAACACGCCTAACGGGTGGCTGGCCTGGATACCCATCGCCAACATCTACCTGATGTGCAAGATTGCCGGCAAGGCATGGTGGTGGCTGCTGCTCTGCCTTATCCCCATCGTCAACATCGTAATCATAACCATACTCTTCTGGAAGATATGTGAGGCGCGCGGCAAGCCCGGCTGGTGGTCGCTTCTCATCATATTCGTTCCAATTGTGGGTTGGGTCATGCTGGGTGTCCTGGCTTTCAGTAAATAAATGTCGGATTACGGATTCGGGCCTGCTGCGAAGGGCGAGAAGCTGGTTTTCGGTTCGCAGCGGCCCGGCAACCCCGGCAAGTTCATCCT
>Ga0247841_10009786_pt1 | contig 13280 bp, 10 predicted proteins | sample LaCruzMarch2015__2_FD_192410 | JGI IMG/M metagenome (GOLD analysis project Ga0247841, IMG submission 192410) | Freshwater microbial communities from meromictic Lake La Cruz, Castile-La Mancha, Spain - LaCruzMarch2015_18m | ecosystem: Environmental > Aquatic > Freshwater > Lake | place: Spain...
TAGGGCGCGCCGTGTGACCTTCAGGTTATTCCCCGAACGCGCCGTTTATCGGACTGTTCGGGGAACAGTCCCTACATTATGTAGCCGTACACACGCAATGACAAATACTAAACGCGCCGGTCATCTCCAAAAACCCTGTTAGAATTAGCTTTTTTTATTTTCCGGATTTTCCCCTTGACTTCGAAAGTTGCATAAGGTAGTTCTCCTCACCATAATCACACAATCTTTAATTTTTGTGTCGTCAAATTAGTTCTGAAAATTTCTATGAGGTGCGGCCGATGGATATGAAGCGTGAATATTACGAGGATATTGAGCTTTTTAAGAGCGGCGTAATTATTTTCTGGACAATCAGCCTGATGATCGTGCTCTTCACAATCCCCCTCTTTGCCTCCAACTACTACCTATATCTTTTCAACCTCATTATGGTTCATGTCATTCTTGCCGTGGGCCTCAATATTCTTGTCGGCTCAACGGGTCAAATCTCGCTGGGACATGCCGGGTTTTTTGCTATTGGTGCCTATGCAACGGTGCTGCTCATGACCAAGCTGCAGGTGCCTTTTTTCCCCGCTATACTAATCGCTGCATTTATTGCCGCCTTTTTCGGCTTTATTCTGGGACTACCGGCCTTAAGATTGGAAGGCCCATATCTGACAATTGCGACACTCGCCTTTGGGCTCGCCATTATGCATATCATCGGCCATTCGGAAGTCTTTGGCGGCAGGACAGGCCTATCCGCACCTCCTTTGGATATCGGGATACCGAAGTTGGGGTGGAGCATGGTCTTGAAAACGGACTCAAGCAAGTATTACCTTATTCTGATCTTTACGATTATCATGGTTCTGGGAGCGATTAATATATTAAAGACAAAGGCCGGCCGTGCTTTTGTCGCGATTCGGGACAGTGACATTGCCGCTGAAGTCATCGGCATCAACCTGACGATATACAAGACTCTGTCCTTTGCCGTCAGCGCCTTTTACGCCGGTATCTCCGGAGGACTCTTCGCCTTTGTTCTTGGCTTTTTCGATCCATTCACGTTCAATTTGCTACTATCAATTTATTTTCTTGTCATGATCGTCGTGGGTGGGTTGGGGTCTGTTATGGGGTCCATAACAGGCGCGGCTTTCATTACCTATCTGATGTATGCGCTCTTCAAAAACGTTCGGGAAGTTCCCTATGTGGGTAGCTTGCTGGTTACAATTTCAGAGCGATGGCTGACGATTACCGGTATGGATAACATGAGCGCCATAGCGCTGGGTCTGGTAATGATCGGCATTATGCTATTTGAGCCTTTGGGAATATTCGGGGCATGGATTCGGGTAAAGAAATACTGGAAGACATGGCCTTTTTAAGGAGTTTCACATATTTTGTAAAAAGCCTGAGTCCAAATGTTTTGTCATTCTGGACTTGATCCGGAATCCAGTTATTTCATGATGTTCTGGATATACCCTGAAGGGTACTTTGCCGGCCTTCGTAACCTAAAGGTCATCTACGACCGGCATGACGATAGTTTGAGCTTTTTACGAGACTGTCACATATAATTAAGGGGGAAATATGCCGGTAGGACAGTTGTTAGTTGAAGGTTTAGCCATGGGGGCATGCTATGGTCTTTTCGGGTTGGCGATTGTCATCATCTACAAGACATCGGAAGTGGTCAACTTTGCCGCGGGCGAAATGGCCATGTTTTCCACATATATCGTTTTTCACATGTTGAAAGTTTACAATTGTCCCTTCTGGATTGCCTTTCTGATGGCGTTGTCCTTCGCCGCAATACTTGGGGTATTGGTTGAGTATATCTTCCTGCGGCCTGCTAAAAATCCCACACTTTTGGGTTTAATTGTTATAACACTGGGCATAGAGATGCTGCTTATGGGACTGGCCAGTTGGAAATGGGGCGCCGAGCAACAGGCATTTTATCTTCCCTTCTCCTACAAGGTTACCTACGAACCGGTCAGTGGATTCATTATCAGCGAGTGGGCCATGGCGGTCTTCGTCACTGCCGCCGTCATTATGACATCCCTCTATTTTTTCTTCAAACACACAAAACTGGGAACGGCCATGAGGGCGACGCAGCAAAATAAGCACGCCGCTAAAATAATGGGCATACAAACGGATCATGTCTTTGCCTTTGCCTGGGCCTTCAGTTCGGTTATCGGCGTCATCGCCGCCACGCTCTTGTCCGCTAAAACTATTCTGGATCCACAGTTCATGATGGAGCCATTTCTGCGTGCCTTTGCGGCCGCGGTGCTGGGTGGATTGATGAGCATCCCCGGAGTGCTTATCGGCGGCGCGATCATGGGACTTTTGGAAAACTTTTTCGGCTACGCCTGGCCGGAATGGAAACCGATTACGGCTTTTGTTGTGATCGTTTTGGTTCTCTGTGTCCGTCCCAGTGGACTTTTTGCGAAACATTATGTCAAAAAGGTATAAGCGATGAGAGGAAATGTGCATTTCAGGAACGCTGTAAAAATATGTTTAACGGCAGTGGCTTGCCTGGCGATGATTTCGATCATTGTCTTTTGCTTGCCCGAACGCGCCCTCTGCGGATCGCAAAATGATCCCGAAGCGGAAGCGGTTATGCAGGCCGCGAGAAACTATCTGGATGCTGAAGTCCGCGTAGATTACCCCGTGATTTATGCGTGTTTTGCCCCTTCTTCTGTCTATGCTCAGACCAGCAACTATGAGCAGTACTTGGCGGATGCCCGGTCAGCGCAGGAACACCTTGTTAAGTACCGTGTTGTCGCCATTACTTATATTAAAAAAAATGAAAACAAGCTAACCCTTTCCTCTGTCGATAAAATTGCAGAGGTGGAGGTGGATGTGACTTTTTTGCATGATACTACCAAGCATCGTTCGGAGGCCAACATCGGCTTTATTTTTTTTAAAGAAGGTGGAAAGTGGTATAAAAGTTAGAGTGGTGGGGATGTCCATATTAAGGGCATTTGTAAGTTAAACAAAAGATAGTTTTAGCGTGTCAACTAAAAAGGAGGAGGAGGAAAGGCTATGGATTTAAGGAAAATACTGAGTGTAATGCTGGTTTCAATGTTTGCCCTTTTTGTGTTTGTGTATGACGGACAAGCCAAACAGGAAACGGGGTTCGATGACAAGGAAATAAGAATTGCTCAATGGGGTCCGCAGACAGGTCCTGCAGCTGCCTGGGGTAATGTCGCACGCGGCAGCAAGCTTGTGTTTGATATTGTCAATGATGAAGGCGGGATAGCCGGAAGACAAATTAAATATTTCATCCGTGACGATCAGTACAATCCTTCGCAGACAGTAGCCGGCGTGAGGGAATTAGTTGAAAAGCATGGCATATTCGCTTTCGTCGGTGGTGTCGGCACAGCTCCTTGTTCCGCTGTACAAGGCTATCTGCTGGAAAAAGAGATTATCTGGATAAGCCCGTGTTCCGGTGCTGCAACGTTTTACAAACCGTTCAATCCATATCTATGGAATATGTGGCCCAGCTACGAAAATGATGCGAGTGTCATCGCGAAATTCGCTATCGAAAAAAAGAAATTCAAAAAGATAGCCATGTTTTACCAGAATGACGGCTACGGATTGGATTCCCTTGATTCAGTTAAGTACCGCCTCAGTAAAAACAAAATGGAATTAGTGGCCGTGATTCCCGTCGAGCCTATCGAAAGTGATCTTTCTTCACAGATACAGAAGCTTAAGGCATCCGGTGCGGAAGCTGTCATCGCCTTTGTGGGACCAAAGCAGGCAGCGATAGCCGTGAAGACAGCAGTTTCTGTTGACTTCAAGACTCAGTGGATGTTTTCCTACAACCTATCAGATTTTGAAATGATGAATAAGATCACCGATGGTTTATGGGCCAAAGAAGGCGTCATTACCAGCGCCTTCACCCAGGCACCTTATGCCGATAACGCGCTCACAAAAAAATATACTGCCGCGGTAAAGAAGTTTGCCCCCACTGAGCGGTGGTCCATATTCTATATGGCCGGCGTTGTTGTGGCAGAACCTTTGGTGGTAGTACTTAAGAAGGTAGGGAAGAATTTGAGTACGAAAGCTGTTCAGGCCGAACTCAATAAGATTAAAAATTTCCAGGGAGTCGGCCCGAAAGTATCGTGGACGGCAACCAATCACATGGGCCCCAAAGCTGTTCAGATCTGGCAATGTGGTCCCAAGGGAGAAATTAAGGTTCTTCAGCAGTGGACGGAAAACGAAATTAGCAGAGATAAATATTAAAATTGCATCAGGGTGAGGCGGGGGCGTCAAGCGCCCTCGTCGCCTGCTTCAATTAACTTTTTACACTGATAAAAATGAGGAGGAAAGGCCATGGATCTAAAAAAAATACTGAGTGTAATGCTGGTTTCAATGTTTGCCGTTTTTGTGTTTGTCTATGACGGGCAAGCCAAAGAGGAGACGGGGTTCGATGACAAGGAAATACGAGTAGGTCAATGGGGCCCGCAGACAGGACCTGCTGCAGCCTGGGGCTCTGTCGCACGCGGCAGCAAGCTTGTTTTTGATATTGTCAATGAAGAAGGCGGTATCGCCGGAAGACAAATTAAATACTTCATCCGCGACGATCAGTACAATCCTTCCCAGACAGTTCTCGGCGTGAAGGAACTGGTTGAAAAATATGGCATTTTCGCTTTTGTGGGCGGTGTTGGCTCAGTTCCCGGTCAGGCCGTACAGGGCTATTTGCTGGAAAAAGAGATTATCTTTATAAGTCCGTGTTCCGGGGCTAACTCATTTTTTGAGCCCTTCAATCCGTATCTTTGGAGTATGTGGCCAGCTTACAGAAATGATGCCAGCGTCATCGCGAAGTTCGCCGTAGTAAAAAAGAAATTCAAAAAGATCGCCATGTTTTACCAGAATGATGACTACGGGACGATTGCTCTCGATGCAGTTAAGTTCCGCCTGAGTAAACATAAAATGAAGTTAGTAGCCGAGATACCCGTTGAGCCTACCGAACGCGATCTCTCGTCACAGATGCAGAAACTTAAGGCTTCCGGAGCGGAAGCGGTCATCGCCTTTGTGTCTCCCACCCAGGCGGCCATATCTCTGAAAACCTCTGTTTCCATTGGCTTCAAGCCCCAGTGGATGCATTCCTACAATCTGAGCGATTTTGGGCTGATGAACAAGATCACCGACGGTTTATGGGCCAAAGAAGGCGTCATCACCAGCGCGTTCACCCAGGGCCCTGCTGCGGACCATCCGCTCTTAAACAAATACCGCGAAGCGGCAAAGAGGCTTGCCCCAACCGAACGGTGGGGAATATTCTACATTGCCGGCATTGCTGTGGCGGAACCTCTTGTGGTAGCACTTAATAAAGTCGGCAAGAATTTGAGTACGAAGGCTGTCCAGAATGCCCTCAATTCTTTCAAGGGATGGCAGGGCATCGGTCCGAAAGTCACCTGGACGGCAACCAATCACAATGCACCAAAGCAGTTTCAGATCTGGCAATGTAGTCCCGATGTAAAAGAAATTATACTTCAGGATTGGACAGAAAACGAATTAAAATAAAGTTATGACATTGGGGTGCGGCGGGGGCGGGTTACGCCCTCGCCTGCTACCCTGTTTTTTGCAATGATGGCGATAGCGGGGCATGCAAGAAAGAGGAAGATATTTCATGGGCTATTTCAGTATCGAAAATTTGAGTATTAGCTTTGGCGGTTTAAAAGCTGTAAATAATATAAGCTTCAGCGTGGAGAAGAATGAAATTTTTTCCATAATCGGTCCCAACGGGTCGGGAAAAACAACCATCTTTAACCTGATCAGCGGAATTTATCGGCCTGATGAGGGGTTTGTCAAGCTCGACGGGGAGAACCTGGTGGGTAAAACTCCCGATCGGATTGCCCAAAAGGGTATCGCCCGCACTTTCCAGAATATTGAGCTCTTTGCCAATGCCACAGTCATGGATAACCTTATGCTGGGCAGACACATTTTTATGAAGACGGGCATTTTTGGCGGCGCCTTTATGTGGGGCAAAAGATCCAAGGCTGCCCGTGAGGAGATCGCGCACCGCGAAAAGGTTGAGCAGATTATTGATTTTCTCGAACTACAATCCGTTCGCGATCAGTTTGTCGGCTCGCTTGCCTACGGCAAACGAAAGCTTGTTGAGGTCGGACGGGCGCTGGCGCTCGAACCAAAGGTGATGCTGCTCGACGAACCATCGGCCGGCATGAACACAGAGGAAAAGGATGATCTCACCATCTGGATCAAAGATATCCGTGAGGACTTTAATGTAACAATATTGCTCATTGAGCACGACATGAACATGATTATGGGAATTTCTGATCGTGTTTTTGCCATGAGCCAGGGGGAGAAAATAGTTATGGGATTGCCCCGGGATGTACAGCGTCACCCCGAAGTTATCAAAGCCTACCTCGGAGAGGAGGAAATTATCTGATGCTTAAGGTGAAAAATATCGAAACCTGGTACGATCTGATCCGCGCGCTACACGGCATTTCCTTCGAGATCAACAAGGGAGACGTTGTCGCGTTGCTCGGTTCCAACGGCGCGGGAAAAACAACCATCCTCAAAACAATTATGCGCCTGTTCTATGACCTCAAAGAACAGCAACCGGAAAAAGGCACCATAGAATTTATGGGGCAGAGAATTGACCGCAAAGATACCTCCGACATTGTTAAAATGGGCATCGGCTATGTGCCGGAAGGCCGGGAAGTATTTCCAGAGCTTACTGTTTTAGAAAATATTCAAATCGGCGCTTATACCCGAAATGACAAAAAAGGCATACAGAGCGATCTGGAAAATGTCTTCAATCATTTCCCCATTCTGAAACAAAGAAGTAATCAGCAGGCGGGATTAATGAGTGGCGGTGAACAACAGATGCTGGCCATTGGCCGGGCGCTGATGAGCCGTCCGAGATTGCTTATGCTCGACGAGCCATCACTGGGGCTTTCGCCTCTTTTGACTAAAGAAATATTCGGCATTATAAAAAATATTAATGAGAAAGATGGTGTGACCATTTTGCTTGTGGAACAAAATGTCAACATGGCGCTCAAGTATTCCCATTTTGCCTATCTGCTGGAAAACGGCAGAATCGTCCGTGCCGACAAACCGGAAGTCCTTCGGGAGGATCAGGATATCAAAGAGTTTTATCTGGGAATCGCCACGGAACAGTCCGTTAAGGGATACAAGCGCTATCGGAGAAAAGTGCGCTTTCGCTAGTCTTGCCTGTTTACGGCATGAAAGGTACGATGGGTTTATGTAGTTATGCAAAGGGGTCGAGACTTCTACAAATAGTTTTTAGAGTATAAGGGGGAGACAATGGCAATTCATACGTTGCCCAAAGCGTTGCTAAGCATAGCAGAAAAACAGCCAAACCGCATTGCCATGAGAAAAAAGGATTTCGGCATCTGGCAGGACATTACGTGGGCCGACTATCTGGAAAACGTCAAACATGTCGCCCTTGGCCTGCATGCACTCGGTGTAAAATACGGAGAACATGTGGCAATTATCGGTGAAAACCGGCCGGAGTGGCTGTACTGCGCACTTGGCATTGTCAGTGCCGGCGGGGCATGGGTTGGTGTTTATACGACAAATCCGGTGGCGGAATGCGAATACGTGGTAGGACACTCAGACGCGGTTGTCTATATTTGTGAAGATGAGGAGCAGTTGGATAAAGCGCTTGTTTTCCGCGATAAAACCCCGAAACTGCGCAAGCTTATCGTTTGGGAAATGGAAGGCCTCAAACATTACGAAGACCCGATGCTCATGAGCTTTCAGCAACTGCTCGATCTGGGCAAAGAAGAGGATCTCAAAAATCCCGGTCTCTTCAAGCAGCTAACCGAACAGGCACAGCCGCAGGACATTGCGGGCATTATTTATACATCGGGCACAACGGGACCACCGAAAGGGGCGCTTCTTGCCCATGAAGGCTATCTATGGGTCGGCCGTACAGCGCGTCAGGTCATGCCCGCAACACCTGATGACGAGACCATTTCTTTTCTGCCCCTTAACCATGTTTATGAACAAATTTTTGATATTATGTTTCATCTGACGGTCGGGCACATCGTCAACTTTACGGAAAACACCGATACGGTCATGGCGGATATGCGCGAAGTATCGCCCACAATGTTTCATGCCGTCCCCAGAATATGGGAAAAATACTACTCCGGCATTGTTCTGAAAATGGCGGACGCGACATGGCTCAAAAGACAGCTCTACAAGGTTGCTGTAAAGATAGGAACCGATTACAACAACAGGGCGCTGGCAAAAAAACCTGTTCCCTTCCCTCTTTACCTGGCCTATCATCTGGCCTACTTTGTTGTTTTTCGGAAACTCAAGGAGCGTCTCGGCTTTGATAAGGTACGATTAGGCGTTTCCGGTGCCGCGCCCATTTCGCATGAGATCTTAAAGTTTTTCCAAAGTATCGGGATTCCCATTCGTGAAGGGTACGGCATGACCGAGACTACGGGCATAACCCACATGTCTAGTGAAGTGGATTATAAAGTAGGAACTGTCGGCAAGGCGTTGCCCGACACGCTGGTCAAAATCGCTGAAGACGGAGAGATTCTTGTCAAGCATAAAGGAATTTTCAAGGGCTATTACAAGGATGAAGAGCAGAGCAAAGAAGTTCTTATAGATGGTTGGATGCACACAGGCGATGTGGGCTTGATTGATGACGATGGATACCTCAAACTTACGGACCGCAAAAAAGATCTGATCATTACAGCCGGTGGTAAAAACGTCGCGCCGCAGTATCTCGAAAATCTGCTGAAATTTTCACCTTACATTAACGATTCGGTTGTTATCGGCGATGGCCGGAAATTCCTGTCGGCGCTTATCGTTATTGACGAGGAGAATGTCACCAAATACGCGCAGGACAAAAAAGTCCAATACACGACTTATGCCACGATGACCAGAGCCGAAGAGGTCATCGCCCTCATTGCGGAAGAAATCGATAAGGTGAACAAGCAGGTTGCCCGGGTGGAGAATATTAGGAAATTCAAAATCATTGACAAGAAGCTCTACACCGAAGATGGTGAAGTAACACCGACCATGAAGGTCAAGCGAAAATCGATCAATGCCCAGTTCGGTGAGCTCATTGAATCAATGTACCGAGATTAAGCGCACTCGCTGTAGCCGCATATCCGGCAAACGGCACAGCCGCCTTCGTGTTCCACAATTCCGCCACAATCCGGACAGGCTCCTTTGAAAAGGGCGCGCTTTTTATGCTGCACCTTGCCGCCGTTGGCCTCTATGTGGGATTGGATGGCACGGGCTACCGCGTCGGCACAGGAGAGTATCTTGTTTTCACCGAACCCGGAAGGTGAATGACAGGAAATGCCCTGAAGCTGCTTGATCACCTGTCTTGTCTGTATCCCGCTGCGCCAGGCAAGCGATACCATGCGTCCGATGGCTTCGCTCTGTGATGCCGCGCAGCCACCAGCCTTCCCAATTGTCGTGAACAATTCAAAAAGACCATTGCTATCCTCGTTGACGGTGACATAAAGCGGACCGCAACCTGTCTGCATCTGATATGTCCAACCTTTGAGGAGTTTCGGCCGCTCTCGTTTTGTGGTAAGTTTTTCCCGATCAATATTTGACGGCGCGTCTTTTTCTTCTTTTTTCCCGCGTGTCAGTACCTGCTGATCTCTTGAGCCATCGCGATAAATCGTTACGCCCTTGCAGTCCAACTGATAGGCCAGCTCATATACTTTGGCTACATCCTGAATGGTCGCGCCATTGGTAAAATTAACTGTTTTGCTAACCGCGTTATCGGTATGCTTCTGGAACGCGGCCTGCATTTTAATGTGCATCTCCGGGGAGATGTCATGCGCGGTAACGAAAACATTGCGGATATCTTCGGGGATTTCATTTATGTTATGAAGAGTTCCATCTTCGGCAATGCGCTGCATAAGTTCAGTCGAGTAAAATCCTCTTTCTTTGGCGATGGCTTCAAAATAAGGATGGACTTCCACCAGAATGTCATTATCCATAACCTGCCGGACGTAAGAAACGGCAAAGAGCGGTTCCACGCCGGATGAGGAATTGGCCATAATCGAAATAGTCCCGGTAGGCGCGATGGTTGTCACTGTGGCATTGCGTAGCGGCGGCTGACCTTTTTTTTCATAGGTAGAGCCTTTAAAGTTAGGGAAGGCGCCGCGCTTCTTTGCCAGCTCCTGTGACGCGTTGTGACCCTGCTCATTGATAAACTGCATGACTTTTTGGGCAAGTTCAATTGCCTCTTCGGTGCAGTAAGGGATGCCCAGCAGGATCAGCATATCCGCCCATCCCATAACACCCAACCCTATTTTACGGTTAGCCATTGTCATTTGAGCAATCTGGGGCAGCGGATAATTATTTACTTCCACAACATTATCCAGAAAATGCACGGCCAAAAAAATCACTTCTTTTAGCCTTGTCCAGTCAACCTGACCATCTTTGACCATTTTGCTAAGATTGATCGATCCTAAATTACAGGATTCATAGGGCAGAAGAGGCTGTTCACCGCACGGATTGGTGGATTCAATCTGCCCGACATCAGGGGTAGGATTATCGCGGTTGAGCCTGTCGAGAAAAATAATGCCCGGCTCGCCATTTTCCCACGCCTGAGTGATAATGCGGTTAAAGACCTTACGCGCGTTGAGGTTGCCGGAAACCAGCCCGTCGCGGGGATTGATCAGATCAAAATTTTCGTCCTTCTCCACCGCTTTCATAAAGGCTTCAGTCAAACCAACGGAAATGTTGAAATTATTAAGCTGTTTTTTATCAGCCTTACACATGATGAAATCCATGATGTCCGGATGGTCAATACGCAAAATGCCCATATTGGCGCCCCGCCTGGTGCCGCCTTGCTTGATGGTCTCTGTGGCTACATCAAAAACACGCATAAAAGAGATCGGCCCGCTGGATATGCCGGTTGTTGTTAAAACTACGTCATTGGCGGGACGCAGGCGGGAAAAGGAAAAACCGGTGCCGCCGCCGGATTTGTGAATGAGCGCGGTGAATTTAACCGCGTCAAATATTTCTTCCATAGAATCGCCCACAGGCAGTACAAAGCACGCGGATAGTTGCCCCAGTTCCCGGCCGGCATTCATTAACGTAGGAGAGTTGGGCAGAAATTCCAGATTGCTCATCATCCGGTAAAATTCTTCGGACAGTTGCGCGGTATCAGTCTTTTCATGAAATTTTACATCGCCTCCGGCAATGGTATCGGCCACGCGCCTGAACATCTGGGCGGGAGTCTCCAGAATTTTCCCTTCCTTATCTCGCTTGAGATAGCGCCGCTCCAGAACGGTGATGGCGTTTTTTGTTAAATCCGGGACAATAGGTGTGAATTTTTTTTGCATTGGTTTTGCTCCTGAAGCGCAGGGTGTAATAAATTTCAAACACTATATGTGGTAGTTTTATTTCTATTAACTACAACATTTAGGGTTTGTCAATATAAAAATAAGCTTTTTATGGAAAAATTATAATACCAAGTTGCTTTCAAAAAATAAAATATGAATTTTTTGAAAGATTACTTGGTATTATGCCCGGTAAATCAACCTTTAATGAGACTCGCTGATAGTGAGCCAAGCTGACGATAGGAAGCGTAAGGCGAACTATACCAGGTGCGTAGTACCCTGAAGGGCATCTGCGACGCCGTGGTAAAACGAACTAAGTGAATAACCTGAAGGTCACTATAGGTTTGAAGCGCTAGTCGTAGCGAGACTCAAAATTCAGGAACAGAGTTAACTGAATTTTGTAAGTCGAACTATCCAATAGCCACAGGCTATTGGGAATTATCCAATGTGCGAAGCTAAGTAGGGTTAATATTTGATAGCTATTCGGTATTAGATTTACGTCTGAGAGACTGAATGACAAAATATATGATCAGGTGGGATTTTCTATAAAATCGTATATTTCCTGGCTCATGCAAACTTCATAATAATTTCGATTTGTTTCAGAGGTCACATCCATTGTCTCGGGGTTAACCTCATAAACCATGGCTTCCCGAATAATAAGTTGCTGAAAATGTCCGTTTACTGTCGGCACTTTGCCTGTATAAAGTTTTACAATTTCATTTTCGCCTGCCGTATAGCTGACTGTTTTCAGATTGATCTCCTTGCCAAGCTTGTTAAAACCATCGGTGCTAAGTTCAATTCCGTTAACATTATATCGCAGATAAAAATCGTCTGTTGTATCCTGGATTTCTTCTTCCACCGCGTTTTTAAAGACAAATAAATTGAAAAGAGGGTTTTGATTTTTCAGAAGCCTGCGCAGTTTTTTATTGCAACTCGAGAGCCTGTCAGCCAGATTGATCGCGGGAGAAATCATGATCTTCGCATCGCCATCGAAAAGATATGACGGCGGCGCCGAACTCGAGCAGATACCAATGCCCAATTCAAGTATCGGCAGATTATTTTCTTTATTTTGTATATTATAGCGCTGGACAATTTGTAGTATTCGAATGGCCATGCCGCATGCCCGTGCCACACTGTAACCGCCAGGAAATGTGTCTTCTGTTTCAAAGATGGACAGAATAATCGCGTCCCCCTCAATAAATACTTTGGCGGCGCCATATTCCGAAAGAATCGCGGAGATCGGATCAAAAAAATTAAGACTGAAATACGATGCCGGATTAAGCTCCCGTTTTCTCATTGTGGCATTGATATCCATTGAGCCGCGGATGTCCGCTTTGATAATGACATGACTAACGACAGGCGATTCTTCCTTGCTCCGTTCCTCCGGCAGCAGAAACTCAAAAAGTGACCGGTTTTCCCTTGACAGCAAAATAATCTTCTCATCTTTTACCAGATTGATCGTGTCCATCGCGTACCGAAGAATTCGGCAGTTATGCAGATCGCGAGAATAGCGGAATATTTGTTTTATAAACATCAATAAATGCCGCTTTTTTTCTTCCGCGGAACTGCCGCTTATCCGCTTTAAAACCTGCTGAAGGGGTACCAGAACAAAGGGCTTGCCTTGAATAGATTTCCGGCGTTTCAATTGACTGGTAATGGATCTTCTGGACCAGAAATCAACCAGGAATTCTCTTATTTGTATGGGCAACATCGGCGGGCAATAGCTGCCGTATACTGATTTCATTTCAAAAGCGGCGACAATTTGCTTAATCAGACCGGCCTTGCTAAATTTATGGTAAAAATGATTGAGTAGCGTCTGCCGGGTTTTTATCTGGTCTTGAAGTTTTTGAAGAATATCTTTTGATTCTTTTGCCGCTTTGTCTCTTTTATACTGCTCCTGAAAATCAAAATAGTTGAACATCAGATCAACATTGCCTTCCTCCATTATCCACGCATCATATTTGCTTACTTCCACATCAAAATACCTCTCATCTTTTTGATCTT
>Ga0247841_10009788_pt1 | contig 13276 bp, 17 predicted proteins | sample LaCruzMarch2015__2_FD_192410 | JGI IMG/M metagenome (GOLD analysis project Ga0247841, IMG submission 192410) | Freshwater microbial communities from meromictic Lake La Cruz, Castile-La Mancha, Spain - LaCruzMarch2015_18m | ecosystem: Environmental > Aquatic > Freshwater > Lake | place: Spain...
TCGAGTCCGTTGCCGGCCGCGAATCCGAACTTGACGAAGAACTGGTCCTGCTCGGTCGGGTTGTAGAACAGCTCCGGCTGGAAGGCCATGGCGCCCCGGCAGAGGTTCTGCGCGTCCGCGAGGCCTGCGACCTGTTGGCACTGGAAGGCCCCCGCCAGGAGTCCCCCGATGGTGAGCTTGTCGTTGACGTCGTACGCGCGGGCGCCGCCGGTCGCGGTCACGGCGAGCGCCAGGGCCATGAGGGATGCCGGGTGTCGGCGGGCTGAGTTGGAGTCGTACATGTGCGTGGAGTCGTCGTCCGGTGCCTGAAGGGTTGTCGGCACCGACCGCCCTCGCGGGGGCGAGCCGAAGCGCCGAGGGTGAAGATAACACGAAAGAAGAATTGGTGTTACCCCTTGCGGCTTCCGCAAGGGGCCGGGGCGCGCGGCCGGGCCGGGGGCTTGACCCCAATGCCATTAAGTCAAGCGCCGACGGTGCGGCCTCTCGTTCCCACGCTCCGCGTGGGAATGCCGGGCGGGCGCTCCGCGTCCGGTCTCGGCGCTGGACGCGGAGCGCCCGCACTTACTCCCACGCAGGAGCGTGGGAGCCAGAATGGCTTAACTTAATGGCATTGGGCTTGACCCTGGGTCCGCGGCTGTCGCGGCCCCGGCAGTCGATGCCCCTTAGACCGTGATCAGGCCCGGGTCCCCGCGCCCGGCGCCGACGAACCGCACGCGGCCCTTGGGTCAGGCTGGGGCAGGCAGGTCGACGCAGTAGCGCAGCAACGGGCGTTCGGCATAGGGGCGAATGACCGTGACCAGGGACCAGGTGACCAGCGGCTCGAACATCACAATGACGAGATAGGAGGAGGCGAAGAGCGCCCAATCAGCGAGCGGCGTCGACTCACCCTGGAGGAGCCAGAAGCCGACCATCAGTGTGACCCCGGCGTAATAGACCCCATCCAACTTGAGGATGGTTGCGATAGTGAGCCGACTGAAACGCTGGCCCAGCGTGTAATGCACCGCCATCAACGGAATCACGAGGGACAGGGTATTCACACCCAGGTTGATCAGATCGGCTGGCTCAAACAACAGCCCCTGCAACAGCAGACCCAGACCGAAGCCAAACAGGGTGGGGATGAAGCCGAGGATGAGATACATCGGCATTGCGCCCACGAAGTGCAGTTCCGACGGGCCGACCGGCATGTGGAACGACTGCATGAAGATCGAGAAAAACAGCGCGGCGAGCAGGGTCCGCAGGATCAGCGTCGGCTGCTTGATCAAGGACGGCAGGTAGGCGGAGAGCACGCCAACGGCGGCCAGGTTGGCGACGGCGACCTTAGCGGCCGGCAGAAAGCCGGGTTCGATATGCATAGCGACAGACCTCGTAGAGTAGGCAACACGAGGCGTAAGTCAGGGGTGGCCGATGCGCCTACCGGCGCGCCCGACAACGGGCTCGCCAGCGACGAAAGCCGCGGCTAACAGGGTGGCCGACACCGCGTCGGCGGTGTGCGGAGGGCCCCATAGGCTCAAGCCCCACCCCGGGGCTCACACCAGTTCACGCCTTGGGCCGGTCTTCTGGCTCGCCCTCATCCGGGGTGACGCCGCCTTCCCGCGCGTGCAGCGCAGTGGCATGTGGCGATCCCGTCAGGCTTACAGCAGCGGGGGCTGCGCCGGAGTGTGCGGTCGCGCAAGCGCGCCCGCGGTCACCGGACTTCCCGTTTCACCCCGCGGCACGGTCGCACCGCGGGACACCCAAAGCAGGCTAAAAAGGATACGCCAGGAAGGCAGGGGCGACAAGCGACACGAGGAATCCGTTCTCGGCCGCCGTCGCTAGCCGTCCCCGCCGGCGGCGGCGTGGGATCTTATGAGACTCGCTTCTCACTTGTGAGACATGATACTCTATTCTCAGTTGTGGTCAACGGGGGCACGGGCATGAGCTACTCCACGCGGCAGCGCGAGGCGATCCTGAACACCCTGCGGCGGGCGGACCGCCCCCTGACGCCGCAGGAAATTCGGGCGGGGGCGAACCAGGACAGCGCGGGGATCGGGTTGGCGACGGTGTACCGCGCCCTGAAGACCTTCATGGCGCGCAATGAGGTCCTGCAGGTGGAGATCCCGGGCAACCCGCCGTGCTACGAACCGGCCGACCGCGGGCATCACCACCATGCCGTGTGTGAACAGTGTCGGCAGGTCTTCGACCTGCCCGGTTGCGTGCAGGGACTCGAGGCCCTGGTTCCTCACAATTTCCGCGTCCAGCGGCACGACATCACGCTGTACGGGGTCTGCGGGGATTGCGGCACGGCGGCGGGATGAGCGCGTCGATGAGTGATGTCTCGCCAAGCGTCGGCGCAGGGCTTGTGTCACCGGAGTCGCAGATACCGATGCAGACCCAAAGTCACAACACAACAACGCCGGGAGCGACCGCCGATGACCGCCACTAAGACCCCCGTCACCATCCTGACCGGCTTTCTCGGGTCGGGAAAGACTACGTTGCTGAACCGCATCCTGTCCGAGCCGCACGGCCGGCGTATCGCCGTCATCGAGAACGAGTACGGCGAGATCGGCATCGACCAGGGTCTGGTTATCGCTGCCGACGAGGAGATTTTCGAGATGTCCAACGGCTGTATCTGCTGCACGGTACGCGGCGACCTGATCCGCATCCTCGGCAGTCTCGCCAAGCGGCGCGAGCGCTTCGACTATGTGCTGGTGGAGACCACCGGCCTGGCCGATCCGGGGCCAGTTGCACAGACCTTCTTCATGGACGAGGACGTCCGGGCTCACTATGTCCTTGACGGCATCGTGACCCTGGTCGACGCACTGCATATCGCCCAGCAGCTCGGGCACAGCCGCGAGAGCGCCGAGCAGATCGCCTTCGCCGATGTCCTGGTGCTGAACAAGACCGACCTAGTGCACAGCGACCGCCTGCTGGCGCTCGAGGCGCGACTGCGCGGCATGAACGCCATGGCCAGAATTCATCGCGCCGAGCACGCGGAGTTGCCGATCGAGCGGGTGCTCGATCTTGCGGCCTTCGACCTCGATCGCGCCCTGGAGCGCAAGCCGAGCTTCCTGGAGCCCGAGTACCCCTTCGAGTGGACCGGAGTCTTTAACCTGACCCCCGGGCGCTGGACCCTGTCCCTCACCACCGGACCGGACCCCAGCCTGGCACTCGTGGGGCTTCCGCTCGCGGACACCAGCGAGCCTGGGCTGCGTGCCGGCGCCGAGCGGTGCCTGCGCCTCTTTGCCGAGCCTGCCCGCGACCTTGCCCCCGGCGATCCGTTGCGCCTGGAGCGGCACCAACGTCTGCCGGTCCCGACCGAGGGCGGCGCGCGTTTCGCGCTGGACATCGGCGCACCGGGCTATTACGCCATCTACAGCCAGCACTTGGCGGAAGAGTTTGAACTCGCGGTGTGCGACGAACAGGACCAACCCCTCGCTCCCGAGTGCGAGCATCTGTGGGTCGCTCAGCACGATCACGACGACCAGGTGACCTCGGTCGGCATCGAGCTGGCCGGCGACCTGGATGCCGAGCGACTCAACCGTTGGCTGTCGCAACTGCTGCGTGAGCAAGGACCGGACATCTATCGCATGAAGGGCTTTATCAGTCTCGCCGACGCGCCCGAGCGCTTCGTCTTCCAGGGCGTGCACATGCTCTTCGACGGACGTCCACACACGCCTTGGGGCGACGAACCGCGCTACAGCCAGTTGGTCTTCATCGGTCGCAACCTCGACCGGGCCGCGTTGGAGACGGGACTGCGCGCATGTCTGACCTGAAACTGCTGCCGCGCGCCATCGGCGTCCTGGAGCCTCCCTGGCGGGGCCGTCTCGGCGAGTATCCCCGCGCGTTGGTCTGGAGCCCGGCCGGTGACCGGCTGCTGACAGGCGATGCGGCCGGCACCCTGACCTGCTTCGAGAGCCGCACGGGCGCCGTTGCCTGGAGCGTTCAGGCCCACGCGGACGGCATCTTGGACCTGGCCGTCCATCCCCGGGAGGCGCGGCTCGCCAGTGCCGGGCAGGACGGACGGGGTCGCCTGTGGGACCTCGATGGGCGCGCGTCGCCGCGTACCTTGGACGCCGATGCCGCCTGGGTGGAACATCTGGCCTGGTCGCCCGCCGGCGATCGGCTCGCCAGTGCCTCCGGGCGCCATGTGCGGTTCTGGACACCAGAGGGCGAGCTGATCTCCCGCACGCCGGCCCACGCCAGCGCCGTGTCCGCCTTAGCCTGGTGCGGCCAGGCCGAGCTCGCGAGCGCGTGTTATGGGGGCCTGTCGTTTTGGGACCCGGCCGGCGGCGCCCTGCGCGAGCGGCTCGACTGGAAGGGGGCGCTGATCTCGCTGGCGATCAGCCCCGACGGCGCGATCGTCGCCGGCGGCAGTCAGGATCGCACCGTCCATTTCTGGCGGCGGCTTACGGCTGAGGATTCCATGATGTCCGGCTACCCCGGCAAACCGGCCGCACTCGCCTTCGACTCCAGCGCCCGGCTGCTGGCGACCTCCGGCGCCGAGTACACGACCGTCTGGAACTTCGGCGGCGCCGGGCCTGAGGGGAGCACCCCGGGACTCCTGGAGGGCCATTCCGAGCCGATCACCCACTTGGCCTTTGCCCATAGGGGACCCAGGCTCGCCACCGGCGCCGCCGATGCTTTCGTCCTGGTCTGGGATCTCGACGGGGACGGTCAGGGCCGCCTGGTGGGCGCGGCGCCCGCGACGGGGCCGGTGGAGCGGCTCGCCTGGCGCGGCGACGACCGAGCCCTGGCGGCGATCGACGCCGCGGGCGGGGTGACGGTCTGGCACTGCGCGGATGCCCTGCTGTCGAGGCGGGAGACGGCCGTCGCGGTTTGACGAACAACGGTCTTGCCGCTCTGGTTCCTCGCGGTTAAGCGTCCCCTCGGGACAACAGACGCTCGCCGGGACGGTGCCGGCGCCAGCAATTGGTCCAGGCGTGCCGGTCAATCGTGTGCATCGACGGCCTGCGCGTCAAGCCGGGCCCGGTCTGAGTCCGGTTTGCGCCGCTGCGACTCACCGCGTCGCAGGCCGAGGTAATAGCCGAGCAGACCCGCGCCCAGGGCCGCCTGCAGGGCAAACAACAGACTTTCGATCTCACCGCTCGGCGGCTCCCACAGGGGACTGAACCAGGGCTGGTAGTCCGGATTCGCCGCGGTGATCGCCGCCTGCGCCTGGGCATCGGCCCCGGCGAAGGGCTCCGCGAGTCCCCGGGGCAGCGGCAGGATCAGGGGCAGGACGGCGACCACCAGGACCGCCGCCACTAACCACAGGTTGACGCGTCTCATCGCACCACCCCCGGGGCAAAGGCCAATTCGTCAAGGTCGTCACGGCTGTATTGGATCAGCAGGTTAACCACCAGCACGGTGAGTAGCCCCTCGATGACGGCCAGCGGGACCTGGGTCAGGGCGAAAATGCTCCCGAATTTGGTCAGGGCGCCCAGGAGGCCGCTGACCGGATCGGGGAAGGCCAGCGCGAGTTGGGTGGCCGTGACCAGATAGGTCGCGAGATCTGCCAGGCTAGCGGCCAGGAAGACCGCCAGACTCAGCGGTCCGCCCAGGGTGCGGGCGAGCCGGTACACCCCATAGGCGACCCAGGGCCCGACGATGGCCATGGAGAAGATGTTGGCGCCCAGCGTGGTCAGGCCGCCATGGGCCAGCAGCAGGGCCTGGAATAGCAGCACAATGGCCCCCAGCACCGCCATCACCGAGGGGCCGAAGAGGATGGCCCCGAGCCCGGTGCCGGTGGGATGGGAACAGCTCCCCGTCACCGATGGGATCTTGAGCGCGGACAGGACGAAGGCGAAGGCGCCGGCGCTCGCCAGCAGCAGCTTGGCCCGCGGGTGCTCCCGGGTTACCCGGGCAACGCTGCGCGCCCCCATGACGAGAAAGGGCAGGGACGCAAGGCCCCAGGCGGCGGCATGAATCGGGGGTAGGAACCCTTCCATGATATGCATAACAACGATCTCCCCATGGTGAAGGGGCGGATCGCTCCGGGGAGAGACCGCGGGACGCCCAGGCCAGCCAGGCAACGGCCAGTCCTGGGAGTTCCAGGCAAGCGAAAACCTTGCGTCTCGCCACCGGAACACTCCGCCCGGATTGACTGAGAAATATGAGACTCGCTTCTCACTTGCGAGACATGATACTGTATTCTCAGTTATGGTCAACGCGAGCAACGCTGAGAACGTTTCGCGCTATGAGGAGCCGCAGATGCAGACCCAAACTCAGCTCTCCGCCTATCAGGGAATCATCCCGCCGGGGCTGCCGCCCGGTCGCGCGCCGACCGCGCTGACCGAGATCCAGGACTCGGCCCGGAACCTGGCCCTGTGGCGACGCAACCTCGATCCTGAGCTCGTTGCTGAGCTTGCGCGTCTGCCCCGGCTCGCTGCCCAGTCCGCGCGCGCCCGCCTGGCAGTCTATCCTCCGCCACGGGCACCCGGCGCGGATGGAGACTGGCTGGGTTGGGCTGATGAAGGGCGAGGTCTTCCCTGGCAACCAAGGGCTGGGGCTGGTGCACCGCTCGCCCCCCATCGCCGACACCGGGGAGACCCGGGTGCTGTTTTGCCTGGACGGCTAAGGAAATGATGACCGCCGCCCGCACCCTCGAACCGCCAGCCGTCGGCGCCGGGACCGTCTATTGGGCCGAGGGCCTGGCGGACCTGGTCGCGGTCTTTGAACCGGAGGTCCAGGTCCTGGTTCATTCCCGCCCGCCTGACCCGCAGATCGCGGCCTATCTGGATTCGGCGGACTCCACGCGACTCGGATTCCGGCGGGTCTTGGACAACGCCCGGAGCCTGGTCGGGATCGGTCCGGCCGCCCCGACCTGGCCGGATCTGCCTGGGCGGGAGGCCCTGCTTGCGGACATCCGGCACCTGTGCGAGGTCTACCGGGAGCTCCTGGGCTGCGAGCGCCTGGGGCTGCGTTTCGAGTCCCTCGATCGGGCCATGTGCCCGGGTTTCCACCGCGACCACACGGGTATCCGACTGGTCTGCACCTATCGCGGACCTGGTACCGAGTGGTTGGAAGCTGAAGGCGAGGACCCCCAACCGCATCCGCGGCCCGGCGCCGCGCGGTCCGTTGCAGCCCCGGCGGACGAGTCAGTCATCGGCCGCGCACCCGCCTTCGCGATGGTCTTGCTCAAGGGCACCCTATGGCAGGGCAACGCCAATCGCGGGGCCATCCACCGCTCACCGGTACCTCCGCCCGGGGGCGGCAGCCGCTATCTGCTGGCCCTGGATGCCCTGTGGTAGACCTTGCCCCCTAAGCGAAGCGCGCGCGCCCGCGCCATTTGCCCCAGTCACCAACCACACCAATGCGACACCGGAGATCCCAATATGCAACGACCTCTTGCCCTGCCTGCCCTCTTCCCGGCCGCAGCCCTGGCAGCGGCCTTGGCCATGGTCCCACCGATGGCGCCGGCGCAAGAGGCCCACGCGCACCGGGAGCACGGCCCCCACGAGCACGGGGTCGGATCGCTGAATCTGGTGGTGGACGGATCGGTGGTCGAGATTGAGCTGGAGAGCCCCGCCGCCAACATCGTCGGCTTTGAGTATGCCCCCAAGGACGACGCCGAGCGCGCCACCCTGGACCGGGCGGTTGCCACCCTCAGGGACGGGGAGCGGCTGTTCGGATTCCCCGCCACGGCAGGTTGTCGGCTCACCCGGTCATCGGTGAACTCCACGCTCTTGGGGGATGCGCCCACGGCGGCGGACCACGAGGGGCACGCGGACCACGACGACTCGCCGGCCACGCGGACCGACCACGAATCCGGCGACCACGCTGCCGGAGACGAACATGAGACCCACGCCGACCTGGATGCGGACTACCGCTTCGAGTGCCGCGATACCGCCCGGATCGACCAGGTCGAGGTACGCCTGTTCGAGGCCTTTCCGGCCACCCAACGCCTGCGCGTCCAATTCGCCACCGCCAAGGACCAGGGGGGCTTTGATCTGACCGTAGCGCACCCGCGCTTCGAGCTATAATCAGGAGCCTGCCATGACCTTGATCCAATTCGAGGCACTGCCGCCGAGAGCGCCAGACCACCCAAGCGCCGACCGGCCGGCAATTCACCCTGCCGGGTCCCCGCCGACCGGCCAGTGAGGGCACCGGCGCCCGGCCCGCGGCGGACCGTCTTCTGGCATCAGAAGGGCGGCACCGGCAAGACCACGCTGGCCATTGCCTATGCCGTCCGCCTGGCCATGGACGGCCACCGGGTCCTGCTGATCGACACCGACCCTCAGGGCACCGCCACCGCCTGGGGGGAGCGCTTTGCCGCGCGCTGGGGCCTGGTCGTGCGCGGCGCGTGCGGCGCCGCGATCTGGCGCAGCCTCGCCGACCGCATGCCAGGCTTCGACCACCTGGTGCTCGACTGTCCCCCGACCATTACGACCGCGACCATGGACACCCTCATCGGCGCCGATCACCTGATCATCCCGGTGCGCCCCGCCATGCCGGACCTGTGGGCGCTGGAGGACGTGGCGCAGATCCTCGCCGATCTGCGCGCCGGTGCCGCGGCACCCCGCACCCGGGTCGTCTTCAATCAGCATCGCGGCGAGGACCTGAGGCCGCTCATCGGCGCCGTCGTCGGGCTCGGCCTTGAGGTCCTGCCCGCCCCCATCGCGGCGGCACCGGCCTGGTCGGCCCTGTTTTCCGGGGGCGTGCCACCGGTCGGCATCGCCGCCTTGTTCGACGCGGCGGACTGATGGCGAGGTCCCGCACCGCCATCAAGGGCATAGCTCTGTTGTCGTTCACGTTATTTTTCCGGAGCCTGAGATCGGGAAGGTCAGTAGGCATCTGCTCCAGCGATTTCGTGGTCTGTCCGATGGCGCTCGTCCTGGTCCTGGCCCGCCAGACGCTTCGGATCGAGGGAGGCGACCGGTCTGCATTGATCGGTCTGCTTGCGCGACCCAGTATCCGTGGTTTATCCCTGGTTCTTGGCCTGGTTTTGCTCTCCCGACGCGGTATCCGTGGCCGGTCCCTGGTTTCCCCCTGGTTTCCCCCAGCGGTTTTTCGCGTCCCCGGTTTGGCGCACGTAAACCCTGTGCTCGGCCGGGGCGGCGGCGCGGGTCGATACATGTTAGCCTCGCCAAGGATTGCCAAACCGCGGAGCGCCAACCATGGCCACCATGAACATCTCTCTGCCGGAAGACTTGCGCGACTTCGTGAATCGAAAGGTCGCCGTGCAGCGCTACTCCAGCACGAGCGAGTATCTCGGCGAGCTCATTCGGCGCGAGCGCGATATCGAAATGCTGCGTGAGAAGTTGCTGGCCGGGCGCGACTCCGGACCAGCGGAACCGATTGACGACGCCTGGCTTGCCGGCTTGCGGGCGCGAGCCGCCGGCGAGATCGCCGAATGACCGGCAAGCTCCTGGTTCTCCGACCGCTCGCACAAGCCGACATCGACGCGGTCTTTGCGTACTGCCGTGCCGAAGGCGGACCAAGCCTGGCCAGACAGCTTGCCGACCAACTCGAGGATGCGCTGCGTACACTCGCCACCCATCCAGCCATCGGCTCTCGCCGCTACGCGGATCTGCTGGGGATCCCTGGCCTGCGCAGTTGGCCGATCAAGAAATCGCCGTACCTGATCTTCTACGTCGATGACGCCGGACAGATCGACATCTGGCGCGTCTTGCATGGTCGGCGAGACATCTCAGCACTGCTGGGCGAGGACGACCCTGGAGCAGGCGACCCCGACGGGGCATAGCTGTTGAGATAACCGGCGTTAATCGCGGGGGCACCGTGGGCAGACAACACTTTTCCGGCAACGCTTGCGCGGCGAAAACCGCTGGGTTTTCCAAGGTGTTCCCCGTTTCCGCCAGAACCGCGGTCTGTCCAAGGTTTCCTCCATCAGCCAGCAAGAGCGACTCGAGCCTCAAAAACGACTCGAGCCTGGCCCCTTTACCTTATCATCAGCCGGAAAAACAATTCACGCAGGATGGGGTCAGATCTTGACTTGTGCCTGAGTCAAGACCTATCCCCATCCTCCAAGCCCTCGAAATCGCTAGAAAAACAAAATTTCAGGACTTGCGCTGGCAGGTCGCGTTGCGCTTGCGGCGGCGGCGCGCCCTCGACCGTGCGCCACAGCGCGGGGGCTTGCGCCTGGAGCGTCGCGTCGTCCTCGATCGCCAAAGGCGCCAAGGCCGCCACGTAAGGGTTGTCGGGCTCGCGCGCCAGCCACTCGGGCAGGACCTGCTCCAGCGACACGCCGAAGGGCGTCGATCCGGGCGCCCCGATCCAACTCGGACAGCCCGGCCGGTCGCGCTCGCGCAGTCGCTGGTTCGCACAGCGGACCCTACGGTCGCGGGACCCTAGGGTCCGCTGTGCGGACCAGCGACCTTGCAGTTGGCTGATTGGTTGGATTTCCGATCAAGGCCACCTGCGCCAGTGCAGGTAGCCCTTCAGTGCGATTGGGTCCTGTCGAATCCGGTCAGCGGGTGTTCGACGACGACCGGGGACTCGCCCGAGAACAGCGACACCAGACAATGCACCCGCTCGACCGGACCGACCTCGGGGGGCAGGCCGGCGAAGCAGTCCGATACGGCCCGCTCCAGGGCGCGGAGCTTCGCGTGGCTGTCCAGCACCTTGAGCGGCTTGACGGTGATGTGACCCTTGAGCGCATTGGCACGCTGGGTCAGGGCCTTGCGGCGGTCTTGACGGTCTTTGTCCACGCGTGCCGGTCAATCGCGCGCATCAACGGCCTGCGCGTCGCGCCGGGCCCGGTCTGCGTCCGGCCTGCCCCGCTGCGACTCACCCCGCCGCAGGCCGAGGTAATAGCCGAGCAGACCCGCCCCCAGGGCCGCCTGCAGGGCAAACAACAGACTCTCGATCTCACCGCTCGGCGGCTCCCACAGAGGACTGAACCAGGGTTGGTAGTCCGGATTCGCCGCGGTAATCGCCGCCTGCGCCTGGGCATCGGCCCCGGCGAAGGGCTCGGCGAGCCCCCGGGGCAGCGGCAGGATCAGGGGCAGGACGGCGAGCACCAGGACCGCCGCCACTAACCACAGGTTGATGCGTCTCATCGCACCACCCCCGGGGCAAAGGCTAATTCGTCGAGGTCGTCGCGGCTGTATTGGACCAACAGGTTGACCACCAGCACGGTGAGCAGCCCCTCGATGATGGCGAGCGGGAGCTGGGTCAGGGCGAAGATGCCCCCGAATTTGGTCAGGGCGCCGAGGAAGCCGCTGACCGGGTCGGGGAAGGCCAGCGCGAGTTGGGTGGCCGTGACCAGATAGGTCGCGAGATCGGCCAGGCCGGCGGCCAGGAAGACCGCCAGACTCAGTGGTCCGCCCAAGCTGCGGACGAGCCGGTAGACCCCATAGGCGACCCAGGGGCCGGCGATGGCCATGGAGAAGATGTTGGCGCCCAGGGTGGTCAGGCCGCCATGGGCCAGCAGCAGGGCCTGGAACAGCAACACGATGGCCCCCAGCACCGCCATCACCGAGGGGCCGAAGAGGATGGCCCCGAGCCCGGTGCCGGTGGGGTGTGACGAGCTGCCGGTCACCGATGGGATCTTGAGTGCAGACAGGACGAAGGCGAAGGCCCCGGCGCTCGCCAGGAGCAGCTTCGCCCGCGGGTGCTCCCGGGTCACCCGGGCGACGCTACGCGCGCCCATGACCAGAAACGGCAGCGACGCAAGGCCCCAGGCGGCGGCGTGAAGCGGGGGTAGGAACCCCTCCATGATATGCATTACAACGATCTCCCCACGATGAGGGGCGGATCATTCTGGGGAGAGACCACGGGACGGGCAGGTCGGCCGACGGCCGGCCGCGGCAGTTCCAGGCAAGCGGAGCACTTGCGTCTCGCCACCGGAACACCCCGCCCGGATTGACTGATCGACACGCGACACCGGCAGGTCTCCTGGCTTGCAGGTCGGCATCGCCACCCACCTTCCCAGCCCCTTCCGGCGGCCAGTGGTGATCTCGGGTGCGCCTCGCTGCGTACAGTTGCGGGGGCAGCCATGGCTTTGAACCATGTTCCCTTTTCATCCCCCGGGGCCTGGCCGCGGGGGAACCGGTGTTGTTCGTTGGCCACTGTATGACCTTTTGGCCGGGTGGTCAAATCGGCTTCCGGTCTTGCCGACGGCGTTCAGTTGAGCGTTGTCGAGTCCTGCGCGCAAGCAGGGGAACTCGGGCGGTAGAGCGTCCGCCGTCGTACTTCGGCGTTGGCGGCAGGTTCAGATTCCGGAGCGTCGTGCGGCGCTGCCGCTACGCTACTTGTCAATGCCTAACTGTCGGTATTGTTGCCCGCGACCAGCGCGATCAGAAAACCGCCGCTCAGGATGCCGGCGATGATGCCGGTAATGGTCAGTGCGTCGAAGCACATGGTTTCGGTCTCCGGTTACGGCCGCTGCGACAGTGTAAGCAACAAGTCAAACACCAACGCAATCGTTGTCGTTGTCGTTGTCGTTGTCGTGATCGTAAAAGCGATACCCTTTGGGGCGCGAGAGAGTCCGCGCACCACGATAACCTCGATTACGACAACGACAACGACGCCAAGAGCCATTCTCTAATGGACTTGTCTGACTTCCTAGTGGACTGCACCGCCTGGGGCGATCAGTTCTTGCAGGTGTTGAGGCCGAACAGGGTATAGGCCGGGCACCAGCCGATCAGGGCGGTCGCCAGGGGGACGATGCCGATCCAGCCCCAGACACCCAACTGTCCGGTGAGGGTCAGGGCGATCAGGGCAATTCCGACGATGGCACGCACCGCGCGATCGATGGTTCCGGCGTTCTTGGTAAAGTTCATGAGTCAGGGCTCCAAATGGTTTGTCACTGGGTTTCCCAAGCATCTTGGGGTCAGTTGATAATCTACCAGGACAGGCATGAGACTTCAGTGACTTGGTCACAGAGGATCGAAGGCGATTCGCTCCAGACCGCGGCGGTCCAGGATCTCGATGGTGGAGCGCCCGAGCCTGACCAGGCCCGCGGTCTCCAGTCGCTTCAGGTGGCGCGACACCACCTCGCGGGCGGTACCCAATTCCACCGCGATCTCCTGATGGGTCGCCGCCAGCGGCGACCCCGGTGCCTCGCCAAGCCGCAGCAACAGGAAGTCGATCAGCCGCCGGTCGATCGGCCGGAAGGCGAGTTCCTCCATGCGCGCGATCACCTGGGCAATGCGCCCCCCCAGGTTGGCGAACACGAAGCGGCGGAAGGCCGGCGCCTCCTCCAAGGCGCGGTCGAAAACCGCCTTGCCGAAACTCAAGACCGTCACCGGGGACTCGGTGAAGGCCTCGGCGGGATAGTCGTCCCCGGAGAGGATGCAGCAGGTGGTCAGGACGCAGGCGTGACCGGGCAGCACCC
>Ga0247841_10009789_pt1 | contig 13276 bp, 4 predicted proteins | sample LaCruzMarch2015__2_FD_192410 | JGI IMG/M metagenome (GOLD analysis project Ga0247841, IMG submission 192410) | Freshwater microbial communities from meromictic Lake La Cruz, Castile-La Mancha, Spain - LaCruzMarch2015_18m | ecosystem: Environmental > Aquatic > Freshwater > Lake | place: Spain...
TGTCTTGAACTGTTATGGATTGACTTACAGACAGCGAGATATTTCCACAAGCATCTGTTGCTGTCCAGGTCCTGGTGATTGTATAGGTTCCGGCACATGATCCGGTAACGGTGGCATCGGTAAAGTTGATCACCGGTGCGGCATCGCAGGCATCGGCTGCAGTCGGTGCTGAAAACACCGGCAATGAAGGACAGTCAATGGTTGCTGCAAGGCCCTGGCCTGATAATACCGGTGCGGTCACATCAACTACAACCTGTGGAGTTCCACTTAAACCTAATGAAGTACATCCATTAAAATCGGTAACACTAACAAGAGAATAAGTTGAAGTTGCTGCAGGAGTTACTGTGATATTATTACCACTGGAATAGGAATTAACGGTATAAATATTGGTACCGTCAGTATAAACAACAGTATAAGGAGATATCCCACCGGTAATGGTTACCATCAAAGTGGAACTTGAACCGCTACATATGCAGGAAGCTCCGGTAAGTGATAAGACGGAAGCAGTGGGTGAATTAACATCCCAACTTGCTGTATTGTATGCTGTTTGTGTACAGGCTGTTCCAACAGATGTTCTCCATGTCCGTACCTGAATCCTTTCCACTCCCGGAATTGACGAACTTAATAATGTGGTCGGAGTATATGTACCCCAGGTCAATCCACCATCAATACTCGATTCAAAATGATCCACAGGGCTTATACCCCCTGATCCACCACTGAACGTAGCCGATACCAAAGCATCAATGCATACCGTTGCAACATTAGGATTCTTAATAATGTTCTGAGCAACAATTTGGTTTACAAAACCATCAATATAGTACGTAGACTGTGGAACATCATTCAGAGGTTCATTATAGTCGCCATCAGTATATTCGCAAGATGAACCATCATCATACCAGCTAAGCCCTGTTGAACCTCCTGAATAAATAAAGTGAAGCTTGAAAAGAACAGCATCGTCAGGTAAAGTAACTCCAGATCCAGGAAATCCTATCATTCTTCCGGCAGCAATCACCCCGGGAGTACCGGTAAATACGTCTAAATCGGGCATTGCAATATCTGTAACCGGATTGAGAGGATCAGGTGTCAGTAACACTGGATCATATTGCAGCATTAATGAAATCGAACCAATGTTAACAAATCCTCTAACAGTAATGGGAACTTCTATTGACATACCAGGACAGGCATATATTTCTGAAGCTATTGTGACTGGTCCATTGGGTAGCACAACTATGGTATTTGTGGCAGAATTCGAACAATTATCTCCATCAGTATAAGTATACGTCAGGGTATGGGTCCCAATACCTGCCGATGAAGCATCAAAATTACTACCCGTTACACCTGGCCCGCTGTAATCTCCTCCCGGAGGTGTTCCTCCGGTAAGTAAGTAGGTTGTGTTGCTTACCGATTGAATTGCAAGGCTATTAGTCCATGTAACCACAGGTAAAGCTTTTACTTCAATAGAATTTGTAGTTGAATTGGAACAATTTGTCACCGGATCGGTATAAGTATAGGTAAGGGTATGAATCCCAAGACCAGCGACCGTGGCATTAAAGTTGGTCCCTGATACTCCTGGCCCGCTATAAATCCCACCGACAGGTGTGCCCCCGCTTAAAGTATAAATTGTATTGTCAATACATTGTATTGTGAGTGTGTTTAACCAACTCACCACAGGCAAATTAATAACTGTAATAGTATTAAATGCAGAGTCGGAACAACCATTTGAATCAGTGTATTTATACTTGAGTGTATATGTGCCTGCTCCTACTGAAGAAGCATCGAAGTTCCCTGCCGTTACGCCGCTTCCGCTGTAAGTGCCACCCGGAGGTGTCCCGCCGGTCAACGTGTAAACCGTTGCATCAACACATTGATCATCAAGTGGGTTAGTCCAGGTTACAACAGGTGGGATATACCCATCCACTGAACCATTGATGTAATAAGTTGCTGTTGGGGTATCATTTAATGGGAGGTTATAGTCGCCATCAGCAAATTCGCAGGATGCTCCGTCATCATCCCAGGCCAGATCGGTCAGGCCTCCGTTGTAAGTAAAATGTAACGTATAGAGTACCGTGTTATCGGGTAAGGTAATGCCTGTTCCTAATAGCTGGATTCCGGCTGTAATCACGACTCCTGGTGTGGCCGTATTAACGTCCAGTCCTGGAAAATCGTTGGGAGGGATAGCATAAGTAACAGGAGTTATTGGATCAATGGTAAGCACTGAAGACGAATAAAGCATTTTTAACGAAATCGCCCCAATGTTGTTAAACGAAGATACAGTTACCGGTATATCAATTTTTGTATGAGGGCAAGCCATAAGATCAGGAACAGTTGCTAATGGGGCATTTGGAAGTACGACTATCGTATTGGTTGCAAAATTGGAACAATTATCACTATCAGTGTAAGTATAAGTAAGGATATGGGTTCCAGCCCCAGCCACTGAAGCATTAAAATTACTGCCGGTTACACCAGGTCCGCTGTATGTTCCTCCCGAAGGTGTTCCTCCGTTAAGTAGATAGGTCGTGTTGATAACCGATTGGACTGCAAGGCTATTAGTCCAGGTAACCACCGGTAATGCTTTTACCGTAATCCAATTCGTTGTCGAATTGGTACAATGGGATACAGGGTCGGTATAAGTATAGGTAAGTGTAAAGGTACCTATCCCAACTGAAGAAGCATCGAAATTTCCTGCCACAACTCCGCTTCCGCTGTAAGTGCCACCCGGAGGTGTCCCTCCTGTTAAGGTATAAGTTGTTGCATCAACGCATTGAATGTCCAGTAAATTTGTCCATGTTACGACAGGTGTATTATCATTCACTGATCCGTTGATATAATAGGTTGTAGTCGGGGTATCATATAATGGAAGGTTGTAGTCGCCATCAGCATATTCACAGGATTCCCCATCATCATCCCAGGCCAGACTTGTTGAGCCACCATTATAAGTAAAGTGCAAGGTATAAAGTACGGTGTTATCGGGTAAGGTAATTCCCATTCCTAATAGCTGGATTCCGGCAGTAATCACGACTCCCGGTGTGGCCGTATTAACGTCCAGTCCGGGAAAATCGTTGGGAGGGGTGGCATAGGTAACAGGAGTTACGGGATCAATGGTCAGTACTGAAGACGAATAAAGCATTTTCAAGGAAACAGCCCCAATATTGTTAAACGAAGATACGGTTATCGGTATATCAATATTTGCATGTGGGCAAGCCATAAGATCAGGAGCAGTCGTAGATGGGGCATATGGCAATACATCTATGGTATTCGTTGCAGAATTGTAACAATTATCGCTATCAGTATAGGTATAAGTAAGGATATGGATTCCGGCCCCAGCCACTGAAGCATCAAAATTACTGCCGGTTACACCAGGCCCGCTGTAAGTTCCTCCCGAAGGTGTTCCTCCAGTAAGGAGATAGGTTGTGTTGCTAACCGATTGGACTGCAAGACTATTAGTCCAGGTAACAACTGGCAATGCTTTTACTGTAATCCAATTCGTAGCCGAATTGGTGCAATGGGATACAGGGTCGGTATAAGTATAGGTAAGTGTAAAGGTACCTATCCCAACCGAAGAAGCATCGAAATTTCCTGCCACTACACCGCTTCCGCTATAAGTGCCACCCGGAGGTGTCCCACCTGTTAAGGTATAAGTTGTTGCATCAACGCATTGAATGTCAAGTAAATTTGTCCATGTTACAACGGGTGTGTTATCATTTACTGATCCGTTGATATAATAGGTTGCAGTCGGGGTATCAATTAATGGAAGGTTGTAGTCGCCATCAGCATATTCGCAGGATTCCCCATCATCATCCCAGGCCAGACTTGTTGAGCCACCATTATAAGTAAAGTGCAAGGTATAGAGTACGGTGTTATCGGGTAAGGTAATGCCCGTTCCTAATAGCTGGATTCCGGCAGTAATCACGATTCCAGGTGTGGCCGTATTCACGTCCAGTCCGGGAAAATCGTTGGGAGGGGTAGCATATGTTACAGGAGTTACGGGATCAATGGTCAGTACTGAAGACGAATAAAGCATTTTCAAGGAAACAGCCCCAATATTAGTAAACGAAGATACGGTTATCGGTATATCAATATTCGCATGTGGGCAAGCCATAAGATCGGGAGCAGTCGTAAATGGGGCATTTGGAAGTACAGCTATGGTATTCGTTGCAGAATTGGAACAATTATCGCTGTCAGTGAAAGTATAAGTAAGGATATGGGTTCCGGCCCCAGCCACTGAAGCATCAAAATTACTGCCGGTTACTCCAGGCCCGCTATAATCTCCTCCCGGAGGAGTTCCTCCGGTAAGGGTATAGGTTGTGTTGCTTATCAACTGAATTGCAAGGCTATTGGTCCAGGTAACCAGCGGTAATGCTTTTACTGTAATCGAATTCGTTACCGTATTGGTGCAAAGGGTTACAGGATCAGTATAAGTGTAGGTAAGAGTATGGGTTCCCAGACCTGCTGCTGTTGCATCAAAGTTGGTTCCTGTTACTCCCGGGCCACTGTAAGTCCCACCCAAATGTGTGGCACCACTCAGGGTATAAGTTGTACTGTTTTCACACTGGATTGCCAATGTATTGGTCCAACTCATACCCGGCAGATCATTTACAGCAATAGTATTGAAAGCCGAATTGTAACAACCAGTAATTGGATCAGTATAGGTGTAAGTCAGCGTATAAGTACCTGCTCCTACCGAAGATGCATCGAAGTTACCTGCTGTAACACCGCTTCCGCTATAGGTGCCTCCCGGAGGCGTCCCACCTGTAAGCACATAGGTCGTTTCATTAACACACTGATCATCAAGTGCATTAGTCCACGTTACCACAGGAAATACCATGACCGTAATGGTATTCGTTGCTGAATTGGTACAAGTGGTCACCGGATCGGTATAAGTATAGGTAAGGGTATGAACCCCCGTTCCAGCTATAGTGGCATCAAAGTTGGTACCTGATACTCCGGGTCCGCTATAAACTCCACCGGGAGGTGTGCCACCGCTTAAAGCGTAAGTTGGATTGTTCAAACATTGATTCGTTAGTGCGTTTGACCAACTAACGGCAGGCAAATCGTTTACTGTAATAGTATTATATGCTGAATCGGAACATCCATTTGAATCGGTATATTTATACTTAAGGGTATATGTTCCTGCTCCTACTGAAGAAGCATCGAAATTTCCTGCCGTCACACCACTTCCGCTGTAAGTACCTCCCGGAGGCGTCCCGCCAGTTAGCGTGTAAACCGTTGCATCAGTACATTGATCGTCAAGCAGGTTTGCCCATGTTACAACAGGTGGGATAAACCCATTCACCGAACCGTTGATGTAATAAGTTGAAGTCGGAGTATCATTTAATGGGAGGTTATAGTCGCCATCGGCAAATTCGCAGGATTCCCCGTCATCATCCCAGGTAAGATTGGTCGTGCCTCCGTTGTAAGTAAAATGCAAGGTATAGAGTACAGTATTATCTGGTAAGGTTATGCCCATTCCTGAAAGCTGGATTCCGGCTGTAATCACGATTCCCGGTGTGGATGTATTGACATCCAGGTCAGGAAAATTGTTGGGAGGAGTAGCATAGGTAACAGGAGTTATGGGATCAATAGTCAGCACTGAAGATGAATAAAGCATTTTCAGTGAAACTGCGCCAATATTGTTGAACGAAGAAACTGTCACTGGTATATCAATTTTCGTATTCGGACAAATCGTAAAATTTGGAACAGTCGTAAAAGGGGCATTTGGCACAGTAATGGATCCATCAATATAAAACATCGGAGTTGGAGAATCATTCAATGGATTTCCATCACCATCATTATATTGACAGGAATACCCATCGTCAATCCAGGTTAATGCTGAAAAACCAGGTGCAACTCTGGAAAAAATAATGTTCAAGATTACTTCCCCATCTGGCAAAGTGTCACTCGGACTATTGAAATACCCAACATTAATTAATCCCGGATTACTAACATTGATCGCTAAAGTGCCGTCAAGCAGCGGACCAAGAGTCACATCTATGGCAGTAACAACTGTTTGGTCGTAAGCCAGCTTAAGGTCAAAGGAGCCAATGTTGATAAAATCTGCAACTGTAATTGGAATTGTAATAGTTGGCCCATTGCTGACAACGTTTCCGGCAGTTGTTATCGGAGCGTTCTGTGCAAAAATCTTTTGCGAAGTTAATGCAAAAAGAATCCAGAGAATCAGAGTAAATTTTTTCACGGCTTTTGGTTTTATTAAGTTAATCTTTATGTTTTAGTATATTACGTTCTTGAATTCAATGTTTGATTAATCAATGAAAGGCATTTATGGTTTGAAGATCAGTTTAGCGGTTCTTGTATATCTTTCAGTTTTAGTGTTGATAGTCAATACTGCAAAATAGATTCCCGTTGTAATATGATCAGATGGGAAAGTAAGGGTATGGGTACCTTCAAGTTCGGTATTTTCAACCAATATACTCTCCATTCTACCAAGAATATTGTACACCGAGAGGTTAACTTTCCCTTTGTAAGGATTGAAGAAAGTAATTTTTACTGATTCGCAAAAAGGGTTAGGATTAGCAAACAAATCTATTTTTAAATTAGCATTTTTCGATCCGGGTGCATTAATTTCATTTGATGATCCCCAGATACCTGTTATATTATTTACCGTTAGGGTTGCATTTCCATCGGAAATAGTCGGAGGATCGCAACTTCCTGTTATGACACAACGATACCTGTTCCCGTTCATTGAAAGAGGCGGATTGCTAACGATTAATGTATCTTTAAAAACTCTGCTATAATAGCCTCCCTCCGACAGGTCTGTCCAATCGGTTACATATTCCTGCCATTGATAGGTAATATTTGAACCTGCTGCAACTAAAACAAATTTTGCAATGCCAGTGTCGGCTGTCACAGCTTGAGATGTTGGTTGGTCAATAATTTCAGGTCGTGAATTAACATTAAGCTCGTAAGGTTCTGATAATAAGCCATATCCACACATATTTCCTCCAGAAACTGTAACAAACCCACTGTTCGCTGAGTCGGAAAATGAAACGAGTATGCTATTTGTGTTTGCTCCTGATGTAATACCTGCTCCTGAAGGTAAATTCCAGGTATAGTCAGTGGCATTGGCAATTGGGTTCACGCTGAATGCAACATCGGTTTGCCCACGACAAACTTGGCCACCTAAAGGTCCGGAAATAATACCCGCAGCACCCGGAGTTGAAAGTTGTGAAACCGAACCCGGGAAATAAAAAGAACTTTGAGGATTATCATTCAGTACATTATATGCAGGAGGTGGCCCTGAGTATTCGCAAGAGGTTCCGTCATCGAACCAGTTTAACCCTGTAAAACCACCAGAATAATTAAAGTACAAGGTGAAAAGAATTGAACTGTCGGCCAATGATATTCCTGCTCCTCCCACTGGTGCCAATCCTGAAACCAACACCGTTCCAGGTGTTGCGGCACTTATCAATAAATCAGGAAATCCTGAATCGTTGTAGAAGGATTGAAATGTCATAGTATTGGCATTATATTGCAAATTTAAAGAAAGTTTTCCAATATTGTTAAATAATGATACTTTCACCGGTAAATTAATTACAGATGTTTGACATGCTGAAATATCAGGAGCTATTGTATAGGGTGCATCCATAGAAAGAAACGTCACTGCTCCATCAAAATAAAAATCGGATGTGGGTATGTCATTCAATGCATTCCCATTTTCATCATTATATTGGCACGAATATCCATCATCAATCCAAACAAGCGTTGATGTTCCTGGGCTGACTTTGATGAAATCAATTGTAAATAACAGGGAGTTGTTTGGTAAAGTGACTCCAGGAAAGACATACCATCCTACGGAAATTTCGCCAGTAATACTAATGTTTGAAACAAAATTACCTCCAAGGTTTATACTGGGAGTAATAGCGGTTGGCGTAATAATAGTAGGATCATAACTGAGTTTCAGATTATATGATCCGATATTAACAAAATCGGATGCCGTAATGGGTATTGAAACTGACGCATCATAACCCATATAAGTTCCGGCAGTTGTTGTCGGAGCATTTTGCGCATATGAACCTGAAAACGACAGGTAAATAAAACTCCCTAAAAATATGATGATACGATGCACCAAAGTTTTGAGATGTAATTTGACTGAAATTTAACAATTTATTTGAATTTCCGTACTGTCAATAGTTTTATTGCGAAAGTGAAAAACTGATCTTGATGATGAACTTTAATACATGATTACTCCAAAGAATTGCCCCAGAAAAAGTTTTTATTATACTGAAAATCCTGGGAAATTTTCCTCTCCTTATTTTCACCGCCTCAAATATCCCCTTAGATGCTTATCATTTCTATTTCATTGTTCAGGCATCCGCTTTCTTTTTTCATCTTTCTTCAAATCATTCATTTAGTTCAAAGGGTTGGTTACACCAAGTGAAATAGATTTACAACCTGTCCCAATGATAAAATTACCATTAAAAATTGGCCAATTGGGCGATAATAATGGGATTACCACATCAATCAATTCATCCGGAATAAGATAATTATGCCAATTAGCAGGTGTATTCCAGTCATTTGAATTAATGCCTGTCCATAGTCCGGGTGTGCCGGCATGAATATAATCGTTAATGCTTTTACTGTTCGAACAGATATTTTTTGTGATTGTCAGGCTAGTGCTATATGAACCATTTAAGGTAAATTTTACATGTGGATTTTGTGACCCAGCATTGGTACCATCAAGAAAAACGTAAGATCCTGGACTGAAAGTCCAATTCCAGGCTGAAGGGTTACCTATGGAATTATCGGTAAAGACCACCGGATTATTAACTTCTGGTGTAAAATTATTCGCTGTAAAATTCGTGATAAGTATTGGGCTAACCTGACCATCTATATAATAAGTTGTCCGCGGTGTATCGTTTAATGGGAAATAAGAATTTCCCCCAAAGTATGCTGCATATTCGCATGAAGTACCATCATCAAACCAGCTTAGTCCTGTTGTCCCTCCGAGATAACTAAAGTACAATGTAAAAAGCACCGCACTGTCGGCCAATGATATTTCGTTCCCACTCACAGGTACCAACCCCGATATAACTATTGTTCCGGGTGATGTTGAATTGATTGACAGATTAGGAAATCCGGAATTGTTGGTGAAGGATTGATACGTTAACGAGACTGTATTATAATGTAAATTTAATGCGAGCCTTCCAATATGATTAAATTGTGTAACTTTCACCGGGATGCCAATCACAGTAGATTGACATGCCGACATATGGGGCCCTATCGTATGCGGTGCACCTGGAAGAAACGTTACTGATCCATTAAAGTAATAATTGGATGTGGGTATATCGTTCAATGGGTTTCCATCTTCATCATTATATTGGCAGGAATATCCATTGTCAATCCAAAGTAATGCGGAAGTACCTACACTTACCTTGACAAAATTAATAGTAAATATAAGGGAGTTATCGGGTAATGAAATTCCCGGAAAATCGTACCATCCAATTGTAATTTCGCCGGGAACACGAATATTTGCAGCAAAATTGCCCCCAAGGATTGTGCTGGATACAATTGAAATTGGAGTTATAACCGAAGGATTGTAACTGAGTTTTAAGTTAAATGATCCGATATTTGTAAAATTTGATACTGTAAGAGGAATTGAAACTGACGCATCATATCCTGTATAAGATCCGGCTGTTGTCAGCGGAGCATTTTGTGCGAATAAACCTGAAAACGACAGGTATATTAAACTCCATAAAATTATGATAATACGATGCATCAAAGAGTTGAGATTAAAATTAATTGAAAATTAACAACTTATTTGAATTTCCATGTTGACAATGCGCTTTCTGTGTAAGTCAAAAAAATGATTTTATTATAAATTTCCTTTAATAATAAACTTACTAAGTCTTTTACTCCTGATGCCATTTTCTCCAAGTGAACAAACTTATTATACTTTCACTTATGAACGATTTTGGTAATTATCAATATTATATTTTTTATGGTTAAATCATTATACTATTCCTATAGAATTCTTTAACTTTTCATTCTTCTGAGAATCCGATAATCACTCCAAAATATTGATTACACCAAGTGAAATGGATTTACAATCAGTTCCGTTTATTAAATTACCATTAAAAAGTGGCCAGTTGGGGGATGAAGGAGGAATTACCACATCAATCAATTTATCCGGAATTAGGTAATTATGCCAATTTGAATTTGTATTCCAGTCAGTTGAAGTGATTCCAGTCCAGAGTCCGGGGGTACCGGCATGAATATAATCGTTTATGTTTTTGGTGTCAGAACAAGTGTTTTTTGTGATTGTTAGGCTAGTACCATATGAACCATTTACGGTAAATCTTACATGTGGGTTTTGTGAAAAGGCATTGGTTCCATCGAGAAAAGTGTAAGAACTAGGAGTAAAAGCCCAATTCCATCCGGTTGGGTTACCTGTTGAAATATCGGAAAAGAATACCGGATTATTGACTTCTGGAGTGTAATTGTTAACGGTAAAATCTGCAATTAGCATTGGGCTTACCTGCCCATCAATAAAATATGTTGATTGAGGAATATCGTTCAACGGTATATTGTTGTCTCCATCTGCATACTCACATGATTCACCATTGTCGTACCACGATAAAGCAGTAGTGCCTCCTGTATAAGTAAAATGGAGAGTAAAAAGGACTGTGCTATTCGGTAAAGTAACACCCTGCCCTGCTTTTCTGATGCCGGCTGCAACAACAACACCCATAGTACCTGTATATACAGATAAACCCGGAAAAGAAATATTAGTTGCAGCAGTTGGGTTAGTTAGAACACTTGAGTTATATACTAAGTTCAGGGACACTGCCCCGATATTACTAAAATCAGCAACAGTTATGGGAATATTTATTGTTGTTCCCGGACAAGCCGTTATCATGGGAGCTGTTGTAATAGGAGCATTTTGAGCTATACTATAATCAGGCATCGTAAAGATGAATAACAAAAGTAAAAGCAAAATTGTTTTCATTATTTTACGGTTTGGTACTCTAATATTGGTTAATAATTATTGCGGTTAGTAGTAAGAAGTCAGTATTCGTTACTTATCTTTCGCAAAACGCAAATCGTACATTTCAAATCGTACAGGTATTGTAATTTGTTATTCGCAATTCATTTCTTATTAATCTACATACTATCTTATAGTACAGGTATCAAATCATACAAACATTGAAACAACTTATAACTGAAAAAAAACGGGAGGGTTTCCCCTCCCGCTTCTTCAGGGGTTATTTTTACTGATTACGCACAATTTTGATTGTACGATCCAGCATCTGCCCATTTGCTTTTAAGCGTAATGTTGCCATATAAACACCGGGCTTAAGTGTGCTTGCGTCAACAGTCAGGGTATGATCACCGGCTGTTTGAGCTTCATTTATAAACACTTTTACTTTGCTTCCCAACAGATTGAATACTTCAATAGTTGCTTCTCCATCAGAAGGCAATGTATAAGCGAAAGTTGTGTTTCCTGCGAAAGGATTAGGATAGTTAGTGAATGTAAGTGATTCAGCGGTGAATTCATCAACATTAGCAGGAGCAGCTCCTACCGTTTCCATGATCAGGACTGCTTTGCTGATAACGTTTACGTTACCATCGGCAAGTTCATTGAGTGGATCGGCTGCAAGGCTGAAACGTATAATTTCATCAGTTCCAATCAGTGCTGAATTTTTCACTTTCAGTGTCAACATCTTTTCACCTGCTTTCAGGTTAAGAGGTGTTGTCGAAGTCCATGCGATCCTGAGTTCATCACCCGAAACATTAAACATCACAGGCAGATTTTCGTCATTGTTTGCATAAACGCCCAGGATTTCTAGTTTGTCGGATGGGAAATTCATTGCTAATGTTATTGCACCAACTTCCATATCAGAACCTGAATAAATTGGCAGTTCAAATTCGCTGCTTTCTTTAACCTTCTTGTTCTGGCCATAGTTCAGGAGCAGATTCTCGTTAGCTGTTTTTAACAATCCAGGTGTAAAGCTACGGTTAAAGTCACCCGTGCATAAACCATAGAAATTAACATTACTCATACTTCCGCTAACGGTAATCGAAGGAAGTAGCATTCCTGAAACAGGAGGTTGTGAGTTGTTATAGGTTTCACCTGTTCTCTGGAATATCCATGGGCCACGACCGAATGGCGGCACACCGCTCTGCAGGTAGTATTTTAAAATACCCTGAGGATCGGCAGCATTCAGATAATTGTTCGGGGAAGTTGTATTCGGATTGACATCACCGGCAAAGAACTGCACTTTCTCAATCAATAATCCAGGAGTTTTAACACTGTAATTATTAACCGCGGCAGCATCAGTAGAATTGATACCACCAGCAATTTTTGTAGATGTTGATCCAAGAACATCATAAGTGCCCGGACAAATATCGGTGAATGTATAATTGCCAGTGATACCAGTCGTTGTTGTTGCAATAACTGAAGAACCCTGTTTCAATTGAACAGTGATATTATTCAATGGCGTACTTGCAGTATTGTAATAGTTAAAGGTACCGGAAATGGCATAGCCAGCAACATTCACTGTTTGAGATTGGGTACTAACATTACCATTACCATCGTCATATGACCAAATGATCGTATAACTTCCAGGTGAAGTATAAGTTAGAGGATCTGTTGTTGTTCCAATAATCACACCTTCACAATTATCAAGGGCTGTAGGTGTGACAGATACTGTAACTCCACAATCGCCAACAACATCAGGTAATGGATCAAGATCAGCAACTGGAGCGGTAACGTCATCAACGACTACGGTCTGTGTTTGTGTTGAGGTGTTGCCGTTGCCATCGTCATAAGTCCAGGTGATGAAATAGGTTCCCTGTGCGGTATAGGTCAATGGATCGGTTGTGGTTCCATTGATCGTCCCTTCGCAATTATCCGTTGCTGTGGGCACTGTTGTCACAGTGACTGAACATTCGCCGGTAGCATTTGGTAACGGATCAAGATCAGCAACAGGAGCGGTAACGTCATCAATAACTACAGTCTGTGTCTGTGTTACGATGTTGCCATTGCCATCGTCATAGCTCCAGTTAATGGCATAGGTTCCCTGAGCAGTATAGGTCAAAGGATCGGTGGTAGTCCCGGTGATCGTCCCTTCACAATTATCTGTTGCGGTGGGAGCTGATACGGTAACCGAACATTCTCCGGTAGCATCTGGTAACGGATCAATATCAGCAACAGGAGCGGTAATGTCATCAACAACTACAGTCTGTGGTTGTGTTGAGATGTTGCCGTTGCCATCGTCATAAGTCCAGGTTATGGTATAGGTACCCTGTGTAGACTAGG
>Ga0247841_10009790_pt1 | contig 13276 bp, 16 predicted proteins | sample LaCruzMarch2015__2_FD_192410 | JGI IMG/M metagenome (GOLD analysis project Ga0247841, IMG submission 192410) | Freshwater microbial communities from meromictic Lake La Cruz, Castile-La Mancha, Spain - LaCruzMarch2015_18m | ecosystem: Environmental > Aquatic > Freshwater > Lake | place: Spain...
CTGATTTAAGGGTTGGCTCTTTGGCTATCATTCTCCGGACTTTTTCATCCCATTTCTTTAAATCTTCAGAATCAAATACATCATCAAAAGACCACTGACGAACTTCAAGCTTTACTTTTTTAAATTCAGGTAAAGGCTTTCCTCCCACTCTTTTACTTGGACTCAAAGGAGAGATTAGAGCTGGATTTTTTTCTTCCATACTTAAAAGCTCCCGCATTAAAGAATCATAAGCTTCATCTGTAATCTCTGGTTTATCTAGTACATGGTAGAGATACTGATGATGCTCTATTGCCTTTATCAGTTTTTCGTAACGGTCTTTCATGAAAATTAATATATTTGTTGTATCTCTCTTTCTACCCTGTCACCACCATCAGAATTGTGCCCGACAGAATTAATTTGGGTATTTACAGTATCTGAATCAAGCCAACTTTTTACTGTAGTTACAATAAAATTTGGACCAGATGGATCAGAAGAATCAACAGGATAAGGAACATCACCAGTTTTAGGAATACGAGGATGAGTTTGTAATCCAGTAGTAACAAAATCTGAACCAATCTTCAAATCTTCAAACAACGCATATTCTCGTCCACTATCAGCCGCATAATATGCATATATTGACTGCTTTGAAGCAGTAGAAATAGACAACTCTTTTAAAGAAATATTAAGAATAGATAACCCGATAGTTAAAAGCAAACTAGAAACAAGTACAGCAAAAAGCAGGGCGAATCCCCCACTTCGCTTAAGCTTCGTGGGACAGGCTTTATTTTCTTTTTTTATTATTTTAATTTTCATTTTAATAATTAAAAATTAAAGTTTTGACGACTACCTTATTATCATTTCCCCAACCAACAGTAACAGTGACCAAAGCCTTATATTCCTTACCATTAGAATCTAATTCGTCAGATAAAGTTATTTGTATTTTTCTAGTAAAACTTGTTGGCTCACCATCCATATACTGATAAAAACCAGGATGAACTCCGCTCGGTGAACCTAATTTTAATGGTTTACTATCAGAATACTCCGAAATATCTTCAGAAATATTTAATGAATTCTTTATAGTGTCTATCTGGCAAGACTTACCGTCGAGGCAAAGAGAAAAAGAGGTTAAGAAATTGTCCCGCACAAAGTCATTTCTTATAGAAACTCCATCTCTTTTATTCTTTATGTATTCGATAGCGTCTTGTGCCAAATATGAAGCAATCATTTGGCTTTTAGCATAAACAGCCGAAGAAAGACCTTTTTGAGAAACGGTAATAGGAGCGACCACCGCCACCATCAAAATAGATACAGCCATAAGAGCCTCAAGTAAAGTGAATCCAGATATTACATTTTTAAATTTTGAATTAGATTTCATCATATTTTTATTCGAGAAACTTGAGAAAGGCTAGTCTGTAAATCAAAAGAAGTTCTTATTTTTTCCTTAGAACCAGCTTCTCCACTTATAGTAATAATCATCCTGGGTTGTGTCCTCAGGGTAGGAGTAGGATTTTTAGACTCAGCAACTCCTAAAATATAAAACTTACCAGTTAAAGAGTTTAATTCTGAGGAAGTAACTGCCGCGTAGTCACTACAACTACCAGCCGTTGTACCGCCAACGCAAAGTTCTAATGCCTGAACCTCAGTGGTACTAGAAAATTTATAATATACATATGGATTTTCTACCCCACCGATTTTTTTTGAAGATTTAAAACGAATAGCATCACCACCGGAAGTACAATCCCCCAAAAAGCTGACTCCACCATTAGTAGAACAGCTATAATCAGTTCCCATTCTCATATCCTTAGTAATACCCTCCAGGGCAAAGCTGATGTTGTTTATAGCTGTCTTGATAGCTCGCGCTTTGTTGTTAGCATCGATAACATTAAGTAATGCTCCCATCGCCGTCACCATTACAATAGAAAAGACAGCGATAGCCACCATCATTTCCACCAAAGTAAAACCTTTATTTTTTCTATATTGATATTTCATTATTTTGAGACTTCAATCAAACCATTTGACTGAACAGATATTGTTGTACTACCAGTACCATCAGAACTTATTAAGAATATTTCGGCTCTTCCACCTAATGGCGTAGCATTACCCTCTGAAGTAATAATAGCGTCTGGATTTGGCCTTTGAAATATAATATCTAGACTATTTACAGGCTCACCATCAACCTGTAAATCTGAAATATAGTTACCTCTCTGTATATTATATCGACTAACACAACCATAAATTACTTCGCAAACAGAAAGATCGGCATCAATATCATAAGGATGAGCGATTGTATCAATATCATTATTCTGAACATCAGCAAACAAAATAAAAGATTTTTTTGCATCATCACTTTTATCAAAATGAACCCCATAAGGGAGAAATTTATTATCACCAAACTCTTTAATATTTATACCGTAGGTCTGAGCTTGTCTTATGGTCAAAGCGACATCATAACCAAGGTTAGTTAGTAAAATAGTGCTGTTAAACTTACTCTCATTAAAAATAACCACCCCAGTAAGAATAACAAAGATAGAGATAGTAACTAGAAGCTCTATCAAGGTGAAACCTCTTTTAAAATTTCTCTTAGACCAAGACATACTAGTATTATAGCATGAAAAATATTTTAAGGTATCAAGAAATTAAGATTTAAAATATCTAGATTAAAGAAAAAAACTAGAAGAAAACCGAGGATAAGGAAGGGAGCAAAAGGAACTTCAGTTTTGCCGTTTATTTTTAAACCACGCCAATTGAGTTTTGATAAAGTGAGTAAGACCAGACCATAAGCCGCCCCGGTCCAAAAAGCCAAAATCACCGCCGACAATCCCATAACAGGACCGAGGAACCAGCCGATACCAAGGACAAGTTTTGGATCACCAAGACCCATCCACCTTCCGCGTGATATTAACCAAATAAAGAAAAGGGGTGAAGCTAAAATAGGGCCGGCAAGCAAATACCACATCAAATGATATTTAATTTCCGCAGAAGAACCATTCATCATAAAAAAGTCCGCGACTATTTTTAATAGAGCTAAAATACCAAAAGTAATAACCAGACCATCAGGGATTATTTTATGTTTTATATCATAAACAACAATAAAGACAAAAACTGCCATCATAATGATAGAAATCAATATATACCAAATATTATTAGAATATAGCCCTATAATACCAGAATACTTCATAATAACCGCCACAAAAAGTAGGCCGGTTAGACATTCTATTGTGGGATACTGCCAAGATATTTTACTCTGACAACCATGGCACCTCCCCCGCTGAATAAGGAAACTTAAAACTGGTACAAGCTCAAATGGTCCCAGCTTTTTACCGCAAGAGAAACAAAATGATCTCCCCTTCATAGCTGATACTCCAGTGTTATAACGTAAAATCAAAACATTTAAAAAACTACCAACGATAGTTCCAAAAATAAAAACTAAAATATAAAAAATGATTTCTATGTTCATCATATCTTTTATTTATGGGCGAACATTATAATTATAAACATCAGAATCAAGATCGGGCGCAGCAATACCATTACTTGGTGAAGTATTACCACAATACACATAACCATTAGAAATATCATCTAAATCATAGGAGGAAAAAGTGTCGGTTTTATCTATTTGTCCAACTTGGGATTCGAGTGTCGCCCCTAGATGGAAATAAGTACATTTAGTACTATCAGTATTTCTTTTAAGAGGAATGTAAACATAATCATCACCATTAGGATCGACAAGAGCTGCATCTACTATATCAAGCTTATCATCTGATAATGAGGATGGATAAGAACCATATTTAGCATAATAATTTGATAAACCAAGATGAATAGTACCAATATCAGCAACCCTCTCCATATCTCTATTTCTTGATCGTGCGCTATTCAATGATGGTATTATGATGACAGTTAAAACACCCATAATAGCAATCACCGCTACAACCTCGATCAGAGTAAAACCTTTTTTAAATTTCATTTGTCTATTATATCATCCCCCACCAAAAAACCCAAACAAAAAAACGACCCACATTTCGGTGAATCGTTTTTTGTTTAAAGTAAATTTGACCTAATTCAGCTGCTTTATGGTTTACATACAACATCAACCCCAGCACCTGATGCTGCAGCAATATCACTTACTGCACTAACACTTCCCGCATATCCAGTACTATCAACACAGAAAAATGTATCATCGTTAAGTTTAACTACTGCGGCCCAACCAGAAGGAGCACTAAGAGGAGCTGCATTTTGAACACAAACTGAAGCAGTAGTAACTTGAGAATCAACTGCTGCTTTTAGTGTTGCTAAACCACCAATCGTTGTGGATGTTTTTGTACAGAGATCAGCGAGATAAGAACCATTATACCCCATCTCCGCTTGGGCTCTCATTGAAGACATTGAGCCTTTTGCACTTGCATCTTTACCTTTATTTCTAGCAGTACCAAGTGACGACAAAACAACAGCAGACAAGATACCAATAATAGCGATAACAACTAGGAGCTCGATAAGGGTGAAACCTTTTTTTGAATTTTTTATCATAATAAATTATATATAAGAGCTAAATTAAATTATTAGCTTCTGATAGATATTATAGCACACCGCAAACTGTTAGCAAACAAAAAAACAACCCACATTTCTGGGGTTGTTTTTTAGATAAAAAGTCTTTATAAGATTAGGATGTTGGGCAAGCGTAAGTTGTTCCAGTACCTCCAGAAATACCAGATGTTGTTCTATATCCAGCAAAACCAGCACTGTCCACACAATAATATGCAGTTGGACCAGTACCGCCTATACCAGAAAGATCCACAGTAGCAGCCCATGAGGTATTAGCAGGAGTTGCAGTTGAATTTATACCACAAGTTACCTTACCTGTACCAGCTTGACTCTCTACAGCCGTTTTAAGAGTTAAAAGTTCAGCAGTACAGAGTGTAGTTGCATAAGAGCCAGTACTATTAGTAAGCTCAGCTTGAGCGCGCATAGAGGTCATGCTTCCAATAGCTGAAGCGACCTTACCTTTTGTTCTAGCGGTATTAAGTGATGCTAAAACAACAGCAGACAAGATACCAATAATAGCGATAACGACTAGAAGCTCGATAAGGGTGAAACCTTTTCTTGAATTTTTTATCATAAATTAATTATAAATATTATTAAAAGTTAATAAAATCCAAAACTTTTTTGACTCTTTTATCGCCTTACGTAAGGGTGACAAAATAAGATCGACCAAAAATTTTTTTGAAAGCTAAATTAAATTAATAGCCTATGTTAACTAGTATAACATACTGTAACTAGCTAACAACAAAAGAGTGTGGAAAACTATAGAGAGTGATTTGTTTATGTCGAGAATCTGCTGATTTCGACGTAAATTTACATTACTAGTTTATGTCGAAAATCTGCTGATTTCGACATGATTTTTACGCTTAAAAATCACATTGCGCTTGAGATATTGTAGATAGGAATCAAAACGGCGGCAAGAAGGAAGGCTACTCCAAAACCAAGGAATACTATCATCACCGGCTCGATCAGACCAACGATAGTATCAATAGCATTGACCACCTCTCGACGATAGAAACTAGCCAAGGTCTTTAGAATATTACCAAGCTGACCAGTCTCCTCTCCAATTTTTACCATAGCAATAAAGATACCTGGGATCTCTCCCGACTTTACCATAGCATCTGATACAGAACTACCGGTTTTTACGTCTTCAGCCGCTTGAAGTAAAAGGTCTTCGTAAATTTTATTATCCACAATTTTTGATGTTAAATCGAGCCCACGAACAATCGGGATTCCGGACAAAAGCATCACATTCATGTTATCAGCAATTCTAGATAAATATAATTTACGATAAAGAACATTTACAGCTGGCAATGAAAGCTTGAACCGGTCAAAAGTATACACACCCGCCTCGGTTCGGCTATAACGCCAAAGAAAGAAAACTCCCACAATGAATAAAATAAGAAGAAAAACACCATAATCGACAAGGAAAGTAGAAACTGCCAAAACCACCTGAGTATAGATAGGTATATCTTGTCCAGAATCAGTTAGAATAGAACTGATTTTAGGAATAACCATAGTAAACATCAAGATCATAACTGCAAAGAAGGTAAAGATAATGAAGGCGGGATAAACCAGCGCCCCTTTTACTTTCGAAGTAACTTCATGGGTTCGGTCTAAATAATCAGCCAAATAAAGCAAGGTTTGATCTAGCTTTCCAGACTCCTCACCAGATTTCACCATGTTTACGTAGAAAGGAGAAAACATCTCCGGATGTTTAGATAGGGCGTCAGAAATAGTACTACCAGCCTGTAAGTCACTAGCTACCTCCCCCAACTTTCTCCTGATTGCTGGTTTTTCAGACTGACTAGCGAGAAGCTCAAAAACACGGAGAGCAGAAACTTGAGCTTCAAACAAAGTGGACATCTGCCGAGACAAGATAACAATATCTTTACTAGAGACGCGATCAAAGAAAGAAATATTTTTTTCAAAAAAAGAGCGGTCTTCTTCTGGAGTGATATTGGATAAAACTAGATTTCTTTTCTGTAAGGATCCAATAGCTACTTCAATACTAATGGCTTCGATTGTGCCTTCTTTTGTGGACCCATTAGTATCTACTGCTTTATATTTGAAAATCATTTTTATCTTTTATAATAATCTCTCTAAATTTTTAGGATTGAAAGAAAACTGATAAGCACTTTCAATTGTAATCTCACCTCGAGCTACCAGATCAGCCAAACAACGATTCATATCCACCATACCCTCTTGAGAACCAGTCTCGATCACAGTATTTATTTCATGAGTTCTCTTTTCTCGAATTAAATTAGAGATAGCGCTATTATTTATAAGTAATTCGTAAGCTGGGATCAAACCGCCAGAAATCCTAGGGATCAGACGTTGAGAGAAAATACCATTTAAGCTGTTAGAAAGCTGGCTACGAATCTGATCCTGTTGGCCAGCTGGAAAAGAGTCAATAATTCTATCTATCGTCTGAGCCGCAGAATTAGTATGCAAAGTAGAAAAGACCAAATGACCGGTTTCTCCAGCAGTAACGGCAGTGGAAATAGTATCTATTCCACGCATTTCACCAATCAAAACAACATCCACGTCCTCACGAAACATGCTTTTAAGCGCATTTGGAAAATCATCAGTATCAATTCGTACCTCTCGCTGGTCAATCACAGACCGCTTCTGCTCATAGAGATATTCTATTGGATCTTCAATAGTTAAAATATGCTCCGCTCGACTAGAATTGATATAATCAACCATTGTAGCCAAAGTGGTGCTTTTGCCATGTCCAACCGGTCCAACCACAAGGAAAAACCCCTGTTGCTTTTCGGCAAAAGTCTTCAAAATATCTGGTAAATTTAATTCCTCAAAAGAACGAATTTTCTTAGGAACTAAGCGAAGAGCAACGGAAACAACTCCCTGTTGGAAATAAGCATTACCACGAAAACGGGCGTCATTAACACCATAAGAAAAATCCATTTCCTTATTATTATAAAATAACTCTCTATTTTTATCAGATAAAAGTTGATTTAAAATCCCAGCTGTATCATCTTTGGTTAATACTGGATGTTTTACCAATGGCAAAAGCATACCCGAAACTCGGATGGTTGGATGGCGACCTTCTGACAAATGTAAATCCGACGCCCCCTCATTAGCGACAGTTTTTATTAAATCCTCTAAATAAACTTTGTAATCAGTCATGTTTTTTTTGTGAATTATAAATTCTGGTCACCTCCTCCACCACCTCTGAAGGAATACTTGTTGCTTTTATAATATAACCATTAATACCAAAAGATTTAGCTTTTTCAATATCGGAAAGCTGACCCTGGTTAGTAAGCATTACTATCAGAGCATTTGGGATAAGCTTCTCTTTTTTGATTTTCTCTAAAACATCAAAACCGTCCATCCCAGACATAACAATATCTAATAAAATAATATCTGGATTACAGCCTTCCTTAATCTTATTAAAAACTTCTTCGCCAGAGGATGCTGAATAAACCTCGAAATTATTCTTACTAAACTTAATAGCGTACATGTTTAGCAAAAATTTATCATCATCAACAATTAATACTTTTATCTTTTCCATAAATACATTATATCATAATTAAAAAACTAATAAAAACAGAGCTAGACATCCTCCTCCATCAAACCCAAACTGTCTACCTCAATATAAGGTATCTCCCTATTTAAAGATTTAATTATAGCATCCTCTTTCATTACTAACATCCCCCTCTTTCTAAGAGATTCAAAGATGGCTGGCTCGGTTGGATTAGTTAAAATAATTTTTTCAATTTCTTTATTCATCTTAAAGGCTTCAAAGACAGCCACTCGTCCTTTTGTACCAGTTGGACATTCCGGAGTAGGCTCTGCATCATAGACATTTTCAAATTTAGGTAATTTACTTTTATATTCCTCTGGTAAATCTTCAAATTGCTTGTCTAATGACGCTTTGATACGACCATCTACTGGTACAGCCTTACCTGACCCAAGATAAAGAGTTCGAACAAGACGCTGAGCCATGGTTAAAATAAGAGTTGGAGCAATTAAATACGGATCTACCCCCATATCAATAAGTCTAGGTATAACACCAACAGCATTGTTTGTGTGGATAGTTGCCAATACCAAGTGACCAGTTAAAGCCGCCTGGACTGCAAGCTGAGCGGTCTCCTTATCGCGGATCTCACCAACCATGATTACATCTGGGTCTTGTCTCAAAGTAGTTCTAAGTCCAGTAGCAAAAGTGTAACCAATATCCGCAAAAACCTGAGATTGGGATACTCCATCAATATTGTATTCGATTGGATCTTCTAGAGAGAGGACGTTTAGACCTTCCTTGTCAATCTCCCCCAACATAGAATACATAGTAGTGGTCTTACCAGAACCAGTCGGTCCAGAAATTAAAATCATACCATATGGTCTCTTAATAGCATCCCGAATATAGGAAAGGTTGGTATCTGATAAACCAATCTTATCTAAAGTTTGAACACCTCTCCCTTGATCCAAAATTCTCATCACCACTTTTTCACCATGATAAGTAGGAAAAGTGGAGACACGAAAATCAATCTTACGGCCATCAATCTTAGCTGAAAAACGACCGTCTTGAGGTTTTCTCCTTTCATCTAGTTTCATATTGGACAAAACTTTTATTCTGGCAATAACAGAAGAGTGGACAGTTATAGGCAAAACTAAGCTCGTAGTCAAAACACCATCTACACGAAATCTAATTCTCACCTTATCTTTCAATGGTTCCACGTGAATATCTGAAGCTTCACCTTCTGTAGCATAACGAAGCATAGTAGCAACAATTTTGGTAACAGGTGCGTCTTCGACTATTTTTGTCTCATCAATATCTTTTTCTAGAACGTCTGGGCTCATCTCAACATTATCAGATAATTCTGTTTCTAATTCAGTTAGAGATTTTGTTACCTCCCCAGATAAACCGCGATAATCATCTACCACCTTTTCAAAATCTGACATAGTAATCAGATAGATCTTAAATGGCATATTAATCTTACTCGCAATAAAATTCAAAGCGTCCCTGGCCTCAATATTCTCTGGGTCTACAATTCCCACTTCTAGTAAACCATCCTTTAATCCGATTGGCACAAAACCATAGTGAATAGCGGACTCTTCAGAAATATTTTTAAGAATTGAAAAAGGGATTTGTTGTCCCTGCAAGTTTCTGGCTGGTATATTATAATATTCTCCCTTAGCCTCTAAAATAAAATCTTTATTAATACCTCTTTTTATCAAAACCTGTTCCAAAGAAACACCAGACGACTCGGCATCTTTTTTAATTGAGCCAATATCCTCAGTATTTATTATCTCCTTTTGGGCTAAAATATCTAATATACTCATAAATTAATTAAGCTATTGAGCTCTTAAGGTAGAAGTAGCTCTTAATGTGGTAGTTGCCCCAGAAAGATTGGTAGCAGAGTTATCAGCCCCGATTGGTAAAAAAGGATTTTTCCTACCAGGGACTTGGTCTGCGATCGGTTTCTCAAAACTTATTAAACTAGTAAATATTTTGTTCGAAAAAATAGAATCATCTAGGGTGACCTTATTTAAATTATTAAGTAAGACGAGTATCTTCTGACCGTCTATAACCCCAGCTGAATTTGTTTTATCTGCGACTAAGGTTGTATTACTAGGACTAGTATTAGAGAAAAACATCTTAAAAATAACAAAAGCAACTATAATTATAATGAAGATAACGGCTATTTGTTTGGTTTTTTTTGTCATATTAATAATATTATTTTAACCAATAAGTTTTCAGACCCACTGAGAAATCATAAATACCGGTATCATTACCAGTAACAGATAGACTAGTTATCTCCACCAGACGTAAACTCTTCTCTAAATCTGCAAGGAAAGGTAGGAAATTATCATAAGAAGAAGAAACTGAGAAAGATAGGCCAACAGTACCATATTTACTGGTATCAGCCCCAATCTTATTTGGATCAACCTTGACGCCGGTATCTAATTTAACATTTTTTAAAGTTAAATTATGATTATTCGCAATTTGATTTATATCAATAGTTAATTTGATATTATCAACATTATCTGGTAAAAACTTTTGTAATCTTGAAAGATTGTCTGGATTAATCAAGTTTTGTTTATCAAGTAAGCTTTGGCGTTTTGTCCTTATATTTTGAGAATTATTTAGAGACACTTGATAATCAGCCTCTTCTTTTTGAAGATCTAAAACGCTACGGGCACCATTAGGTAGATCAGTACCACGATAATTTGGATCAATGTATAACCAAAAAGTAGCGACCGAAACGATTATTAATATGAGTGGGGCTATGATATTCATTTATTTATAAATTATTTACTGGGTCGAAGAAATAACGCTTTCATAAGAAACTAGAACTGGATTTAAAGAAGCGGTAAAATCGAAGGAGACACTACCATCCTCCATAGGACTAAAATCAGAGACGACAGGATTAGAAATAAACTTTCTAAGATTTTCACTACCAAAAGCATCAGACTGTTTCGACAAAACATCATAACTTACCGCAGTACCAGAAAGAGAGAGATTTATTTTATTATTGGTATCACTAGAAAACTTCATCGTTTTAAGTCTAATGTTTCTTAAAACATTTTGCTCTAATAAAGTAAATACTGGTGAGACAGCTAAATGATTAGATAAAAGTTTTTTTGATTCTTCTATTCGGTCATTAAGTCTGACTAGACTGTTAATCGCCTCTTCTTCATAACTATTACGATCAGCAACCAAAGCTAATTTAGATTTTTCTATTTTAGAAAGCAGAGATTTTTGCCAAAACCAAACACCACCAGCCAATGCTGCGGCGACGATAAAAAGGATTATTGAAAGTAATAAAAACAAACCCACGCCAGAACCACTAGCACGATTTTCCGTGATTGGTTTCTTTGGAACAAAAGATGTTTGCATTTTTACTTCCATATTCTTTTACTATTATAATACTAATTAAAAATAAAAGCTATACAAACAGCAAGCTAATCTGACTCTTGAAGTCTCCTTAGGGCTAAACCAATAGCAACTGAAAAAGAAGGACCGGCTTGTTTTAAAACATTTTCCAAAAAAGCTGGATATTCTACTTTAGAAAATGGATCACCCATAACTACTGGTATACTAAAACTTGATTCTGCTTTTTCCTTTAAACCCTTTAACATAGAACCACCACCAGTTAGAAAGATTTTACTGACGTTTCTTTCGGTCTTTTTTTGGTAATTTAGGAGAACACGATCGATTTCAGAAAAAATATAATCTAAGGTCAATGAGGTAATTTCATTGATATTTTGATCCCCTTCTTTTTTGATAAGACCTCTCTCTTTTTTTATCTTCTCAGCTTCCTCTATACTAACACCGAGAGACTTAGAAATCGCCAAGGTGATATCTTGAGATCCGCGACTAACCATATGAGAAGTACCCAGTATTCCCCTTTCAACTATAAAAATCTTGGTTGATCCAGAACCAATATCAATAATCATCTGTGGTGCTGTCCCCTGATCCAAAACAGAACGCATGGAACCAAAGATTTCTATTTCCGAAAAAGCTGTCTCTAAATTAGCTAAACGAGTTATTTCTTTATTTTTTTGCAAAGCATCATTATGAATAACTACCAATAAAACATCGATGGTTTTTTCTTCTGGCTTTTCAACACTGTTTTGATATTCCGAAGTAGTAGTTTCATTTTTAGGTATAACCAAATAATCCAAACTTACTTCAGAGATAGGGACAGGGATATATTTTCTCGCCTCTAATGGGATCATCTGGGCTAACTGCTTTTCTTCTACTTTTGGTAATTTAATAAAAGACACTAGACTAGAACCCATCGGTATAGAAATACCGCATTTCTTGGTGGTGGTATTTGATTCACGCAAAATATCAATCACTGCCTGAGCAGTCTGCTCTGTGGTCAAGTTAGTAGAACGACCAACTTCTAATCCAGCATAAGGACCAAGCGACAATTCACCATAAGTCTCAAGTACCGCCCGACCCTTTCTCCTTTTTAGCTGAACTATCTTTATGGAAGAAGGCCCAATATCGATGCCTAAAACACTCTCGTCTTTATCTTTAAAAAAAATATTTTTGATGGAATCCAACATATTCATGTTTTTACAATTTATGGATTGTATTATATCATATCTAAAAATGAATGATAGAACCACACACGGTCTTCAAAACCTTTTCAGCAAGATAATAGACAAAGCCGTAAATATAATAATCCCTAAAGAAAAAGGAGTTAAATTTCTAGAAAACCTCGGGCCAGACGGTCTATTTGAAAATATTCCACGATCGGAAAACTTTGATTTTGAAACAGACAAGATAAAAGCCATCTTTTGTTATAAAAATACCTTATGTAGACAGGCTATTTGGGAAATAAAGTATCGGGCCAATAAAAAGCTAATCCGGGACTTTAGCCTACTATTATATGAGTATATTTTAGAAGAACTGGGTGATTTGGAGACTTTTGGTGGTTTTACTAAGCCAATTTTAATCCCTATTCCCGCCTCCAAAACACGCCAGAAAGAAAAAGGATTTAATCAATGTGTTTTAATTATTCGTGAACTTATTAAAATAGACAAAGAAAGAAATGGTAATAATTTTACTTCTTTAGAAAATTTTTTAATTAAAAAAATAGACACCCCACATCAAGCCAGAGTTAGTAATAGAAAAAATAGATTAAAAAATTTAATAAATACTTTTTCAGTAAATGAGTCAGGGTGGCTGGCTACTAGGAATAACTCTCTGCGTTTAACGCGGACTAATCACTCCGAGAGTTTTCCTAATAGCCAGCCAGTAACTTCTTATTCCTTCATCATTATA
>Ga0247841_10009791_pt1 | contig 13273 bp, 15 predicted proteins | sample LaCruzMarch2015__2_FD_192410 | JGI IMG/M metagenome (GOLD analysis project Ga0247841, IMG submission 192410) | Freshwater microbial communities from meromictic Lake La Cruz, Castile-La Mancha, Spain - LaCruzMarch2015_18m | ecosystem: Environmental > Aquatic > Freshwater > Lake | place: Spain...
ATTCGAAGGGTCATTCCACTTCTCCAACATCTCCTCAGAGCCATGCTCTTCGAGAAACGTCAAGATGAAGTTGGAGATATTCTTGCTATGAACAAGAGAAGTCATGATTTCTGCTTATCACCCTACCTACTTGACCTCAAAAATCAATTTTATTTTGAGTAAAGTGTCCGACGTGGTAAAACAACACCATGTTTGTTGGTGTTGTTTTGTAAATACTTGCGTTTACTGGAACGGAGCATGAAGAAGGTTGGAACCGAACGGAGGTCGGGAACTTGAAGTCTGGATTAGAAGGGTGCCTGAACAGTTCTTGCGTCAATTTGTTCTCGATTGTACTTGACAAGAGCGCCTACATGCTCCCACATCTTTTTTCTGTCCAGAGCTGCGAAGGCTTCTTCAAACTGTTCCATGAACAGTTTCTTCTCATCTAGGTTTCTAACCTGGATGAGAAGGATCTTGAAGTGACCATGCATATTCTTGGCGTATCGAAAGTTTGATGAATTCATGATTCTGCTTTCTTCTTACATAATTAAAGCAAAAATCATTTTAGAAAACGATACCTTGTTGGTGTCGTAGAGTCACGTAGAGTTTTCTATCTTATACGCCTCTCTTTGCGTTGTCTGACAGAGAGCTGACTTAATGTGTCTGATATATCGACATTTCTTTCCATCTCAGCTGCAAAAGCCTCCATTTCTCGGTGTTTTCTGTCTTCAACAGACTCCAGAGACTCCAGAGACTCTTTTAGTCCGGAGACCGAGTAAACAGACTCGATGCACCCAACATATCCACATCCTGTGCAGGTTATTTCTGCTCCTTCGTATTCCTCTTTGAGATCAGAGGACTTGCAAATAGAGCAGCGCATAAGAGTAAGAGAAGTCATTGTTTCTGCTTTTTCTTTACCTAGTTCACCTAAAAATCATTTTTAAAAAGATTACATTAATAAAAGAAGGTGTAATGTTTACATTATTGCAGAATAATAAATTTTTATTTGTATTCGCACTTTTAGGAATAAGTGTATTATTATATTTATTATATTTATTAATTTTTAAAAAAAAAAAATCAAAAGAAATTTTTACAGGTAGTAAAAAAGGTAAAGAAATAATGAAAAAATATAACGTTATATTCGGAGGAACGATACGTAACGTAGAAAAATATATTGAAAAAGGTCTTTTTAACATTGATCAGTGTGGGAAAAAGTTTAATGATTATGCTGTTATTTTATATGAAAATGATTCCAAAGATAAAACACGTTCCATTTTAGAACAACATAAAAAAGAAAATTACCATTACATTTTTGAAGACAATGTTAATGAACCGCTAAGAACAAAAAGATTGGAAAACGGTAGAAACAAAATACTTGAAAAAATGCACGAAATTAATAAAGATAAATATTATGATTATTTTATTATCTTAGATATGGATGATGTTAATCAATCTGGTGCATTTGTTAATTCTATTGAAACGTGTTTTGATTATGAAAACTGGGATGCTCTTACTGGAAATCAATCAGGTAAATATTATGATTTATGGGCTTTAAGAAAAAAAGATGATATGGATTATGATTGTTGGGAAAAAGTAAACAATCATTTCTTTAAAATTTACGCAAGATATAAATATGTGTACTCAAAATTTAAAAATTATCCTCAACAGGGTGGCTTATTGGAAGTTGATTCAGCTTTTGGGGGTGTTGCTATTTATAAAATTGAATCAATACCTTCTCATTGTAAATATGTTGGAACACACCCAAATGGCAACGAAAAATGCGAACATGTTGAGTTTAACGAATGTATAAAAAAAAACGGAGGCACTATTTTTATAAACAGTGCTTTTTTAACTTCGTAAATTAATGTGTAATGTGTATTACACATTATAGCTCCGTAAGGAACTTGTGTAGCTCTAGAGCAAAGCTATGGTATGAAAAGATTTGGTTATCATCTTACCACTTTGACGTACAGATTTAAAAACGCACGTAAATGATAAATCCTATTGATAAAACATGTAGTAGACGACGGACTGAACAAGGTCTAGCCAAGTCGGTGCACCCTTTAGAAGTTGTTCTGAAGTGAGCCATCGTAAATATATTCATTTTTCTGATTTTTCTCTACTAAGTTTTCCTAAAATCAAGTTTATTTTTGATTAGTCAAAAACTAAGAATAGAGCCCCTTCCAACGCTCTACTCAGTGACACCCTCCTCGTTATTTTGGTGTCTCCAAATACTCTACTTTACTCTACTACTTTTACCCGAATAGACGTATTGCCGCTCTTGATAGCCAACTCGAGCGCCTGCATCACCAATTCTCTCGGTACTCGAAGAACAACTTCCTCTTGAGGAGGAAGAGAAGACAGAAGAACTTGCTTTTCCTCTTGAGGAGGAAGAGAAGACAGAAGAACTTGCTTTTCCTCTTGAGGAGGAGTGTTCTTCAAAGAAGCCTTCAACGTAGTAGCCCAACTAGTTGTGCTCTTTTCAAGCGTGACAACCTTGGGGGGTGGAACATGCGTTGTCTTGTAGTGAGCGAGGCCAACGCGCTCTATGAACTCGTTTTTGGTCTCGTGTTGATGCTTCTCCTCAAGAAGAGGAGTGGTCTTCAAAGACGCCTTCAACGTAGTAGCCCAACTAGTTGTGCTCTTTTCAAGCGTGACCTTGGGGGTTGTAACATGCGTTGGAACATGCGTTGGAACATGCGTTGGAACATGCGTTGGAACATGCGTTGGAACATGCGTTGGAACATGCGTTGGAACATGCGTTGGAACATGCGTTGGAACATGCGTTGTCTTGTAATGAGAGAGGCCAACGCGCTCTATGAACTCGTTTTCGGTCTCGTGTGGATGCTTATTTCTACAAATGTCTCGTCCGTTATTTACCAACTTGTCGCGTTCAAACCTAACAAAACGACACTCGTTCTTGAAAAAACAATCGCGAGTCACTAGCTCTTCAAGAGAGTGAGCAAAGCGACACGCTTTCCCATGACGACAATTCTTCTTCTCTTTTACACTATCGCACATCCGAGTCTTTGCTAGGTTGTTGCCTAACTCGGTCTTGTTTGACAAGGTATTGTACGCTTCGGCTCGTTGACTGTGTCGATGATCATTCTGACATCTCTCTTTCTGCTCGTCCTTGTACGTCTTGATTGGTAAAACCAGCTTGACAACACTCTTCTTATCGGTGGATTGAATCATATTCTCTTGCTCACCCATATTTTGCAAAGCATTGTATCGGTTGCCAGACTTCCATGAGTCCATATTCTGATTGCACGACTTAGACATCATTACTGATTTTGACTACAAAATCTTTTCCTAAAAATCAATTTTAAATAAGCTGATACTAGAGTGTTACTCACAAGAAAACAACACCTTTGTTGGTGTTGTTGTCAAATCTACGACGACCTACGACGACCTACGACGACCTACGACGACCTACGACGACCTACGACGACCTACGACGACCTACGACGACCTACGACGACCTACTTTCTATGTTTTGAGAAGTACTTTTCTTCGTACTTTTCTTCGTACTTTTCTTCGTTATCAACACTATCTTTGAAATATTCATAATCACACTCATGGTCACACTTATTTGTGATTCTATAGTTAGGTGCTATATTTGTCGTGAGAAAGGTTTTGTAACACATGACGTCTTTTTCTAAAAAGACATGGATCATGATCCCGTCAATCCTGACCGACGGATCTGAATATTTTCTGAGAACAAAAAAATGATTCTTTGTCGGCAATGTCGAACGATGGAAACCTGTAGAGCTTGGCTGTTTCCATAATGATATCATGTTTGTCAAATAACCTCTTTGTAAGTGTTTAAAAAAATTAATTTTTTTACCAAAGTTGTAGTCATAAGAAAAGACACTTTGTTGATATCGTGTTACAATTCAACAGTTTTTTGAACAAATCAATCTTTATGGATACGTTCATAAATATAATTTCAGTAAAATAAATCATTTATGTTTTTACTTGAACATAAAATATTTTTTATCTACATCAAAATCCTTTATATATTATTTTAATCATAATTAATACGATCTAGAGTCATTTGGATCATTTTCTGAACTTTGATATATAATTGTTGGTTCGGCCCAATATACTTCCAACCCAATCTCTCTCGCTATTTTGTTTAAATGAAAATCAACTCCGTATTTATAAACAGTATCATTATCAATATACTGACATAATTTTTTTGCACATTTATTACTAACCAAGTAACTATCAACACAACGAGTTACACCATTACCACCCCATGATGTTGGTTCACATGATTTGTAATAAATATGTTTTCCTTCTATTATTTTATCAGGAGTAATATGTAAATTACAGCCATTACCTAAAAAAAGCATATCAAAATGAGGGTATTTTGTTACTAATTCGTGATAATATTGTGCGAATTGTTCAATAAAATCTACAGACATAATAACATCATCTTCAAATATAAGAGCTTCTTGATATTTACTAGCAATTTCTTTATAAATATAATAGTGCGATAAATGTACTGCTATAGCACCTGCGTTATTTAGATCTTGAAATTTGCTTAAGTCGTAGTTATGAATTTCGCTTCTATCAATATCTACAAATTCATAATCCGTAATACCAAATTTCGCAAATTGACTGAGAATTGTTTCCTTTCTTTTTACTAGTTTTTTATAATGTACTACAAATACTTTCATTTATATGTTCCTGTTATGTTTATAAATAGAAATATTATTTTAATCTGTGTAATAAGTCAACAAATGTGACGAAATATTTCAATAAACATCTCTTATTTAAAAAGAGGCAAGCGTAGGTCAGTGTGCACGAATTTTTGTTTTCGAATACACTTAACTTTAGCTATCTCTTCTCTAAAATATTGGTTTCCGTTCGGGAGCACCTTTTTTAGAATGATCATTATGTACTTTACAACAATGTCATGTTCAGTATGGAGTGTGCGGTCTTCTTCTATCTCTTTATTCAATTCTAGATATTCTTTGAACGTTATAACATTACTTAGTAGAGCAAGATCAATCCAGCACGAAAGAGTACCTCCCTCTTCAGATGTATATGTTTGTTCATCTTCACACAATTTTTTGAAATCTGCTATGTGAGCTTCACTTTTACTATATGGGCCTTCTGGTCTATAGCAATCGTTTTGATAATACATATTTATTGAGTCAGTAAAGGGATAATCAACAGGAAATTCCATTGGCTTTCATTTGTTAATACATTAAAATAATATGGCCTTCCTGGATAAATATTTTCACTAATAGAAATAAACCAATTGTCTGGAGGTACTCTGAGATCAGGTATATAATTTGAAGGCCTTTGAGGACTTCCAAATAATTTTGGAGGCATTTATATAAATATTTTTGTAAATATGTCTAATTAAGAATGTAAAGAATCTTTGTCTCGACATTGGCAAAAGTGTACTCGCTTGTACTCACTTGTACTCAGAAACGACACCTTGTTGGTGTCGTTGTCGTCAAATATACTTGATCTATTTACATTTCGGTCCACACCGCTTTGACAGATTTTAGAACCTGTACAAGAACTCCTGTTGGAATACTGCGCAATCTCTTCGCTAACTCGTTTGAAAGTTTCTCTTGCTTATCCTTCTTGTAATGTTCAAGCAGGATTGACTCGACCACTTGGCATGACAAAACTTTGCGTTGCTCAATGATCTCAGACGCCATGGTACCGAAAGCATCAAGTGCAAGCTTGATGTTATATCTATTTGTTGATTGAAACAAAGTGCACCACGAGCATGTGTCTATCGCGTTCTTGATGACTTCGTCTGGAAGAAGAGGCCAACGCTCCTTCAGAACGTCTCTCGTGCTTTCTTCCTTTTCTTCAAAAATGGCTTTGTACAATGGTTGCGACATGATTCATACTCTTGTTCTAAAAGAACACCGAAAAAATCAATTTAGAAAACGACACCTTGTTGGTGTCGTTATCGAATACTTTACTAAGAATAGAGCCCCTTCCAACGCTCTACTCAGTGACACCCACCCTCCTTTATCTTGGTGCCTCCATTACTCTATTTTACTTTACTCGATTACTTCTACTCGAATGCACCTATTACCACTATTCATTGCCAACTCTAATGCCTGCATAGCCAATACTTTCGGCACCCGCAGAAGTATCTCCTTTTCCTTCTCAAGAGGAGTCGAGAAAGCTGAAGATCCTTCAAACTTCATAGATGCACACGCATGTGTCGGTGGGAGCGCAGTAAACCCACCAAACTTGAAGGAGCTAGCAGGTTTAAACGCGGGTGCTGTTAATCCTTCAAAAGAGGTAAACTTGACAGGCTCAGGTGTCTTAGTTGCCCAGTAGTTTGTTGGACAACCAACACTCACCTCATCGATCACCTCATCGATCACCTTTGCCTTCACCGTCGGAAGGTGCAACCGAATGAGCTCTTCGTGCGTCCCTTCTTCCTCGAAGTCAACGTCAATCGCCTCGTGCTTCTCGTCGTGCTTGGTGTCTTCGACGACAATCTCCTCGTCGTGCTTGGTGTCTTCGACGTCAATCTCCTCGTGCTTTGGAGCAGTCGTCTTGTAACGTGAAAGACCAGTGCGCTTGATAAAGTTGTCTTGATCCTCTTGCGGGTGCTTGTTCCTGCAAACGTTGCTTCCTTCATTGATCAACTTGCCACCCTTGAACTTGACGAAACGACACCTGTCCTTGAAGTTGCAATCTCGAGACACAAGCTCTTCGAGAGAGTGTGCAAATTTGCACTTGTCTCCATGAAAACATGGCTGGTTCGAGTCGAGACTGTTGCACATTCGAGTGTTGATGTTTTCACTCGCAGAATGTGGACCCGACGACTCTCTATACTTGTCACGAAGCTCGTCCTTGTACGTCTTAAATGGAATGACTAGCCTGACAACGTTTTTCTTGGTGCATTTTCTCTGCTTAGCATGAAACTCGCAGTCGCTCATAGCTTCGTTAGACTTCCACTCTTCGTTGGACTTCCATGCGTCCATATTCTGATTGACCACAGCAGACATCATTTCTGATCTTTAATTAGAAAGTTAAACTAAAAAATCATTTTTATTGTCTAAACCGCTAAGACACAAATCTAATACATGTTCGTCAAATAAAAAACAACACCTTGTTGTCGAGTCTTTCTTGTCGATGGCTTCTTTAGAAAACGACACCTTGTGGGTGTCGTTGTCGTTGAATCTTGTGTCACTTACCTAGTTGTCTTCGAACCAGTCGTCCTCGCAATCAGAGTGTTGCTCTTCCCACTGAGCTGAGAAGTCTGGATCGTACTCTCGGTCGTAGTCGTCGTCTGGGTCGTAGTCGTTCCACGAGTCGTCTTCAGACTTATCGTTGTCACACTTTACCATGTCGTCCACTTCCTTCTTGGTGATGTTCTCAGGAAAGCAACACCATAACGGACGGATGCTGGGTTCAGGAACTCGACTCTTGGCGAGCTGTACACACGTCTCGTTCACGACGCTTAGATGTGGGGAAATGAATTTGTCGTAGACGACGAAAGGAACAAGGTCGAGCCAAGTCGGTTTCCCCTCTGGAAGTTGATCTGCCTTGACGAAGTGAGCCACTGTAAAAGACTTCATTGTTTCTGCTTTTTCTCTATAAAAGTTGACCTAAAAAATCAACTTTATTTTTGACTTATAAGCGTGGTTAGCTTCTTTAGAAACGACACCTTGTTGTTGTCGTCTAGTCTTTCTTGTCGATGGTTTCTTTAGAAAACGACACCTTGTTGGTGTCGTTGTCGTAGAGTCTTCTTGTTTGGCAACCTGCTTACTTCACCTTGATCATTCGAGTAATATTTTTTGTCGTTGTCATCTTCAGGGTCCCGACCTCTGCAGCCAACCAAGCGACCGTTTGATTGTTCGCTCCTCGCTTGAACGAGATAACGGCCGCTGACTCGAGAATGGCTCGACGGTAAAGGCTTATCGACTCGACATGTTCTTTTACTTCTTCTAAACTACCGGAATTGACTAGAGCCAGCAGATCCTCAAGTTGTCTCGTAAAAGACTTCATTGTTTCTGCTTTTTCTCTATAAAAGTTGACCTAAAAAATCAACTTTATTTTTGACTTCTACGCGTGGTTAGCTTCTTTAGAAACGACACCTTGTTGTTGTTGCCCTGCTTCCATTTAGACAATCTCTACACGAATGTTGGTCTTTCCTGATTTCATTGCTAACTCCATAGCTTGGATGACAAACTCCTTTGGTACTCTAAGGACTGTTTCTTGTGTCAAGACAACAGGTACCGTCGTCATCAGAGGTTCCGGCTTCACCAGAGGTGCCGAGTCAACCTTGATCTCGGAACGAGAGCAAATACTTGCTTTTGTCTCGTAAGGATGTATACGATTACAACTCTTACCCCGTACATTATTGTATACTCCGTCACATTGATACTCTACGTGTTTACAACTTTCACCAAACAAGCAACTAGGGAAAACCAACTCAGAAATACTATGTGCAAAGCGACAAGAGCTTCCGTGCCTACACGCCTTTTTGGCACTTACGGAATCGCACATCTGACTGCGTAAAAGATTGTTATCAAGGCTCTTCGGATTTGCTAAAGCCGCAAAAGCGACTGCACGGCTCGTTTCGCTTGTAGAAACGCAAATTTTGACCTCTGGTGCCACTTGTTTTTTGACAACTACGACTGGTTTTGTAACAAAAGTCGCATCGGGCTCGATCTTAATTTTCTTTTGCCAAGCCGAGTTTGGGTGTGGAACACTCGAGTTAGAACTCTTGACGCCTGTCAGAGTAGGCATATATACGCTTGAAAACTTTACAATCTTTTCTACTACTTTGGGGATAGTAATCCCCACACGAGCACAGACACTTTCCTTTGTCTCCCCTGGATGCGATCGATTGCACATCTTACCACGCACACTACTATACACACCATTTCCCTCCCGGATGACGTTGTTGCAGTTGTTACCGAACGAGCAAACGGGAAACACTAACTCGGTCACGTTGTGAGCGAATCGACACTTGTCTCCATGTCTGCAACATTTTTCAGAAGCAACCGATTCACACATTTGGGTGCGAATCGGTTGATGTGATTGAGTTGTAGGTTGAGTTGTAGGTTGTTTCTTTCTAGACTTGACCTGTTGCCAATTTTCCTCGTCGTCAGACTTCTTTACTTGTGTTGGTCTAGTCTGTAAAACTAGATCTACATACTTGAACACCTCTACGACCTCTTCTGCGACGACCTCTTCTGCGACAACGACCTCTTCTGCGACGACCTCTTCTGCGACAACGACCTCTTCTGCGACGACCTCTTCTGCGACGACCTCTTCTGTGACGACCTCTTCTGCGACGACCTCTTCGACGACCTTCTCTGACGCAAAAGTCAAAACTCTTTCAGCCTCAGCTTCTTTCTTGGCGTCTTTTGACACTTTTCGTCTGGAGGCTCGTCGAGCCTTAATCACTTCCGGATCGATTTCTTTGATCACGCGTTTCTTAAACCCACCTGTTTTGTGAACTTGCCGAGACATTTTTTCTTGATGCGCCTTTTTCTTCTCGGCTTTACGACGTTCGCGCCCGGCTTTGGTCTCCTTGGGGAGAGTTGCCATGAAAGCGTTGTGCTGCGAAAGAACGAGTATTGATTGCTCCTCGAGTGCCTTAAGGGCTGACGAATGCTCGGCTTGCATCTTGGCAATACTTGTCGAGGTCTCGACCTGAAGCTCTAAACATTTTAGCTTCATCTGATTGTTGTAGTGCTCTCGCATTTGGTTCAATGTTACCCATTTTTGTTCACACTCTTTTTGTTCTCCGTTCCAGTTGCAATGGATGCAATTGCACTTCTTGGGAGCCAGCTGCAATGGTCCAAGCACAATGCGCTTTCTTGTTGAGCATTTATCATCCGAGTCATACTCAGAGTCATAATCGGAGTCATACTCCGGTTGCTCATAGCAAGAGAGCTCATAGCACTCGGTCATATTCATCTTAGAGAGATGTTCCATCATTTTCTGTTTTTTCTTTACACAGATGACCTAAAAAATCATTTTTTTATTCACTCTTTTGAACACGCCCGCTTAAGAAAAACAACACCGTGTTGGTGTTGTTTTTATTCATCATCAAGTACCTGCACACTACATACCACTACTTCTTTTTAGATTTGCTTTGCCGAGTCGCTCCAATCCTGTCTATCTTCGTCGCTTAGCTCCTTCCACAAGCGAGCAAGCTCTTTCGTTACTTCGGTTGCTTTCATCTCCGGGTTGTCGTCCTTTACACTCTCACGATTACTTTGGCAGAAATAAGTGTAACCTGTCTTACTCTTTGCTGACTTGGTGTCGTCAACCACCTTCTTGCTCTTGCCGACCGGCTTGGCTGGCTTGTCTTCTTCAACCAACTCGTCTTCGCTGTCGCCTACCTTTTTGGTCTCGTTTTCATAACGAGCCTTGTCGTCAGCAGCCATCTTTGTGTACTTTTCTAACTCTTCAGAACGGTCGTCGTCTTCCTTGAGCTCTTTCCACATCTTACCGAGTAATGCAGTTACCTCTGTCGCCTTGGCGTCATCACCAAGCTCTTCCTTAGCTTCTGCACGCTTGTCGTTACAAAAGTAGATGTAGGCAGTCTTACCTCGCTTGGGTGCGTTGGGATCACTCTTCTTCTTACTACCCTTCTTGGGTACAGTCTCTTCATCGCTTGACGGGGTGTACATTTTGATCTCGTCTTGGTAACGAGCCTTGTCTTCAGCCGCCAACTTGTTGTACTTTTCCATCTCGTCAGAGCGATCGTCGTCTTCCTTGAGCTCTTTCCACATCTTGCCGAGTAGTGCAGTTACCTCTGTTGCCTTGGCGTCGTCACCAAGCTCGCTCTTGGCTTCTGCACGCTTGTCGCTACAGAAGTAGATGTAGGCCGTCTTGTTTCGCTTTGGTGCGTTTGGGTCCTTGTCACTCTTCTTCTTGCTACCTTTCTTGGAAGCCAAGAGCTCATCATCGCTTGGGGCGATGTAGTCCTTTATTTCTTCATTGTAGCGAGCCTTGTCTTCCGCAGCTTCGAGTTCAAGAGCTGCTAGAGTCTTCTTGTCCGAAGCTTTCTTGCTTTCCTTGAGAGCACGCCACATCTCTCCTAGATGAGAAGTTACTTCAGTTGCTTTGGCTCCGTCGCCGAGCGCCTTCTTGGCCGCTTCTCGGTTTTTGGTGCAAAAGCAGATGTATGCCGACTTTCCCCGCTTGGGCTTCTTGGGGTCCTTTATCTTGTTGCGCTTAAGCGCATTGGCCGCAGCGAGCATAACTTGGTTGAATCCTTTGATATTCGAAGGGTCATTCCACTTCTCCAACATCTCCTCAGAGCCATGCTCTTCGAGAAACGTCAAGATGAAGTTGGAGATATTCTTGCTATGAACAAGAGAAGTCATGATTTCTGCTTATCACCCTACCGACTTGACCACAAAAATCATTTTTATTTTGGCTAAACCTTATTTACTTGCAAACGGTGCTTTGTATCGCAAAGATTAGAAACGACACCTTGTTGGTGTCGTTGCTGTAGAGTTAAGTTATTTGTGAATAGAGCCCCTTCTACGCTCTACTCTGTGACACCCTCCTATTTTTATATTGGTGCCTCCAACTCTAAATTAATTTAACCGATTATTTCTACGCGAACGCATCTATTACCCCTATTCATTGCCAACTCGAACGCTTGCATAGCCAATTCTTTTGGCACTCTGATTACTATAGAATCTCTAAACGGAGTAGGTACAGGGTACTCAAACTCGCACTTAAAAGGCTTTAGAGTAGCCTTGAAAGCAGCCGCACACTTGTAATTTGTTTGCCTGTCGCAAACAAAGCTCTTCGGCTCCTCGACCTTGGTGTCATCAACTTGACTTTCTTGGTGCTTAAAATGAGACAAAAGCTCATCTAGAGAGTGGGCAAAGCGACACTCTTTTTTGTGCAGACAATCACTAATACACATTTGAGTACTGTCGCTTACATGAAGCTCCTCGCGTATTGCTGCGGTCTTCTTGCCGTTATGTTGTGCTTGCTTTTCCTTTGGTCGAAACGAGTCTGTCAGACTTGGGAACTCTGACTCATCGATATTCATATTCTGATTTCTCAACTTAGCACACATCATTTCTTGTTTTTTACTATAAAGTTGTTTTAAAAATCAATTTTATTTGACAACAAGGTATTACCGACCCCTTTCGGTATATACTTTACATACCTTTAAATCTTTTAATCAAAAGTTGACAGTCGTTTGACAAACTTACACAAGTATCTATGATTTATTCAACACTTGAAACCCCAAATATTGTGGACCGATTTGAGAGTAATTAGCAATACTCCGTATGGAATGCTTAGAATTCCTTTTACCAACTCGTTTTCTTCAGTCTTCTTCAAACAAGCAGATTTGTTATGTTCTAGAAGAATTATCTCAATTACCTGTTTTGATTTTTCACGTCTTTCTTCGATTATATTTGAAGCAGTCTGGACGAATGTATTCATCTCGGAGAATGTATTGATATTCATCTGAGTGTTACAAGTGTCGACAGCAGACTGAATGATCCCGATTGGCAAAAGAGGATATTTTTGTGTGATGCTTACCAAGTGGTACCAACTGGGTACCAAGCGGCTTAACCTTCGTAAGTTTTCTTCTTTCTTAAATTGGTGATTCATGTTTATCTCATTAAATTAAATAATTCTGTTAAAAATCAATTTTATTATTAATCGTATACTCGTATTCATCGTCCACTTTTTTAAATCTAAACTTGAGGACAATTTCTTTATCTATCATTGTTGACCGTAAAGATATTATGATTTATCAAAATATAATTATCATAAATGTTCCTTTAGTAATTTTATCTGGAAGTCTAATATTAAAGATATGTTCTTTTTAATAAGTGAACTCATTAATTTTTTGTAAACAACACCTGGTTGGTGTTGTTTGTAATTTACTCTCTTAAATTTAGTTCTTTTATCCTCTTTACTCTCCGAATAAACTTAGCTGCATCTTATCAAACAACTTCTTAAAGTCTCTCTTAATAGACGAGTCTGTAGACATCATTTCTTATTTTTTCAAAAAGAAAGTTTAAAAATCATTTTTAAAGAACTACATCCTAGTAGGAAACTGAAATACGATGGCGCCACGCTCTCCTTCTCCAAAGATAGATTCTGGACAATGAAAAACGTCGCCTTTCATTATAATTGCTCCAGAACAAGAGATTGTTGCAATAGGATCTGTAGATGGGAAATCAACTGTTGCTTTTAAATCTATAAAAATAAGAAATGACCTAAAAGAATGAGTTCTAAAATAAAATATAAATGATACACAATGAAGAAAAATATCTTAGACCCGAAGAAGTGTCAAAAA
>Ga0247841_10009793_pt1 | contig 13272 bp, 12 predicted proteins | sample LaCruzMarch2015__2_FD_192410 | JGI IMG/M metagenome (GOLD analysis project Ga0247841, IMG submission 192410) | Freshwater microbial communities from meromictic Lake La Cruz, Castile-La Mancha, Spain - LaCruzMarch2015_18m | ecosystem: Environmental > Aquatic > Freshwater > Lake | place: Spain...
GGGGTTGTCGAAGCATTAAAAAGAGCAAATGAAGCTGCTTATGATGCTATGCCAAAAGGTTCTGAGGGGTTGGTTAGTGTTTTAAAATATACTCATCCCAAAAAATAACTAATGTCTATCTAATTCAAGATTAACCAATTCGTCAGCTCGCGAGATAAATTTATTTTCTCTGGACGCATTTTTGAAAATTATTTTTCTGTTTTTAATAAGCTCTTGAACCTGATTATTTAACTCTTTCAAATGAGGTTTGGTTATTTTATATTCTCTGTTAATCTGCTTTATAACTAATTCTGAATCTGAGGTAAGTTCTGCGTCTTCTTCTGTGTTTTCTAGGGCAAGAATTATTGCGTTGTATTCTGCTTCATTATTTGTTTTTATTCCTAGATATTTGGCTTTTTCCTGAATAATCTTATTATCTTTAACTACAATGAATGCGCAGGCGGATTTGCCAGGATTACCTCTTGAGCCTGCGTCTGTGTAGATTTTCATCTTCTAAAACTTCTTAAGATTGTTTTTAGCTAATTTTATAAATTTCTTATATGGCAAAACTCCAAATTCAGATACAACACCTGAAAGATATTTAGATTTTACAACTGAAAATGCTGGATTAAAAATTGTAATTTTTTTATTTCTTTCATCCCAAACCTCTTTTGCACTACGAACTTCCATCTTTATTTTTTTGGCATATTTTAGACTTATTCCACAGGAATATCTTGGAATTCCGTGGCCTTTTGCTATTTCGCAAAGCATATTAGTACCTGTTTTATTAACTATTTTTCTTTTCAAATAAGCATCTGCACCAAATAAAAACAAATTACATCTTCTAAGTGCGTCTTCTGCTGCCAAATCTGGAAAGTGGGTAACTTTTATGCCTGCTTTTGCAAGTTCTCTAGCTGTTTGCCTTCCTTGCAATAGAGGTTCTGTTTCAGTGTTATAAACCTGGAATTTTCTTCCTTGCTTTTTTGCAAGCTTCAAAATTCCAACAACACTGGAAGAATGACAATGAGTAAATATGGTCATATTATCTTTAATTAACTTAGCTCCATTTGTAGATATCTTTTCATTAGACTTCTCAATGTAATCTAAGAATTTTTTTGCAGTTAACTTTGGATTACTTGATTTTAACAGAGAATAGATTGCGTTTTGTAAAAATGGTTCTGTTGGACGAGTAGAAATTATTTTCTTTGCAGATTCTTTATCTGGCTGAATTAAAAACGCCTTTATGCCTGCTTTTGCAATATTTGTTGCGCCCTGAACTTTTACTTTTTTAATTTCTTCTAGTAACTGATTAAACCTCTTCATGAATTACTAAGGAAGCCAATATTTAAAAACACTCGCACTATAAAGATTAATGGTGATAAGATGATAGAGATGTTGGTTAAGCCAAAAAGGGCTGAGAGAAGACCATGGGAGATGTTTTTCATTGGGTTATTTTATGCAAGTATTGCACTATTACTAGTAAGTTTTGTTTTCTCTAAAGACTCTGTTTTATCTCAATATTCTGGGATACTTGTTGTTACATTCACAGTAATATGTTCCTTACCATTTATGTACTATTTAATTAAGCTTGAAGAGGGAAAGGATATGGAAATCTCTGAATCGGGAAAATTAATTAAAGAACACTCTAAGGCAATACATGCACTCATGTGGTTATTCCTAGGATTTGTAGTTGCATTTTCTTTTTGGTATATGGTTTTACCCCAAAGCACTGCTGTAAATTTTAATGCTCAAATAAAAGTATTTTGTGCAATTAACAGCCCTAGTAATTTTGATTCGTGTATAAAACAACACGGAATTGGAGCAATTACTGGGGATGTTACGCATACAACACTAGTAATGAATATTTTCGCAAACAATATTTACGTAATGATTTTTACAATATTATTTTCACTGGCAATGGGGGCTGGCGCCATATTTGTTTTGGCATGGAATGCATCAGTTATTGCTGCTGCAATTGGAATTTATACAAAAAGTAATTTATTGAGTATGCCATTAGGACTTGCAAGATACATGATTCATGGTATCCCTGAAATAGCAGCTTATTTTATTGGGGCTTTGGCTGGGGGGATTATTTCTGTAGCAGTTATAAGAAAAGATCTAAAGGGTGAAAAGATGTGGAGAATAATGCAAGATTCATTGCTTTTAATAATTATTGCAGTAGTAATTTTGTTTTTATCTGCATTGGTTGAAGTTTTTATAACACCAAAACTTTTTTAAATAGGTGATTTCTGTGAAGATTATGAAAAGATATAACTGCAGATATTGTGGCTATTCAACTGAAAAAGAAAAGAAACCAGCTAACTGCAACTTTTGTGGCAAAAAAGATGCCATGGTTGAAGAAGAAAGCGCAGATCAATTAATTGATAATGCATAATTTTTCAGGCAAATAGTTTGAGGAATTGAATTCCATAAGACTTTAAAAGTCATTATTACTCTATTTTTTAATGGAACCTATATTGATTCTTGCAATTCTTACTAGTTTCATATTTACACTTCTTATTTTACCCAAATGGATTAAAAAATGTCACATGGTTGGATTATTGTGGGAAGACATGAATAAACCAAATCACCCAAAAAATGTTGCTGCCTCTGGTGGCATAATTGTAGTTATGTCGTTTATATTGGGGGTAATGGTTTATATTGCAATTAGAACTTTTTTATTTAATGATTTAGAGGGTGTTAGTTTGCAAATTTTCGCATTGCTGGCAGTTATACTTATTTTAGCAATTACTGGTCTAACCGACGATTTACTTGGTTGGAAACATGGGGGATTATCTAGAAGATTTAGATTATTTTTAGCAATATTTGCATCAATTCCATTAGTTATAATTAATGCAGGAGACCAAATTGTATCCTTACCACTGTTAGGAGCAATTAATTTTGGAATACTTTATTCTCTCATAATTGTCCCACTGGGGGTTGTCGGAGCAACAACAGTATATAACTTCCTTGCGGGCTTTAATGGACTTGAATCTGGCCAAGGAATTATTATCTTATCATACTTATCATTTGTGGCATACTGGACCGGGAACGGCTGGTTATCTGTAGTTGGTTTGTGCATGGTTGCCTCATTGATTGTATTTTATTTTTATAATAAAGTGCCTGCAAAAGTTTTCCCAGGAGATATTTTGACATGGTCTGTTGGCGCCCTAGTTGCATCAATGGCTATTTTAGGTAATTTTGAAAAAGTAGCTTTATTTGTTTTTATTCCCTACATGTTAGAACTTATACTTAAAGCAAGAGGCGGATTAAAAAAGCAATCATTCGGAATTCCTCAAAGTGATGGAAGTTTAAAGATGCCATATGATAAAGTATATGGATTAACACACCTATCTATTCTTATATTGAGCAAGTTTAAGAAAAAAGTCTATGAACAGGATGTTGTTTATTTAATATTTTCATTCCAAATGTTAATTATACTTCTATCTTTATTTTTGCTTTAATTTAATTGTTTTGAAAATTAACAACCGAAATGTTTTAAAACAGGTTTTAATTTCAATATCTATCTATGGATCTTAAAAGTCTTGATAAAAAGAAAGTGAATCTTGTTGTTGGAATTGCAATTATAACACTTTTTGTTATTGTTGTTATATGGAGTTCTTGGATGAGGACACAGAACTTACCATTATTGCATGATCAAACAACAGGCAAATGGCTATCTTCAGATATTGACCCATTTTATTGGTTAAGAATTGCCGAGACCATGCTTCTGGGGCCACTACCAGCATTTGATAATATGAGATATCAGGCACTTCAATCCCCGTGGACTCAAGAACTATTGCCTTCTGTTATTGTTTTGATTTACAAAATAGGAAATGTGTTTGGAAATTTACCAATTGAATTAGCTGGGATTCTATATCCTGTAATATTTTTTGCACTTGGATTAATAGCTTATTTTATTTTCATATATTTGCTGGGCAAATCCAAGGTAACTGCGCTTATTAGTAGTATTTTATTGGCATTTATTCCAATATTCTTATACAGGACAATGGCGGGGGTGGGAGATCACGAGCCATTGGGCACATTTTGGTTCTTTGTTGCACTAATATTGTACCTATTAATATTTAGTATTCTTAACAAGAAAGACAATGATAAAAAATCGTGGATTATTTTAACTGTTTTTACCCTCCTATTTGCTGTTTCTACTTTTTTAACTCTTTTTGGTTGGCCCGGAATTTCAGGCTATTTACTTATGATGACTGCATTTTCCTTTGCTGTTTTATGGTTAATTAAACTTCAAAGATTACACAAAGAAGAAATAACCCGAGAAGATAAAATGACCACCATAAAATTATTTGGATTTTATGCAATGTGGATTATTTTTACTTCGATAATCCTAATATTCTATGGATTAACCCCTGGCCAAGCTTTAGACAAATTATTTTTTAATACCTATGGAATTTTTGTAATTGCAGTTCTAATATTTGTGATAGTAGATGGTTTAATTATTTTTTTAAGTAACTCGCGCAATTTGCTTAAATTTAGAAAAACACTTGGAATTGTTTCAATAGCAGGATTAACAATACTTAGTATTTTTACATTATTATGGTTACTAACTAATTGGGAACTGTTTTTCTCTTTAGGAACTAAATTATTAAAGTTAATTCACCCGTTCCAATTAGAAAGAGTTGGTTCAACTGTTGCTGAAAACTCCCAACCATATATAGCTGACTTAATTTCTCAGACTGGTAATGTTTTCTTTTGGATATTTGTTTTAGGAACAGTTATTTTTGGGGTTGAATTTTCTAAAAATATTAAGACTAGAAAAAACAAAATTATTTATTCTGTTTTATGGATATTTATGGTATTTTGTGTTTTATTAACCAGGTATTCTGCTAATTCTGTATTTAATGGAAGTGGGATATTTAGTGTTTTTGTATATTTATTGGGGTTATTACTTTTTGTAGCTGGGTTCGTCTGGATTTATTTTAATGATGAAATAGAGGTAAACACATCTGCTATTGTGATTTTTTCGTGGGCATTATTTATATTGATTTCGGTTAGAGCGTCTGTAAGAATATTTTTTGTAATTGCACCATTTATCTGTTTTGCTGCAGGTTCTGCTGTTGTCAAATTGTTTGACTATGCAAGACATAATAAAGATGAGACATTTAGGTTATTATTGTGGTTTGGGGTTATTATTGTTTCAATAGGACTTATATTTTCTGGATGGACGTTTATTAATTCGTCTACAAGTCAAGCAAAAATGATTGGCCCTGCTGCAGATATTCAGTGGCAAAATTCTATGAATTGGACTAAAAACAACACGCCCAATGGCTCAGTTTTTGTTCATTGGTGGGATTATGGTTTCTGGGTACAAACACTTGGAGAAAGACCTACTGTAACTGATGGGGCCCATTTAAACAGTTATTGGGACCATCTAATTGGGAGATATGTGCTTACTACGCCGAAGCCAGAGACTGCATTAAGTTATATGAAATCCAATAATGTTTCCTATTTATTGCTAGATCCTTCTGATATTGGCAAATATCCTGCCTATAGTAGTATTGGGAGTGATAATAATAGCGATAGATACGACCAGATGAGTGTGTTCTTATTGGATGATAAACAAACACAGGAAACTGGTAATGCCACATATTATGTTATGACTGGTGGTGCACCAGTAATGGATGATATTATAATTAATAATCATCTATTAGCTAAAGAAAAAACAGGCATAGGGGCATTTATACTTACTGTAGATTCCGCGGGAATAAATAAAGTAGAATCGATACTAGTTTCTAGTGGTCTTCAAGTAAGAGCGGATATTGGATGTGTTGCATACAACGGGCAGGTACAATATTTTAATAATTACTCTCTTGATGGCTGTTTGTATATAATCCCATCTGTCACGAGTAGCAATATCAATAATTTGGGTGCGGCTATTTGGCTCGACAAAAGAACATTCAATAGTTTATTTGCCCAGTTATACTTATTTAATGGAAAACTACTTCCATCGCAATATCAAAATGCGTTTAATTTAGCACATAGTGAAAACGATCCTGCAGTAACCTATATCAAATCACAACAATCTTTTGCTGGGAACATTATTTATTATTATGGATTAAGGGCGCCACTTCAAATATGGAAAATCAATTATCCTTCAAACATTATTGCAAGACCTGAATTTTTAAGAACATCAGGTGAATATGGAGAATTTGATAATTTAAGTTTTACTAATTAAATTATTTGGTTTTAGTTAGGATATCTACTATTTTTTTACTTAGTCCTACTTTCCCGTAGGGGTTTGGGAATGGCTTAACTTTAAATTTAGGGCTAGAATACTCTTTTATTTTGGCTATTGTCTTTTGAACATTTAGTTTGGACAAAAATTGAAAGTTACTATCTAAACCCTCCTGCCTTTCTGTGTAGTTTCTCAAGAGGATACACGGTTTGCCGAATATTAGACTCTCTTCCTGTAAAGAACCGCCATCACAAACAATTAGAGAACAATGGGCTATCTGATATACATAGGAAACATAGTCGAGTGGATCAATGAGAATAATATTCTTATTTTGTTTTAATTTATTATAAAGATTAAACCTTTCTAGTTGTTTTCTAGTATTATCGTGGATTGTGAAAAAAGAAGTCATTTCCAGAGAACTTAAAATATCCACTATCTTTGAGAGTCTTTTTTTATTTTTTATATTTTCGTGCCTATGGATTGAGATAAGACCAAACCTCTTTGTTGAAAGCGGCTTAGTATGATTCGCCTTAGCCATGTTATAGGCAATGTTTGCGGAATCCAGAATAGTATTACCTGAAAGAATTATTGTTTTGGTATTTTTATATTTTTTTAAATTGTTTTTTGATCTTTCTGAAACTGCAAAAAGGATGTCTGAAAACTTACCTGCGATAATTCTTGATATTTCCTCTGGGAATGGCTCAAAATAATTTTCACTTCTCAATCCTGCCTCTAGGTGAACATTTTTATATTTTTTAAATGGATTTAGTAATTTTGAAGAAGCAATTGATGCAGAAGTCGTAGTCATGGTGTCTCCGTGATAAAGCACATAGTCAAGATTCTCTATTTTTTTTAGAGCTTTTCTTATTTTAAAAATAAGAGATATATTCCAGAATATTGCCTTGGCAGCTTTTGCGTAAAACTTAGAATTTCCCTTGGGTTCTTTTGTGAGGATTACATCTGGATATTTAATTGAAAACTTTTCACATAAATCAGTTAGTTGGTGTTGGCCTGTATGAATAAAATAGTATGAGATGTTACGTTTTTGTAATTCTAGCATGACTGGAAATGTTTTAATTAGTTCTGCTCTTGTGCCTATAATAAATGCAATGGTCATAAATATATATCAAATCTTTTATTTTTAAACATGATTATTGAAATTTAAAACCAGAATTAGTTATCATAAGCTTTAAAAACAAAAACAGTCTGAAGATTTCATGGATTGGAAAGGTAAAAAAATCATTATTGTGGGAGTGAGTGGTTTTATAGGTTCTAATATAACTAAAAAATTTATAGAGTTGGGTGCTGATATCTATGCTATTGATAATTTTTCTTATATTGATGCTGAAATATCAAAAAGTAAAAATAATTTTTGGGACAAAATACATTTAATTGAAGGAGATGTTTCAGATAAAAAAACATGGGAAAATATGCCCAAAGACATAGAATACATATTTTATTTTGGGTCACCTTCTTCAATAACTCTATTTAAACGAACACCTGAAAAGTGCTACTATGAAACTGTTTTCGGGCTATATAACGCTCTTGAATTTGCTAAGATAAATAAGATAAAAAAACTTGTCTATCCTACTTCCGGAAGTAATTATGCAGGCAATGTAATGCCTCACAGAGAAGATATTTATATTAGACCGAGAAATCTCTATGCTGCTGCTAAAATGGCCTGTGAGGGCCTAGCGAGCTCATACTCGGACTTTGTTAAGATAGTTGGATTAAGGTTATTTGCGGGCTATGGACCTGGAGAAGAGTGGAAAAAAGACTTTGGAAGTGTTTTATATTTATTCATAAAAGATATCATGGATAATAAGGCACCTGTCATCTGGGGAGATGGAAGCCAGACGCGTGATTTTGTCTATGTTGAAGATTTCGTAAGAGCAATAGTAAGGGCAGCTGAAATTGATTATACTGGAGTAATTAATGTTGGGACAGGAAATCCGGTGTCATTCAATCAACTTTTAGAGATTATAAATCGAAAACTTGGTAAAAATATCAAGGCAGAATATGTCAACAAAGAATTGAATTATGTTGAAGATTTAAAGGCAGATACCATACTAATGAAAGAATTGCTAGGATTTGAGGCTATTTCTACAGAAGATGGGGTTTCTAAGTTTATTGATTATTTAAAGAGTTAGGTGTTGTATTTATTAAGTAGTATTAAACACAATGTTTATAAATATAAATATTATCAAACTATTATGGAACAAAAAAGAAATCAAATATTCATCCCGACTGTCGCAGAATTTGCCGGAGATATTCAAACTAGTTTAGATATTCAAAAACCATTGTTTGACGCGGGTTTTAAACCTGGATTAATGGTAGTTGTAAGAAAGGGCATTTTTGGCGTTACAAACCCAGATGTTGTAAAAAAACAATATGATAATCTATCTAAGATAGCAAATCAATATGGTGATTCAGACGTTGTTGTAATGCTTGCTAATCTCCCACTAAAAGATATTGATACACTTCATAATTCTGGTTTGGCATTTGATCATATTAAAGCAGGTATTGATTTTGCAAGAGCATTACCAATTGGGAATAAAAGAACACTCACATTCCATTTAAACAGTTTGGTTTCTGAATCTGAATTTAAATCTAAAACAAGAACACAATGGTATGAAGAATTCGACAAAACTATCGTGCCTGTTTTAGACAGAGTTAGTAAAGCAGCTGGAGGAGTAGAGGTTTTAATTGAAACAGTGCCTACGCCTGAATTTGGAGATGATGCTAAAGACAATAAAGAAACATATAATGGCACACAGAGAAGAGAATTAAGAAACCCATTCTATGTATTTGGAAATAATCTTATTGGAAGCAGAATAAAACAAGCAGGGCTTGGAATATGTACTGATCTATGCCATAACAGAACAATATATAGACAGGCGCTATCTGGAAATAAACAAGGAGTATTGTTCCCAGAAGATGCAGAACACATTAAAATAATTAATAACGTGGGAGACAGACTGGTAATAGATGTTTTAAGTTCACAATTAGTTCATTTAAATGACGGAAGAGGAGATTATAACCATGAGGGTGAACACTTTGAAGAAGGTGTTGCGCTTGGACAAGGCGACATACCTAACCTCAAACAAATAAACGCCATAATAGCCTCAACTAAGAAACCATTTGTTTTTGAAATTAATGAAACAGATTTCGCCAATAGACCAAATACAAAAGCATCAATAGATTATGTCCTAAAAAATTAATCTTTCATAGCTTCTTTATAGATTCTAGCCAACTGCTTATTTCTCTGCTTTATTGAGAATTTTCCTGATTCAACTATCTTGAAAGAGTTTTTCCCCATTTTTTTACAAAGAGTAGGATCTTCTATGAGAATTGAAATTTTTTCAACAAGAGCCTGAACTGTTTCGGGATGATTTTTTTCTGCTTCTTTTGTATATTCTTCCCATTTTCCCTTTACGCCATAGGGATACCAGTTAACAGGTGATTTTACTAAGAAACCATTATGACCATCTTCAACTAGCTCTGGAAGAGTAAAGTCATCTGTACAAACAATTGGCAAACCAGTTGACATTGCCTCGAGGATTGAAACTCCAAAACTATCTACTGTTGTTGGCTGAACATATAAATCGCAATCTCCAAATATTTCTTTGTAAAACTCCATTGGGTCATCTATTTTTTTCATATAAATCACATTTGACATATTGAGTTTATGTTCTTCTGGAACATTGCATTTCATTTTTAACTGTAATTTGCCTGGATATTTCTTATCTAAGATTTTAAATGCTTCCTGTAAATCGTGACCACCTTTTTCAAAATAACCTCTACCAATGAAAGATATTCTAAATTTGTCTGATTGCTTTCTCTTTAAGGGAGTTGTGTGGTATGCAAGATAAACTGTTTCAATTTTATGTTCAAAACCAGTGCAATCAATGTTTTCCAATATACTTCTTCTTGCAGCTTCACTTTGAGGCATTATTTTCTTGCAATAGGGAGATTTGAGATATTTTCTTATTAATCTTTTCATTATTGGTTTCTTCAAACTGGTCCACTCCAAACCTGAGAATGCTGCGCCAGACTCTAGGTCAACCACCCAGGGAATATTGTTTCTGATAAGGATACCTCGTGTTGAATGAACCAGGTCATATTTTTCTGGATTTTTTATTTTCTGCATTCTGGGTAATTGGAGATATCTTTGAGCAAAAGAAATTAGAACTCTCTTTTTTCTCATCCAGGGGTCGTTATGATCTCCTTTTGGTTCATCAAAAAAATATTTCGCATTAGATGGAGGATAATTGGTTATTTCCCGAAATTGCGGATGAACTCCAGGATTAATAAACACCTTTAACTTTTTCATATTGTAACAATAAGATTTCAGTTTAAAAAGATTGTGATAACTCTATCTAGAATTGAGATATATAAAGGCAAGCATATAAAAGTTTATAAAATAAGATTTTTACTTAATGAAATGGGTGAAGTTAAAATAGCAGATGAATGTAGGTCTTGCGGTTCAAAAAACCTTGTGCCTATTATCTCTTTGGGAAACTTATATGTAACTGGTTTTGTTAGTTCTGAAGAAGAACAGGGGATGCGGGTTCCATTAGAATTGGTTTTATGTGATAAACAACAGGGTGGTTGTGGATTGTTGCAATTAAAACACACTACTCCTTCTGAAGCAATGTGGGGAGGGCAGTATTGGTATAAGTCTGCAATCAACAGAATGATTAGAGAGGATTTAAATGAAATAGCAAGTAGAGCCGCAGACATTGCTAAACCAAAAGAGAACGATATTCTCATAGACATTGGTTGCAATGATGGAACCCTGTTAGGATTTTATCCAAATCTGGGGCAGACATTGGTTGGATTTGAACCCTCTAAGAATGTTGCTGCTGAAGCAAAAGCAAAAGGATTCCATGTAATTAATAACTACTTTAATGCTAAAAACTTTGAAGAACAATTCCCTGGTAAAAAAGCAAAAATAATAACTGCAATTTCAATGTTCTATGATTTAGATGAACCTAATCAATTTATAGAAGATATAGTTTCATGTTTAGACAAAAATGGTTTATTTATTATTCAGCAAAATTATCTTGCTGGAATGTTACAACAAAATGCATTTGATAATATTTGTCACGAACACCTAGAATATTATTCGCTAGACTCTCTTAATCATTTACTAAATAAGCATGGGCTAGAAGTTTTTGACGCAGAACTGAATGATATTAATGGTGGGAGCATTAGGACATATATTAGATTCAAAGGAAGTTCAGTAATTCAGACAGAAGAAGCTAGAAAAAGAATAAAAAACATCGAAGAAACAGAAGAAAAGCTAAATTTGGGTAATGCACAGACATATCATGATTTTGCAGCAAGAATCAATCATATTAAAAAACAGTTATGGGATTTTATTAAACAAGAACAAGCTAATGGCAAAGTTATTGCTGCATGCGGAGCCTCAACAAGGGGGAATACTACATTGCAATACTTTGACCTAACTCCTAAAGAAATAGTTTCCATATCAGATAGAAATCCAGATAAGTGGGGCAAAAAAACAATTGGATCTCTAATCCCAATCATTTCCCCAGAGGAAATGAAAAAACTCAAGCCAGACTATCAGCTTGTTTTGATTTGGCATATATTCAGGGGGATTGGAGATGACGAAAAAGAGTTTGTTAATTCTGGAGGGAAATTTATTCTCCCATTGCCAGAATTTAGAGTTGTGGGAAAAGAATTTTTTAATTAGGATTTAAATTGTTTCTTTAATTTGGCTAGACCCTCTTCAAGATTAGTTGTTTTAATTCCAAGTTTATTTACTTTTTTTAAATTAAGAGTTGTGTCCATGGGTGGCCTAATTTTAGCATGAGGATCATTAATTACTTTTATAATTGATTCCTTTCTAATAATTGATTCTAATTTTTTTTGGAAATCGTAGATAGTTATTTTGTCTGGACCACAAAGGTGAAATATGCCCGATTGGTTTTTTTCAATGAGAGTGGTAATTGCACTAGAAACATCATCTACAAAAAGTGGGCATCTTAATTGGGCTGGATTTCTCTCCTCTAGAGTATTGCTCGCAATGATTTTCCCAAAGATACCATTGTTGTTATTTTTCCCATTATATCCGTACATTATATCTACTCGCAGAACTATCCCATTGGATTCTAGGACCTCTTTTTCCGCGAGAACTTTGGTTTTCCCATAGACATTTGTTGGATTTGGCATGTCCTCTTCAGAATAGTTTCCCTTAGAACCATCGAAAACATAGCTTGAGGAAATAAAAACAAGTTTTGCTCCCACAAGATTAGATACACTAACAATATTTGAAGCTGTTTGATAATTTAATTGTTTAGCCAAATCTGGATTTCTTTCACATTCAAGTGAACTTGTTAGAGCAATTGTGTCTATTATTACCTGTGGTTTTATATTTAATATAAACTCTTTTAGACCCACAAAATCGAGTGCATCAATATTATACAATCCAGGAATGTTTTCTTTATGACATGTCCCAACTACCTCATGATTTTTTGAAAGATCAGTCATTAACTTTTTACCAAGAAATCCTGTTGCTCCCAAAATGAGGATTTTCATTTTAAAGATTGATACATTTTTTTATATTTCTTTGAAAGAGGAGTTAGTCCAAATTCTTTAACATAACGGGCACACTCTTTTTTCATTTGGCTATAGGTTCTTGGTTGCATTGCTTGTTTTATTACAGATGCATATTCTCCTTCTGAAGCAAACTTAACGCAATCAAAATTAGCTGCAAATTCCTTGAAAAAGTTAATATTACTTCCAACAACTGGTTTTTGGGCAGCCATCGCGTCAGTTATTACGCCGCTGCCTATGCCTCCCCGATAAGGCAAAAGGATAATGTCTGCTGCAGAAATATATTGCCACCAGAGGCTATCGGGAACACTTGTTATATCAAATCTGACAAATTTATCAAAATTATGAGACTTAACATAATCCTGGTTATATTTTAACCAGTCTGCAATTCTCTTTTTATTTCTATCATTAACTGCGTTTGGGTTAACTACTGCTAAAATTGTTTTACCTATTTTATCTGCTTCTTTAATAATTATGTCTGCTCCATGATCTGGGATAAAGCTACC
>Ga0247841_10009796_pt1 | contig 13271 bp, 13 predicted proteins | sample LaCruzMarch2015__2_FD_192410 | JGI IMG/M metagenome (GOLD analysis project Ga0247841, IMG submission 192410) | Freshwater microbial communities from meromictic Lake La Cruz, Castile-La Mancha, Spain - LaCruzMarch2015_18m | ecosystem: Environmental > Aquatic > Freshwater > Lake | place: Spain...
ATGCGGAAGTGAGAATGTGGATATGGTAGCTGGAGGAGTAATGGGGACGTATTGTTGCAATGATTGTGGATATGCTGGAGCATTTCCAGAGAAGCCACTTATTGGAATGAAGTCTGAAGATGGAGATAATGAAATGAATAAACATTTGAATGAGATAAAGAAAGAAATTAAATCAAAGGGGAAGAGGAAATGAATTTGAAAATATTTGATGAACCTCCAAGAGTAGAACCTAAAAAAATTGATGTTACTAAGTGCGGAAGGAGATCTGGAAGAAATAATAGTGGATGTTCTGTAGGATATCAGCAGAGAGTTGAACTTTCTTCTGGATATGCTACTTACGCTTGTCCACCTAATTGTCCACAATGGATTCCAGGAGGGGCGAGATAATTAAAATGGCTGAAGAAGAAAAAAATGGAAATGGAAGTGCGAAGGAAGCAGAGAGAAAGATAGATGCAGAAATAGGAAAGAGCGAAGAGGAAAGAAGAAGTAAGAATTTAATTGAGAAGGGAATTGTGGGCGCTGAGATTGTGGAGGAGATGGAGCAGGCATACATTGACTATGCAATGTCAGTTATTGTTCAGAGAGCTTTGCCTTCAGTTGAAGATGGAATGAAGCCAGTTCATAGAAGAATTCTTTATGCAATGCATTCCATTGGACTTGATGCATCAAAAGCCACGAAGAAATCTGCGTCAGTTGTGGGAGAAGTTCTTGGAAAGTATCACCCACATGGAGATGCATCTGTTTATGATGCAATGGTTAGATTAGCACAGGACTTTTCTTTAAGATATCCATTGGTTCATGGACAGGGTAACTTTGGAAGTATGGATGGAGATAATGCGGCAGCTATGAGATATACTGAAGCTAAGTTGAGTAAGATTTCTGGAGAATTATTGGAAGATATTGATAAAAAGACAGTTAAGATGAGACCTAACTTTGATAACTCTGTTGAAGAGCCAGAGACATTGCCTGCTAAGCTTCCAAACTTATTGCTGAATGGAGCTACTGGAATTGCAGTTGGAATGGCGACAAATATTCCGCCACATAATTTAACTGAAGTTGCTGATGCAATTATAGAGTATATTAACAAACCAGGTGTTACAATAGATGAATTGACTGAGATTGTTAAGGGTCCTGATTTCCCAACTGGAGGAATTATATTTGGAGAGGGAATAAAAGAAGTTTACAAGAATGGAAAGGGAAAGATATTGATAAGAGGAAGAACAAATATTGAAGAGCAGAAGGGAAGACCGGTAATTATTGTTTCTGAGATTCCATACATGGTTAACAAGGCTGATTTGGTGAAGACTATTGCTCGGCTTGCTACTGAAAAGAAATTGCCAGATGTTTATGATCTTAGAGATGAATCTGCAAAAGGAAAGGTAAGAATAGTTATAGAGTTGAAGAAGGAAGCAGATCCTAAATTTACATTGAATAAGTTATATACCTTAACTAACTTGGAAACAAGTTTTGATGCAAATATGCTTGCTCTTGTTGGAAATAAACCAAGAGTTTTGAATTTGAAGCAGATTATTGAAGAGTATGTTAAATATAGACAGTTGGTGGTTAGAAATAGAAGTAAGTTTGATTTGAAGAAAGCAGAGGATAGATTGGAAATTGTTCTTGGATTGCTTTTGGCAATGAAGAGCATAGATAAAATAATTGAATTTATCAAGAAATCTGCAAATGCGAGCGATGCACATGATGGTTTGATGAAGAAGTTTGATTTGACTGACAGACAGGCAAAGGCAGTATTGGAAACTAAGTTGCAGCAGTTAACAAAGTTGGAGGATGGGAAGCTTAGGGATGAGGAAAAGAAGTTGAATGAGGAAATAAAGGAACTTAAAGCAATATTGGGAGATGAAAAGGAAATATTAAAAGTTATTAAGAAGGAAGTTCAGGAATTAAGAAATAAGTATGGTGATGAGAGAAGAAGTAAGATTCTAAAGAGAGTTGATGAGATTACTGAGAAGGATTTGATTGAGAAGAAGGATGTTGTTGTAATGATTACACACTCAGGATATGTAAAGAGAGTAGATGTTAAGTCATATAGGGAGCAGAAGAGAGGGGGAGCAGGAGTTTCGGGAAGCGATTTGAAGGATGAGGATTTCGTTACAAAGCTTTTGACATGTTCTACTCATGATTATCTTCTGTTCTTTACATCCAGAGGAAGAGTTTATTGGCTTAAGTCAAATGATGTTCCAACTGCTGAAAGGCAGGGAAGAGGAAAGGCAGTTGTTAATCTTTTGAATTTGAGGGATGAGACATTGACAAATGCAATGTCTGTTAGAGACTTTGAAAAAGGATATTTGATGTTTGCCACAAAGTTGGGAATTGTGAAGAAGTTACCTTTGAAAGATTTGGCTAATCCAAGAAATGCAGGAGTTAGAGTAATAAATCTTCCAGCAGATAATTCGGATTCTTTGATTTCAGTAAAGATTGTTGAAGATAAGCAGGAAGTAATGCTTGTAACAACTAAGGGACAGGCCATAAGATTTGATTCTGATGAAGTTAGACCTATGGGAAGAGCAAGCTATGGAGTTAAGGGAGCTGAACTTGGAAAGGGTGATGAAATTGTTTCCATGGAAGCAATTCCAAGAGATGGGAAGACTACTATTTTAACGGTAACTGGAAAAGGATTTGGAAAGAGAAGCGAGTTGGAGGAGTATAGAAAGACTTCAAGAGGGGCAAAGGGAGTTATCAACTTAAACACTTCAGATAAGACTGGAGAAGTTATCTCTTCATTGTCTGTTAAGGGAAATGATTCGGTAATTGTAACAACAACAAAGGGAATGACCTTAAGAATTTCAATGAGAGATTTGAGAGTTATGGGAAGAGCAACACAAGGAGTTCATGTTGTTAAGTTGAAGGACGGAGATAGAGTTGCAGATCTGGTTATTGTTCCTAGGGATGAAGAAGTTCCTGAAGTTGGACAGCAGGAATTGAAGATTGATGAGAAGAAGTAATTTTAATTAAATAGCACTTTGAATTTGTTCTTGAGAGAAATTGTCAAATATTAATCTTTCAAGAGCTTCTGTGGAATATGGGACTTTTCTTGTGGAGACATGGGCTACAGTTCTTTTATTTGTTAAGAGCATTGCTTGTTCAAATTCCTCTATGCTTAAACCTATTTGCATATGCGCTCTCCAAGAATCATCTAATTTGCTTGCAACAGCAAATCTATCGGTGTCTCTAATTAATGCAGCATAGACTTGTAATTCAGAATCATTACTTGCTGCAGGAACTCCTTTCAAATAAATTACTGCACATGGATTAGTTTCAAGTCTTAGAAAAAAATGGAAGTTGTGTGCAGCGTACATTTCTGGATGGCGAGGGATTCCTTCAATATAAAATGGTTCACCTAAGCCTTTCTGTTCTAAATTTGAACCTAATTCTTGGAATAGACTTTCTATTCTTTCAGCTGTTTGCATAAACTTAAGGTTAGAAAGAGGTTTATAAATTTAATTGTAATTATTTAGCTTTAAATAATTTCAATAGGGCACTTGACTTAAGCTTTCAGCAGTTAGATTAGGATGATTGGCTACGTATGAAAATATTCTCATTCTTTCTTGCTTATTGAAATATGATTTTTGTGTTTGTTTTGCAGGAACTGTAACTGTTCCTCTTTTTTCTTGATTATCTACGGGTTTGCAGGCAACTAGGGCAGATAAGCCAATAATTGATAGAGCGAGAATTGTTGTTAGTGTTTTCATTTTAATTTACGATTGTTAACCAATCAGAGTATTTATTATTTTTGCCTGAGACTATGTCCATGAATGCTTGTTTGATTTTATTTGTGGTTTCTCCAGTGCCCTTTAGTTTTTTATTATCAAGAGATTCTATTGAAGTGACTTCTGCTGCTGTTCCGGTGAAGAAGGCTTCATCTGCTTCATAGATATTTTCCAATTTCATTGGTATTTCCCTGACTTTGTATCCCAAATCCTGGCAGAGTTTAATTATTGAATCACGAGTTATTCCTGGAAGAATACTTCCTAGAGCTGGAGTGAAAATTGTATCGCTTTTTAGTATGAATATGTTTTCTCCCGGTCCTTCAGCTACATTTCCTTGATAATCTAGAAGAATTGCTTCATCAAAACCTCTGGCTTTTATTTCTTCTCCTGCAAGGATTGAATTTGAATAGTGCCCAGAGAGTTTTGCAGACATTATGCTTGTTTTGGGATGAATTCGCATGTATTTTGAAGTTCCAACTTTAACAGGATTGTCTCCGAGGTATTTTCCCCAGGGCCAGCAGGCAATGCTTATGTTTACGGGAGCTCCTTCTAGTCCAAGACCCATTTTTCCATAGCCGAAATATATTAGTGGGCGGATGTATCCTGATTTTGCATTGTTTACTCTGACTATGTCTACAATTGCATCAAATATCTCTTGTTCTGAGAATGGGATTTTCATATTAAAGACTGAGGCAGAATGGAAAAGTCTCTGAACGTGTTCTTTAAGTCTGAATATTGCTGGTCCTTTTTCTGTTTCGTAGAAGCGAATTCCTTCAAATACTGCTGAGCCATAGTGAAGAGAGTGGGAAAGAACATGTATCTTTGCTTCGTTCCAGGGAACTAGGTGCCCATCCATCCAAATGAATTCGGTTGTTTCCATCTTTATTTTTATTGTTTATTGGAAGTTAAAAAGATTTGTATATTAAATTAGTTAATATCTCCAGTTGAAAGAACCATCATAGTTTCTATTTGGAGAGTAATAGCTTGGTCCTGTGAAAGAGCCAGCACTTGCTGAGCTGAAGTAGTCAAATCTTGGATTTTGTTTGTAGTTGTATCCTGCATCATAGGAAGTTGGGTTTGGAGAGGAAGATGAATAATCTTGACTGAAGAATTGAACTACGTTTCCATTGTTTGTTTCTATGGAATATCCCCCAGTTAGTCTTTGGACTTCTGTTGATTTTATTCCTGCTGAGACTCTTCCATGTTTGCCTTCAACATATGTTTGTTGATAGGATTTTAGGACTTCTAGGGAAGGATCTTTTATTATCTTGGTGTATTGATTGTCTGATGAATCAAGGCTTGTGACTTTGTTTGTTATTGTTGGAGAATAGGTGTATTTTGGACCTTGATTAAATTCTGTTGGATTGGAAGAGTGCTGGAAGGTGTTTGAATTGTCCCAGTTTGAACCAAAGGTATATGTTGTTGCAGAGGCAAGACTTAGTGTTAATGATAATGCGAGAAATACAAAAATTAACTTTGCTTTCATATTAATTGTCAAAGTTATTGATATTTAAACTTTCTTGGTAGTTTTCACTTTAAAAAGTAGTAAAAATCAGAGGTTAGCAATTTCTATAGAAGGACATGTGCCAGTTGCATTTGCTTTCTGGGGATTTCGACTCTGATTCTTCATGATATTCATAATGCCTGTATTCCTGATGATATTGGATCATGGGATAGATTGAATAGGGCTTATTTATGGAGTATGTTGGTTGAAGATTATATGATTGATAATTTATAGAGGGAGAATAGACTGCACAGCCATTTGCGTTTTGATAATATTGAACTGGAGCATTTAATTGGTTGCAATTGAGGCAAACTGCTGACGAAAGAGAGATTGCAGACAGGACTAAAACTAAAGCAAATATTGAAATTAATGTTTTGTTCATGTTTATTTTTAGCTTATTCGATATTTAAAGATGATTGTAATGGATTATGCTATTTTGTCTAGGATGGTTTTAATCTCCTGGTATGAAAGTGCACCTGGATATATATTATTGTTTATTATTGTTGTAGGAGTTCCCTGAAGAGCATTTATTTTTGCAAGGGAGATATCTTTCTGGAATTCAGTGTTAAAGTTTGTTGAACTAAGGCAGGAATCTAGTTTAGTTGAATTTGCACCAATTCCTGATGCCAGAGATTTTACATTATTGATATCATTTAGGTTCTGTTGACTTGAGAAAGCTAGATCATGGTATTGCCAGAATAGATTTTGTTGATTTAGACAGAATGCTACCTTATGTGCGGCTTCTGCTTGGGAGTGAGTTGGGTAATATTTGAATATTATCTTTGCTTTTCCAGTATTAACGTAGTTTGTTATTACGTCAGGGAGTGTTTGAAGAGCGAATTGAGCACAGTAGGGACAGGAAAAGTCTGAGAAAATGTAGATGGTTATCTTTGAATCTGGATTTCCTAAAACAGGGGAATTTCCGATGGTAAGATTTGTTGCTTTTTGTTCGGAGTTTTTTAGAAAACCAAATCCATTGGTTATGACGCCTGCAAGGAAAATGATTAATACTAGGGCAGTTATCCAGAGATACTTATTGGATTCTTTTTTTGTTTCTGTTTTTTCCATTTAAAGATGTGTCAAATATGGTTTAAAACCTTTTTGAAAGAGCAGTAATAAGGTTTAAACATCAAAAACCTTTGGTTTTTGTGGCCTAAAAAACCTTTCAGGTTTTTGGGACCAGAAAAGCAGTGCTTTTCTTGGCTTAAAACTCATATAGCAAGTTTTAAAAATCTCTTTTTATCAGTAGGGGTGTGCTCCGATAGTTCAGCGGCTAAAACACGACCCTGTCACGGTTGAGTCCCGGGTTCGATTCCCGGTCGGGGCGCTTTTTTAAATAAGATGGCAAAACAAAATTTATTGATATTCGGCCCTCCTGGGGCTGGGAAGGGAACGCAGGCAAAATTAATTGCAGAAAAGCTTGAGATAGTTCATCTATCCACTGGAGAGATTTTAAGGAGAGAAATAAAGTCTGGAAGTGAGCTGGGAATGAAAGTTCAGAGTATAATTAATTCTGGGCAATTGGTTTCAGATGAAATTGTTATTGCAATAGTTAGGAATGTTTTGGCTAAGGCTAACGAGGGGTTTATTCTTGATGGTTTTCCAAGAACACTAAAACAGGCTGAAGTTCTTGAAGGAATTTTCAAAGAATTAAAAATAAATGATATTAAAATACTAAATTTGGAAGTCGATGAGGAAGAATTAATAAAAAGATTAGTTAAGAGAGCACAATTGGAAGGTAGAGCCGATGATAATGAAGAGACAATAAGGAATAGAATGATTGTTTATAGTGAAGAGACAAAACCTATTCTTGATTTCTATTCTGCACACGAGGGGTTAATTAATTTGGATGGTCTTGGCTCAGTGGAAGAAGTTCTTGAAAGAGTTATGGCTGCATTGAAATAATCAAATAGAAAAGCTTAAAAGGTAAGTTTAGACAGAAATTTAATGCAAAAATATACATTAACAAATCCTTTGGGATTAACTGAAAGAGTATTCGCAGTTAGACTGCTAGGTCATGATGCAAATAATAGTCACACAGTAACTCTGGGTATAACTGGTGCTTTGCATAGTTTAATGGGGGAAAAAGCGGGGAAGTCAGATGCCAAAAAATGGGCAAGCGCTGAGGGATTAATCTCCACATTGTCCACTCGTCCAGAACATATCTATCTAACTGAAAATGCAGCAACTATTTTAGCGACAAGAGAGAGATTACCTCTTTGTTCTGATTCAGTTTATACTTTTTTGAGTAACGAGGGATTAATGCATCAACTAGAAGTTATCAATGGAATTCCTTCAAGCCGCCTCGATCTTGATTTTGTTGCACAGATGCATCTTGAAAATGATAGGGGAAAAATTCCAGGATTTTTATCCCCGGTTCCAGTAACTCATGCAGTGTTGTATAATTTAGCAAAAAATGCAGTGGTAGCACAAGACGGAGTAAACAGAATGGTAAGACCTGAATTAAGAATAGATCTAGTGGATGGTGTTCCTGCGGGCGCAACATGTGTTCCATTTGGAGCAGAAAATTTTAAACAATTTGTTAGATTTACAATAGCTAATGATGGAGAATTTCCAAAAGGCAAACAGTTGATTGAATACCTAAGAGGGCCAATGCCTCCATCGGGAGCAAAGGGATTTGGTTTACATTTCGTTGGGATTGCTACGAAATTCATGAGAGCTCCAATAAATATTGAAACTGGAAATGGAAAGACAAGGACTGAGTTTTATCATCCAGTGTATGGCTGATTTTCTTAGAGAGAGTTAAAATGTTTTATTGGGAAGAAAACGTTTTTGTGTTCTTGATAGTATTGCATTACTGAATGGTCTTTGATTATGTCTGAGAATTTTTCTCTTAGTTCATCAATTATTTTTCTAAGTTCATCGTGATTTTTTACTTCCAGTTCTATTTCAAGGTCGTCTCCACCTATGACAAAATGGTCAAAGATTATGTTTGGATGTTCATTTACAAATAGGTGGAATTCTTCTTCTTTTCCTTTTGTTAAATTGGAAAGGAGGAGGTTCATTTTATATCTATGATATCCTATTTTTGTAAGATCGAAGAAGGAAGTATATCCTACAATTATTTTTTTGTTTTCAAGGGTTTTTATCCTGGAAATTATTGTTTTGGGAGTGAGTTTTACTTTTTCTGCAATATCTATTATTTTTGCTCTTGCATTTTCAGCTAGAATCTTTAGAATTTCCATGTCTTTTTTGTCTATCTTTGGATCGTAATCATTTTTTGGCTCAGTTATTAGGTCTCTTGAAAATCTGTTCTTTGGAGAATCTAGAAGATAGGCTCTTCCATAGAAAGAAAGTCTAGTTGTTATGGTCATAAGGCGCTTATCAAAATAATTTATGTATTTTTTCATTGTTTCTCTCCAGAGATTGTTTACATCTGCAAGTGATTTCGTGAGTATTGTGGCTGAGAGATTATAATTTCCTTCAACTGATGTTAACCAGGTGATTATTTCCTGCTTTTTTAGGAATTCAACTATCTCCTTTTCTTTTTCAGGAGTAGTGTTTTCAAGATTTGAATAAATGTGGATTGCAAGATATCCCAATTTGCCAGTATCTATTATGGCATGGAATCCTTTTATGACTCCTTCTTTTTGCAGTTCTTTAATTCTGTAGATTATTGCATTCTCGCTTATCTTTAGTTTCTTGGCTAGTGCTTTGTATGACTGTCTGGAGTCTATATCCAATTCGTAGAGGAGTTTTCTGTCTCGGAGATCTGTTTTGTAGCTCATATTGCTTATTATTAACCTTTAGTATATATATTTTACTGTTTTATGCAAAATATAGAACGCATATTTGTTATATTAGGTAGTACTAGAGATATCAGAAACAAGGAGAAAATAAAATGAATAACAGCGAACAACAAAGAATCCATGAAGACAGAGCTGTAAGAGCTTTCGCGGTTGATGACAAGTATAAGTCTCATTTTGATTTCTTTGATAGAATTGATGATAAGTTAAGATATTTGAGAAACGCAGGATTTCTAGTGGCAGTACTTAGTCTTGCAAGTTGCGGAGTTAGAATAGCTAATGTTCCAGCTAATGAAGATATCAAAAAGATTGGCACAATGGATGCTTCTTTAGGCAAGATTTATTCTTTGCAAAACAGTATGGCTAGGTCTAAATTGAATAGAAAGCACTTTGTCTATTCTGGTAATTTCAGCAATCTAGTTGATCAGACATTTGCTCATCAGGAGGCTTTGAAATCTTCATTGAGTAATCTTGTTCAAAATTATAATGCAGAGATAGCAGTTGCTGAGAAACTTCCAGGAAGTGTAAGCCATTACGATTCAGGCAATAGAATTGCAAATCAAAGTTTTGGAAGCCTTTTGGGAGGACTTACTGTTTCTGCATTTTCAGGAATAGGAAGAATGATTGCTGGAGCAAGAAGAAGAAAGTATGGAAGAGCACGTGACGAAGAAATATCCCAAATATATCTGGAGGAATCAAAATGAACTTTGAAATTGGTGCACTGGGAAGAAGAATAGCGAGTGAGGCAATGCTTGCACTGGCACTTTTGTTTCCTTTTGGAAATGTTGGAGCTGAAGAGTCAAAGGTAGAAGCTAAAAAACCTGCCCTCTATGGGACAGTTATAAACACTGTTGCAAGTGACGTAATGTTTGATTCGGGTGGTATAATTGGAGAGGGGCCTACTTTTCAAACTCTCGCAGTTGGAGGAGTAAAAGACCCAATTAGATTAAGAGACGATCTAACTCTAAAGATTCAGGGATATGCTTGGCAGAATAATTATTTGGGTAAGGGACTTGGAAATGGAAAGTCTTTGAGCGAAGTCGATGTAGGAGGATTGGTTATTCTTGAGCATGAGAACAAGGACTTTGGAACAATTGCTCTAAGAACTGGACCATCAATTTGGATGTATCCTGATCAGCCAATTAGGGACGATATGATATATGATCTTGGAGTTAACTATACTCCTAAAGTTCTAGGTGGGAGATTGAACGCTGACTTTTATTGGAGACATCTATTTGAAAATCCAGATGTTAAGTCTGGAGAGACGTATAGTTTGACTCTCGCGGGAACATTATTGGAGCATAAGCCAAAGGATGGAGTTGCAGTTAAATTGGAAGCTGGAGCAAATGTCTCAATGGTTGAGCACATGTATAGTAATCGTTCTGGATTGGGAAGAGTATTTCCTTTTCTAAGAGCGACTGCTTCAAAGGGAAAAGTAAGTGTTATTGGACAGGCAGGATATCAGTTTACCGGCTCATCCGATAAGGTAAATTATCCAAACAAACCTTTCTTCAGCCTCGCCGTTGGATTGGATTTTTAGTGCTTGGATTATTTGAAATAATCTCATAGATAAGTTTAAAAGGCAGAGTTGAAAATAAAAATAATGAAAACCGAAAGAACTTTACTATTGGGATGTAATTATCCATCTGATAATGATATATATTCTGATGTCGCTAGAAGAGAAGGATTTGAAGTAGTAGTAGCTAGGTCTGCAAGCGAACTCATAGAACTAGCTAAAAAAGGACCAGACAAGACAATTGTTGCTGCAAACTATGGGCACACGCATATGACTGACTGGAAAGTAGATGTCACATTACAAGTTGCAGATGAATTAAGACAAAATGGAATAGATCTTGCAAGTTCAATGGTTTGTATTTCTGAAAATATGGGTGTTCTTGCAGCTGGAAGAGTACTAAGTCTGCCCGTTCTTAAATCAAGCAAATTAGATTATAATGCCGCAGCACAATTTATGAGGTCAGAAAGCAAAAGAGCTCCAATCTGCGATCAATGGTCTGAATCTTGCGGAACAGATTATTGTACTAGATAATTATTTCTTATGACCTAATTTTTAAGTCTTTTCCTTACAAAATTATATTTTTATTTAGTACTATTAGCAGACTTTCCAGACTTAGCTTCCACAGCGGCCTGTGCGGCTGCTAGGATTGCTATTGGAACTCTATATGGGCTGCAGGAGACATTTGATAATCCTATTTTGTGACAGAATTTAACTGAAGAAGACTCTCCACCATGTTCTCCGCAAATACCCATATCCATATTCTTCTTAACTGATCTTGCTTTTGTGATTGCAATCTTCATCATATATCCTACTCCCTCTTGATCAAGGACTTGGAATGGATCTTTTTCAAATACTTGATTTTGAACGTATGCAGGAATAAATCTTCCAGCGTCGTCTCTGCTGAAACCTAGAGTTGTCTGTGTTAAGTCATTTGTACCAAAGGACATGAACTCTGCTTCCTCTGCTAATTTATCTGCCATTAAAATCGCTCTTGGGAATTCAAGCATTGTTCCAATCTTATAATGGATATTTCCTTCTGCTTTTGTTTCCTTCGCAACCCTCTTTACTATATCTTTAATCAACTTAAATTCAGGAACTGCAATGACATTTGGAATTTCTATTTCAGGAATAGGATTAAATCCTTGCTTCTTAACTTCTAAAGCTGCTTCGAAAACAGCCCTGGCCTGCATCTCAGATATTTCAGGATATACAACTCCAAGTCTGCATCCTCTGAATCCTAACATTGGGTTGAATTCGTGCAATGAATCTGCTTTAGCTTTAACTTTCTCAAGAGGAAGCTTCAACATCTTTGCAAGTGAAGCCATTTCGTCTGCTCCCTTTGGTAAGAATTCGTGCAATGGAGGATCAAGGAATCTTATGATGACTGGAAGTCCGGACATAACTTTGAATATTCCCATGAAATCTTGTTTTTGGAATGGAAGTAATTTGTTAAGAGCTTTTCTTCTGTCTGCTTCAGTTTCAGCAAGAATCATTTCTCTCATGAATAGAATTCTTCCTTCTTCGAAGAACATGTGCTCAGTTCTGCACAATCCAATTCCCTTTGCTCCGAATTTCTTTGCAACTTCTGCGTCTTTTGGAGTGTCTGCGTTTGCTCTTACTTCCAATCTCTTGGCAGCATTTGCCCACTGCATTAGTGTTCCAAATTCTCCAGATAATTCTGGATCTATTACTGGAAGTTGTCCTGCAAATACTTCTCCAGAAGTGCCGTCCAGGGTCAAGAAGTCTCCTTCCTTCAACTTTGTTCCTTTGATTGTTAGTGTTTTTGCTTTTTCATTTATTTCCAAGTCAGAACATCCAGCAACACAGCACTTACCCATTCCTCTTGCTACAACAGCAGCGTGAGAAGTCATTCCACCTCTTGCAGTTAATATTCCCTGAGCAACGTGCATTCCAGCAATATCGTCAGCAGATGTTTCAATTCTAACTAGAATAACTTTTTCCTTATCTTTGTTAACTTTCAATACTGCATCTTCAGATTCAAACACTATTTTTCCAACTGCAGCGCCTGGAGAAGCAGGAAGTCCCTTTGTTAATGCAGTGAATTTCTTTCTTGCGACAGGATCTATTCTCTTGTGTAATAGCTGATCCAATTGTGCAGGGTCTACTCTCAAAAGAGCTTCATCTCTTGTGATAAGTTTATCATTTGCCATCTCAACAGCCATTCTAACTGCTGCAGGTCCAGTTCTCTTTCCATTTCTTGTCTGTAACATAAATAATACTCCCTTCTGAACTGTGAATTCAATATCCTGCATGTCTTTGTAATGCTTTTCCAAAGTCTCTCTTATTCCAATAAGCTGTTTGTATATAACAGGCATATCCTTTTCCAATCTTGCAACTGGTTCAGGAGTTCTTATTCCTGCAACAACGTCTTCTCCCTGGCTGTTAATTAAATATTCTCCATAGAATTTGTTTTCTCCAGTGCTTGGATTTCTAGTAAATGCAACTCCAGTTCCAGAATCATTACCCATATTTCCGAATACCATTGCCTGAACGTTAACTGCTGTTCCCAACAATCCCTTGATATCGTTAATTTCTCTGTAGGTAATTGCTCTTGGAGAATCCCATGAACCGAACACTGCATTTATTGACATGATCAATTGTTCTTTAACATTCGCAGGGAAATCTCTCCCTTTTGCCTTTCTGACTATGGCTTTGTAATCATTAACTAATTCTTTCAAATCTTGAGCTGATAGGTCAGTGTCCAATTTAACTTTTCTTGATTCTTTCTTTCTATG
>Ga0247841_10009797_pt1 | contig 13271 bp, 19 predicted proteins | sample LaCruzMarch2015__2_FD_192410 | JGI IMG/M metagenome (GOLD analysis project Ga0247841, IMG submission 192410) | Freshwater microbial communities from meromictic Lake La Cruz, Castile-La Mancha, Spain - LaCruzMarch2015_18m | ecosystem: Environmental > Aquatic > Freshwater > Lake | place: Spain...
AATATCCCCAACTTCTTTTCCAAGAGCATAACCTCCTTTTCCAACAACAATAACAACTTCACCTTTATATTCTCTAATCCCTTCAACTCCATGTTCACCACTAAAAACTATCGCTGGTTCGGTTAAGAGTATTTTCGTAACCTCTGGATATTCCCAAGCCGTCATAGCAATGGCCCCAGCCCCTGCAGAAGTTCCCATTAGATATATTTCTGGTTTATTACTACCACAGATTTTTTTAGCATGATCTAAAACATAAGATAAAGTTTTTCTTAAATTTATATCCCAGCCAAAACCAAGTGAGGAAATATTAGGAATTCTAACTACTGCTCCAATCTTATTCTCAATTAAATAATCAGCAATTTTAATATATTTGTCGTTGTAACCATTAATCGAACCATCAGCACCGGGAACATTGATAATAATTTTTCCATTATTAAAAGGATGAATAGCCACATCTAATTCAAAATCCATCGAAATTCCATTTTTGGATTTTGTCCAGTGTAATTTAGTGTTTATTATTTCCATTTATATTTCTAGATATTCTTTTAATTGTTCAGGGTTATTATTTAGATCTATTTTAATCCAGGAATTAAGACAATTATTTTTAATTAAAATTTGTTTTTCTGCTTCAAATAGATAGTCATCAAACCATAAAAATGGTTTAGAAAAATCAATTGCTTCAGTTTTTAAAGTATTCCAGTTAGTTGGTAATATATTTTTCATAAGTTCAATTGTTTCTTCGTCGAAATATTTTTCTAAAAACTGAATGGTAAATTGAGAATCATTTTTACAATGAGTACTTAACCAATAAACAGGATATTTATCTAATAAATTTTTAATAAATTCAAAGCAAAATTTAGCTGATCCCAGTTCCCTATTTAAAATCGTTCCATCTATATCAAGATAAATATTCATAGTTAATTATGTCATAAGATGTTTTTATCCAATCAAACAATCATTATTGGAATGTTTAATCTATTTTATTAATAATGTATGTAGGAATAGTGGTATATTTAACTTATGATTAATAACTTAAATGAATTTTTAAAAAAGTTTAAGTGGATAATAATTATTTTATTGTTATTAGGTATTTATATAAACACAAGTAAAACTTATTCAAAGATTAATGATATTTGGAATTGGCAAGCAGATATAGCCACAGATGTAAATAAAATTAAAGATTATTCCTCTTATAATGAAGATTATTTAATGGATATATCAGATCAATTAGATCAAATAGAAGCTAATACTGAGGAATATTAAATATGAAATTAATAGCTATTACTATAATTCTTGTTGCTAGTTTTGTTTTGTCTGGATGCACTAGGAAAGATAAAAATGAATATTATGAAGCTTGTTTAGACATAACGGATAGTATGTTTGCTAAAAATCAATTTCCAAGTGCTGATGAATATCAAAAAGCTAGAGTCCGATGCAAAATAGCAGCAGATGATGTCTATGGAAAATAGTTTATATCATTGACACTTCGTGTTTTATTCGGGTATACTTTTGGCATGCACCTCAAGGTTGATGTTCCAGTTTCGGTAATTTTTGTTTATGATCCAAAAGGTGCTAAAGTTTCTCCTTTAAAAGTTCGTTGGGATGGTCGAGTTTATCCAATAACTAAAATTGGTTTACATCATCATTTTAGAATGGGAAGAACTCTCCACCATATCTTTTCAGTAGTTTCAGATGAAACCTTTTTTCGTCTTAATTTAAATACTGATAATTTATCTTGGCGACTAGAGGAGGTATCTGATGGATTACCTGACTAATTTACCTTTCAATGTTAAGCCGCCAACTTTAATGCACATCGACTTAAATTCTTGTTTTGCCACCATCGAGCAACAGGCCAATCCCTTGCTTCGAAATCGTCCCATTGCTGTTGCCGCCTACAATTCTCCTCGGGGTTGTATTTTAGCTCCATCAATTGAAGCCAAAAAAATGGGGGTTAAAACTGGCATGCAGGTAAAAGAAGGAAAATTACTTTGTCCCAGTCTTCAAATTTTAGAACCAGATCCTTGGAAATATCGAAATATTCATGTTCAACTTCGCGATTTAATTTCCCAATACACCACCGATTTTTCTCCCAAATCAATCGACGAATTTATTTTAAATTTTGAAGGCTTTCCTTCTTTTAAATTGGGAATGACTCAAATCGGTCAAGAAATAAAAGCCAAAATAAAAAAAGAAATTGGTGAATGGTTAACCGTTTCTATTGGTATCGGCCCCAATCGCTTTTTGGCCAAACTGGCCGCTGGTCTAAAAAAACCCGATGGTTTAGAAGAAATTAATTCTCAAAATTTTAAAGAGATTTATTCCAAACTTTCTTTAGTCGATTTAAATGGCATCAAAAGTGCCAGCGCCATTCGTCTTAATAATGTTGGAATTTACAATCTCGATGATTTTTATAACGCTCCGGTTCCCAAACTTCAATCTGCTTTTCAGTCAATTATTGGTTACTATTGGTATCTCCGTTTACGAGGTTGGGAAATTGATGATGTTGATTTTGGTCGTAAAAGTTTTGGTAACATGTATTCTCTTCCCATAACCGCTTCAGAACCAGAACAACTTTCTCCTTTACTTCATAAATTGGTTGAAAAAAGTAGTTTTCGCATGCGTCGGGCTGGTTATAGTGCTCGTGGTGTTCATGTGGCCTTTTTGTATCGTGATCATTCTTTTTGGCACCACGGTTCTGTTGGTCATCAACAAATGTTTGCTTCAAATGATATCTATAAACACGCTTACAAAATTATGGTTGCCTCGCCTTATCGAAAAACAGTTGCCAACATTTCTGTCTCACTTTTTGATTTAAAAAAATCAGATTTTTCCCAATTAGATTTATTTAATGAAATTACTAAAAAAGTAAATTTAAGTAATGCCATTGATAAAATAAAAGAGAAGTGGGGAGATTTTATTATTACTCCCGCCATGATGCTTGGCACCGAAGATAAAGTTCCTGATCGAGTCGCTTTTGGTAATATAAAGGAGTTAGAACAATTTATTTGTACAGAATAAAAAATTATGGATATTCCAGAAGAGGCAATAAAAGAATTTAAAGAAATATATGAGAAAGAATTTAAAGAAAAACTGACTGATAGCGAATATAGAATTCGGGCTGAAAATTTTTTAAGACTAATGAAATTAATTACGACTCCAATTCCAAAAGAAAAAATTGAAAATAAAAAATCTGAGTTATTTACAAAAAATTTAACAAAATTATTATTAGATCAAGCAGAAGAATCAAATAAATAATATATGCTTTCAGATAAGTTGGTAAAAGAATTTAAAACAATAATTAAAGAGGAAGCTAAGGTGGATTTAACTGATGAAATAGCCAAGAGATTATCCAATTATTTAGTGAAATATTATTCCATTTTGATGGAAATGAATAAGAAAACAAACCAGAAATAACTTATTTTCTGTAAACTTCCATACATCTTATTGACAAACAATATCACTTGTATAATAATCACCTTAGATTCGAAAGAAATTACCGCCCCGAGAAATTGGGGCCTTTTTTTTGGATTTAGACCTGCCAAATATTACTAATTTATTTTAGTGGAGGCAGGTATGAAAAAACAAAGAATAGTATTAACTACGATCGCTTTGTTGTTAACTTTTCTATCAATTGCAACTCCGGCTTTGGCGGCGTCAGCTGATGTTACTAAAGTTGAATCATTTCTGAAAAGTGTGATTCAAATTTTAGTTACTATGGCTGGATTAGTTTCAGCTGGATTCTTTGTATGGGGCGGTGTTGGTTATATAACCAGTTCTGGAAATCCAGAATCATTAGACCGTTCCAAGAAAACAATTTTCTATTCGGCCATTGGCTTGGTCATTGTATTGGGAGCATATGTGCTGACCAATATAGTTTCTGATGTAGCTACTGGTGCGTTTGGATCAAATTAAACAAAATGAAAAAAATAATTTGGGCATTATTATTTCAAATAGTCTGGCTTTTAATACCGCCTTCGGTTTTGGCCCAAGGCGTAATACCCGAAGTCACTGGCTTCACTTCAGAAGCCTTGGGTATTATCACCCTAATTTCGACCGCTGCGGCGGTCTTTTTTTTGATCAGAGGAGGTTTTATTTATATAACCTCAACTGGAAAACCGGAGGCGCTAGAAGAAGCTAAAAAAACAATTAGAAACTCTTTAATAGGATTAGTAATAATTTTGTCGGCAAATTTAATTGTGTCGATAATGACCCAAAGTTTAACTGGTGGAGCGGAAAATACTCCGTTAAGTACATTAAATGTATCTCAGATAGAAACTGTTAAACCAAGGGATGGATTAACCCAAGTTTTAATTGATGCTATTAATGGTTTTATTCAAAATATTGTTGAGAGTGCCACTAAACCAATTGTTGATGGAGTAATGGGATTTTTAACCACTACACCTCAGTTACTAAGTAATTCAGTAATTACTAAATTTTGGTTAATTATTTTGTCGATTACCGATTCTTTATTTGTATTATTGGTGGCTATTTTAGGGCTGCAATTTATGAGTGCCAATACTTTTGGATTTGAAGAAATTGAATTTAAACACTTATTACCAAGAATTGGGTTGGCATTTTTAGGAGCCAATATTTCTTTATTTTTAGCCGATTATGTAGTTAAAGCAGGTAATACTTTAGTAAACGGAGTATTGTCAGCAACTGGTGGGCTAAATCATGCTTGGATTACCAATGCAATTACACTGGATAATTTAGCTGATGGGTCAACTCCGTTAATTACTTTGATTTTTCTATTATTATTTTTAATTGTGGCGATTGTATTACTTCTAATGTATGTCACCAGATTAATTGTAATTAATTTAGGAGCAGTCTTATCCCCTTTTGTTTTCTTATTATGGTTACTACCAAAAACTGCTGACATGGCAGGAATGGCAATTAAAGGTTATTTTGTATCTGTCTTCACCGTATTTATTCATGTAGTAACAATTCAATTGGCTGGTTCATTTTTAGCATTACCAGAACAAAATGGAAATTCGATTATGGCCGTAGTGGTGGCAATTGGATTACTGTTAACTCTACTTAAAACGCCAACAATTATGATGCAATTAATTTTATTTTCTTCAAGAGTTGGATCAGTAAGAAAAATTGGTAGTCAAATTATGAATGTAATGAGTACTGATACTGCTAGTGCCACCAAATTGAAAACTGCAGAAAGAATAGTTAAAGCTAAAAGGAGGGTAGTAGAACTATGAGAACAACAATAATTCCGGCTCAAATAACAACAGTGGAAGATAAAATTGCTGGATCTTTAAATATGACTCAAATTTTATTAATGATTACTCCAATATTGGTAGATACCTTGATTTATGTGGCTTTATATCCCCTATCAAAAATTAATATTTTCAAAATAATATTAATGCTAATAATTACGACAACTTTTTTCATATTGGCTTTAAGAATCAAAGGAAAAATAGTCTTAATGTGGTTAATTGTTTTATTTAATTACCAATTAAGACCGAAATATTATTTGTTTAATAAAAATTCACTTTATCAAAGAGAAACAGATTTTATAGTTAATGAATCAATAAAGAATAAATCGATTAGAAAAGAAAAATTATTAAATAATACAAAAATTGATTTAACAATAAGCCAATTAATAAAACTGGAAAAATTGATGAATTCAGATAAATTAGCCGTTAATTTTAATTTTAAAGAAAAATAATTATGAAACTGAATTTTTTCAAAACAACTAGAAGTGATTCCAGAAATCAAATTGCTATTAAAAAAATTAGTGACAATATTTTAGTCTTGCCAAATGAAGAATATAGAGTGATTTTGGAAACATCTTCAATTAACTTTGAATTAAAAAGCGAGGAAGAACAGGATGTAATTATTGATAGCTTTCAAAATTTTTTAAATGCCCTCCCCTGTCCTTTAGAAATTTTAGTTAGAGTTCGAGAGGTTGATGTTGATAAATATGTTGAAGATTTAGAAGTGATGGGTAAAAAGGAGAAAGAGGTTATCTATAAGGATCAAATTAATGCTTATAGTTCTTTTGTAAAAAAATTAGTCTCAGGAAACACAATTTTATCGCGAAGATTTTATATCGTAATTCCTTATAACAATAAGGAAAATATGGCGGATTGGAAGATTATAAAAGAACATTTGAATTTGAATCGAGATATTGTGATTAAGGGATTGGAAAGAATGCAAATGAAAGCAAAAACTTTGTCATCTTTAGAGATTATTAATCTATTTTATTCTTTCTACAATTCAGAAAGTATAAAAACTCAACCAATTAGTAAAGAGAGCTTGGAAGCTCTGTTTAAACATAATTATGTCTAAATTAAAAATAATAAAAGCTTGGAAAAAAAGAAAACAGCTAAAAAAGCTTAAAAATCAGGTGGTAAATATAACTTTTGGTCAACAAGATCAATTGGATTTATTGTCTTATTCTGGACTTAAAGAAGAGTCTTCATATTTGGTAATTAATGATTCTTATGTGAGAACTTTATTTGTCTCTGGATATCCTTATGTGGCTTCAACTGGCTGGTTATCGATGTTAATCAACTTTAATCACAACATCGATATTAGTTATCACATTGAACAAGTTGATCCATTAATTGCTTTACCAAAATTAAATCGAAAAATTACGGAATTAGAATCTACTAAAAGAACCATGTTAAAAGCGGGTAAAGTGATTGGAAGTGAAATTACTGATCCTTTGGATTCAGCCATGGAATTAAAAGATAAAATCCAGCGAGGTTTAGAAAAACTATTCCAGATTAGTATTTATATGACAATCACCAGTAAAAGTTTAGAAGAGTTGAATAAAACTACAAAACTTTTAGAAACAGTCATGCAAACTAGATTGTTTTACATTAAAAATGCAACTTTTCAACAAATTGAAGGTTTACAATCAATATTACCCAGAGGTGAAAACAAACTTGCTCAAAAAAGAAACTTAGATAGTTCCAGTGCGGCTTTAACTTTCCCTTTTGTATCTTCAGAATTAGTCCAAGAATCGGGAATTTTATATGGAATAAATAAATCCAATAACTCTTTAGTAATCATTGATCGTTATGGATTAAATAATGCTAATTCAATTATTTTTGCTCAATCAGGATCGGGTAAAAGTTATACCGCTAAAGTGGAAATTCTTCGTCATTTAATGCAAGGAACAAAAGTAATCGTAATTGATCCGGAAAGAGAATATAAGCAATTAGCAAAAAGTGTAAACGGAACTTATATTAAACTTTCGGTTAATTCCAAAGAAAAGATTAATCCCTTTGCCTATTCAATTAGTTCGGTAACTGATGAAAATAATTTACCAGAACAGATTCAAGATTTGACTGAACTAATTTCTTTAATGGTGGGATCATTAACTTCTGAAGAAAGAGCCATAGTTGATAAAGCCTTATTGCTGACTTACAAAAAATTTGGTTTAACTAGTCGAAAAAATAAAATTACTAAGAAAATTATTTATCCAACTTTAAAAGATTTTTATAAAGAAATTAAAAAACTTAAACAAAAAGATTTGAGTGATCGATTAGAAAGATTTATTAAAGGATCTTTATCTGAAGTATTTAACTCGCAAACCAATATTGAATTAAAAAACAGATTGGTAGTTTTCGATATTAAGGATTTAAGTGAATCTTTGCGACCAATTATGATGATGGTGGTAGCAACTTTTGTAAATAATGAAGTAAAACAAAATCCTCAAAAAAGAATGTTGGTTATTGATGAAGGATGGATGCTACTTCAAGAAGAAGAAAGTGCCAGATTCGTTTCAAGTTTAGTCAGAAGAGCTAGAAAATATTATTTGGGAGTGACAATTATTTCTCAACAAGCAAACGACTTTTTGTCGCAAGAATTTGGAAGAGCAATTGCCAGTCAATCTTCTTTAAGAGTTCTAATGAGACAAGATACTACTACGATTAAAAAAGTGGCTGAAGAATTCCACTTATCCGCTTATGAACAGCACTATTTATTAACTTGTGATCGAGGCGAAGCCATTATCATTGCCGATCAAAATCATGTAGCAGTTAAAGTGGTGGCTTCAGAAGCTGAACATCCATTACTGACAACCGATCCGAGGGAAATTTATATCTAAAAATGGGCCCTTCAATTTTCTTTTTATTTTCCTACAGAAAAGAGCTTAAATTCGTAGCCTCAGTATTTCTAATTGTTGCAATGTTACCGATATTAGCAGTAATTCTGTTGACTCAAGTTGGTATAAATATTGTTTCTGAAAAGCTGGTAAACCAAAATCCACATACTCAAATGATTGAAATTAGAGATCCGGTAACAGGAAATATTGTTAAGAAAATATCTCCAAATGTGGTGTGGCCAACACAAGGTAAGGTTACTTTAGAATTTGGAGAGTCGAGTATCTATCAACCATTCCATACTGGTATTGATATTGCCAATATTAAAGGAACTTCAGTTAATCCAGCTATGGATGGAACTGTAATTTATGCTGGAGAAATTTTTTGGGGTTTAGGCAAACATATAATTATTGATAATGGAGATAATATAAAGACTATTTATGCCCATTTAGATAAGATTTATGTTTATAAAGGACAAAAAGTTAATACAGATTATGTAATTGGGGCCATGGGAAATACGGGTTGGTCAACAGGACCACATTTACATTTCCAAATTAATATTTATGGAATACCAGTAAACCCGAAAGTATTTTTGGGACAAATATAATTTTATTTTTCACTTGTTCCCAAGCGAGACAAATCACTATATATTTTTTCAGATAAATCTTTTTGAAAATTAAAAACATTACCAACAATATAAGTTGCATTCGCCATTGGTAAATCTTTGTTTGAAAACCCAGACAAACACGAGAGGTAATACAAGACTAGACACGGAGTATTCCCACAGATTTTTGAAAGCATTTTTTTGTTATTTAAAGAGAAGTTGAGAAGTAATTTATCAAGAAATTCCAATGCAGAATGTTCATCTCTTGAATGCAGTATTAATTCATTTCCAAGCAGGATATGTTCCAAAGACAAGGCAATTGTGGGAATTATATTTTTTTTATTTTTTTTATTTAATTGTTTGAATGCTTTTTTTATATTTTTTTCAAGTGAATTATTTGAAACTGGCCGCTTACATTCGATGTTGTAGATGAAATTGTCGGTTTTCAATTTTAGATCGGGATTTGTATCGTAAATCGATGGTTCGAAACCTTTTTTTTTAAAAAAAGCAAATAAGCTTAACTCAAAAGTAGTATCTCTGGCAATTGTGTTATTTTCATTTTCTTCAGAAAGTAAATACGATCCTTTTGTTATATCAGTAAGTTTTTCTTTTAATATGTTTTTGTCAAAATTATTGTCAATTGAATCTATAATTCTACAGATTTCCAATACATAATATTGACAATAATAAAACTTAACTTTATCTTTTTTAATTATTTTGTCGAATTCTTCTTTATTTAAACTTCTATTACTATCAATAAGTTGTAAATATTGAAAATATTTATTTATCCTGCACTCAGAGGAATAATTTACTCCAAGACTAGAAAATAGAATTTTAACCTTCTCTTTATATTGCAAAAGATCTGAGTATTTATATTTATTCATTTAATTATTGATCATCAGTGAAAATCAATTTTAATTTTTCTTTATGCCTATCAAATTGTCCCTCAAATTTATTGAACTCATCTAACCATTCTTTAGAAAGATAATTTACGAATATCTCTTTAAATACTGACAGTATTTTAATATAAGAGTAAATTATATAGTTTATGCATCTCTGCAAGTTAATTTGATCATCAATATAGGAGTAATTGAAATTAACTTTATTGTTATTTAGCTCTTCGAAATCACTAAAAAAAACCGTACTTTCCATATTTTGATGTCTACCATAATTTGAGGTCAAATTATAAATACTAAATATTTCTGGATGTAATAATGAATCATTTGCTGGAAATGGTTTGCCAAACTTATCCCTAAACTCATTATTTGTTAGCTCGTTTTTATTAATCCAAATAGGTATTAGTTCTGGATTTAGTGACATTTTTCTAGCATATCCAACACCTTCTGTTGATCGACTTACAATTGAATATGCTTCAGGTACATGAGTTTCTAGTATTAACCTAGTACTTATCGAAAAATCGTTAAAACACGACCAAAACATTGACAACACTGGTATTTGTTCTCGAGGATAAGTATCAAGATTCGAAGTAACATTCTGGTACAAAAACAATAACCGTTCGATTAATTAACTCTCATCTTGGAAGATATGCCAACTGGCTTGAAGGTTTTGATTTTCAAATTTTAATAAAGTTTGGAAGTCCATATTTTTACTATCGACCATGACTGTAGTTTACATCTTTTTATATCAAATCACCCCAATTATAATAGGAATCACACATCTGAATTTATAATTTCGAGCGTAAAATAATGTGACTTTGGGTTCATAGATAAGATATAATCACAGTATGACATCTCAAAATATTGGCAAGAAATTAAAGATGGCTCGTAAAAAACTTAATTTAAAACAATCTGAGGTGGCTAAAAAAGCGGATATAAGCGTAAATTATTATGCTCGAATCGAAAGAGACGAAGAAAATCCAACCTTGGAAACATTAAAGAAAATTTGCCAGGCTTTGAAAGTAAAATCTACTGATATCTTACCCTTTTAATTTTACTGAATCGATTTTTCCACTCTGTTCGTCTTCGACAATTTTATGAGCTGTCATATGAACTATGGCATGTTTTTTATGAAGAAAAGCGATGGCATCTTTGCGGGTAGGATTCTTTACTTTTTCAACATAAGTTAAATATTTGATAGCGCTATCAATATCTTCTTGGGTTATTTGGTAACCTGCAGGTGTATTGGTCATATGGCGAGAGTATAGCATTTTAGATATATTTATTAAAATTTAAAAAATTAAAAATATCATTGGCGAAGCCGCCGTCCTCAAGACGGCGCATAATCTCTCGGCTTTTATTTTGAGATAAGATGTTTAGACTACCTTCCCAGAGTATGTTTCTATCAATAACTGCTAATTTGCGATGATGATTGCCAGTACATAAAAAAACTTGAATTCCAAGGGCTTCTAGGGCCTCAATTTCGGTTTCTGATTGATTGTCATAACCATCATTATGTTCTTTTGGATCACGGGTAATAATATAGATTTTCACTCCTCGGTGGTGAAGACTTTTTAATGATGGCCAGAGAGATGCCATTCTTTCACTAGTAATAAATGGACTTTCGATAATTACTTCTTCTTGGCATTGTTCCAGATCTTTAATAAATGCTTTATAAAAGGTATTTTCGTCGTGAAGAGATGTTGAAAAAGTGGTCATAATTCTTCCTCCTGATTATCAGTTAAAATAATATTACCGTTAATTTCGACAAAACCCAACTCAATAAGTTTATAATAGGTTTTAATTAGAGATTCAATAACGAGTTCCAGATCTGGGACCGTTGGCTCACACAGATTTTAAAAAATTATCAAAAAATAAAATAGACTAAATTTTAGGTTCAAAAGTTTTCGATTAATTGTAAGAGTAATTATCTTATAATATTTGACTTTAGACCATTTTTTGATAAAATCAACGAACAAATAGGTGAATTAATGTAATTAACTACATTTTGGAATCTATTTAGTTCATTAAAAATATCGTTGAAACTCTTTATCTGTTTAATGGGTAGCTCTTTATACACACATTGTGTTTAGAGAGCTATCCATTAAGTGGCTAGTAACAAAATAACAAGGAGGAACTTTTCAATGGCACAGATCAATCTCGTAGGTATGGACAAGGCTGTCGTTCTCGCTGCACTCTACAATGCCAGTAAACCTCAAGGTATGGGATTCTTACACTATGATCCGACTCCGATGAGTATCAAAGAAGCCCATGAGCTGCTCGAAGAAGGAACCTATTTCGACTATTTCAAAGGACGGGTCATGAAGATCGACCTTTCTGGCGACACGCTCAACACTTGGGGATACGACCGTGATAACGGCGACGGCGCGGCTGAAAAAGCCATCAATGCTGCTGTCCAGAATCACGACGTCAACAACGCCGAAATCCAAGGGAAGCATCAGCAGGCAACACAAGAGTCGGCCGTCGACCTCGAAGGTCACCTCAGCGACAAATCATCTTTCCAAACCGAAGGCGGAATCCCTGTCTTTCATCTCGGAGTCGACGGCTTTGCTGAACATCTGCGCCCGAAGATTGGACAAGTGAAAGGCAAATTGAAAGCTAACAAAGTGGAGTCTATATTCATGGATTGCCTTTTTAAGGAAGGTGAAAATCATGAACACATTGTTGAAGCAAAAGGTCCCATAACCCATGTTGGTTTCCATCCCGATCGATTGACCAGCCACAAACAAGAGATTGAAGAAATGCTTCAAGATCTGCCAGATGATTTTCATTCATCTAAAGGTGGAGGTATGTCCTTCTTGAATGCCTGTATGGACAAATACGGGAATCAATGGGGTGAACACCAGACAATGGAACAACTTTTTCTTCTCGGCATGGCCATTAAAAAAGTGGAATGTTTAATGCCTCGTGAATTTTGGCCTACGCTACCCGGCGGCATGCCCTATTATGTCATCAATGACTAAATAAAAAGATCAACGATTAACACGAAAAGGCACCGATGAGGAAGAAAATATGAGATATGCAATCGCGTATCAAAATATCTTTCTTTCTCGTATATCGGTGCCTTTCTCTTGTCAAAAATTCTAATTTTACGAATTAATTTATTTACAAATCGTATGTTTTAAAAACCGATTTTAATTTGATTAAATATTTAATCAGGTATTCGAAGTTTGGAACACTCAGCTCACACTAAAAAATGAAATCTAAATAACAAATTGTGTTAGCATGATAATATATGGAGCAAGGAACTGCGGAAACAAGTGTGGTCAGGGAATCAAAAATTGAAAAAATAACTAGTGAATATAATTCATTCCTAACGAAAACCGAGGAGCTGGAAAATAACCCAAATGTATCAATTAATGAATATACAACCAGAAGTGGAAATGTAGTTAAACAATATAATCTTTCTGGGGCTAATTTTGCATTTCTTACACACGCAGTTGGAGTTGGTTTTGATAATAATCATAAAAATTTAAGCGAAGACATTAAAGAGAATATTAGTATTTGGAATTCAAAAAAAAAGGGAGAAGCAAACAATCAAATATCTTGTTGTTTAATAACAAACGATCATATTATTCATGCTGGATTTGGAAAAGAAGGTGAAATTAGAACAATTTTGTTAGGATTTAATCATTTGAATAATGACGAATTGATTGATGCATCTTATAGAGATCATGGAACTCC
>Ga0247841_10009798_pt1 | contig 13270 bp, 15 predicted proteins | sample LaCruzMarch2015__2_FD_192410 | JGI IMG/M metagenome (GOLD analysis project Ga0247841, IMG submission 192410) | Freshwater microbial communities from meromictic Lake La Cruz, Castile-La Mancha, Spain - LaCruzMarch2015_18m | ecosystem: Environmental > Aquatic > Freshwater > Lake | place: Spain...
TTCCGCTTGCGCATCGGCGTTCCTCCCCCAGTTTTTTGCCAAACCGTCTATGGCAGGAACGCCGATGTTTTTCAAGAGAATCAACAACAATATCAGACTATTGATACACAAAGTGCAAAACTATAGGTACAGCGATAATGACTACAAACTGGTCAAGCCTATTTTCAACAAGATACGTCGATATCCGGCGGAAGCGATCATTGCGAGCTGCATCAGCAAAATCCGATACGCCGAAGAGGACTACCAGACCAGATATGCCTATTATCAGCCGTGGCGGTTGCTCCTTTTGATCAAATGGACGTTGATTAGCGGCGATCCCAGTCCGTATCCAACCAGGGCTTTTGGCGAAGAGGAACTCCGTTGGCTACTCAAAGAACTCAGGGACGTGGATGACCGCATCGAATCTGAATTGGCTCCGTCTCGTAGCAAGAAGGACTGGTTCCTCGTCTACAGGCGGCTCTCTTTCCAGCAGCGCCCTTTTCAGGAATCGATCTTATATACACGTCTCGCCAGGCAGAGCATTCTTTTTCGTCACTTGGACGCCAATGACCCACTTCGAGAAAGCTTCCGTAAAGCCGTGGGTGGAGATATAGAGGACTTTATCGAGCTTCAGCTTGCGCTCCTCACCCGCTTTAAGCTGCGCCCACGAAACGATGTTAGCGAGGCGTGGTTTGGATCGATGTCAAAATGCTACCAACCAGGAACCGTGACTAAGCTCTTGGAAGGACTTTCATTTGATTTTGAATCTGCACGCCAATATTTCAGCGATTCCCAACAAAACCATTCCCCCAACGTCAGATATGAACTTTCGGAAATGTCCCCATTGAAGAAGTTCCCACTATTTAGAAACCGGGGAAATTACTATTGTTATTCGCTTAACCTTCTGTACAGGGCTTTGGAGGATCAAATGTATGACACCCTCCGAAGCGCCGATCCTCAAGTATTTGGGTGTTATTTCGGAAAAAGCATCTTCGAGGGTTACGTAGGACGGGTTGCCGCTCATTCTAAGTTGCCTGTGCTGCGGGAAAAAGAATTGAAGGACGCACTGGGTAGCGGCTGTAAAGTTATCGACTATCTGATCGTCGATGATGATGTCCACATATTTATTGATGCCAAAGCAGTAGAGATGACGTATGTCGGTGAAGTGACTGAAGATCCGGAGCAGATACTTCAAAGAATCGAATCATCCGTAATCAAAGGCATAGAACAGGCATATTCAGTCGCTGAGAGGTTGGTGGGAATTTCCCGTATTGGCACAATCTCTTTGGGGGAGCCAACTGAGCGTTATCTCTTGATAGTGACTTACAAAGACCTCTATTTGGGATGCGGGAGAGACTTCTACGAATTCCTGGCGAAAGACATACTTGACCAGACAGTCAGAAAATTCAGTAATATCCGCTGGATTCCCTTTGAGCACATGTATTTTGTGTCAATAGAAGACTTCGAGTTCCTGGTTGAGGCTGTTCACGAAGGACGAACCGGAATTGCATCTTTTTTGCGCGGCGCTGTAAGATCTGACTGCGCTCTTCCAGTGGGGAGGGGAAAGCTCGTAATTTGCCAACACTTGCACGAGCTGGTCGGGCCTCTGAAGCCTCCAGCATATCTTAAGGAAGAATTTGAAGATCTTAGGAGAAGGGTCATGTCAAAATTTTCCCTAGACGGGTAAATGAGTAATCTGCCGGATTTCAAGGGATTTCTTCTAGAGACTGGCGTCATTTCACCATCGATTTGGAAAACGGGATTCCGCCTGAAAATTCCTGATAGTGGCAAATGCTGTACGGGAGTCTTTTCTTGTCGGGAGTACGACGCGATTGAAGGCTCTTTCCGACTCATCCAAACGTTTCCCTGAGGACCTCGATGAAATGGGGTTCAATCTCGTCGATGACAGAGATGACCGGCGCGGGGTCATCCAAGTATTGCTTTTCACATAAGAATTTGTAGAACAACTTGATTGACGCCGGGACGTACGCGTACAGATGGGGCTCTATTGCCAACTTCCTCAGTACGAAATCAGAAAAGAAAACGGCTAGATAATCTGGGGGGATGGATTTCAGGACAAAGGCGTCTTCGTGAAAATACCCATAGACGAAGTTTAAGAAAACCTCAGGAAACCAAGTCAGTTCTTCACCGGACTCTTCCGCCCCTTTAGCGATGAGCCATTTGTCGAATATCTCTGTACAACCCTCTCTGACCCGACTGAACAGATCCTCGTACTCGTCGTATTCGGCTCTAAGCATGATGAATGAGTCTAGCCTATTAAGGTTATTGATGAATTTCTTATCCTTTTGATCTGGAGGAACAGGTTTTTCCAAGAAATTGATCCTCTGAAGATCGAACGGTGCGATGAGGTGACTCATTTCCTTCCGCATCACCATAAATGGAACGCCTCTTTGTTGAAGTTCTTCGGGGAAAAGATACGACTTCCGCTCAATCATTTTCTCGAAGAATTCGGCTGCCCCATGCTCGCTCATTTTTAAGGTTTTACCGATTTTATTGATGATCTCTTTGTCTGAAAACTGGGGACCTACGCGTTCACCTGAAATGCTATGATTCCAGCACAACATGGCGACCTGCAATTTCTCGTTCAGTTCCTTGAAGTCCTGAGACTCCGAAGCGTCCATGATCGGACCCGCGTACTCCATCATCGCTTGTGAAAAGGAAACGACCCTGAAACCGGACGGTGCCTGAATGTCACCGAGCGATGGCATATCCATGAACTCGATATCGGGGCCAGAAGATTTCCGAACAACACGGAGCGGTGCTTTTGGAGACTTCTTCTTCTGAGTCTTGGACTTCTTCTGTGAGCCTTTTCCAGTGGTCTTCTTGCTTTCGGACACGGATCATTCCTTTCTGGGCTGGCTCTTTCTCAGGTTGAGCGTGTCGGTATCATGCTTCAGGAATCGCTATCCTTACAGCCTGCTTCGGCAGCGGAGAAATCAAGCTACAAGGTATTAAAATAACATGCGATCCAGTAATTCCTGATGATCGAGTAACAGGGATATACACCGGTAGGACGGAAAAGACAAACACTGAATTCCCAAGCGAAAGCCTTGAATGAAAAAGACGTAGACCAGTAAGCAGGGCCAGCCATCCCCGACACATGACAATGAACCGACCGAAAAACCGTCACGAGGATGGTCAAGGGAGACAGGTATGTCTCAACCATCTGGCAACACGCTAGAAACCGTCACATTCTCTGGACTTTAGGACTACCTTGATCGAGACAGTAAATTCATGGAAGAGTCCGATATTTAGGACTACCCGGGCGTTTCAAAAATCCTGCTCCAGAAGAGTATTCACTGGGGCCTATCTTACATCGGAGTATTTCTTCTTCTCCTGGAATTCCTGTTTTGCTTCTTCCATCCTGCGTTTTAGTTCGGCGGTAAATTCAACCTTCTTCTTTCCCAATTCTTCTTTGGTTTGTTTCGATAGCATCGCCTTTTTCTGTTCCAATTGCCGGTTCATTCTCTTCGGGTCTCGTGGCACTTGCGACTCCAGAGACTCCTTGAACTCCTTAATTTCCTTCTTATTGCTTTCCGCGAGCTGCTGCTTGAATAGTTCAAAGTCCTTCTTTTGCTGTTGCTTGAACTTTTCAATGGATTGGTTGAACTGTTGCCTTGCCGACACTGCGTTCGGTTTGCCCCGCACGTCGGCTCCAAAGCAGAAATTCGGAAACGCCATTGCTAGTACAAGAATCACGATATAAGCCACTTTGTTCATACGTCCCCTCTTGTCCAAGATGACGAGAAAATGAAATTGAAGGTCCGACGACCTGGGTAGCGAGCAGTCTCTATTCTTCTTCGGATTCTATCTCTATGTGTGAAGAATCGGCAGCCACTGCCTTAATGGACTTCTGCAAGAAAGTCAGCAAGCCGCTCTCAGAAAGCCCGTACTTCACGCTAAAATCCTCGTTCCTCATTCCGCTTTCGACGTCCGACACAATCTCTGCTACCGTGATAATTCTTTTCATTGTTAGTGGCTAACTCTGTCCGTTTCGTCAGAGCAAAGCGCCTTTGAACATGAGATATTACACCTAACAGGCTAAAATGTCCATGAAATAGTGCCATAAATTCGCAGGTTTCTGAACGAAATGGCTCTAGTCACCTGCGCCGGGGCTCCTCATTCACCACTGTCGGCATCAGTTGGAACTTTTCCGGAATCCCGCTGTCAATCAAAACTTGAAAGGAGGGGATAAGATGGAATTCCTCAATGACCTCATTAGTGCGGCTCAGGTTATTCTGGACGGTGGATTCGACGTTCAAGCCTTTTTGGGTTGGAAGGAAGTTGCGTCTCTTGCGCTTTTGGGTCTGTTGGGACCCAGTCACTACTATACCGAAATTTTCAAGCAGGTCACTTCGGAACACGACTCCCGGAGCCTCCTTGCAGGCGAGGGGGTTCTTATGGCAGCCAAAGAGGAGATGCTGAAGACCGTTAACGATGGTTTTCCGAAGCTCAGCGCTAGGGAACGCTGAAGATCATTAACTTGTCGCATTCCTAGACCCTGTATAGTACGCGGCGATCTCCTGGAGAATTCTTTCACATTTCTCAGAAAGTTAGGTTTCCATGAAACTGACCGGACCGGTATGCTGATGAGGAAACCTGTGGTTCGCAAGAAGGAGACCTGCTTTCCATCGGTGCGGCAATGACAATGCGAATTGCCCTATCCCTTTCCCAGACTGACGCCTGGCTTCTATCGGAAGATGTCGAAACTGGTGTCAGCTGATTGCCGGTTGCCTTATTATAAGGTTTTTCCTTGAGTTTTTTGGGTTCCCTTCCTATGATGAATCGACACCTCAATAAGAAGGAGGGGAGGACAATGGTACGAATATTAGCTTTACTCGTGGCGATATGGGTTGCGGCTGTGTCCGTGGCACTTGCTTGAGGTTGCGGGCGCTGACAGCCTCTCCTCAAGTTTGAGGACAAAGCCAGATTGTCTGTTTTCCGCCGGTGTTGCTTCCGACTGTGATCTCACCTTCCGAGTCAGGATCTACCAGTGTGCCCATTATTCCAGATTCCTCCCAAACCACTTGACAACGGATATCGTCATAGGGGGTTCCACATTGCCTGTGGAAAACTTGACGGTACGGCTGTGGATAACTTTTCCAAGTCCAGGAATTTTGGGGATTATGAGCGATCTGCTTCACGGAGAGACACTTGACTTTATCCAGTGATATTAGATAATAATCGTAATTATAAGGAATCACGGCAAGAGCGTCGGACCCGCTCGGAGAGTCCGTTAGGTTATAAACACCTGTGGATAAAAGATATTCCACACGCTTCAAAGATGACCGCTCACGGGAACTTGTGGGTGGTCTCCCCAACCTGGAGGAGTTGCTGCTCTAATACTGAACCGGATGCCCTGATGGCGTACTGTGTGCCTGATCCCGCTGCATTGTGATCAGTATCAGACAAAAAGAGCCCAATTTTCCTCTTGAGCTAGAATGGGCCACCGAGTAAGAATATCACCTCTGAGCCCCGGAATACTCTCCCTTGCACATATCATTCTTAAAACATAACCAATTGCGATTGCGCAAGACAACCTGGAGTACGTATTGCCTGCAACCGTAATGGCGGCGAGACTCAGATCAAGACGCTCAGGCCCCGGAATCCACACGCCTCCACCACTTATGCCCTGCCGCCATATTTGACCGGAGTGAGCGATAAGATTTGCCGCGAAAAAATTAAGCTCCTCAGATATGAGGGTGTAAATGCCTGTCGCCTTGAACATTCTATCTTCAGGAAGGTCAATTCCACACCCTTCCATAAGTCCTACCAACTGTAGAAATTGGGGTTCAATGGCCTCACCATGCGCAGCCACGTCTCGCTGAAACCCAGCGATTATGGCTGCTCTTGCTACTTTCTGGAGATCCGGGGGAGTCATTACGACGAGGTTTTCGTTCGAAAGGAAACGCTTATCGTATGCTCTTGCGAACTCGGCTCCATCGATTCTCAAGTACCCCCAATCCCTGCTGTCATCCGCCTCGTGTCCCTGCTTCTCCCAATTGTATCTGTGGGCTATATTGATAATTTCAGATGCGCTCGAATTCCCAAAATAGATTCTTTGGGCCAGTGTACAAGATTCTGCGCAATGTCCAGCCGTTATCACAAAGTGACAATCAAACAATTCCAAAAGCACGCCCGAGCCCAGAAACATCTTCTTTTCCTCTGACGGATCAGGTTTGGAATCAGTGAATGTTCCCAAGATTGGCACGGTGAATTTTTCTATGTACTTTCGGATTCGCACTGACTCGGCATTGAGCTTTGCCGCCCACTGAATACAAGAACCGAAAGTGATTGCTGACCGGTCTTTCTCCATTCTTACGAACTCCTATTTGGTCTGACCCCCAAGAACTGGTCCAGGTTCTGAGTGAGTGTTATGGCAGGATTTGGAGCCTATAGTAGGTCAGGATGAAGCGGTCATTCCTGATGATCGAGCAGCTGGGTTATTCACCGATTGGGCGGACAGACAAACGCCGAATTTCAAAGCGAAAGCGCTGGATCAAAAAGACCTGGGCCACTTAACGGGGCTAACCATCCCTGAAATGGGACAATGAACCGACCGAGAAACCGTCCTGAGGACGGTCAAGCGTTACACATACAGCTCAACCGGCTGGCAACAAGCCAGAGACGGTCATTTTTCCGGAGCAAGCTTTGAGGGGAGGGCGGGTTTGGAAGACGTTATGACAGCGGTGGGATCTGACGAAATCCTGCCACAGACTAGCAAACTCCAGGAAACGACATGATATCAGGATGATAGCGCTCACGCCTAAAGTGACCTAGGTTACGTCGGGAATACTTAAAGTAATGGTTTATGTGACTGTACCCCTTTTGTACCCCCCTGACAAAAAACCAAGGGAAACGACAAGTAACCAAACAACACGAAAGGGATTAAAAATACTGGAGTTTCTCGATTTTCGTTAATGATGGTAAACCCTTAAAAATGCCCTATTTCGCCCTCTCACGGCGGAGACACCGGTTCGAAACCGGTTGGGACTGCCAAAAATTACAATAGGTTACGGTCTTCGCAACCGGGAACAGAATGGGCGCTGTCCCCAAACTGTCCCCACTTCTTCCCGACGGCTGCCACCTGTCGGGTTTTCTTTTTTCTCTCTGGCACCCAAATCTCCGTGTTCCCATTGTCTACAGTGAATCGGTCGATTGCCTGGACCAACTCGTCGTTGCTGATGAATCCGTAGCGGGTGTTCACGTTCTTCCCGGCCCACCAGTGCCCCATAATATCTTCCCGTATTTCGGGGTCTATGCCGCTTCGTCGGGCATTCCCCTTCCACACGTGGCGGATATCATGGAAATGGAACGTAGACGGGAGACCAGACTTTCGCACAGCGCTCTCCCAGTATCGTCTCATCTGAGTTCTGGGTATAGGCTTTCCATCTCGCAAGAAGACGTTGTCCGTTCCTTCAGCTTGGTTGCGTAGCGCACGTTCGAACACAGGTACGAGGTCATCGTGAATTGGAACTCGTTTGTGACTTCTTTCTTTGGTGTCCTGTGGTCCAAGCCGAATAACTCGCCGGTCCAAGTCTAGCTGCCTGCGGGTCAGGTTGCGAATTTCCCCTTGGCGCATGCCGGTGTAATATGCCGTTATTGCCATTGGCGCATACCAATCCGGTAGATGAGCCAGCAGCTTGGCGAAATCTGAATATGCGACGTAGACCTGCCGCAGATTCTCCTTTTCCGACAACTTGGGAACTTCCCGCACGATGTTCCGGTCCAGAAAATCGTTCTTGACCAGAATGGAAAACAGCTTTGAGAGCGCTGTGAGTTCTTTGTTCACCGTTCCAGGGGCTGCATCTTCTTTGAGCCTCTCACTCTTGTACTGCTCCAAGTCTCTGATGCCAATCGCCTGGATATTCTTGTCCTTGCCCAACTTGAGCGCCAAGTGGCAGAAGGCCCCTTTCAAACGGTCTCGGTATTCCTCACCCTTGGCCGTTATCTCAGGATAGGTGAGGCAATACTGCATCGCTTCCCAAAGATTCAGGCCCCGTTCGTAGTTGTCTACCCTTCGCAATCCAGGCAGGAACTCATCCAACCTGTCTTTGAAGAGTCTAATGGCAACTTCTCGGGCTTCGGGATCAAGGGCAGAGTAGTCCTTGGTTCTGACCGCTCTATCTATGGCTCCGGCGATTCCCACGGCAACTCTCTTTAACTGGGTTCGGGTTGAAGCGGCAAGCTCCACTCCGTCACCCTGTCGAAAACGCACATAATAAATCTTGCCCTTCTTTTTCACGTCCATCGTGACATCTCCTTTTTCAGAGATGCCCACGAATCCTTAGTCTTCCCTCCAAAACAGTGTTCTTGACCACCTCCTTTCGGCGCTTGCGATCTTACGCGTACTGAAGGTTCTCTGTCAATCTTGGCTGGAGCGATTGTCGAGCAGCTTTCAACGTAACGCTCCACCTGTTCCCTAGTAAAGCGTCTATCCTTTGCCGTAATTTGGACACAGCCCAGTTTTCTATCTCTTACCAATTTGTGAACTGTTTTCACGCTAATTCCCAAGACTTGGGCAACATCTCTTGGAAAAAACAGTTTGGGCAGATCTTGTCTGCCCGTGTCAATTTCGATTCCTGACATTCATGTCGTCCTCCATACGAACCCACGGGACTTGATCCCGCTTCGGTGCAGGCTTTAGCGCCTGCCTTGTGCCCCGCCCGCTACGGATGAATGAACCGCTCGGGGGGCCTGGTCTTAATTGGGCTGGTCATCAGATCCGACACGAAGGGACCCTTTCCACGCTGTGACCAAAACTCACTATGCAAAAAAAAGATATCTGCTCCTAATCGGTCATTGTTATCAGCCTGTACATGCCTAAAGATGAAGATCTGACCATCTAGTTCCAACCCGTTTGATTACCCCACCACGCTGCTGTTGCGAACTGCTGATTTCCTAACCCTGAGTCGGAGATGGGTTCGACGATTAAGTCACTAAAGATCAAGTCATCACCTTTTCTCACGAAAGGCTTGACGCCAGTCAGACGCTGTGAGTGGTGTTTAGCCGTAACCATGAGAGCTTCCCTGCGTTCGGGGTGTATGGACAGGTCGGCACAGGAAGGATCAATCAGTTCAGATGGGACCCACCACGCGTCGTTCACGACCACCTCAGAATCTGCGTCAATGCTCACTGCGTCGGCAAGCAATTCCTTTTCAAGAGCCTCGGCGTGCTGATTGCTCTTAATAATGGCGACATTAAGTATCGCGTCGTTCGGACCCGCGCATACCGATACCCACAGCTCTTCATATCCTTTTTCCAGCAAGAACTGAGTTACACGGCACAACAGTCCCATTTTTTCTTGGAGATCGGCGATTCTGTAGCCAGCCAGCATTTCTCCAACTTCCTTCATAATTTCTTTTGGGAATTCATACATTAGTCGTCTCCTATTGTTTATTTTCAGGGCGAATCCGACCGAAAGTTCGGATCGTCCCATTTAGTCGCTGGATTTCGGGAGCCAGCGTGGCCCTCCCTTTCTCGGTTCTCTCTTCGATCCATGCTTCAACGTCCTTTTCTCTGAACCGCACTGCGCGACCGAGCTTAACGTGCGGGATAAATCCAAAATGAACCCATTTGCTCATGGCTGACTCAGCAACGTTTACCAATTCCGCTACCTGAGGCGCCTTCATCAACTGCTGCTGAAGCATGTGTCAGGTCCTGCTCGCATCATTACTCATTCCGATATGCTTCCCAGGCAGCGTGCGCATCATCCCATCTCCAGTCCCTATCAAAAGTCTCCGCCTTGACAAACTTAGCCACCAAATCCCTGGTGAATCTCCTTTCACGAGCAGTAATCTGCACGCATCCCAATCGGCCTTCCCTGGTGAGCTTGTGCACCGTCTTGGCACTGATTCCCAGAATCTCCCCAACTTCCTTGGCGCTGAGCAGCTTTGGAATTGCAATACTCTCTTCTTCATTCGTCTGCTTCTTTTCTTCTTGCAGCATTTGTGCTGTCCTCCTTAAGTACCCACGGGATGTAAAATCCCGTTTCGGTGCAGGCTGTAGCGCCTGCCTTGTGCCCCACCGCCCTGTGCGAAAAACCAGGGGATGGGGCGGCGATCGGCGGCAACTTGCTGTCGTGCGCCATTGCCGCTCAATTATTCACGGCAGGCTAATCAGTTCACTTCAAACCTTACCTTGCCGCTGACCAGATCCTTCAGGTACTCGTCAAGCCTGACGCCAGTCTTTTCCAACTGGTTAAGCAGAAAAGCAGAGATCATGTAGCCTGTAACACTGGTGTTCATCATGAGGGGGTGGACGTCGGGATTGCGCTCGATAACCCGGTGCGCGAGCTTGTCCAACTTGGTTTTTTCCATGTCTAACAGTCGGCTCAATCTCGCCGTATCTGAATATGCGGCGGTCATTTCGCCGTTGCGGAATTTTTCCACGTAGTGTGATGTGCTGATCTCGTACCCAACACGATAGCAGGCATGTTTTATGGAATTATCAAACAAATCTATCCAGTTGTCTCCCAATTCTTTCCTGGGAAAATGCTCCATAAATGATGTGATGAAGTAGTCAATCGTGATTCCGGTGTCGGGACGGAACTCGACGAATTCCTCGGGAATGGCGCCCATCAAGATCAAAAAGTTGACCTGCTTCACGGCATAATCGGTATGTCCAAATAGTGTCTCATTCTTCTTTGCCTTCTTGTTCTTCTCAATTTTCATTCTTTACCTCGTAGCAATTGTTTGATTGCGGGAATACACCCGGCTTGTGCCCCGCCGGCCTGTCATCGGAAACAGGGGACGGGGCGGCGGCTCACTATCGAGCCGCCAGGGTCCATTACGCTTGTCGGATCATCTCTTTGAAATGTCTGTTTGGGCATAAGCCTTTTCTGTCAAGTTCCCAAGCGAGGACGTGAAGAAATCTGTCTGGCACTTCGTTGCCCCGTCTGGCGAGTTCAACCATCTGGCCGTTTGTACCACTCCACACTTCGTGCTTGTTTTTATGCCCTTTTCGCCACTTCTTCATTCCAATATCTCTCAACGCTCGCTGCACAGATTTTACTGGCCAAGGCATCACTGCCTCTCCATCAGTTTAGGCGCTTGCGCCTTCTTCTGAATCCGCTTACCGAGGTTGCAATCTCCCAACAGGCCGCTTTGAATGCCCGAATCGAACAAATCAAACTTCTTCGCAATCTGGTCTTCAAGGTATTTCAGAAGACTCAAGACGTGGGGAAGCCGTTTCCCGTTTTGCCAAGCTCCTTTGGCTGTAAGAACTTTCCATTCTTCATCACTGAAGCCCCTTCCGAGCTGCCTCATCATGTCCGAATCGATTCCCGCGTAAAATCGGATGTACTCGTCCTGGTCGGAATAGAAGTACTGCCCGAACTTTGCCATGTCGCTCTCGGCACATGTGCTTTCCTCGGCCAGCTCCCACAAGAAGTCCCATCCCTCGGAATCGGGATGAAACACTGCGGCAAGAGCCATCCTGGTCGAAAACAACAGTTCATTCATGCCCTCGTAGAGCTGCTTCAGCGCGACCCTGGCCTCCGCACATTGCGGGCGATCACTTTCAGGCCGACAGCATGGTGGAAAATAGTGGATGGCTGTGGCACAGGCTATCCCCGCTGATCTGAGACTCAAAATCTGCATACGCATCTCATGCACGTTTTCATTCTTGCTCATTGTTTTCCTCATGAGCGCCGCCACGGCCCACGTTAATGAATAAGCCACGGCGGCAGCTTTTTTGATATTGGCTGAGGCAAAACCTCGGCTCTGTTTGGAAATGGGTTTGGGCGTATTGCAGCCCGACTTGACTTCCACGGTCTGTTTAAAGCGTTTGAAATCCGGATTTTTGAAGGATGTATCTAAGTGTGTATTCTGTATCTGGTTGCGAGCCCGTTTGTCTGTCGGGCTCGTACTTCCCCGCCCTCACATTAATTATAGTACCCAAAATCGTCTCAACCTTGGATCGGTAGTTTGTATCGTGATCTCAAGCGGTTGTCCCCCGAGGAGGGCTCGGCACAGGACTGCGCCGCTTTCATCGAGATCGTATCCAGACGGATTCCATGCGGGCGCCACTTCCCTCATTCCCGTCACTCGGTTTTCCCCTTGCCGATATAGCGCACGTTGCCCGGAAGTCGTGTCTTTCCCATCCGTACCTCTCCAGAGGTTTGTAAATCGGATGGGCATAGCCCGAAAGCATGCCGCAGCCTCGTATTTTCAGCAACAGGCTCACCATGTCCTCATGGTCATGGTCGGACATCTCGTGCGCATAGTACCGTCTTCCTCTCCGTGTCGAGTGTATATACGGCGGGTCAAGGTAAAAGAACGTGTCGGGACTGTCATAGGTCTCCAATACCTCACGAAAATCACACTGATTGATCTCAACGTTCCTCATCCTTTCACTGGCCTGGGGCAAGCGCTCAATTGCGGATAAGTATCCCGCCACTTTCTGGCTCATTCCCCGCCGTGACTGGTCAATAGCAATGGCGAATCCCGAACCGAAGACGCCGCCATGACATTGTTGGGCAGAAACGAACCAACGAAAAGCCCGTTCCACAGGGTCATGAGCGTCAGCCCATGACCGCTTGCAGTACTCGTACTCTGCCCGGCTGTACGGTGTTAAGAGCATCATTGCGTGTAAACGCTCAAACATCACCGGATGTTGGAGCACTCGATAAAAATTGACCAGACCGGCGTCAAGGTCATTGATCACTTCCAGGCAAGAGCGCGGTTTGGCAAAAAGGAGCGCCGCCCCACCGGCAAAGACTTCCACGTAGGCTCCGTGTTCGGGTACTAGAGGCAATATCGTGGAAACCAAATTGGATTTTCCTCCGAACCATCGCAACGGTCCTTTGTGTAATCTTCTCAATGTGTCCTCCTACAAACGGTTTTCAGGCGTTTGCCCATACCGACTCAATTCTGGCCTGGCTGTCGGTCGCGGAGCCCTTTCCCAGCAAACCTGTCTGCCGCGTCCTGGCCGCCACTGCGCAACTTGCGTTGAAATCGTATCTCTTCCAGCCGGCACGCTCCAATGGGGCGTAGATGGGGTTCGCATAACCCGAGAGAATGGCTTTGCCGTCTATCCCCAGCAGCAGATCCACCAATTCCTCATGATCCTCATCGGACATCTCGTGTTCGTACGCCTTTGCACGGCGCGTGGACATCACGTACGGCCGGTCGAGATAAAAGAACGTGCCGGATCGGTCATATTTCTTGATCAGTTTCCGAAAATCCAACTCCTCAATCTGGACGCCCCGAAGTCGTTGGTGTATCTCAGGCAAACGCTCTATGGCCCCGAGAAATCCGGTCACCGCGCT
>Ga0247841_10009800_pt1 | contig 13268 bp, 15 predicted proteins | sample LaCruzMarch2015__2_FD_192410 | JGI IMG/M metagenome (GOLD analysis project Ga0247841, IMG submission 192410) | Freshwater microbial communities from meromictic Lake La Cruz, Castile-La Mancha, Spain - LaCruzMarch2015_18m | ecosystem: Environmental > Aquatic > Freshwater > Lake | place: Spain...
GCAAAAGCTCGTTGGTAGTTGTTACCTACCAGAAAACCTTCCGGAGTGGCGGTACAATTTTTAATATCTTCAGCAGTTAAAAAATCCCTGTTGGGATCAAAATTAACATACAGACATATTTATTCTGAATCAATATATCGATCTTTTGGTGCTCTTAATCTAATTTTACCAACTCAAGGTCCGTCCGCTTCCGGGTCTGGGCACTATATCCCTCACCACATTCCGGTCAGTTGATTGCCGGGCAAGGTTGATCAAATACTCTTTTGGATACGGAAGATCCTCAGGATCCGTAGTAATCCTGGACAGTGGGACACTGATGAACCGGGAAAGGCGTTCCCGATCAGCAAGAATCCATGATTCAATCTCCCGTTTTGCTACGCGAAAACACATATGTTCTGCCGGATGAGGGAGCCATTCACGGCAGAGTTCAGGTGCACAGGAGGTATCATGGTCCAGATCGATAAGCACAACCCAGTTGCGAGCTGCTGCCGAATGGTTAAAGCCAATAATTCGCTTTCGCATTTCACTTTTTTTATGACGTCGCTGTTCGACCGGAATTGCACCGGCACCGGTGATCAGCCGTTCCATGATGACCTGATCGATAGTGCCTTCAATAACGAGCCTGATCTCAACACGATCTGCTGCCATAACCGATCAGTCTCCAAAACGGGAGAGCTGAATGGAATTTTTCGGGCTGGTCGAAGGAATGACTACATCAGCAAGCGTGGATCCTCCTTGCAACAGGCATTCAGCATCTTCAATACTACTTGCCGGTTTCACTTCGGTTCCTTCACGAGAGGGTATGAGAAGAAGCACCTCATCAAGTCCTATTCCTTCGTCAAGAAGGAGTTCTGATGAATGGGTACTCGTAATGATCTGACGGGAGGTTTTTCTCTGGATTCGTGCAAACATCTGGGGAATATGGCGAATGACTTCCGGGTGCAGTGAAAGTTCCGGCTCTTCAAGGAGAAGGGGTCCGCTTCCGTTTAGTAATGACCAGAGCAGTCCCATGAGCCGAAGTGTCCCATCTGAAAATTGCTTCTCGGTCTGCCATGCGCCCTGTGGTCTCCAGTGCTCATAATTCCCCTTAAGGTGGGGTTTTCCTTTTTCATCGGCTTGAATTGTGATCCTTGTCAGGTGCGGGACTGCGATACTCAGAGCTTTTTCGATCTTCTTAAGATTTGATTCCCGGGTCTTTTTGTTGATACTCATTATCTGGTCGAGAAAATCTCCCCCATAGGGATCGTTCTTATGCCCGAAAGACCGATCGGGTTCACGGATCAGCTGTGGAACTATATGCAGGTACCGGATCGATTTGAAAAAATCTGCTATATCCCTGAACTCTTTATTGATGGTGACATTTTCAAGGTATGTCTGAGTTAAGCGAGCGGGATCTTTTTTATCAGATTCATAGGGGCGATTGAGTTTTGAGATTTGTTTGAAAAAAACCTGCTCTTTAATAATTCGCGGTTCTTTTTGTTTGTCCTGGTTGAAATGCAGTTTGTATCGCCAGAGTTCTGGATATTCTTTGTTGCCAATACTGACATCGATAACCACATCGGGGTGTTGTCGTGCTGCAAGGGATCGAAGCCCTGATACACCTCCCCGTTTTTTTAGTGCACTTTGTAGTCCGCCACCTTCAATGGTTACCAGGTCTTCAAGAAATCTGAAAACGTCAAGGAAATTTGATTTTCCGGATGCATTGGGTCCAACAAGAAATACCCGATCCTGAAGATCAACATCAACATTGGGGAAATTTCGCCAGTTTTGTAAATGTATATGTGTGAAGTGGAGTTTGTCCAGATTTTTTTTGTTGTGTCCCGTCACGGTCATACCATTTGTTCCTGAATAGACATCTGCGCGTATCTATATTAAGAAGTTGACTTCTGGTATCGTGTAGCGTGACGCCATATTTTTATCTGGCAACAGGATGAAGCGACGATCATTTCCCGTTAATTTTTTTTATCCTGGGAAATGGTGCGGCACACCCGACAGGATCCGATCCAGACATTGAGATCATTGAACCGTTCCCATATTTCCGGAATACGTCATGCCGGTTGCACCCTCGTACTATCGTCGCGAGACGGGGTTATACCGTATACTCCGGGTTTGTGAGATATTCCATCCCATCCGCAAATGCGGTTCTGCCTGAAAATGTCGCAACCGCCCGGTCCCCGTCACTGATCATGATGAGCGGCTTACCGTCCCGGATCACAAAATACAGTTCCAGCAGTTCTACCTCTTCGATCTTCAGACCGTGGAGCAGCACGGATGCAGGTTCCAGTTCCATCCGCTCCTTGACAAGTTCATCCGGGTGCTGCCGGAAATAAAAATAAAACACCTGGTACGCATTGAAGAGATCCGAAGAGAAAAGGTCATTTCGCACTTCAGGGGCAAGTGCTTCAAACCTCTGCACCAACCGGTCAACATCTTCATCGCATTCTTCAAGCAACTGGTCAGTTAATGCCACAAGTTGGGAATACGGGATTGTCGTACCGGGGGTACTCATGGTCACTCATTGGATGTCGAGCCTAAAAAAGAACGTGAACGCTCCCGCCAGCGCAGGAGCCGGTAACGGAAGGAAACTTCCTCGAAAAAAGAGGTATGAACGCAGCGCGGTAATTTTCGAATCCGGAACTTGGATTTTTTCGCCCTGACGCGACAAGTCCGGATACAATCCTCCGTGGAGGATCCATGCATGATGCGATGCGCCGGGTTCATGCAAAATCCTTATTCTCGTGCGAGAGGAATACATACAGGTGAAAGACGAAGACGTTGACTGGATGATCTATCATCTTGTCGCGCAGAAAGACCAAACCACGGCAGACGAACTGGTCACCGCCTCCGGGATTGCAAAACCTCTTGTCAGCGCATCCCTGGACCGGCTGGTTCAGTACCTGCTTATCGACCGTAACGGCGATACGTTCCATGCACTCTCGATCAGCGAAGCGCTCATAAAATGCCAGATCAAAAACACGTGCAACTCACCGGTAACGATAGAGAACGGCGTCATCAAAATGAGGAAAGACTAACATGCCTACTCACGAAGTCGCCGTCCTCCGGATCGGTCACCGTCCCGAACGCGACCAGCGTGTCACCACCCACGTTGCCCTGACCGGGCGGGCGCTCGGCGCATGTGGTATGTACCTTGCCGCGTCCGACAAAGGTGTCGTGCAGAGCGTTGCCGATGTGGTCGACCGGTGGGGGGGTTCGTTCTTCTGCGAGGACAATATTTCCTGGCGCACCTGCATCCGGGACTGGAAAGCACACGGGGGAATTGTTGTCCATCTCACGATGTACGGGCTCAATCTTCCGGATGTGATCGGCGAGATCTCACTGCACGGGAAGATCCTTGTTGTTGTCGGGGCGGAGAAAGTACCGGGCGAGATGTACGGGCTCGCGGACTTTAACGTCGCGGTCACTGGTCAACCGCACTCCGAGATCTCAAGCCTCGCGCTCTTTTTAGACCATCTCTTCTCCGGTACAGAACTATCGACCATTTATACGGATGCAAAGATTCGCATCCACCCGTCTCGTGCAGGAAAACAGACGGAGGAACTGTGAAGGGGCGCGTGCTCGTTTGCGGGTTTTCCACGCGCCACGTCGCCCAGTCAGCAGCACGAGCCGGTTACGAAGTCTGTGCGGTCGATCATTTCTGTGACCAGGACCTCGCATGGTACACGCGGGAGCGCGAAAAATTTGACGAACTCGACGAACTCCCGGATGCCATCGCACGACTGGCACAGCGATATGCGTTTGATTGTATTGTCCTGACATCCGGTGCGGAAGCCCTTCCAACCACCATTCCGGTATGTGGCACACCCCGTGAGCGGGTGAACCGGTTTCTTGACAAACTGGATATCCAGCATTTTTTCGAAGAATTGCATGTGCCGGTCCCCCGGCTTGCCGCACCGGGGGAGTACCCGGTAATGATCAAACCCCGGCGGGGAGCCGGGGGGTGGCGGAACCAGGTTGTGGCATCGTCTGAACAACTCTCGGCATGGGAAGTGCTCTACCCGGAGACCCCGTACATCGCGCAGGAGATTATCGCGGGTATTCCTGCAAGTGTCTGCTGCGTAAGCGATGGGACACACGCACGGGCGATCGCGACGAACGAACAACTGCTGCGGGGGATGGAGGGAGCTGCATTCGGATTTTCCGGCTCTGTTACACCCTTTGACCACCCGCTGCACTATGAGATGATCAGGGTCGCCGAACGGATCGCGGCGGCGAGCGGGTGTACCGGCACGGTCGGGATCGATTTTGTGGTCAGCGAAACGACGCCCTGTGCGATCGAGATCAATCCCCGGTTCCAGGGTACACTTGATACGGTTGAAGCTGCGTATGACCTCAACCTGTTCGCGTGCCATGTTGACGCCTGTGCCGGCAGGTTGCCGGAGACCCGACGTCCCGTGCGGTATGCTGCGCGGAGTATCCTCTTCTGTGACCGGGACCTGACACTTACGGTCGACTTAAAACACCTGACCCCGATGGTTGCTGATATTCCCGTGCCCGGAACATTCTTTGAAGAAGGGCAGGCAGTCGTCTCGGTGTTTGGATCCGGTGCGACCCGGTCCGAAGCGCTCTCGATGCTGGATACTAATATTAGCACTGTCCGACAATATATGCAATGATGGATCCAGTGGAAGAAGTGCTGAGTGAACCGGCATTACGGGCATATATTCACCGGTTGGTTGGCGATGAAGGTCTGAACCTTCTTTTAAAATTCCCCAAGGAAGGTGAACACAGTGATGAAGATCTTGCTGCAAGTACGGGAATCAACCTGAACTCTGTACGACATTCCCTGTACACGCTCTACGAGAAACGGCTCGCGGAATATCACCGGATAAAGAACAACGAGACCGGATGGCTGACGTATCTCTGGCAGTTGCGGATTGATCATATCTTTGATGCGGTAAGGGAAGATCTGGGCGTTGTACTGTCAAAACTCGAACGCCGTGAGAAGTACGAGGAGGAGAATGATTTCTTTATCTGCAAAGATTGCCAGGTGCTCTTCACGTTCCCGCTTGCGATGGATAATGATTTCAAATGCCCAAACTGCGAGAAGGCGTTATCGCACTTTGAGAATGACATGCTTTTAAAGTCGCTGAAGATCAGGATTGAGGCGATCAAGAAGTCTATTGGTCATGCGTGAAGAGCGTGAGGCTTGTCTCGCGCTGCTGCGGGATGCCGGGTGTAAAAAGAAGGTGATCGCACATTGCGAGGCAGTCTGCGATTGCGCGCTTGAGTACGCTGACCGTAACAAAATTGTCAATCGATCTCTCGTCCTTCGTGGTGCGCTGCTTCATGATATCGGACGCGGGAAGACGCATGGGATCGATCACGGGCAGGTGGGTGCGGATATGCTCCGGGCACTCCATTATCCGGAAGAGGTCGCCCGGATCGTGGAGTGCCATGTTGGTGCCGGCATGACTGCCGATGAATGCACACTTCTTGGTCTCGTCCCCCGCGATTGTATGCCCCGGACCCCTGAAGAGAAGATCGTGACGCATGCCGATAATTGTATCGCGGGGGTTGTACGGGTGAGTATCGAGGATAGCATTGCCTCCGCCATTCACCTCCCAAAAAAGATCCGGCGCCGGATGTACCGGCTTGCGTGTGACGTTGAGTTGCTCTGCGCGTGATTGCTCTTCCTTTGTGAATACGCTTTTTTTTTGATTGCTGGTTTTAGTGCGGGCTTTTTGTGTGTCGTGAAGGTACACCGGTGGCTCGCGCTCTCCTGGAATATCACGTTCCCGGCATCGGAATCGTGTGCTGCGACTCCTGCGTGTCACCGGAAAATGTGTTTGACCTGAAGATGCAATCGAATTTGGAATCAAAGATGGTACCAAACGCCATGAACCGTGCAGGTCCAGACGGGAAAAATGAAAAACGTTTTTTCGGTTTTTTATGGAGATCAGATGATCAGCTGTCGTACCTGGGACAGCGCCCGGAGCTCGTTGATGACACCGGCGGGTAAGGGGTCTTCGACGATGATGACGAGTTTTGGCTCTTCAGAGAACTGGGGGTCTGTGACAAAGATCTGCCGGATGGCGAGCGCGTGAGAGGAGAGGACGCGAACTGCTGCGCCGACGATGCCACGCTCGCTCGCGTTTTTCGGGAGGATTGTGATGACGGAAAAACCAAGCGACTCCGCGACCCGGCTCAGATCCGGTGTCGCCCGCATGTTGATGAAGATCTCGCGCAGGAATGGGCGTTCAAGGATCCGGTGCGCTGTTGAGTCCACGACCCGGCGGTCTGAACCGATCGCTTTGGCAATAGCTGTTGCGGGGATCTCAATATCATTGCAGCTGATCCGTCCCTCGGGGGTGATGCCAAACCCGTTTTCCAGAAGGAACCGGACGACCCGGCTCTGGGAGGGTGAATCGGCGAACTCGTGGATGATGTCTGACCACATACACAGCACTTTGTGAAACGTATATAAATATACACCGATGTTTATCTGAAACCATCACAGCACAGCTATTCGAGGATACGCCCGATGATGCAACCGTGGATACGGTAGAAGTTGTTTTGATCAACCCGTTGTTTGTGGTGTGCAGCGATCCGGGCGGTCCGGATTCCGATGTGTTTTCTTGCGGGATTGTGTTATCCTGATGCAGAACGATACAGATCGCCGGAGAGTCCCGCCATAACATTCTTTTAGATAGACAACCTCTTTGTTATGGCACGGGCGAGGGTAGCCAAGCCAGGTCAACGGCGCTAGGTTGAGGGGATAGAAAAAGAACCGTTCGCTTTGTTCGCTAGGTTTTGAGTCTCGTTGTGTAAAAAAAATACTCATAGAAAATTATTGAGCGAGGGTAGCCAAGCTAGGTCAACGGCGTTAGGTTGAGGGCCTAATCTCGCAGGAGTTCTTGGGTTCAAATCCCATCCCTCGCACTTTTCAAATTTCTACAAAAGAGCGCCCGCCATAAAACCGTTGTTTTCCCATTCGCTGCACACTATGACCCATCCGAGATTTAATAATCCCGGGAAACAACCTGTTTGTATCATGCCCCAGCTGGTCAAGAAAAAGAAAGTGTGTAACCCGGACGCTTACCTGGATGAGGAGGACCTAAAAGATATAGCCGAATCCCAAGAAGACTTTAGGCAGGGACGGTTTTACACTCACGAAGAATTCCGTATCCGTCACGGGCTCCGATGAAGTATTCCCTTTTCTGGTCTGACAAAGCAGACAAAGAGTATGTGAAGTTCCCCCCCCTGACATTGCTCAGAGAATTTTAAACAAACTTGAATCCATATTGAGCGATCCTCACCGGACAGCTGAACGGTACGAAGGGTATCCCTTTTATCATCAGCGCGTTGGAAGATACCGCGCCATTCTTGAAATTGAAGATACCGCTCTACAAATCCAGGAACACTCGCTTGGACTCAGAAAAAAAGTGTACGACCGGTGAACGGTTCGGGAATTTTCTTATCCCTTGAAACGGGCATTTTTCCCCATTGCCGCACACATTCCACCCATCAGACGTGATAACCGCCGTAAAAAGTACCGTGGCGTGGCTTCTCTCTATGCTCGTCGTGAATGTGGGGATAGACTCTTCCCGGATAGCCTGTGGTAATATTTCAACAGGGTTTGGTTTTCCAGAAAGTTCTCGTTCCCTCGCCTTCGCTGCGATGAGGTCTTTCATTGCGAGTGCGCCGGGGTTACCGTCCTTGCCCATGTTACATGTGCGAGGATCCCGCGTGCAGGCGGGTTGTGTGAAACCTTTTTGTTAGCGTCAACAAAATGGTCTCACTCCCGCGCTTGTGTGGTGACTTCCGGCGTTCACGTAACATGTCTGCCTGCCGGGAGCCGGGGGTATCATACCCTCACCCCATTATAATGATTCCTTGGAGGTGTTTGGGCTTGGTTCCGCCATCGGTGCCCGGTATGGCATTTGCCGGGTGGGAAGAGTAGGGATGTTACGTCCCACGCGGCTGGAGCTGGTCCAGTGCCCGCACTACCGGAAGATCAACCCCCCCATCTCGAACTACTGCTTCTCGTGCGTCCAGCGGTTAACGGACGTTGTTATTGACACGGATGAGGGAATCCAGCAGAGCGTTATCCGCGACAACCCGGATATCCTGCGGCAGCTGATTGATGAACGGATCGCGGAGATGAAGTGGAAAGGGAAATTTTGATTTTTTGCGGCTATGGGAAAACTCGGTCTCATTTTAAGAACAATAGTTCTTCTCCAAGTTTAGGAGGAATTTTTTCAGAGTTTTTCCCAGCTCAAAAATCCAGGAAATATGTCATTAGCCCCATGAACTTCTGCCGCCGAAGGCGGAGGTATCCTCTTTACTGCCTCACCGTACCGAGGTGAGGAGGAGCACGTCCCGAAGGGTGAGGAGCGAAGGGTGGAGCAGTGCCCCCCCTTAGCGACGAAAGTGCGGGGGAAAATTTGATAGATTTGGGAAGGCACAAAGTTTATCTACAATCACTAAATTTTTTAGCTGAAAAACGGTCAGAATTTTCAAACTCAAAAACCCCAATTCTCCAGAATTTATCAAAATGTAGGTTGAATCAGCCTTTTTACTAATTTGATGTCATCCTAAATCGGGAGAAGAACCGAAAAAAAAGAAAAAAAAGTGTCTCACGCGAAGATTGAGAAGTCGTTCTTGATCGCGATCGCGTCAATGATCGGCTTCATAGTAACTTCAGAGATGCCGAACTTGTCCATGTACATCTGTAACAGTTTCTGCTCTCCGCCGGCAAGAATCCCGTCAGCCATCGCAAGGTCGCACAGGATCGCAAGCGTCGCGATCTTCTGCTTCTCATCGAGGCACGCGGCAATCAGATCGATCACTTCCGGGAACTTGTTCGCCTTCATGACCTTCATCGCGACATCGATCGATTTCCTGTCCCCGCGTACGATCTTTGCAAGGTCGTTGATCTCTGCTTCGTCAATGACGCCATCCGCTGCGATGACCGTGATCGCAGACAGCACCAGTGCTGACTTTGGCGTGAGCGCTACATTTGCGTTTCCGGTTAACCTGTCAAAAATTCCCATTGAGTTCACCTTATGTAAATCCGTTATTTACTGGAGCATTGTGCTACAAGGTTCTTTCGCTACACCTTTGTATTGCCGAACGAAAAATTTCATGAGTCAACGCACAACGAACCAGCTGTGGACCGGCACCCCGGATCACGCGCTTAATATCTGGCAGCCCGCCATACCATTCCATACAACACAATTACTGGTACCATGAACCCGGATACAGAAGAACAAACACGATATCAGTGCGAGCGCGAAGCCGACCGGATCCAGCGCTTCTTCCGCCGCCCGTTCTTCCTCTCGCTCACTATCGGCATACCCTTCTGCATCTATAAATTACTCTTCGGCATCACTGCCGTCCGCGCGGGCATCATCATGCATCCCGTCCTTGTCACGTTCGGATGGTGTGTCATCGTGTGGGCGGGTCTGGACTTTTGTATGAACGTCAACCGGGAGATCGCCGATCTCTCTCACAAAAAGAGCCGGTTTGAGTACTGTTCCATCGCGCAATTGGGAAAGGCATTCCATGCGCCGCTGGTCTTTCTCGCGATCGATACCCTCCTCGCGTTCTCCATCATCTGTTTCGTGTTATGGTCAGGCTGGATTATACTTCTTTCGCCCGTTGAATCTTATCTTTGGTATATGGCTACGACCTTGAACCTGATCAGCCTCTCGCTTGTATCGCTCTACAATGAGATCCGGAATACCTGATCTTCACTGACGACAGTTCGACGTAAAATTGTGCGGTACAATGCAGAAGTTCTTAAGGCAGGACGTCGTGTATAATATAGCAGTTATAAAAAATACGACTGTTTGGAAAAATATTATGTTCGGATCAAACAACTTTGGCGGCTCGAGAAATTTCGGCGGCAGAAGAGACACAGGACCACGCGAAATGACAAAAGTGACCTGTTCAGACTGTGGAAAGGAATGCGAAGTACCATTCAAGCCTACCGAGGGTCGTCCGGTTTACTGCAGGGATTGCCTGCCGAAACACCAGAAACCCAGGTTCTAATCTTTTTGTTTTCTTAATTTCTCTAAAACAGCAGCAAGGGTCTCATCTGCACTACCCCCCGGGGTGGGGGAAGGGATCCTCATGACTGTTTCTTCCGTGCCTCACATGAAAAACGGCACGTTCCGGCTTTCGGACTGTCGTCTACGAATTTTTCGGGCTGGTTGTGCTCTCGAACTTCATCAGGATTACTGTTGATATGCCGATTGGCGAGACATGGCTTGCGGCATCCGTGCTTATCGGGATTCTGGCGCTGCCAACGATCATCAGCGTCTCGGAAGAGGCGGTAAGTTCGGTCCCCCGTGAGTACAAAGAGGGATCTTGCTATTGGTACGACACGCTGGCAGACAATCCATGAAGTCATCATGCCCGCTGCACTCCACCGGTCCTGTTTACTGCGGTTATCTTCTCGTCCTGGTTTCTGCCCGACCCGGTACAGCCGGTGATGGCATTGCACATGGCAGCACTCGTAACAGCGATGATTGATGATGTGATTGCCGCATTTGAGAAAGAGACGCTCGGACCGATCAAAGAGTTTTCCGTCCGTGATAACACAGGGAATACCTTCTAGCATTCGACCTTTCAGGAGATGCGTACCTTCCTGATGAATAATCCGACAACGATCACCTGTTCAACGTATTGTATCATGGTTGCCCGGTATCTCGAACGATCCGGGGATCATGCCTGTAAGATGGCGGAGAATAACCACTATATGATGACCTGTGAACGCATCGAGATCAAATAAATCCGGGAGACCTGGGAAGTGTCAACAGGGATACCATTCCTTGTCTGAAAATCACCGGTGCTTCACGTTCCCCGGTTAGTTCACAGACACTCCGCGTAAAAAAAGAGAGGGTTTCCTGGTTTTTTCTGCAGTCTTTTACCTGGCAAAACCCATCAGGTCCCCGTTTATTTTTTTAATTGGATCAGATGGAGGATTGCCGGTAGGCAATATCCGAGAGGATATTTGCCACATCCTCACAATTGTCAGTCGCGATCTCGAGCCAGTCGTAGATGTCCTTATACTTGATGACCGTCATCGTATCGTTCTTTTTGAACAATGTCGTGATCGCTTCTGCAAGTACCACATCGGCGACATTCTCCAGCCGGTTCAGTTCGATGCAGCGCTGCTGGATGAACCGGGGATCCGTGATCGAACGGGTCGCTTTCACCGCACCTTCGATCTCGACTGACGAGAGATGGATCAGTTTTGCCAGTTCCACCATGTAGGAATCCGAGGATTCGATGCCATAATAGAGCATCTTTCCGGCGGAACCGTCGATGTAGTCCAGCACCTCATCGAGAGCAGAGGCAAGACGCGAGCATTCGTTTGCCGGGATTGGCGGGTTGTGCGTACGGTTCAACCGCTCGTAGATCTCATGGGTGACCTGATCCCCTGCCTGTTCGAGCAGTTCAATCGCGTGACACTTCGTCTTCACATCCGTGAAATCCTTGGTCAGGACGACCAGCTGGTGTGCTGCCTCGGTAATATTTGCCGCCTGCTGTTCGAACAGGTCAAAGAAGACCATGTCTTTCGGGGTGAACCACTGCATAAGACCCATAACAGATTCTCATGTATGTTGGACAGGCGGGATAAAAATATACTGGTGGCTGTCTGTGGAAAGTCCGGTCACGATCGCCATAAGTGCCCCCTAAAAAAATTTTCATCCGGACGTTCCGATGAAATTCGGTGCCCGGCAGTTGGATTCTCTCTAAACAGGCAAATAAAAAAAGTGGGGGTTATTCCGGCAGCGCTGGCGTGCGGTACCGGGAGTATTCCCGGTATGCGTGGCGCAGCACAAATCCCACAACTAACACAGATGCCGAGAGGACGATGATCTTTATCCATTGATCGACCGGGAGTGGGACGGTGTTAAAGACACTGCCACCATACTGGACGATAAGGATCTGGATGATCACGACAAAACCCATGACCCCAAAGAACGTCGGGTTTCCGCGGAAGAACGCCGGCATTGTGCCATCCAGCGCCCGGCAGTTGATCCCATTCCAGACCGCTGCAAGAATGAATGCGGCAAAGAAGACCGAGCTCACTTCAGCGGGTGTTTCGCCGCCCAGGAAACCGGTGCCTAACTGGAGGATCCCGAACGTAATGAGAAACGCACCGGTCACAATGATGGACAGCCACATGAACGGGGTGACGATCTTCGCGTCCTGCGATATGGGTCGATGGTTCATCAGTCCCTTGTGCGGCGCCTCAGAACAAAGGGCAAACGCCGCAAGCGTATCCATGATGATATTGATCCAGAGGATCTGGATGATGGTGAACGGTTCCGGGTAGCCGAGAAGCGGTGTGATAAAGACGAGGATGCAGGCGCAGAAGTTGATCGTCAACTGGAACAGGATGAACCGCTGGATATTCTCGTAGAGCGATCTGCCCCACCAGACCGCGCTCGTGATCGAGGCGAACGAATCATCTAACAGGATGATATCACTCGCTTCACGGGCGACCTCTGTCCCGGCGATACCCATCGCAAGTCCGACATTCGCGTGCTTCAGTGCCGGGGCATCGTTCGTCCCGTCGCCCGTCACCGCAACGACTGCTCCTGTCTTCTGGAGGGCAGTGACGAGAAGGAGTTTGTCCATCGGTTCTGCCCGTGCCATCACATCGAGCGTCCGTGCCGTACGCACCTGTTCATCCTCCGACAGCGCACGGAACGCAGCACCATTGATCACGGTCCCACCTTGCAGGATCCCGGATTCCTGTGCAATCGCCCGTGCGGTCTCCGGATTGTCTCCTGTAACCATCCGGACTTTAATCCCGGCACGCTGGCAGGTGGCGACCGATTCCGGAATATTGTCCCGGAGATGATCGCGGATACCGACAAATCCGTCCCAGATAAGACCGGTCTCGGTCTCGTCGCCGTTTATGATCTCTTTATGCGCGAACGCAAGTGTCCGCATTGCGCGGGCTGCAAGTGCACTGACCCCGTCAAGAGCGGGCTTTTCTGTGCAGAGCGACGCCAGGATCTCCGGCGCTCCCTTGACGAGCAGCCAGTACTTCCCGTTCATGTGAACGACGGTTGACATCCGTTTCCGGCTGCCGTCAAAAAGAAATTGCCGGGTAACATGCGTCTCCTTGCGGATATGCAGGTAATCCAGGTTGTACTCACGAAGCCAGCGCAGGAGCGCCCCTTCGGTCGAATTCCCGATGACGATGATCCTGCCTGCCCGGTCTTCAAGATATGCGGTGCCATTCACCGCCGCGTTCCGCGTGATCCACTCCCCGGGCGTCTGCG
>Ga0247841_10009801_pt1 | contig 13264 bp, 5 predicted proteins | sample LaCruzMarch2015__2_FD_192410 | JGI IMG/M metagenome (GOLD analysis project Ga0247841, IMG submission 192410) | Freshwater microbial communities from meromictic Lake La Cruz, Castile-La Mancha, Spain - LaCruzMarch2015_18m | ecosystem: Environmental > Aquatic > Freshwater > Lake | place: Spain...
GCAAAATCTGGAAAACAGATTGCTTTATGGATTTTACCCTGATGTTTTAAACAACGCTGGTGATGAAGTCAGTATTTTGCGGAATTTGGTGAATAGCTATTTGTACAAAGATATTCTTTCATTTGCTGATATACGAAAGCCTGAAGTTCTTGATAAACTTGTTCAGGCACTTGCTCTTCAGGTAGGTAGTGAAGTAAACTATTCTGAATTAGCTCAAATAGTTAACGTGGACAAGAATACAATTGGCAAATACATTGATATTTTAGAAAAAGGTTATATCATCTTCAAATTGAATAGTTTTAGTCGAAATGTCAGAAATGAAATAAAAACCAATAAGAAGATATATTTCTATGACAATGGAATCAGGAATATGGTCATTGGTAACTTCAATCCAATTGAACTAAGAACAGATAAAGGTGCACTGTGGGAAAATTTCCTGATTTCTGAGAGGATCAAGCAAATTGAATACAAACAAAGTCTGGCCCGTACCTACTTTTGGAGAACGAAACAACAACAAGAAGTTGACTTCGTGGAAGATAATGGGGGGAAAATCTCAGGGTTTGAATTTAAATGGTTTAATAAAAAGAAAAATCAAAAACTGCCAAAAACATTTACCGAGACCTATCATGCAGATGCTAAGATAATTGATAAAGAAAATTTTAGAGAATTTGTTATAATGGATTAATGCCATTGGAAAATCTGCATTATTTCGATTTGTTGACTATGGTGTTGACACTTTCAGGTGATCCTCTCATCCAACGCATCCTTCCAAACTACAAAACCCTTTTTATTATCCGAATAATCGTGTACAATCCGGCTGAAATTATCCGGCAGGGTTTCAAGAAATACCTGTCTTCCTTCATTCCTGATGATGTTTAACTGACGATCAATTTCATTTAGTTCGGTTTTTAGTTTTTTCTTGTCTTTTACTATGTGCCAGATGTAAGTTGCTTCTTCTGTATCAAGTGTTTCCAGCACAATATGAAAATGTGTCCTGCCCGTCAGCAGAAAAACAAATGAAAACGGGCTCAGAACAAAACTGATCTTCAGTTTACTTTTATCATGGTGTTGTGCAAGATACTTTAATTGTCTGCAATGCCTGTAATTCTTTTTATTCAGGATGTCTTCCAGAAGTTCTTCGCCGGAATTGTACAGAATGTTTCTGCTTTGTTCATTTCCCTGCAACTGATCAATGTCTAACAGGTTCTGTTTTAAATCTGTCCGATAAGGCCCAGCCAGAATATTCCTCGAAACATATGTGAACTTTACACTTTCAATTACTGCCCTGTTGATTTTATCCAGATCGGCAGAAGTTGCCATTTGTGAAACCAGCTTCCCACCTTCAAACTCAGCCTGGACTTCAATATTTACAAATTTTGACTTTAACTTTCTTGAAAAATAGGGCTTTAATACCTCAAACTCCGGCCTGATATCAGGATTGTCAATTTCATATTCAAGATCAGTTTTCATTTCCGGGATTGTGTACTTAAAAGCAATTCCGCCAAACCGGAATTCAAGATCATCCATTGCAAGCTTTAGTTTTTTCTCAATGGTGGTCACCCTTCCGGCATTTTGTTCACTCAGATCATCAAACAGGGTATGTTGTTTCTCAATTTTTCTGTAATAGCTGTTTCTTTTGAGAAACATTTTGTTCAGGTAATCAATTTTACTATCCCTGTAATCGTAAATGACCGGTGTGACTTCAGAACGCTGCACTCGTCCTATGTACTGGATCAGCTTTCCTTTAAACGAAAACGGATATACAAGAAAAAGACAAGCAGCGTTTTGCAGATCAGTCCCCTCACCAAAAAACTGTCCGGTGGTGATCAGTACCTGGTAATTCCCTTCCCGTAAGACTTTCCATTTTGAATTTCTGCTGCTTTCTGAGTCTTCGCCGCTTAAAGCTATTGTTTCATACGACTGTTTAAGATATTGGAAAAGTGATTCAATGTGCTCTTTTCTTTCTGTGATGATCACCACTTTCTTTCCGGTTTTCAGTTCTGCGTTGATATCGTCAAGAATTAGCCTGTTGCGGGCAGAATCGTGTACCAGGATTTTTGAAAGCGTTTCAAAATTATCGGTTTTCGGGTTGAAAGGCACATCTAATCCGGTATCCCTGATGATGATCTTAGCTGTTTTTGTGCTTGCGATCTTTTCTGGCTTGACTTCTGCAATGATCTCTCCCAGGTGAATGAATATCAGCTTCCCGTCATTGTACTTCCTGAATGGAGTGGCTGTCAGACCATATAAAAAATATGTTCCGATCTTAGAAACCGTGTTTCTGTATGTCTCAGCAGGGATGTGATGGCACTCATCAACGATAATGCAACCAAAAGCATCGAGAAGTTTTTCAGAACCTGGCTTTTCAATTTCCTTTGATAGACTCTGGATCATAGCAATTGTAATATGTTTGCCAATCCTGGTCTTTCCCTGTCCTATGCTTCCGATTTCATTTTTAGGTATTCCCAAAAATGCCTGGATCCGTTCTGTCCATTGCTCTGCAATTTGCTTGCGGTGAGTAATGATCAGGGCTGGTTGCTTTTTATCAGCAATAATCTTCAGGCCAATCACAGTTTTTCCCGAACCCGGCGGTGCCACGATCACTCCCATATCTTTTCTGGAAATGCAATCCATTACGAATTGCTGATGTTCTTTAAGCTGAGCGCTGAATGTATATGCAACCTCATGTAGTTTTTTTCTTTCATCCCGGAAATCAAATTCAATCTTATTGTCCCTGCAAAACCTTATCAGCCGTCCTGTAAAACCTTTCGGAACAATTACCTCATTCCCGGATTCTTCCACAAACCTGTACCAGCGTTCTGTCCCGAAAGTATTCTTGCCGATCTTCTTCCTGATAATAAATTCGCTGTTAATGAAATTGAGTTCTTCTTTCAGAAAATTAGTCAATAATGCCGGTATCCTTTCAGTATTCAATCTTACAACATTGCTCAGTGCGATGGTTAGTTTGCCTGTGCTATTTTGAGGCAAAGTGTTTTTTATGGTATTCTGCGTGCTGGAGTTAATAATAGTCGAGTATAGATTATCCAACTCTGATAATGAAATTCTTTGAATCGAACCCAGAAACTCCCATTGGTCGGGATAAGGCTGGTTTGTTTTTAAACCAATAAAACAACTGTTCCCTTGCTCCCAGGTTTTCTGGTATAAAGGCAACGCAATCAGGTTACCCAATCCTTTTCCTGAATGTGCATCCTGGTTTGGGAACAACCTGTCAAAACTGGAATTCTTATCGAACTTTGAAAAAATCCCGGTCTTCTCCAAAATTGAAAGGATGATCTTCCTGCTTCTGTTTGCAGGATAAGCCTGAGCAAAGATAATCCAGACATGCCCTCCCTTTCCGGATCTTGAACGTTCAAGATAGGCCGGTATTCCTAATCCATTACATGCCTCAATAAAAGTTCGGCAATCATCATACCAGTTTTCCTTATCAAAATCCGCCGCAATGAACCATGAGGTATTATCTTCCAGCAATGGATAGAGCCCGATGAGTTGTTCACCATTCAAATGCCTCGCAATTTCCTGGTCTGATAAAGGCAAATAACTCTTTTCGGAATAACTCTGGAAAGTGCCACCTTTCATTTTATGAAGCTCGTACAGGTAAGGATCATAAAAATACGCAGGCATGTAACCACTTTTATTCTCTTTCTCCCACCTCCTGGCAAACACATCTTCCCTGCCTTTGAAGACAGACCTAAACAAATGGATATGATCTGAAAATATTTCGTTCATACAGAGCAAAGATAAGGAATCTGAATTGTCTATTATTTATTTGCCAAAAAGACAGTGACCCACATTGATCATTTTGAGAATATAAAAACGGAAGCATTGCTGACTTAAAAATAACCAAACTCAGTTCAAATGAACAATATTCTGAACAATTTTATCTACCTGTAATTCAGCATATATTAAAATATTTTGTTCAGAATATTTGTTCAGAATCAGGTGAAATTCTTTGGTAAATATCAATTCAATGCTGAAATCATTCGATTTTGATTTGATATTTTGTACAAAACTACCGTGATGATCAAACGTCAGCAATTTTTTCTGTACATTATTACGGAATGGGCAAATGATTAATCAACAGCCATTTTTTTACTTGCTTCTTGTTCAAAACTCTTTACCTTTGATTGAACTATTCCTTATCGAATTTGCAGAATGTTTGGAATAAATAAGTTAAAAATGTTGATAGATGAAATTACAGACTTTGAAATGGATTTATTTATTGCAGGATTGGACGCTATTTTGATTGAAGAAGATCTGACAAATTGTGACGGTAAGATAACCTTTGGAAATAATAAAGCGGTAATCAAAGTAAACTCTAACATTCAATATATAGAGCGAAAACGGTTTGTTATAGCACACGAAATCGGACATTTAATTATGCATAGAAATATGCAGCTTCCTGAGGATACTTTTTCAAACTTTAACATAATTGCAGGAATGGAAAAGGCATTAAAAAACGGCAGACAAGAATTGGAAGCTAACGAATTTGCCAGTGAACTATTAATGCCTGAAAAAATATTTCTAAAAGAAGCGGTTGGGAAAAAGTTTTCTCCACTATTGATAAAACAACTTGCAGAACGATTTAAAACCAGTCTGTCAGCAACAGCCTTTCGGTATTTACAACTTGATTTACATCCTATTTGCCTTGTATTTATTGAAAACGGGAAAGTTATATATTGGAAAAAATCTGATGATTTAATGGTTTGGTTCGGAGACCATACCAGATTAGCACCACCTTCTGATTCAGTCGCAACTGAGTATATCCCAAAAAACTATGACTACGTTTACAAACTTGAAGAAAAAGCACAAACCGTCAGTAAATCGACATGGTTTAATTTGAGTGAAAACGATGAAGATACTGACTTTTACGAGTACTGCATTCCAACGAAAAGATATAAAACCATTTGGATTTGCTTATGGATGTTTCGCAGATTTGTATGTTCTTTTGTATGTTCCATAAAAAAACCACTTACTGCTCTTTGCTTGTAAGTGGCTGATTTTCTTGTCGGTCTGGAGGGAATCGAACCCTCGACCCCATGATTAAGAGACATCCGATTTAGTCATTTTTCGCTTTCTTTTTATTTCACAAATTTTCTATCTTGCTGATATATAGTATATATGTGAAATATTATGAAACAGATAAATTCGTTTTGAAATGATATTTGTTTACACTATGTTTACACCAGAAATTTTATGGTTATGGCAAGTGTAAAGATAGTGCTTTATAAAAGTAAAACATATAAGGATGGTACACACCCTCTGGTGCTCCAGGTGATCTCTGATAGAAAAGTTAAGAAAATTTCACTTAATCAGAATATCCGGCCGAAAGATTGGAACGATAAAGCAAACCTTCCCAGAAAAGGTTCGACCAATTATGACAAAATCACATCCCTTATCAGGAAAAAACTGGCCGAAGCTGAAAACATCCGACTAGTCATGCAACTTGAACAACAACAGTTCAGTTTCGAAGAATTTGAAAACAACTTTCTTGGAAATAAGCAGAGAGTTTCATTTACCGAGTACACCAAATCTATGATCGACAGGCTGAATAAGTCAAAGAGACTTGGAAATGCCTACTCCTACCAGAATGCACTGAACAATATTACCAGGTACAGTAAAAAACAGAACATTCAGTTCTCGGAAATAACACATTCATATTTATCACATTACCAGGATTATCACCTTGGAAAGGGAAATTCCATTAACGGGTTTAATGTGTATATGAGAGCCATCAGGGCAATATTTAACAAAGCCATTCATGAAGGGATCATTCCAAAAACCTGTTATCCTTTCGAGAACTTTTCTTTGCAAAATAAGAAAACCATCAAGAGAGCCATTTCAAAGGATGACATCCTTAAAATTATCAATCTTGAAGTACCTGAAGCAACTGACCTGTGGCACGCAAGAAACCTGTTCGTCTTTAGCTTTGAAACAATAGGTATGTCTTGGATTGATATCGCAAATTTAAAAGTAAAGAATATCGTTGATGGCAGGATTTTCTACACCCGTGCTAAAACAAAGAAAGAATACAGTATTAAAATTACCAAAAGAACAGAAGAAGTTTTAAATCTATACATTTCGGGGAAACAAGGAGAAGACTATATTTTTCCCATCATTCATAGAAGCAATATTATGGAAATTGCTAAGGATGTAAGAAATGCCCTTAAACTTCATAATCAAAGATTAAAGGTATTGGCTAAAATGGCAGGCATCGAAGAAAATCTGACTTCCTATGTAGCGAGACATTCCTGGGCTTCTATTGCTAATTTTTCCGGGGTACATATCGGGGTGATTGCCCAAGGTCTTGGACACAATGACATAAAGACAACCCAGACTTATCTGGCTGATTTCAGTAATAACGAGATTGATCTGGCAAACCAAAGTTTGCTTTGACTTGTAATATATTAGGGCGCATTATTATAAATCATAGGAATTTATCAGACTATATTACTGAGTGTTAGTTGCAAGTCACATTTGATAAACTGGAAAATTTAGGTCAGACTTAGCGATTTACAGGAATAAACTGATTTTTTATGACATTAATCTTTTATGAATTTCTTTGCAATAATATTGTTCTCATAAAAAATATTGACAAAATACAGTCCTGAAGGTAAGTTTCCGATATTTATCGTCATTATATTATCATGCGAAATTTCTGAACTGATAACTGAACCGAGTGAATTATAAATTATTATTTCAAATTCTTTGATGTATTTATATTTGAATTCAAGGGTTAGATTGGATTTCGCGGGATTCGGATATAATGATACATCGTTTCCGAAATTATTTGAAACCACTCCAAGCTGATCAATATTTGACAGCCGTGCTACAAAAATATCATTACCTCCCGTCGGTGAAAGAATCTGATCGTCTAATAGAACAAGACCGCTGAACATTCCAGTTGCCCAAAGTACAGAATCATTCGAGGCATAAATACAGGCAGGCATACATGCTCCCCATCCAGTATTGTATTTAAACCAAACCATATGCCCATCTGTTGTATACCTTGCAATACATCCCTGATAAGTACTCATACCAGTACCAATAATAGTATCATTTTCGATAAATACAGTATCGGAAAATTCGCCACACAAAAATAAATTATCATTGTTGTCAGTAATAATATTCGACCAGCCGGAGTCCCAAGCTGCATATGCCTGATTTAACCATTTAAATGAGCCATTACTGTCAAATTTTAAAATCATAAATCCCCGGTATCCAAAGAAGCTAAAAGAATCGATTGAGAAATCATAACTAATCCTGCAAACAATGTAAACATTTCCTGAATGGTCAGTGGCCAGTTTGCTGCCCTGATCATCGCTTACTCCCCCCATGGTTCTTATCCATTGTTCGGTGCCTGCTGAATCATATTTACATATAAAGATATCGTCTCCGCCATTGGATATTACCTGAAACGGGCCAAAATTCACAGAATCAGAAAATGTGCCGGATATGTAAATATTGCCATTATCATCAACCGTAACACCACTAGCAGAATCATACCCTGTACCCCCTGCCGTTCTGATCCAGATAACAGTCCCTGAAGTATCAATCCTTGCAATAAATGCATCTGAAAGGCCATTGCTGCTGATACTGAAAGTATCGAGATTTATTGTGTTGCCGAATTCACCGGAAAAATATATACTTCCGTTTTTATATTTCAGCGATAAACCTTCATCATCACCAGTACTTGCAATACTTTTCGCCCAGATAAAATTCCCGTTATTGTCAAATTTTGCTAAAAATGCATTAAATTCATCACCAGAACTAAGAACAGTATCACCAATAATCAGCGAAGAATAAGCATAAAAACCAGCCACATAAATATTTTGGTTGTCATCAATACAGATTGAAGTAGAATAATCGCAGGCAAAACCACCGAAACTTTTTCCCCAAAGAACTGTTCCGTTCTGAGTGAGTTTAACGAGGTAAATATCAAAACAACCATTTGAACTAAAATCTATGGTATCAAACGAACAGTTAGCTGAAAAATATCCGGTTATAAAAATATTTCCCTGATTGTCTGTTACTAAACCGGTGCCCCAGTCATAGCCAGGTCCACCTGCTTTTTTCACATAATCAAATGTCTGACCTATCATCTGTAAAACAAACATTACCATAACTGAAATAATACAAATACTTCTTTTCATAATAGTAATTATTAAATTTCCATTTAATACATGACAAATATTATGCAATGATTTAATTATTAATTAGTTACAGCAACATTATTGATAAAATAACACTAAAATATTTGGCATATGCATTGATATTTAATTAGTTAGTCGTATTACCAATACGATTATCCAATGAATACCAAGGTTGATTACAAAAGTAAAGAATTAGTATCAGTTATCAGTGAGAAAACAGTATGGAATTTAGCTCGTGTAAAATTTCTGGTGATTTTCTTGACAACACTAATTAAATATCAGACAGTTAGCTTTTTAAAACCGGCAACAATTTTTAACAGCAGGGTAAAGCCTGATTCAAATTTAAGGAGGATTCAATGATTTTTTGTGGGGTTTGATTATGATGATCGAATGTTCAGCAATATAATATTTTCACTATACCATTTGAACCGCCATATAGACTAAGCATTAACAGGACCAACTGGAAGTTCGTTAAGACAGTTAATTATAAACCTATATTCAAACTTATCTGGCCGATTTCAGCAGCAATGAAATTGACATGCCGAACCAAGACCTGTTATAATTCAAAAATAACTGATCTGCATAAATATCTTATTACTTACATAATTTGTTTTGAAAATTAATTATTATATTCGACGCTTATAAAAAATCAATTTATTATGAACAAAACTATGAAAAATAGAATATTTATTATAGTAATTATTATCCTATCTTTTAATTACATAGCTATTGCCCAATGGCAACAACTACCCGGCCCTTATGGTGGTGAAATCTTATGTATATCTTCAAACAATAATAAATTATATGCAGGTACAAATGGCAGTGGATTGTTTGTTTCATGTGACTATGGTCAAAGTTGGACATCAATCAGCAACGGCTTGCATAGCTATGTTAATAGTTTATTATTCAGTGGCTCTGAAATTTATGCCGGATGTACTAATGAAGCATTTGTATCATCTGATTACGGTCAGTCCTGGACTTTGCTTAATAACGGAATTACCGGTAATGGTCATGAAGTTTCTGCTATTGTTCAGATTGGAACTGATATATTAATTGGTAATTATGGTTCTGGTGTTTTCAAATCTTCGAATAATGGCCAGAGTTGGTCTGCTATGAATAGCGGACTTACCAGCCTTTGGGTTACCTGCATGGTTGTTATAGGCTCTGATGTTTATGTTGGGACAACCTCAGGGGGAATATTTAAATCAACAAATTCCGGACAAACCTGGACGGCAATAAACAACGGTCTTACCAATAATTACATTTATTCCCTAATTTCAAACGGAACTGACCTATATGCCGGAACATCACTTGCAGGTGTGTTCAGGTCTGTTGATGGAGGCCAGAACTGGACATCAATAACTAATGGTGTAAATTTAAATGGAGCAAGGGCATTAATGTTTTATGGTAATAATTTATATGTCGGAACGATGTGGAACGGTATATATGTTTCATCAAATTTTGGAGTTACATGGTCTTCAATGAATAATGGATTGACTTATACCAATGTAAATACGCTTTTTAATGACGGAACATTCTTTTATGCTGGGACGATGTACAGCGGAGTTTATAAATCAGTTGACTATGGGCAAAACTGGTTTTCTGCAAGCACCGGTATTAATGTAAGTAGAATAAATGATTTTGATGTAAACAACTCTGGCATCTACGTGGGAACATCCTGTGGGTTTAATTTTTCATCTGATGCCGGTCAGACCTGGAGCTTATGCGACAGTGGAATCTCATATCATGAAATAAATACGTTGAAATTATCGGGAACAGAAGCATATGCAGGAACAAATGGTGGTCATATTTATAAAACAATCAACAACGGACAGAATTGGGTATGTTTAAATACAGGTGTTTCTAACATGGTTTTAATTCTGGATTTGGCAATAGATGGACCCAATATTTTTGCAGCAGATTATTCACATGGGATATTCAGATCAACTGATAATGGGCAGACCTGGTCACCTTGTAACAATGGGATGAATCTGGACAACGTTTATTGTGTCGCAGTTATGAACGCAATGGTTTTTGCAGGAGGATTTGATGGAATATACAGATCGAGTGATAATGGTACAAGTTGGACAGTAAGTAATACAGGTTTAGACTCACCATGTGCAATAAAAAGTTTTATTAATCTGGGAAATTCAATTTTTGCGGGAGGCAGAGGGAAAGTATATCGTTCAATTAATAATGGACAAAGTTGGACAATAAGCAGTAATGGATTACCGGCAAATAAATTTATAACTTCATTCGAAGTTTATGGATCGTACATTTTTGCAGGTTCAGAGGGTGGTGCCGGATTATATTTATCTTCTGATAATGGATTAACTTGGATGCCAGCAAATTCGGGACTGCCCGTAATCAGTGTAAGTTCACTGAGAATTAATAATTTTAATCTTTTTGTCGGAACAGGGTCGGGATATATTTTTCATCGTCCTGTAACTGAATTAATCAGTTCATCATTGTGTGTAGGCTTATTGAGCTCTAATATTATTTGCTATGGTACTGCTGGAATTATTGATATTACGATAAATGGAGGAATCAGTCCATTTACATATTCATGGAGCAATGGAGAAACAACAGAAGACATTGGGAATTTGTCAGCCGGAAACTACGATGTTACTGTTACTGATTCACTTGGAACTATTGCAACCTCAACAATCAGTTTGTCTCAATCATCTGCAATACAGTTGAATTTTGCAACAAGCTATTGTTCCGGAAGCATTAATCCCTGTGCTTTTTCATTATCTGTCTCTGGTGGCACCCCTCCTTATTCATATTTATGGTCGAATAATGCCTCTACTCAGAATCTGCCTATATTGACAGGAGGAACATATTCCGTAACCGTATTTGATTCAAATGGTTGTCTTGAAACAGGTTCAATTACACTTGACAGCTTATATATCCCTTCATGGTCATTTACTTATACTGACAACAGTTCAACAATATTAATACCTGTAAATTCTGCATTGACCATAAACGGAAGTCCATTGCAAAATTATGAATACATTGGTGTTTTCTATGAATCTGCAGGTCAATTTTATTGTGGAGGATACATCATATGGCATGGAACAGTTACTGCATTAACAGCAGTCGGCGATGATCCATTGACTCCATTTAAAGAAGGTTTCAGCGTTGGAGAGCCATATATCTGGAAAGTATTTGACCCCTTTACAAATACTGAATATTTCTGTAATCCTTCTTATGACCCGACATTCCCTGACCAGGGTTATTATGTAATTAATGGATTCAGCTCCTTATTAAGTTTAAATAATCAGACTTTACCACTAATAGTGAATAATTTCAGCAATAATGTAACTTGCAATAATTTTAATGATGGATCTATAATGTTGACTGTTACAGGCGGTCAGCCTCCTTACTATTTTCAATGGTCAAACGGCGATTCTGTTTCAAGTATTTCAGGATTAGCTGCAGGAACTTATAATTTGACTGTATATGATTATCTTGGATCATCAGCAACCCAGAGTTTTCAGATCACTCAGCCTCCTCCATTACTGGCAAGTATTAGTATTTCGGGTTTAGATACCCTTACAGCATATTGTTCCGGCGGAACACCTTCATTATCTTATTTATGGTCAACCGGTGATTCTGTGCCTTATATTATAGCAACGGTATCCGGTAATTATTCAGTGACAATTACTGATAATAATGGATGCAATGCATCAGCTTCATATCCATATACCCAGACATTTTCTATCAATGGGCAGGTGTCAGGTTATCAGAAAAATACGGTAAATTGTGCAGTATTGCTTATAAATAAACCGGTCTCCCAGCATTGTAATGCAATTCAATACATGGTCAGCACTGATGGAATTTACTCATTCGACGGACTTAGCGAGGGAATTTATTATATATATGCTATTCCAAATCCATCAGATGGTAATGCTAACCTTCCATCCTATTATGGTAACAAACTGCACTGGAATGATGCCTCTTTTTTTGTAAATTTAAATTCAGATTTATCAGGAGTTAATATCAACCTTGTTCATTATACACCTGCAGCTGCAGGTACAGGTTCGATAAGTGGTCATATATATTATGATTCTGACAATATTTATGAGACCAGCATATATGAAAATAACTGGTTCGGAAGCTTACCAGGTTTTTCTGTTAAATCAAATGCTGCAATGAATATCCCGGTGATACTCCTCGATGAGAATTTAATTCCGGTTGGTTTTACACTTTCAGATGATAATGGATATTTCTATTTTGATCAGCTTGTTATGGGAAATTACTATTTGTATTCTGAAAAAGCAGGTCTGGTTACAATTCCAGTTGAAATTGAATTATACGATGCAAATCCACAAATTGATAATATAATAATAAATATCACTGCCTCAGGAATTACCGGAATATATTTCTTACCGGAAATGGAAATGAGTCTAAGAGTTTATCCTATACCGGCAAATGATAAGGTATTTATTGAAATTCAATTAAATAAACCTGATTGGTACAATATTGATTTTATTAATTATTTAGGTACCCGGTTGTACAGTATTCATGAATATTTCAATTCAGGATTAAATTTAATCTCACTGCCTGTTTCTTCCTATCCTGATGGATTATATAATATGCAAATAGTTTCAAATAAAGGACTTATTGGTAATGAAACGTTTCTGATTGTAAGGTAAATTGTCTGTAGCATATTATTCAGGCCATTTCTGTTTCAGGGTAATATTTGTAAGAGATAGGCATGACATTAGCATGTCAAACCCAAATTCCACTTATAACATAGTATAATCATCTTTAAATACTTGTGAATTCTGTATTTCAGAAAGACAGCCGAACACCAGCTGCAAATCTGAACCATTTGCAGCATTTGCTTTGAGTATTTCATAAAGTTCATCTAATTTGAACAAATTTTCTGATCCATTTTGAAGTATGTAAAGTATTTCCCAGTTTGTGTATGATTTATGTGCAAAAAAGTAAGATTTCTGCAATATTTTGGCAATTAATAATCATGTCTTGTCCTGATATATGTTGACATGTAAACAAGTGTAAACATATGTCAGGATTAAAAGAAAAAGAGCGTCAATTTTACCCACTTCAGGTTAAGAAAAAAATCG